>Ga0308157_10002713_pt1 | contig 27872 bp, 22 predicted proteins | sample PhyBR1_FD_201035 | JGI IMG/M metagenome (GOLD analysis project Ga0308157, IMG submission 201035) | Phyllosphere microbial communities from UC Gill Tract Community Farm, Albany, California, United States - DLSLB.R1 | ecosystem: Host-associated > Plants > Phyllosphere > Unclassified | place: USA...
AATACCAATGGCGAGGTAGCTCAGTTGGTTAGAGCGCAGGATTCATAACCCTGAGGTCACGGGTTCAACTCCCGTCTTCGCTACAAAAAAGAGAAATACGAAAGTATTTCTCTTTTTTATTTTATGTGGGTGTCTGTGTTTGGCCATCGTTTTGTTTAGTTACAAAATATCCTATTATCGGTCAGTGAGCTAGCCGAACGGCTGTCACTCCGGACTTGTTCAGGAATCTCCAATAGGTAAAAACTAAATAGTTCTACCACTCCAACTCTTGTTCAGTGAGCTTGTGGTTTCTAGCCCGTGGTTGCTGAGCCCGCCGAAGTATCGAAGCATCGTACTGCCGTCAGTTATATCGATAGTAGAGAACCAGTTATCATGTTGAACAATATTCCCTTAATCAAAAAATATAATAATCAATCCACACGAATCAAAGCGCCATTAGTGAGAAAACAATAGTTGAACCGACGAAGAGAGCGTAAGATGATCGGGGTGTGAAACACCTTTTCGATCAGATAGTGAACAAGGAAAAGTTCAACCGTTTTTGAACTGAGGCAAGATCAAAAAGAAAAGTTTTCCTATTCTTTTGATCTCAAAAGAATAGGAAAACCGAAAGGTATCAATTTACTAACAACGGAGATTTCAAAGCTAAATATTTCTACCACTTTAAATCCTGTTCAGTGAGCTTGTGTTTGCTAGCCCATCGAAGTACCGAAGCATCTAACTGCAGAATCTCACTAACTATATACTGTCATTCCGGACTTGTTCCGGAATCTCCAACATGTAAAACCCAAACAGTTCTACCACCCCAAATCCACGTCAGTTAGAGCGGTACAAACATACCCTACATCAAGCAACTAACATCCGGCAACCTATATTCATTCCCAAAACAATCTGTCATATCCAGCCAGTCTAGATATCTCAACATCTAAAACCCAAATACTTCTTCAACCATAATCAACGTACCTTTTCACAATCTAGATTAATTTTGCTCATAGATCATTTTATACATATCGTATCCCTCTGCCCAAAAATCTTTGTGTTTAGCTATTAGTTTAAAACCGTTTTTCTCATAGAATTTATATACAATCTGTGAAGTTCTAACTGTAATCTTTAAATCAGGATTATATTTTTTAATATGATCTATTCTGTATTGCAGCAACATTTTCCCAATTCCTCTTCCTTGAAAAACGGGGTGTATTACATCCCAGGAAATTTTCGCAATATTATTTTCCTTATCGTAATTAATTCCTCCGGAACCTACAATTTCCTGATCTATTTCAACTATAAAGTAATCTTCTACCTCATTGTTTAGATATTCTTTAAAATCTTCCAGTTCAGTTTCTGCAAAATACTGTGGTATATTTAATTCTAATAGTCTGTGAAGTTGTGTGTGATCTTCACTTTTAAATGCTCTGATATGTATATTTTGCATATTGTTTCTAATTTTTTTACACGAATAGTGCTAATCTGTAAAATTCCAGTTAAATATCAGTAACTTTCTTTTCTGGTTTACATTCCACAAACCTATCTGAATCCCTTTAAAGTTTTTAGAACTGTTGGCTAATCCTATTTGTACTCCTGATCCGTTATTTATAAAGTTCACAGCTGAAATTTGTACACCCTGCATATAATAGGAACTGTTGGCTATAGCTGCAAGTTGTAAACCATTCTGCTTGTCTATAATGTTCCAACCGCCTGCTAAAGATAAGCCGTTTCCTAATTTTCCATATTGTCCTACGGCTGCGAAAGTGAGTCCGTTGTAATTGCAGTCACACCATGAGCCTGTTGATATGTTGAATCCGTTAATTGTTTCGCTGTAGGTATAATTTTTCAGAGTAAAAGGCTCTTTTGCATTGGGAAAACCGTTACCCATAAATGAGATCATTCCTATCCCGGGGATTTCAAGTCTTAACCCGTTAGTTTTTACGTTTCTATTGTTCTCCAAGGTAGAGGCAAAACCAAATGAAAGCCCGTTATAAACAACATTTAAGGTATGAAATGTACCAATAAATCTTTTCTTCATGCTTGTGTTGCCTTGCTGAGAATACGCAAGAGGTAAGAAGGCTAAATAAGCCCCAAAAGTAATTAACAGATTTTTCATAATGTAAAAATTTCCTGATTCATTATATTTTGTTTTCGCAGCGGGACTTTTCCATAAATCTTAATGCTTTCAATTCTGAACAAGTCGTTTGTTCGTTCATCTGCCTTTAATACACATGTTGATTGATTCTTAATTAATGTTTTATCTTTTAAATGTAACGGATGCAGGTTGGCGTTAGTACATTAAAACCAAAAAACTTTAAAAATTTTAATCATAAACGCCAATACTACAATAGTATTGGCGTTAAATACAACTATTAGACCTCTTCTTTTTCGAAAAAAAATAATAACGGTTACTTTTTATATTCTTTTACGATTTGATTTATCTTACCGAAAATTGATGAGCCATCACTATATTTCATCTCAATTTCAATTCTGTCCCCAAAACTCATAAATGGCGTAGAAGGTTTTCCGTCTTTTATTGTTTCTAGACATCTAACTTCTGCCAGACAGCTAGATCCATTAGGACTGCCCTGGTTTGCAACTGTACCCGAGCCTATGACTGTACCGGCCATTAGTGAACGCGTTTTAGAAGCGTGTGCTATTAATTGACCAAAATCAAATGTCATATCAACTCCTGCATTGGGAGAACCGATAAGTTCTCCATTTAATGTGGAATATAGCGGCAAGTGAAGTTTTCCATCTATCCAACTGCCCTCAAGTTCGTCTGGTGATACAACTACAGGGGCAAATGTTGTCCAAGGTTTAGATTGGTAAAAACCAAATTGTTTGGTAAGCTCTGCAGGTATTAAGTTTCTTAAGGATACATCATTGATTATTGTGATCAGTTTAATATGCTTTAAAGCTTCTGTTGAATTGATTCCAGCTGGAACATCGTCCGTAATCACAGCTACCTCAGACTCAAAATCAATACCCCATTCTTCGTTTTCTATTTCAATGTGGTCATTTGCTCCAATAAATGCGTCAGAAGCTCCCATATACATCAGGGGGTCTGTCCAAAAAGATTCGGGTAATTCAGAATTTCTGGCTTTACGTACTAGTTCTACGTGAGTAACGTAAGCACTTCCGTCTGCCCAATGATAGGCTCTGGGAATTGGAGCTAAAACTCTTACAGAGGAAAAATCAAATACGTTTGGCAGCTCATTGGAGTTTAAAGCATTATAAATGTTTTGTAATTTCGTCTCAGTATCTTTCCAGTTATCAATTGCAAATTGCATTGTTTCAGCAATTTCGGGTACTTTTACAGCTTTGGTTAATTCTCTGTTTACAACAACTAATTGTCCGTCTCTAGTGTTGTTGACGATTGAAGCTAATTTCATTTGATTTTTATTTTTTTGTTTTATTTTTGTTACTAGAGTTAGATAACTTGCCTGATTGTTAAAAAAAGCGATAATTTTCTTTCTCTATAGAACTGACTTTTCTATTGCTAAATTACAAAAAAAGCCGATGTTCAAAGCTTTAATTCTCCTGCAAGCAACCAAACTCCCGATTTGACATATCTTTATGTTAATTTTTTTCAGTCGTTAATTGGTTTCGGAATATCGTCATATGTATACTCGCATCCACAATCTTCTTCCCATTCTTTCTTTACAATGTTACCTAAAATTACTTGACGAACTTCATAATCTTTTGTGTCCATTATTCTAACAAGCTTTCTTGCCTAATACGCTACCTTTAAAAATACTGCTCATGGTCTGGTTCTCTACAATATTGAAATCCACTTATCTGGATATTAGTTATTCCAACTACTGCAACCTTAGAGATATTTTATATTGTAGTGAGTCCAATGCTCAAATCTGTAAAATCTGAATTAATATGTAATGAAGAAATAAGATTAGTATATAAAGATAATAAGAATAATTGTTTTGTCGTTAGACAACGGAACGAAGTTATATTTTATGAAACTATATTTTTCTCTTTTATTCATCGTAATGCTTCCATTTTTTTGTCAATCGCAAATTGATACAACTTACATTAAACCTTTTGAGAACAAATTTTCTCTAAATACATATTTATCTACTAAATTTATTTCGTTAGAAAAAGAAGCCCATGGAGAAATGAAAAAATTCACACCAAATACTCCGTTAAATTTAGGTTTAGGAGTTTCTATAAACAACACCATAATAAATCTGAGTTATGGTTATGGTTTAAACTTCATGAGAGACAAGGAAAAAGGAAGAACTAAAGCTTTAGATTTTCAAATTCATAATTATGGAGAAAAGTTTGTTTTTGACCTTTTTTTTCAAAAGTATAAAGGATTTTACACTTCTGATGATTCTGATAAAAATATAGAATTATACCCGGATTTAGATATCCAAAAATACGGCGCATTTGGACAGTATGTTTTTAATCATAAGAAATTCTCTTACAAAGCATCTTTCAATCAAAGCGAAAGACAACTAAAGTCAGCCGGAAGTTATTTGCTTGGTGGAGGTGTTTACTTTACAAAAATAGCTTCTGACAGCTCTTTTGTGTATAAATCTAAAAATTCAATAACAAATTTTCAATTTGGATTAAGCGGTGGTTATGCTCATACTTGGGTAATTAATAAGAGATGGTTCGCCAGCATATCAACAACAATCGGTGTGAATTTTGGTACAGAAAGAATAAATGATTTTGGAAAAAAAAAGATAGAAATCTACCCAACTTTTTTTCCAAGAATGTCTGTAGGATATAATAAAGAAAATTGGTCCGTAGGTTTATCCTATGTCAATAATTTCATTTTTTCTTCTTTCTCAGAAAATGAAATTAACAATGTAGGCCTATCTTCCGGAAATTTTCAAATTGTCTATATAAGAAGAATCAATTCTAATCCATTTATTAATAGGAAGAAATAAGATAAATCCATCGATATAAATAAATTACTTGGTTTTTTATCTCATTTAGATTAACAACAAAATTGGCAAATTCAATTAAATAATGAATCTACATTTTACTAGTTAGGGGAGTTCTCACTTTTAATTTGGTAGGCACATCTTCTATCACCAGAAATTATATGATTCACACGACTAATGATCACTTGTTTTCCCAGTACAGACCTGAATGTATTTAATTCTGATGAGCAAAAGCCTTGACATATTTTTGCTGCTGCACAAATGGGGCAATGGTTTTCGATTAAAAGATAACCTTCTTCATTCTTCGAATATTCAGCCATATATCCTTCCCTTGTTCTTATTTCAACAAGTTTCTCCAGTTTTTGTTCAAGATTGTCGATACTGTCTATTTCGTCGTGATATTTCTTTTTTCCTGTTTCTTCATAAACATTAATAACATCGTCTAAGGTGTTTTCTCCCATCGAGTTAATAATAGTAATTAATTTTAATGTCAATTCAGCATGTGTATCAGGAAATTTAGCATTACCGTTTGCTGTAATACTAAAAGTTTTTTGAGGTCTTCCCACACCTTTAGATTCTTCCTGAGGTTGAATTAATTCTTCCTCAACAAGTTTAACAAGCTGTTGTCTAACACCTTCCTTGGTTATCTTAAGCTCATGCGCAATCTCGAGAGCCGTAAGAGGACCTCGCATTTTAAGTAACATTAATATTTTATTTGTTCTCATAAATTAATAAAACAAGTATTTAGTTGTTTTATTATACAAAAATATTAATTTTGCATAACTTATCAAAGCTGATAGACATATATTATTGTCTTAAAAGTAGTCAGCGTTGTGAGTTACACAATTTATTCATGCAAACTATAGAGTATGGTACCAGAATTACGATCACCTCCCATGAGTCCCTATACTAGGATTGATGTACCTTTTTATATTGTTCCGTACTGGAATGTATTAATTCTATAAATAGTACATACTCTTCCCCTTAGATTTGAAAAAACATTAAAAGTTTTTTCTAAAAATTAAAGCTGTTTTTTAAAATGTACTCAGACTGCTATAAAATATAGTATTCAGGCTGGGCGAGGGATATCTATGTCTAAAAATCAGCAAATAATTCAAATTTTTTAATCATCATAATTATGGAAATACTAAATAAAATAGAAGCTTCAGGCATACAAACCCTTGATTTACGATCGTATAAACCCAATGAAAAAGATTTTACCGTATTTGATATCGTTCCTTTTCTCATCGAAGATTTCGTGCTGCAGGAAAAAGCATTCAGATCAGAAATGACGAATATAGACTGGAGCCAATATTCAGGAAAAGATGTGGTAATCACTTGTTCTAACCATGCCATCGTTCCGCTTTGGGCGTATGTATTAATCAGTTCATTACTTACTCCGCATGCCTCAATAGTAGTGTATTCAACAACAGGAAATCACGAAGCTCTTTTATGGATGGAAAAAGTCAGACGAATAGATTTTTCGATTTTTATCGGTCAAAAATTAGCACTGAAAGCAAATTCATCTCTACCTGAAGAAATTCTGGTACTAGCTACAAGTCAGTTAATTAAATATGTACAAACCCTAATGTGGGGAGAAGCGGGTTCTCCTTTAATGATTTACAAAAGAAAATAAACCAAATAATGAAAAAAATAATAGCAATACTGTTTATAGGAACGCTCTCGATAGTTTCATGTAACAAAAAAAATGCAGAACAAGCAGCAATTCCTGAAGTGTATCCCACGCTTACGCTTAAAGCTCAAAAAGCGGATATTTCGGTTGAATATCCAACTACTTTAGAAGGGGAACAAACAGTCGAAATACGCTCAAAAGTCGACGGATATATAGAACAAGTGTATGTAGAAGAAGGTTCATCTGTATCTAAAGGACAAACATTGTTTAAAATCGATGCCAATAATTATTTGCAGGAAGTAAACAACAAGAAAGCAGCAGTTCTCGCTGCCGAAGCGAGTCTGGAAACAGCCATTATTCAAACCAAAAGAACATCGGCTTTGGCAGAAAAGAAAATCATAAACAATTACGAACGAACCTCAGCAAAAAATATAGAACGCGTAAAAAGAGCCGAATTAAGCCAGGCAAATGCTGATTTATCAGCGGCTAAATCAAAACTAGCGTTTACCAATATCGTGAGTCCGATTAATGGAGTAGTAGGGAGTTTACCTTTTAAAATAGGAAGTTTGGTCAGCAGTTCGGCACCAGATCCTTTGACTACGGTTGCCAATACCAAAAATATTTTTGCCTATTTCTCTTTAAGTCAGCAGCAATTGAATTCGTTTTTAGGACAATATTCAGGAAATCAATTAAAAGATAAATTCATGAATATGCCCGAAGTTTCTCTTATTACTGCCGATGGAGAAACGTATTCATCAAAGGGAAAAATCCAGACTTTGAGCGGTGTATTAAATGCCAATACAGGTTCGGCTAATTTCAAAGCTGCTTTCCCTAATCCACAAGGTAAATTATGGAGTGGGGCAAGTGCTACAATTGTGATCCCAACACAGTTTACAGCCGCCATTTTGGTTCCTAAAAAAGCAGTATTCGAATTGCAGAGCCGCTTTTTTGTCTTTACTGTAGACGCACAAAATATAGTGCACAATACCGAAATAAAAATAAGAAACGAATCAACCGAAAAAGAATATGTAGTAACCGAAGGAGTAAAATTCGGAGATATTATCATTACAGAAGGAATAGGAAATTTAAGAGACGGAGTAAAAATCGCACCGATTTCTTCTTCAAAAAAATAGAAAAACATGTTTAGAAAATTTATAGAAAACCCGGTATTATCCACCGTAATATCGATCATCATAGTTATTCTGGGATTGCTGGGATTAGCATCTCTGCCCATATCACAATATCCTGAAATTGCCCCGCCAACAGTTGTGGTAAACGCTTCATATCAGGGAGCCAGCGCCGATGTTGTTCTGAAAAGTGTCATTATCCCATTAGAAGAACAAATAAACGGGGTGGAGAATATGAGTTATATGACCTCAACCGCCAGCAGTAATGGTAGTGCAGCAATAACCATATTTTTTAAGCAGGGAACAAATCCCGATATGGCAGCAGTAAACGTGCAAAACCGAGTAGCCAAAGCGACGAGTTTATTGCCTAACGAGGTCATTAAATCTGGTATTACCACCAGCAAACAGTTGAGCAGTACAGCTTTGAGTTTCTTGTTGTACAGCAACGATGGAAAATACGATGAAAAATTCCTTGACAATTATTTAAGAATCAATATTATGCCCGAGCTGAAACGCGTTGCAGGGGTAGGCGGAGCCGAGATTTACAGCAGTCGTGAATATTCCATGCGTATTTGGTTAAAACCGGATGCAATGGCCAATCAAGGCTTAGTTCCAGATGATATCATTGCAGCACTGCAAGAACAAAACATCGAAGCGGCACCCGGAAAAATTGGAGAAAACAGTAAAGAATCGGTTCAGTATTCCTTAAAATTTACAGGCCGACTTGAAAATCCGGCAGAATTTGAAAATATTGTATTAAGAAGTGGTAAACAAGGAAATTTATTGCGATTGAAAGATGTCGCCGATATTGAGTTTGGCGCTTTAGATTATACTTCTTCGCTTATTACACAAGGTAAAGTTTCATCGGGAGGACAAATCAGTCAGATTTCAGGATCAAATGCACGAGAGTTAATTATTGCCTGCGAAGATATCTTAAAAAAAGCATCTAAAGATTTTCCGCCGGGTGTAGAGTATCATACTTTTTTAAATGCAAATGATTTTCTTGACGCTTCAATCGAAAAGGTAATTTATACCATTGTCGAAGCTTTTATTCTGGTTTTTATTGTGGTGTTTGTTTTTCTGCAAGATTTTAGATCAACATTAATACCTGCAATTGCAGTTCCGGTTTCGATTATTGGAACCTTCTTTTTCCTGAAGTTATTTGGTTTCACCATTAATTTACTGACACTTTTTGCTTTGGTTCTGGCTATTGGTATTGTTGTCGATGATGCCATTGTAGTGGTTGAGGCCGTTCACGCCAAACTTGATCAGGGTGCAAAATCAGCCAAGAAAGCGACGATTCATGCCATGAGCGAAATTAGCGGAGCCATTATATCGATCACTTTGATCATGTCGGCAGTATTTGTTCCGGTAACCTTTATCACAGGTTCGGCAGGAGTATTTTATAAACAATTCGGATTAACATTGGCTGTAGCCATCTTAATTTCGGCGGTAAATGCCCTGACTTTAAGTCCCGCGCTTTGTGCTATTTTATTAAAACCACACAATCCTGAAAAATCGAATCACAATAAAGCTTTTTTACCAAAATTCTATGCTGGTTTTAATGTAGCTTTTCATGCCTTAACTCATAAATATATTGGAGCGGTTCGATTTCTGATTCGCAGAAAATGGATATCCTTAGTGGCTATAGCAGTATTTGGAGTGATATTTTATGCTTTAATAAAAACAACACCTACAGGTTTTGTACCCAATGAAGATGGTGGAGCTATTTACGGAAATGTAGTTTTACCGCCCGCTTCTACATTAGAACGTACAGAACAAATTACTAGAGAAATAGACAGTATCGCCAGAAGTATTCCCGAAATAGAACTTTCGTCTACATTATCGGGAATGGATTTAATTCACGGAAATGGAGGTTCTTACGGTGCTTTGTTCATTAGATTAAAACCATGGAAAGAAAGAAAAGGGAAAAATCAGGATGTCAATTCGGTTGTAGCTCAATTATTCGCAAAAACAGCGCATATAAAAGGGGCAAGCATTATTTTCTTTGCCGCGCCAACTTTGCAGGGATTTGGAAACAGCAACGGATTCGAAGTACAGTTACAGGATAAGACTGGAGGCAGTTACCAGAATTTCGAAAAGAATATTGACAAGTTTATGGACGCAATCAATCAGCGACCAGAGATTATGTACGCTACAAGTCCGTTTAATATCGGTTTTCCTGAAATGGAAGTGAATGTAAATGTGGCGAAATGTAAAGATGCCGGCGTTAGCGTAAAAACCGTTCTTAATACGCTTCAGGGATATTTTGGTGGAATCTATGCTTCGGATATCAATAAATTCGGAAAACAATACAGGGTAATGCTGCAGTCGCATGCGGATTACAGAGCCAAAGAAAGTGATTTCAATAAAGTTTTTGTTCGAACTGATAAAGGAGCAATGGCACCAATTTCGGAGTTTGTAACCTTGAAAAAAACCTATGGACCTGAATTTATAAACCGTTTCAATCTCTTTACCTCAACAACAGTTACAGGTGCTCCAAATGCAGAATACAGTTCCGGTGATGCAATAAAAGCAATCGAAGAAGTAGCAGCTCAAACATTAGAAAGAGGGTATACCTATGAGTTTTCAGGTTTAACCAAAGAAGAGCTGTCGAGCGGAAGCCAGACAATCTTAATCTTCGGACTTTGTCTAATCTTTATTTATTTCTTGTTAAGTGCACAATACAAGAGTTATATCTTACCCTTTGCAGTATTGTTATCATTGCCAATCGGACTTGCGGGTGCCTTTATATTTGCGAATCTTTTTGGGGTTGACAATAATATTTTCCTTCAGATCAGTCTGATTATGCTTATCGGACTTTTGGCAAAAAATGCCATTCTTATCGTAGAGTTTGCCTTATTACATCGTCTTAGCGGAAGAGGTCTTGTACAGTCTGCCCTATTTGGGGCAAAAGCCAGATTACGACCTATTTTAATGACCTCGTTTGCTTTTATTTTCGGATTGATCCCGCTTATGATTGCTACAGGTGCGGGTGCATTAAGTAACAGATCAATTGGTACGGCTGCTGTGGGCGGAATGTTGATTGGTACTTTATTCGGTGTTTTTGTTATTCCGGTCCTGTTCATTATTTTCCAGTCGTTGCAGGAAAAAGTTGGGGGAATAAAACAACCTGCTAATGAGCAGAGAATAATTGATTAAAAAAAAAATCAAAGGTGTAGAGGAATAGCTTTAAGATTATTTTATCGCAAAAGGCGCAAGGTTTTTTATATGGATGGTTTTTATAAAAATATAAAGTTAGCAAAGCTTTGTGTTGAATCAACTTTGTGAGCTTTGCTTTAAACCTTTAGATCATATAAACTTTGCGTGGATAATTGCACGCACCAACTTTAAAAAACTTAAAAAAGAAACAACTTTGTTATTCTGCTACTTTGCGAAATTACTTTTCTATAACACTTTTGTTAAAAATGAACAACAACACTTCAGGGTGTCTAAAAGCATATTATAATGAACAAATACAATTATAAACAGATAATCATTTTACTGATTATTGCCACTATATGGAGTTCGTGTAAAATTACTAAACCATATACAAAACCCGAAACAGCTGTAGCTTATCGTGAGTATGAAAATAAGGATACAGTTAATATGGCAACTATGAAATGGGTGGAACTCTTTACAGATCCCGCCTTGCAACAACTTATTTCTGATGGATTGGCAGCAAATCTGGATTTAAAGATTGCAGTAGAAAGAATCAATCAGGCAGGGGTAAATGTCAAGTTGAGTAAAGCTACATTTTTGCCTTCTGTAAATGGAAACCTATCAGTAAAAGAATCTAGATTGGCTTTTCCGCAAGGATTTGGACTTTTCGATCAGTCCACACAATACGATTTAGGAATTTCAGCAGCATGGGAAATAGATGTTTGGGGTAAATTAAAAAGTGCTAGGAATAGTGCTTTAGCGAATTTACTGGCTACAGATGCTGCCAAGCGTGCAGTTCAAACCCAATTGATCGCCAATATTGCCCATTCGTATTATGAATTATTAATTTTGGACGAACAACTAAAAGTATTTAAAAAGACAGCTAAGAATAGAGAAACAGATGCTGAAACGATTAAAGTATTGTTCGAAAATTCTATTGTTAATGGTGTTGCCGTACTACAAAGTGAAGCAAATTTTTATGAAGCTGAATTAGCAATTCCTGATATAGAACAAAAGATAAATGAAACCGAACATGCTTTATGTGTGCTTCTGGCAAAATCTCCAACTAAAATTGCGCGTAGCGCTCTCGCAAAGCAAAAGCTTACGTACGATCTTAAAATTGGAGTTCCCATGCAGCTTCTGGCTAATCGCCCGGATGTGCAACAAGCGGAATATAATTTTAGGGCAGCGTTTGAAGAAAGCAATGTCGCAAGAGCTTATTTCTATCCTGCTTTGACTATTACCGGTGCCGCTGGTTTTTCAAGTTTTGGTTTAAAAGACTGGTTTACAAACGGAGGCCTTTTTGGTAATATCGCCGGAGGCCTTACGCAGCCTATTTTCAATAAAAGAATCAATAAAGCAAGGTTAGACACTGCCTTATCTTTACAAGAAGAAGCACTTTATAATTTTGAATTATCGATGTTAAAGGCAAGTGAGGAAGTTTCGAATGCATTGTATAAATATGATAACGCCGCTTTAAAAGAAGAAAAAAGAAAAAAACAATTAGAAGCTTTATTGAAAGCGGTAGAATTTAATAAAGAATTATTGAACAATTCCACAACCAATTATACAGATGTATTAACAGCCGAACAAAATTTACTAAACGCACAATTAAGAGGTATTGATGATCAACGACAAAAATTACATGCGGTAGTAAACTTATATCGCGCTCTAGGTGGAGGGTGGAATTAATTTCTAAATGTACATTTTTGAGTTATACAGTTAGTGATTGTTAGATAATCAGAATTAAATTTCTATATGTTTAAAAACCGAAATTTGTAATTTAGAGTAGGTAAATTTAGCGATTATGCTTAGTGCCAAGAAATAGATTTTGGTTAATATCAGAAGAATATTATGAATAATAGACTAAAGCGGACAGATGTTCGCTTTTCTTTTAAATTATTTTAAGAGCCTGAATACAGTAATATAGATAGATTGTCCCAATTTAATTTTTTAACTCGTATTCAACTTCGTCGTTTTCCAAATCGATTGTCTTAAAGAAATCAAGTGTTCGAGAAGTTTTACTGCTTTTAAATTTTCTTTTTGGTAACCGCCCAGATTCTTTTTAATCCCAGATTGTTCAACCCATAATTAATTGCAAGCTTCATACCGGTGTATTTGCATTTACTTCATATTCTTTACCTGTTTGTCTGTCTTCAAACCATGTAACGGCACCCAATTCGCCAAAATCCATAGAATATACTGTATACAGTTCATTCCGGGCTTGTTACGGAATCTACAACATGTAAAACCCAAATATTTATAACACTCCAAATTCCGTTCAGTTATCCCAGTCGAGAACCAGTTACCATGTCACAAAATTCCCTACTTAAACTTAAAAACACAATAAATACAATCCATACGAATCAAAAGTGGTATTTAAGCTTTAAGCAGCCGTCCCGATCACTATCGGAAAGTTTCAAAACGTTGCAGTTGTCGTTAAAACACAGCGAGTCTCGGCAGTCGGTTGTCTGTATAGCTTATTTTGAATAGGCTGTTTTTGGGTATAGTTTTTTAAATGCGTTATAAACCGACTGATGAATTACAGTAGAATGAAGTTCCTCCGGCATATAGTCAAAAATCAGATTAATGCTCTTGTTGCTTTTCAGGTGCTGTTGTAACAGTACGCTTTCATTGTACATTTTTATATCTTCCTCTTTATTGGGAACTCCAAGGTATACATTTGCTTTTTTTGAAAGATTTTTATGTAATAGGTTTTCTGCGTCAGTTAAAAGCAATCGGTCTCCCCACCATAAACTTGGACTTATAATAATATAGTCGTCAAACAAGTGCGGTCGCTTTAAAAGTATTTCTGTTGTAAATAATCCGGCTAAAGATTCTCCAATTATTGTTTTTCTGCCCTCTGTTTTGTAGGTTTTGTTAATGTACGGCTGCAGTTCCTTTTCAATGAAATCCATATATTTATCAGAGCCGCCGTACTGCGGAAAACTTGATTTAGAAAAACCTTCCTTCTCAATAAAATTGGTACTGCTAACTGCAAATGTAAAATCACGTTTTCTGGTATTTCCTTCAATGCCTACAACTATTGATCGCGGAAAACGTGCAATCCAGTCTTGCGTGTTAAACCTAACAATTCCTACAATATGCAGAAAGTCTTCTTCAATACCTCCGTCAAGAATATAGATTACAGGATATTTTATTGTGTCACTTTCATGGTAATTTTCAGGAAGATAAATGTTAATTATCCTATCCTCTTTCAATATTTTCGAATGTAAAACGTCAGATTTTCCTACAGTTAAAGGTTTGCTGTTTTCCTGAGCTGCACAAAAGGCACTGATAAGAACGGTAATTAATAATAATAAAGTTTTGTATATATTCATTGAATGCTGATGTTTTTTTAGATTAGCCGAATATAGTGATGTTTTTATATTTCTTATATTTTTTTTGATGTAGACGGTTAAGAAAAGTTTTATTTCCCAATTCCCTATTTCCTAACACTTAACCGTCATTCCGTGCTTGTTCCGGAATCTCTAACATATAAAAACCAAATAGCTCTCTCACTCCAAATCAACGTCAGTTCGTGTCCTATCGAGAACCAATCAATAGCTGATAAACAATGCCTCCAAACTAAAAACAGCTGTTCGCTGCCATCCCTTGCTTGACAAAGGGTCGCACAAGAAAAGATATGCAGCATAAATTATCTCAATTAACAGATATTCAAGAATTAATTAAAATAACCGAATGTACAACATTCAGAATCTGTGTGTATTTCTAAGTTTCAACGTAATTTTACGCTCAACAAATCAAGTCATAATCTGTGAATCAGTGGTAAAAGCATCCTAACACCCCACATATATGCTAATTAAACGACTGCCGAAATTCCAACGGCGACATACTCGTCTTCTTTTTAAAAAGCGTTGAAAACGACTGCGAATGTTCAAATCCAAGTTCATAAGCAATCTCACTTACCGAAAGTTCAGTCGTAGAAAGTTTCTCTTTCGCTTTGCTAATCAACTTTTCGTGAATATGCTGTTGCGTATTTTGTCCTGTATGAACACGCAAAAGGTCACTTAAATAATTCGGAGAAAGATTCATCGCTTCAGCAATTTGATGAACGGTTAACAAACCTTTTTCAGAAGAATTTTTATCAAAGTAATCATTCAGAAACGTTTCAAATTTCGTCAAAAGCTGATGATTTCCACTTTTTCTTGTGATAAATTGTCTTTGATAAAACCGCTTCGAATAATTTAGCAACAACTCAATCTGCGACAAAATAATTTCCTGCGTATGCTGGTCAATATGCTGACATTCTTTATCGATTTTATTCAGAATTTCAAGCAAATCATTTTCCTCATCTTCAGAAAGATGCAACGCTTCATTGACGGCGTAGGAGAAAAACCCATAAGACGAAATGGTGGCTCCTAAAGGTTGTTTCAGCAGAAAATCTTCATGAAAAATCAATAGATAACCTGTATTTTCACAATCCATCGTTTTCAAATCGAGATATTGCACCTGATTCGGCGCTGTAAAACTCAAAACGCCTTTGTCGTAATCGTAATGTTGCTGTCCGTATCTCATTTTTCCGGTCGCATTTCGTTTCAGTGCAACGCAGTAATAACGACTCACAAAACCCTTCCACACGTCATCTTCAATAAAAATACTTTCCGAAAGATTGATAACACTTACCATCGGATGCTTCGGTTCAGGAAGCAACAACAATCTGTGAAAAGCCGAAATAGATTTTATCGTGTTCATAATTTTAAATTCTAAATATTAAAGGTAATAATTATTTGGGCGCCTTTATCCGTCTGTAATGTATCCTGAGCTTGTCGAAGGGCTCCCGCTTTTTTGCTCCACTTCGTTCCGCAAAAAGAGCTCCGTTCAAACCTAACGTAGTGGTTCATCGATTCCAAATAAAAAAAAGAAAAGATGAGATAAGCCGGGCTGCAATCGTATTGCATTTTAAGCAGTCTGTCATTCTGACGAAGGAAGAATCTCAAAATATGAATTGAGATTCTTCACTACATTTCATTTCGTTCAGAATGAAAAACTACAAATATTTTAATTTAAATAGATTAATAATCCAAAAGCCCCATCCCAAATTCATCATAAGTCGCTCCAGTATCCGTTCCCAAAGGCACAATACTTTCCAACTTTTGAATATCAGATTCGCTCAGAACAATTTTGCTGGCTTCAATATTCTGTTCAAGATATTTTCTGCGTTTCGTTCCTGGAATTGGTAAAATTCCTTTGCTGATAATCCACGCCAAAGCTAATTGCGAAGATGTAATGTCTTTTTCTTTTGCCATATTTTCAATCGCTTCTACCAATTCAATATTTTTATGAAAATATTCCTCCTGAAAACGCGGAATTCCTCTTCTGAAATCATTTTCTGGCAAATCGTCAATCGTTTTAATATTTCCTGATAAAAATCCTCTTCCAAGCGGAGAATAAGCTACAAAACCAATTCCCAAATCATTCAAAGTCTTAATCACACCTTTTTCTTCAACCGTTCTTTCAAATAAAGAATACTCACTTTGAACTGCCGAAATCGGATGAACGGCGTGTGCTCTTTTCACAGTCTCAGAACCAACTTCCGACAAACCAATGTAACCGATTTTCCCTTCTTTCACCAAATCGCTCATCGCGCCAACTGTTTCTTCAATCGGAACATTTTTATCGAGACGATGCATATAATAAAGGTCGATGTAATCTGTTTTCAGATTTTTCAGCGAACGTTCAACTGACTTTTTTACATAATCTTTACTTCCATTGATTTTCCAAGTGATTTGTTCGTTATCATCAATTTCCCAACCGAATTTTGTTGCGAGAATGTATTGGTCACGATTACCCTCAATTGCTTTTGCAATTAAGCGTTCGTTAGCAAAAGGTCCGTACAAATCTGCCGTGTCGAGGAAATTGCCACCCAATTCCAAAGAACGGTGAATAGTTGCAATCGCTTCTTGCTCATCCGTTTTTCCATACATATCTGCATCACCGAAACCTGTCATTCCCATACATCCTAAACCGATATTCGGAACGATTAAACCCTGACTTCCTAATTTTACTTGATTCAATTTCATATTGTTAAATTTTATTGATACAAAATTCAGCAGAAATCAAAACTCTGATGTATGCAAAACGACGGATGTTGTATGCGGATTACTGATGTCAATTAAACGACTTTCGAAATTCCAAAGGGGAAATATCAGTTTTAGCTTTAAATAATTTACTGAAAGACTGCGAATGTTCAAATCCTAATTCATAAGCAATCTCACTTACAGAAAGTTCTGTTGTAGAAAGCTTTTCTTTAGCTTTTTGAATCAGCTTTTCGTGAATGTGTTGTTGTGTCGTTTGTCCCGTCAAAGATTTCAATAAGCTTCCTAAATAATTAGTAGAAATATTTAGAGATTCGGCGACATAATTGGCAGTTGGTAAACCTTTGTCGATGACTTTGTCATTAAAATAATCATCCAAAATATGTTCTAATTTATCCAAAACCTGATGATTACTCTTTTTTCTGGTGATGAATTGCCTTTGATAAAATCTTTCGCAGTAATTGAGAATTACTTCGATTTGAGAAATAATGATATTCTGTGTGAATTCATCAATTCCAGACTCATATTCTTTTTCAATTCCTTTGAAAAGACCGATTAAAGTTTCCTCTTCTTTTTCGGAGAGAAATAATGCTTCGTTCACGTCATAACCGAAAAATTTGTAATTGGAAATTGTCTTTGCTAAAGGCGTATTCCAAATAAAATCGGGATGAAAAGCCAAAAGATATCCTGAAGGTTTTATGCCGGATTTATCAATAATCATCTTCACCAGTTGTCTCGGCGCAATAAAACACATCAAACCTTCATCAAAATCATACTGACTCTGACCATAATGCAATTTCCCTTGGATATCACGCTTGAAACCCATAAAATACAAATCCTGAATCCAGCTGATTTCCGATTCTTCGATTTGATATTCCACCAAACTGTAATCCACCAGACTAATCAACGGGTGCTGAGGTTTGGGCAATCCTGAAATCCTGTGGAACTCAGCAATCGTGTCGACTGTATATAATTTTCTGTTGGTCATTATTTCAAAATTAGGCAACAGTTTGTGGCTGTTGCCTTTACAAAGTTAATAATCTGTGGATGTACTCAATGTTTTGAAATCAGAAATTTCATTTTGAAGCGCATTTAATTTGTTTCCAGCAATCTGAAAAGCATCAGAGCCCAAAACCAAATGAACCGGTGGATTTTGCATTTCAGCCAATTCTATCAATGCGATTGCCGCTTTTTCAGGACTTCCAAGCTGATTTCCATTGATGTCTTTTTCGTGCGCCACTTGAAGTTGCCTTGCCACAGTATATTCTTCAATTTCAGTTTTTGGAGTTCTGAGTGAACCGCCAGTCAGGAAATCAGTTCTGAAATATCCAGGATAAACCACCGTTGCATTTATTCCGAATTCTTTCACTTCCGCAGCCAAAGCTTCTGTAAAGCCAACAACCGCAAACTTAGTTGCGCAGTAGATTCCCCAACCAGCAAATTCTCCCGTTAATCCACCAATTGAAGCAATATTAATGATGAAACCGCTTTTTTGTTCTCTTAAATAAGGCATTGTTTTTCTGATGATATTCAAAGAACCGAAAACATTGGTATCAAAATTCTGACGGCTTTCGAGGTCTGAAATTTCTTCCAAAGTTCCTAATTGCCCGTAACCTGCGTTGTTTACAACCACATCAATCTTGTCAAATTTTTCCACTGTTTTTGAAACAGCTTCTTGAATTGAATTTTCATTCACCAAATCAACTTCCAACGGTAAGAATGTTGAATTTTCTTCACTAATGACTTTCTGAAGTTCTGAAACATTTCTTGAAGTTGCTGCTACGGAATAGCCTTCAGATAATAGTTTTTTGACTAATGTTAAACCTAAACCTTTTGAAGCTCCTGTCACGAACCATACTTTTTTTGTACTCATTTTTTGATTGTTTTTAATTGATTAATTATTATAATGCAAAGTTGAGCAAGAATGAAATCCTGCGTGTGACCAAATCAAAGATTGTTGTAGCCAAAACAAAAAAAAGGTTAATTCTTAGGGTACTATTTTGCGCATAAATTTGGTATTGTATAATATGGAATGTAATATCTATTACATGAATGGATTTTTTTCATATTTCGTTCTGTCTTATATATTTCTTACCACGGCGTCAGTATAAATACTTTACTTTGATACAGATGTTCCAATATTTAAAACCCAAATAGTTCTTCCTCTCCAAATCCCCGATAGTTCGACCCCAGTCAGAAATAATAAATCTAAAAAAAAGTTTAACCACTACAATACACATCAATTCAATATACAGTATACAAACACACCCTACATCAAGCATGCAACACCCGTCAACCTTACCATTTCCAACAATTAACTGATTAGCAAATATGTTTTTTCTTAATTTACAATTACCTTTAGCGTATGTAAATTATAAACAAATGCTTTTTACATTAAACAAGGGTAAATTACAATATATCGTCAGCGTAGCAATAGTTCTAAGCGTGTCAGGCTTGTGTTTTATTGTGAAGGAAGATCTTAATTACAGAATCGTGGCGCTCATACTGCTGCTTACAGTATCTGTAATCGCAATGCTTTACGATATTTTTCCGGTATTACTTTCGGCGCTGTTAAGTGCTTTTATCTGGAATTACTGTTTCATTCCGCCTATTTTTACTCTCGATATCAGCAATGCCGAAGATTTGCTTATGTTTATGTCGTATTTCTTTGTAGCCATGTTAAATGCGGTACTTACCTTTAAAATCAGACAGGCAGAGAAAAATGTTCGAGACAGGGAAGAGAAAGAAAAAACCATTACCTTGTACAATACGCTGCTTAACTCTCTTTCGCATGAGTTAAGAACCCCCATAGCTACCATTTTGGGAACGGTTGATACATTAAAGGATAATAATGATAAGCTTGACAAGGAACAGCAGTTCGATCTGCTCAACGATATCGATATTGCAAGTATACGGTTAAACCGTCAGGTTGAAAATATTTTGAATATGAGCAGGTTGGAAAGCGGAACGCTTAAACCCAAACTGGATTGGTGCGATATGGAAGAACTGGTGAACGGCATTATTCGTAAAGCAGATGTTTTAAACGGACATAAGATATCTTTTACTCCTGTAGCAAACCTTCCGTTGTTTAAACTTGATATCGGTTTTACCGAACAGATCTTGTTAAACCTTATTCATAACGCAGTATTGTACACTCCCAAACAGTCAGTGGTAATGGTTGAAGTAGCCCCACTTTTAGATGACTGCATCATAACGGTTTCCGACAATGGAAACGGCTTCCCGCAACAACAGCTTTCTTCGGTATTTGATAAATTTTACAGACTGCCTAATACAAAAGCAGGCGGCAGCGGACTGGGGTTGTCAATCGTTAAAGGATTTACCGAAGCACAGAACGGAACCGTAACACTAGAGAACATCTCAACGGGCGGTGCAAGATTTATTATAAGGATACCTGCCGAAACCTCTTATTTAAACAATTTGAAAAATGAGTAGAAACGAGATTTTGATTATAGACGATGAGCCTCAAATCAGAAAACTTTTGGAAATCACGCTGAAAAGTAACGATTATAAAACATTTCTGGCAGAAACAGGTCACGAGGGTATTCTTTTGGCTGCTAACCATACTCCCGAATTAATTTTGCTCGATTTGGGTCTGCCTGATCAAAGCGGTCATGAGGTACTTAAAGAATTAAGGCAGTGGTACCGAAAGTCTGTCATCATCCTGTCTGTTCAAAACAGTGAGCACGATATCGTAACCGCGCTGGACAATGGGGCTACAGATTACCTGTGCAAACCGTTTCGTACAGCTGAACTTCTTGCACGTATACGTTCGGCAATTCGTAGAAATCATAACATAGATAATAATTCCAGTGTCTTTGTCATCGGCAATCTCGAAATAGATCTTACGGCGCATACGGTAAAGAAAAATAATGAAATTATTAAACTTACTTCTACAGAATATAATCTGCTGGTGCTTTTTGCCAAACACGAAGGCAGCGTACTCACACATCAATATATTCTAAAGGAAATTTGGGGCGTAGGCAGTCAGGCCGAAACGCAGTATCTGCGCGTCTTTGTAGCTGCTTTAAGAAAAAAGATCGAAGATTCGCCTAACGAACCGGTCCATATTATTACTGAAAATGGGGTAGGATACAGGTTTCAATAGCTATTGTCAGGCTGGGTTATTTCAAACTTATATCGGTCTTTATATTTTCTTTATGCGGTTTCGGGTAAATTTTATATTTCCTTGATGGGTTGTTGTCCAAATTTGTACACAAATTACAACAACTTTATAAATGAAAGAAAATTCATCTATACCACACACAGGTCATTCTTTGGTAAATAACCACAGCAAAATAACTTTTGCTACTTTACTTGTTGCGCTTGGCATTATATATGGCGATATAGGTACCAGTCCGCTTTACACCTTTAAGGCAATCATCGGAAAGAGGGAAATCTCCGAATTATTGGTTTTAGGCGGTGTGTCTTGTGTTTTTTGGACACTTGTTCTACAGACTACCATAAAATATGTATGGCTAACCCTGAAAGCCGATAATCAGGGCGAAGGCGGTATTTTTTCTTTGTATTCACTTGTAAGGCGGTACGGTAAAAAATTGGTTATTCCTACGATGATTGGTGCTGCGGCACTGCTTGCAGACGGTATGATTACACCTGCTGTATCTGTAACTTCGGCTATTGAAGGATTGGAAAAAATCAACGGTCTAAAGCATATTCCTGTGGTACCTGTTGTTATTGCAGTAGTATCGCTTGTATTCTTCCTGCAGCGCTTCGGGTCTCACAAAATGGGTAAGGCATTCGGTCCCGTTATGATGATCTGGTTTTCCGTGCTGCTGGCAATCGGACTTTTCCAGGTGGTTCAGTCACCATCTGTAATTCGTGCATTGAATCCGTATTATGCGTATGAACTGTTAACGCATTATCCTCAGGGATTCTGGCTTTTGGGTGCCGTATTCTTATGTACTACAGGTGCAGAAGCATTGTACTCTGATCTGGGGCATTGTGGTAAAGATAATATCCGCATTACATGGGCATTTGTAAAACTGTGTCTTATTGTAAATTACCTGGGACAGGCATCATGGCTGCTAAATCACGGTGGTTCGCACCTGAACGGGCGTAACCCGTTTTTTGAAATGATGCCCGAATGGTTCTTAATACCGGGTATAGTAATTGCAACGCTGGCGGCTATCGTTGCTTCACAGGCATTGATAAGCGGTTCGTTTACACTGATAAACGAAGCTATAAACCTTAATTTCTGGCAAAGAGTTGGGGTTAAGCAGCCTTCTGATACCAAAGGACAGATTTACATACCAAGTGTAAATAATCTATTGTGGATAGGCTGTGTTCTTGTAATTCTTTATTTTCAAGATTCGTCACACATGGAAGCCGCGTATGGTCTTGCCATTACCTTGGCAATGATTACCACTACCGTTCTGCTGTCTTACTTCCTGCTGTTCAAGTTGAAGTGGAACAAGCTGCTGGTACTCCTGTTTTTGGCGGTATTTCTTCTTATCGAATTGTCGTTCTTTGTTGCCAATGTGGTTAAGTTCCAAGAAGGTGGTTACATAACCGTGATTGCAGGTGGAATATTCTTTTTTGTAATGTATGTAAGTTATTTCGCCAGAAAAATAAACAGCAGCTATACCAAATTCGAAGATTTGGGAAAATACGCCCATACTATTGAAGAGTTGAGTAATGATGAAAGCATCCCCAAGTTTACAACGCATTTAATTTACCTTACAAAAGCGGATAGAAGAGATCAGATCGAAGCCAGAATTATCCGGTCAATATTCGATAAAAAACCTAAAAGAGCCGATGTTTACTGGTTTTTCCATATCAACAGAACAAACAATCCCTATACCTTAAATTATGAAGTGTCTGAACTGGTAGACGATAAGGTTATTAAAATTGTATTGAACATAGGTTTCCGCATACAGCCAAAAACCGAACTTTATTTCGAAAAAGTGATTGACGATTTAATAGCCAACAAAGAACTTAATCTGCACCTGCGTAATAATGGAAGTACCAAATACAATCCTTCCATCGATTTTAAATTTATCGTTCTACAGGCATACCTTTCGGTAGACAACGAATTTGCAATCAAAGAAAGCATTACCTTAAAATCGTATTTCTTCCTTAAACAGTTTGCCCAAAAAGACGAGCAGGCATTTGGTCTGGACAGAAACGATGTGTTGATCGAACATATTCCGTTGGTTTACCAACCGGTAAAAGCGTTTGATTTAAAACGTAAAATTACTGATAGATCTTAAAAAAGGTAAGTTTTGAAAAAAGTATTGATAATAGACGACGAAGAGAAACTTAGCACACTGCTTGCAAGGATCATTACTCTGGAAGGGTTTGAAGTAACACAGGCTGCCGACTGTAAAACGGGATTGCAGAAATTATCCCGACAAACGGTAGATGTGGTGCTTTGCGATGTGAAACTTCCCGATGGCAGCGGTGTGGAACTTTCTAAAATTATTAAAGAAAAACATCCCGCTACAGAAATTATTCTGCTCACTGCCTACGGAAATATACCGGATGGCGTGCAGGCAATAAAAAATGGGGCTTTCGATTATATTACAAAGGGCGACGACAATAACAGGATCATTCCGCTACTGTATCGGGCTATGGAAAAAGTTGCGCTCAATAATAGAGTACTAAAGTTGGAAAAACAGCTTGTAGACAAGCATTCTTTTGATAAAATTATCGGAAAGTCAAAATCAATTTTACAGGCTGTTGAACTGGCTAAAAAGGTTGCAAAGACGGACACTACTATTCTTTTAACCGGCGAAACAGGAACTGGCAAAGAAGTGTTTGCACAAGCAATCCATCACGAAAGTAACCGCAGTAAAGAGAATTTTGTTGCCATAAATTGCTCGGCTTTCAGCAAAGATTTGTTGGAGAGTGAAATGTTTGGTCATAAGGCAGGTGCCTTTACCGGTGCGTCAAAAGATCAGAAAGGTCTGTTTGAAGAAGCAAATAATGGAACCATATTTTTAGATGAATTGGGTGAAATGGCTTTAGATTTACAGGCAAAATTACTGCGGGTGATTGAGGCCGGCGAATTTATAAAGGTAGGCGAAACAAAACCTACCAAAGTAAATGTGCGTATTATAGCTGCTACCAATCGTGATTTAAAACAAGAGATTAAGCAAGGTCATTTTCGGGAAGATTTGTTTTACCGTATTTCTGTTTTTCAGATTCAATTGCCGGCATTGCGTGAAAGAGTGGCCGATCTCGAGATTTTAGCACATCATTTTACCGACATTTTCGCATTGAAAATGAATAAAAAAATAACTGCAATCCATACTGATTTTATTACAGCGTTGAAACAACATCAATGGCATGGAAATATTCGCGAATTGAAAAATGTAATAGAAAGAGCTATAATTCTTTCCAACGGAAACCAATTATTGGTAGATGATTTACCGGTCGATATTCAATTAAAATCTGTTACTACATCTGGTAAACAACTATCTGCATTTTCATTGCAAAGCGTAGAAAAACTGCATATTCAAAAAGTACTTAATCATACTAAAGGAAACAAAGCCGAATCTGCAAGGTTGTTGGAAATCGGCATTGCCACATTGTATCGTAAGATTGAAGAATACAAACTTTAGGATTGAGATGAGTATATATGAACATTCAAACCAAAAACTAAGAGACTTTAAAGACATAAAAATCATAAACTCTCCAAAAAGTTAAGTTCCAAAAAATTTCATATCCGCTCCCTATATTCTTTCGGAGTTACGCCAAGTAATTTTTTTACATAACGAGTAAAGAACGAACGGCTCGAAAAATCCATTTCATCGGCAATTTCAGAAATATTGAGGTTCTTGTTTTGCAACAGAAGCATGATGCGTTCTTTCGCATAACGCTGTATCCATTCGGAAGCCGTAATTCGGGTATTGACCTTGCAAATGTAATTAAGATATTTGGGTGTGATGTTTAGCTTATCACTGTAAAACTGCACTTCCCGTTCTTGCATACAATGTTCCTGCACCAATTGCAAAAACCGTTCGTACAATGTTCCGCTTTGCAAACTTCGTTTTTTTCTGTCTAGTTCATCTTCAAAAATATGCCACATTTCCAACAAGAAAATTTGCATTTGGAGCTTCAATATTTCTTCGTAAAATCGGTGGTTTGTTTCTTGCGATTGATCAAAAAGTAACTGGAAGTTCTTTAAGATTTTCTCTTTATCTTTTTTATCAGGATGTAAAATTGGATTTTCTTTGGAATGGATAACACTATCTATACTCGCATTAGCACTCGGTAAATTTGAGGTTAATAAATCGCTGTCCACAAAAAGTAATGTTGCTTTAAAATTCGCTGAAAAATATAAATCTGAAACATCAAGACCAGCCAACCAAAAAATAAATTCCCCTTTTTTACTTTGATGTTGCTGACCATTGAATGTAAATTTCACAGTTCCACTTTGACAATAAATGTGTGTGTGAAACCGAGTTTGAAAACCTTCGGGAAATTCGGTTGTTGATGCCGTTTTATAGAGGATAACTTTTTGATTTTCTGACATTGTTTATTCCAATAAAAATACTTCAATAAAAATAAGTAATATTTGACATTAATTGCGTTATAAATGTAACAAAACACTTTTTAAATGCATTTAACTTTGCATTATTAAATGGAAAGCAATGCAGGTAAAAGATATTTTTGAAAGATTAAGCAATGGAGAAACCATTTCTTCAAATGATCCGGATGCTTACAAAATGCGTGAAGCTTCATTTGCTACAAAAAAATTGTTGGTTCAAATGAACAATGCAACTGAGCCAGAAGCAATCAGAAGTTTTTTGAGCCAAATTACAGGAACAGAAATTGACGAAAGCGTAACGGTTTTTACACCTTTGCACATCAATTACGGAAAGCATACCAAAATCGGCAAAAATGTGTTCATCAACTTCGATTGTGTGTTTCTCGATTTGGGCGGAATTACCATTGAAGACAATGTATTAATTGCTCCGAAAGTGAGTTTGTTAACCGAAGGACATCCAACCTCCATTGAAGACCGACATTCTTTAATTCCAAAACCTATTCACATCAAAAAAAATGATTGGATTGGCGCCAATGCCACCATTTTACAAGGCGTGACCATTGGCGAAAATGCAATCGTAGAAGCAGGTTCGGTGGTTTCAAAAGATGTTCCCGATAATACTATCGTAGGTGGAATTCCTGCAAAAATTATTAAAACAATTTAATTCAAAATAAAATGAAAAAAGCATTAGCAATCGCAATATTTTTCCTGATAACAGGACAATTATTTGCACAAAATGGAACATCAAAAACTAAAAAAATGGATGCTAAAGAACATTATACATTCCAATTAAGCGATAAAGTAACCCGACAAAAAGTAAGTTTCAAAAACCGTTATGGAATTACACTTTCAGGCGATTTATATCTTCCAAAAAATGCAGGAAACGAAAAATTATCTGCATTGGCAATCAGCGGACCTTTCGGAGCGGTGAAAGAACAATCTTCCGGATTATACGCCAATCAAATGGCAGAAAGAGATTTTGCAGTTATCGCATTCGACCCATCTTACACTGGCGACAGTGGTGGCGAACCGAGAAATGTAGCATCGCCAGAAATCAATACTGAAGATTTCAGCGCAGCAATCGACTTTTTAGGATTACAAAAAAATGTAGATAGAAACAAAATAGGTATCATCGGAATTTGTGGTTTTGGAGGTTTTGCTTTAAATGCAACTGCAATTGACAAACGAGTAAAAGCTGTTGCCACAACGAGTTTGTACGATATGACAAGAGTAATGTCTAAAGGTTATAATGATGCTGTAACGCCTGACCAACGCACCAAAACATTAGAAAATTTAGGCGCACAACGCTGGAAAGATGCCGAAGCCGGAAAACCAGCCGATGGACCAAGAAATTTACCGGAAACACTAACAGGTGATGAACCGCAATTTGTAAAAGAATATTTTGATTATTACAGAACACCAAGAGGTTTTCACGTCAATTCTGTGAACTCCAACGGAGCGTGGTTGGTGACAAATCCAATTTCATTTATGAATATGCCGATTTTAAGTTATGTAAAAGAAATTTCGCCACGACCAATGCTTTTGATTGCCGGAGAAAATGCGCATTCTAGATATTTCAGTGAAGATATTTTCAAAGTAGCCAATGAGCCGAAAGAATTGATGATTATTCCAAATGCAGTTCACGTTGATTTGTATGATAAAATTGATGTCATTCCCTTCGAGAAATTAGAAGATTTTTTCAAGAAAAATTTAAAATAAAATAGAATGAAAAAATCTTTTTTCATCTTAATGACGCTGATGTCGGTTTTGGTGAGTAGCGCAACCTCTTGCAACAAGGAAGACGATGTTAACATAGAAAACGACCACCCAATGGCAAATGGGAAAATTAAAATAAAGGCAAATTCTCAAACTTTTACGGCTACGCTTTTGGATAATAATTCGGCAAAGGCATTTAAAGAAATGCTGCCTCTAACTATCAATATGACGGAGCTGAACGGAAACGAGAAATATTATGATTTCCCAAACAATATGCCTACAAATGCTTCCAATCCCTCGACTATAAAAAGTGGCGATTTGATGTTGTACGGCTCAAAAACACTAGTCCTTTTTTACCATTCTTTTTCAACATCCTACAGTTACACGAAATTGGGAACAATAGATGATACAACGGGATTAGCATTTGCTTTAGGTTTGGGAAATGTGACGGTTACTTTTGAATTGGAGTAACGGGTAAATACAAAATCCGAGCGTAATTCTTCTACTAAAAAAACATATTTTAGCCAAATACTTTGGTTGCGAAAATATGAACGAAAAGCAAACCCTGAAACGCTGTAATTAAAATTTTATCATTTCATTTTGATAATGAGCCTATCATTTTGATAGGCTTTTTTTATGTGCTATTTTTTAATTGTTGTTGTAAGTTGTTGATAGTTAGTGTTTTTGTATTGGTCTTGTAAATGTGGCATCTGGTTGGTATAAAGCAGTAAAACAAATTACAGTCAAAATGAA
>Ga0308157_10002714_pt1 | contig 27866 bp, 17 predicted proteins | sample PhyBR1_FD_201035 | JGI IMG/M metagenome (GOLD analysis project Ga0308157, IMG submission 201035) | Phyllosphere microbial communities from UC Gill Tract Community Farm, Albany, California, United States - DLSLB.R1 | ecosystem: Host-associated > Plants > Phyllosphere > Unclassified | place: USA...
AACCGAAGGATCGATGTGCTCGTCGATCTGGAGGCGCGCCGGGCGGACTTCGCCCCCAACCGGGTCCGTCCGGCGCAAGGCGTTTTCGCGAAATACCGCGCCGCCGTCGCCTCCGCCTCGCAAGGGGCCGTGACCATCCCCAATCCGCCGCCGGCCCAAACGCCTGCGACCTATTCCAACGCCGCCATTTCTGAGGACGCCTGAACCATGGCCATCACCATCTACACCAACGACGACATCAAGCCGGGCGCCATCGCCGGCCAGCGCATCGCCGTCATCGGCTATGGCTCGCAGGGTCGCGCCCACGCCCAGAACCTGAAGGATTCGGGTCATGACGTCGTCGTCGGCGTGCGTCACGGCGGCACGGGCTGGAAACACGCCACCGCCGACGGCGTCCCCACCGCCGAACCGGCCGAGGCCGTTCGCGGCGCCGACATCATCGCCATCCTGACCCCGGACATGGTCCAGAACGAGGTCTATCGAGACATCATCGAGCCGAACGCCAAGCCGGGCGCAGCCCTGCTGTTCGCCCACGGTTTCTCGATCATCTACGACCGCATCACGCCGCGCGACGACATGGATGTCATCCTGGTCGCCCCGAAAGGTCCGGGCGATCTGGTCCGTCGCGAGTTCGCACGCGGCCGCGGCGTCCCCAGCCTGTTCGCCATCGAGAAGGACGCGACCGGCAAGGCGCGCGACCGCGCCATGGGCTACGCCAAGGGCATCGGCGGCGCGACCGGCGGCCTGCTGGAGACGTCTTTCCGCGAAGAGACCGAAACCGACCTGTTCGGCGAACAGGCCGTCCTGTGCGGCGGTGCCAAGGAACTGGTCATCTCGGGCTTCAACACCCTGGTGGAGGCCGGCTACCAGCCCGAGATCGCCTATTTCGAATGCCTGCATGAGTTGAAGCTGATCGTGGACCTCTTCTACGAGGGCGGCATCTCCAAGATGCACCACTTCATCTCGGAAACCGCCAAGTGGGGCGCCGTCGCCTCGGGCCCGCGCGTCATCACCGACGAGACACGCGCCCGCATGAAGGAGGTCCTGACCGAGATCCAGGACGGCACCTTCGCGCGCAACTGGATCGCCGAGAACGAGGCCGGCAAGCCGCAGTACGACGCCTGGCTGGACGCCGATCGCCAATCTCACATCGAGCAGACGGGCGCCCGCCTGCGCGAGCGCATGGCCTGGCTGCAGACCCCCAAGTCTGAAGCCGCCTGACCTGCATATATATAAAGAGAGACTGACCCGATGAGCGCCGCCGCGCCCGCCCTGAAAACCGCCTCCGCTCCGGCGACCGTGAACGACACGGCCACCGGCGCCCGCCTGCTCGTCTCCAGCCTGGAGCGGATGGGCGTGGAGGTGGTCTTCGGCTACCCCGGCGGCGCCATCATGCCCATCTACGACGCCCTGACCGGCACGGGCCTGAAGCACATCCTAGTACGTCACGAACAGGGCGCGGCCTTCGCCGCCGACGCCTATGCCCGCGCCTCGGGCAAGGTCGGCGTCTGCATGGCCACCTCCGGCCCCGGCGCCACCAACCTGATCACCGGCATCGCCAACGCCATGATGGATTCGGTGCCGATGGTCTGCATCACCGGCAACGTCCCCCAGGGCGTCATGGGCACCGACGCCTTCCAGGAGATCGACATCCTGGGCGTCACCCTGCCGATCGTGAAACACTCTATATTGGTGCGCGACGCCTCGGAGATCCCGGCCGCCGTCGAACAGGCCTTCCACATCGCCGCCTCGGGGCGCCCCGGCCCGGTCCTGGTCGATCTGCCGAAAGACGTCCAGTTCGCCACGGCCGTCGCCCCGTTCGGCTTCAACATCCCCAATGAGACCGCCGAGGTCGACCACGACGCCATCGCCGAGGCCGAGCGCTTCATCCGCGCCGCCGAGCGCCCGCTGATCTACATCGGCGGCGGGGTGAAGATCGGTCGCGCGACCGAGGCCGTCCGCGCCTTCGCCGAGGCCACCGGCATCCCCACCGTCTCAACCCTGAACGCCCTGGGCACCGTCCCCACCGACGCCCCCGGCTATCTGGGGATGCTGGGCATGCACGGCACGCGCGCCGCCAACGAGGCGGTTCAGTCGTCCGACCTGCTGATCGTCCTGGGCGCCCGCTTCGACGACCGCGCCACGGGCAAACTGGCCGAGTTTGCGCCCCACGCCCGCGTCGTCCATTTCGACGTCGACGCCTCCGAGATCGGCAAGCTGCGTGAAACCCACGTCGCGGTCGCCGGCGAGCTGAAGCCCGGCGTCGAGGCCCTGACCGCGCGTCTGGCGGCTGCGCCCCTGGCTATCGACCCCTGGGTCATCCGCTGCGCCACGGCGGCCGTGCATCACGCCGCCCGCTATGACGCGCCGGGCGAAGGCGTCTATGCGCCTGCCCTGCTGAAGCAGTTGTCCGAGGCCGCCGGCGACCGTTTCGTCGCCGCCTGCGACGTCGGCCAGCATCAGATGTGGGCCGCCCAACACTGCCGCTTCTCCAAGCCCGAAGCCCACATCACCTCGGGCGGTCTGGGGGCCATGGGCTTTGGCCTGCCCGCCGGCCTGGGCGCCAAGCTGGCCGATCCCTCGGCCACGGTCGTCACCATCGCCGGCGACGGCGGCTTCATGATGAACATTCAGGAGCTGGCCACGCTGAAACGCTACGGCGTCGCCCTGAAGATCGTCCTGCTGGACAACTCTTCGCTGGGCCTGGTGCGCCAGTGGCAGGAGCTGTTCTTCGAGGAGAACTATTCCGAGGTCGATCTGTCCGACAACCCGGACTTCGTGAAGGTGGCCGAGGCCTTTGGCATCGAGGCCTTCCGCATCGCGCAGCGCGATCAGGTCGAGGACGGCATCGCCCGTCTGCTGGCCGCCGACGGCCCCTGCCTGGCCCACGTCATCATCAACCCCAAAGAGAACGTCTGGCCTCTGGTTCCGCCGGGCAAGAGCAACGCTGAAATGATGGAAGGCGCATGAGCATGAGCGACACCATTCACATCCAGATCGACCGGGCCGACGGCTCGCTTCAGCGTCTCATCGGCCTGGTGGAACGCCGCGGCTTCCACATCGACGGCATGAGCATGGCTGACGAAGGCCCCTCACGCCGCATCGCCCTGACCGTGCGCGGCCGCGACGCCGCGCGTTCCATCGACAACCTGGGCTGCCAGATCGACCGCCTGTTCGGCGTGTCCCGCATCGCCGCCCAGTCCTTCCAGTCCGAGGCCGCGTAATATGTCCCGAGTAGAACGAGTATCCAGAACCGCCGAGATTACGGCGTCGGATCCCAACCGCGTCATCATCTTCGACACCACCCTGCGCGACGGCGAGCAAGCCCCCGGCTTCTCCATGTCGGCCGAGTCCAAACTGAAGATGGCCCATGTCCTGCGCGACCTGGGCGTGGACGTGATCGAGGCCGGCTTCGCCGCCGCCTCGCCGGGCGACGAGGAATGCATCCGGCGCGTCTGCGGCGAGATCGAGGGACCGGTCTTCGCCTCACTGAACCGCGCCAACAAGAAGGACATCGACGCCTCCTTCCGGGCCCTGTCGCCTGCGCCGAAATCGCATCGCCGCTGCCACGTCTTCCTGGCCACCAGCCCGATCCATCGCTCGGCCAAGCTGCGGATGAGCACCAACGAGGTGCTGGCCACCATTTCGCGCTCGGTGGAATACGCCGCCTCCATGTTCGACGACGTCGAGTTCTCGGCCGAGGACGCCTTCCGCACCGAGCCGGAGTTCCTGGCCGAGGCCCTGATGGCCGCCGCCGATGCAGGCGCCCAGACGCTGAACGTGCCCGACACCGTCGGCTACGCCACGCCCGAGGAATCGCGCGAACGCTTCGCCTATCTGGACGGCGTCATCCGCCCGCGCCACGCCGACGTGATCTTCTCGTCGCACGCGCACAACGACCTGGGTCTGGCCGTGGCCAACTCCCTGGCCGCTGTCGAGGGCGGGGCGCGTCAGATCGAGGGCGCGATCAACGGCATCGGCGAACGCGCCGGCAACGCCTCCATCGAGGAGATCATCATGGCCCTGCGCACCCGCGCGGACCGCTATGGCGTCAGCGTATCCGCCGAGAGCCGTCACCTGGTGCGCGCCTCGCAGACCCTGCGCGAGGTGACCGAGACGGTCATCGCCCGCAACAAGGCCATCGTCGGCCTGAACGCCTTCGCCCACGAGGCCGGGATCCACCAGCACGGCATGATGGCCGACGCCCGCACCTACGAGATCATGCGTCCCGAGGACGTCGGTTTCGAGGGCAGTTACTTCGTGCTGGGCAAGCATTCCGGCCGCCACGCGGTCGGCAAGCGGGCCGAGGCCCTGGGTCATGTGCTGGAAGGCCAGCGCCTGGCCGACGTCTTCGCCGGCTTCAAGCAACGCGCCGACCAGATCGGCGAAATCAATGACGCGGAGCTGACCGCCATCATCACGGCTGTGACAGCCGGGGGCGCCTCCGCACAAATGGACAAGACCTATGCAACCGCTGGCTAAGAATATCTGGATCAATGGCGAACTGATCGCGTGGGAAAACGCCACGGTTCACGTCATGAGCCACGCCCTGCACTACGGCACCTCGGTGTTCGAAGGCATCCGCGTCTATGACACCCCGAACGGCCCGTGCGGCTTCCGCCTGACCGACCACGTGCGTCGCCTGTTCGACAGCGCGCGCATCTATCACTTCCCCCTGCCCTTCACCGAGGACGAACTGGTTCAGGCCTGCAAGGAGGTGGTCCGTTCCGAGGGCCTGCGTTCGGCCTACCTGCGCCCCCTGGCCTTCCTGGGTGAATGCGGCATGGGCGTGTCGCCGTCGCCGGACAACATCCGCACCGACGTCATGATCTCGGCCTTTCCCTGGGGCGCCTATCTGGGCCAGGAAGCGCTGGAGAAGGGCGTCGACGCCTGCATCTCCAGCTGGAACCGCGTCGCCCCCAACACCATCCCGTCGGGCGCCAAGGCCGGCGGCAACTATCTGTCCGGCTATCTGATCGGCCGCGAAGCCCGCGTGCGCGGCTTCGGCGAAGGCATCGCCCTGGGCGCTGACGGCCTGCTGTCCGAAGGCGCCGGCGAGAATCTGTTCGTGATCAAGGACGGCGTGCTGATGACCCCGCCCGCCGCCGCCTCCATCCTGCAGGGCATCACCCGCGACAGCGTCATGAAGCTGGCGCGCGGTCTGGGCTATGAGGCGCGCGAGCAGGTCCTGCCGCGCGAAGCCCTCTACGTCGCCGACGAGGTCTTCATGACCGGCACCGCCGCCGAGATCACCCCCGTCCGCTCCGTCGACGGCATCGCCACCCGCGCCAACGGCCCCGGCCCGATCACCAAGGCGGTCAACAAGGCCTTCCGCGGCCTGTTCGACGGCACGACCCCCGACCGCTTCGGCTGGCTGGAACCCATCGGCGAGGCTGCGACCTTCCCCAAGGAACGCGTGCATGAGCCCGCCTAGAACCCTGCCAAGGACTATGTATGAAAAGGTCTGGGACCGGCACGTCGTCGTACCGGAAACGACCGAGACGCCGGGCGTCATGTATGTGGACCTGCACCTGGTCCACGAGGTCACCACGCCTCAGGCCTTTTCCGAAATCGAGGCGCGCGGGCTGAAGGTCCGCCGCCCCGACCGCACCTTCGCCACCCTGGATCACTCGACCCCGACCCTGCCCGCAGGTCCCGACGGCCAGCGCCCCTATGTCACCGACCAGGCGCGCAAGCAGGTCGAGACGTTGGAGGCCAACTGCGCCCGCCACGGCATCGAGCTGGCCGGCTGGGGTTCCGATCAGCGCGGCGTGGTTCACGTCATGGGGCCTGAGCTGGGCCTGACCCAGCCGGGCATGACCGTGGTCTGCGGCGACAGCCATACCGCCACGCATGGGGCTTTCGGCGCATTGGCCTTCGGCATCGGCACCTCCGAGGTCGGGCACGTCCTGGCCACCCAGTGCCTGTTGCAGCGCCGCGCCAGGTCCATGCGCGTCACCGTCAACGGGGCTCTGCGCCCCGGCGTCTCGGGCAAGGATGTGGCTCTGGCCGTCATCGCCGCCATCGGCTTTGGCGGCGGCACCGGCTATGTCATCGAATATGCCGGCGAGGCCGTGCGTTCGCTGGACATGGAAGGGCGCATGACCCTGTGCAACATGTCCATTGAGGCGGGCGCCCGCGCGGGCATGATCGCTCCTGACCAGACGACTATCGAATGGCTGCGTGGCCGTCGTCATGTCCCCGCCGACTATGAAGCCGCCGCCGCTGACTGGCTGGGTCTGGCCTCCGACCCCGGCGCGACCTTCGACAAGGAGGTGACGCTGGACGGCGCCGCCATCCGTCCCATGGCCACCTGGGGCACCACCCCCGACGCGGGCGCTCCGGTCGGCGCCCCAGTGCCGCTGCCGCGCTCGGACTCGGACCGCAAGGCCATCGCCTACATGGGCTTCACCGCGGGCGAGGCGACGACGGGCCACAAGGTCGACGTCGTCTTCATCGGCAGCTGCACCAATGGCCGCCTGCCCGACCTGCGCGCCGCCGCCGCGGTCCTGCGCGGCCGCAAGGTCCAGCCGGGCGTGCGGATGTTGGTCGTCCCCGGCTCCGAGGCCGTGCGCCGCGACGCCGAGGCGGAAGGGTTGGACAAGGTCTTCATCAATGCCGGCGCCGAGTGGCGCATCCCCGGCTGTTCCATGTGCATCGCCATGAACGGCGACGTGGTTGGCGAGGGCCAGCTGGCGGTCTCGACCTCCAACCGCAATTTCGAAGGCCGTCAGGGCAAGGGCGCCCGCACCATCCTGGCCAGCCCGGCCACCGCCGCGGCCAGCGCCGTGGCCGGGGTCCTGACCGACCCACGCGCCTATCTGGAGGCGGCCCATGTCTGAGCCTTTCAAGACGCTGACGTCGAAGACCCTGACCCTGAGCCAGGCCAATATCGACACCGACCAGATCATACCGGCGCGCTTCCTGACCACCACGACGCGCGAAGGTCTGGGCGCCCACGCCTTCCACGACTGGCGCTATGAGGCGGACGGCTCGGCCAAGCCCGAGGCGGTGCTGAACCGCATCGACCCAAACGAGCAGCGCATCCTGCTGGCGGGCCCCAACTTCGCCTGCGGCTCGTCGCGCGAGCACGCCCCCTGGGCCCTGCTGGACTATGGCTTCCGGGCGGTGATCTCGACCGAGATCGCCGACATCTTCACCTCCAACGCCCTGAAGAACGGTCTGCTGCCCATCGTCGTCGATCAGGCGACCTGGGACGACCTGGCCGCCCACCCCGAACAGCCCGTCACCATCGACCTGGAAGCCGGCGAGATCCGGCGCGGCAATGTCTCCCCCGTCCCGTTCAAGGTCGAGGCTTTCGCCCGCCAGTGCCTGCTCGACGGCGTCGACACCCTCGGCTGGCTGCAATCCAAGCTGCCCTACATCCAGACCTATGAACGCTTCCGTGAACCGGAGACCAACTGATGCCCCACACCCGCACCTTCAACATCGTGGTCCTGCCGGGCGATGGCGTCGGCCCTGAGGTCGCCCTGGCGGCCCAGCGCGTGCTGACCTGCATCGGCGACATCTATGGCCATCGCTTCGAGTTCGCCGAGCACCTGATCGGCGGCGCCGCCATCGACGCCGCCGGCGAGGCCCTGCCCGAGGAAACCAAGGCTGCTTGTCTGGCCTCGGACGCCGTCCTGCTGGGTGCCGTCGGCGGTCCCAAGTGGGACGGCGCCCCGGTTCGACCGGAGCAAGGCTTGCTGGCCATCCGCAAGGCCATGGGCCTGTACGCCAACCTGCGCCCGCTGCAGGTCTCGCCCGTCCTGGCCCACCGCTCGCCCTTGAAGAAGGAGATCGTCGAGGGTGTCGATCTGATCGTCTTCCGCGAACTGACCAGCGGCGTCTATTTCGGCGAGAAGACCCGCACCGAAACCAGCGCCTCGGACCTGTGCGTCTATACGGTCGAGGAGATCGAACGCGTCGCCCGCGCCGCCTTCCAGGCCGCCGGCCAACGCCGCGGCAAGGTCACCTCGGTCGACAAGGCCAATGTCATGGAGACCAGCCGCCTGTGGCGCGAGGTCGTGACCCGCATCCACGCCGAGGAATATCCGCAGATCACCCTGGAGCACGCCCTGGTCGACTCCATGGCCATGCACCTGATCCGCAAGCCGCGCGACTATGACGTCATCCTGACCGAAAACATGTTCGGCGACATCCTGTCGGACGAGATCTCGGTGCTGGGCGGCTCCATCGGCCTGCTGCCCTCAGCGTCGCTGGGCGCCGACGGCCCCGGCCTGTTCGAGCCCATCCACGGCTCGGCGCCTGACATCGCAGGGCAAGACCTGGCTAACCCGGTCGGCATGGTGCTGTCGGCGGCCATGATGCTGCGTCACAGCTTCGATCTGGAGGACGAGGCCAACTCGATCGAGGCCGCCGTCGCCGCTGTCCTGGCCTCGGGCGCCGTCACCGCCGATCTGGGCGGGGCTCTGGGTACGGTCGAGGCCACCCGCGCCATCGTCGACGCCATCCGCGCCATCCACTGGGCGGCGGCGCGTCACGTGCCCATGCACTGGGCCTGAACCTCGGCGTCTATATCTTTAAAAGAGAAAGGGCGGGCCTCGCGGCCCGCCCTTTTGCATTCAGTTGTCGATCAACCCCTGCAGGGCCACGGCCAGTCGCCGCGCCATCTCGGCCTTTTGCGTCTCGTCGAGCGAGGCATAACCGTCCGACAGCTCGCGTCCGATCGCCATGCCCATGATCAGGCCCGCCGCCAGACGCGCGCGCACTGGCGCATCGGGGCCGCCGATCCACGCCGCCAGAGGATCGAAGAAGCGGCTGTTGGAAGTCCTCTGCATGACGTCCATCGCCTTGGCCGAACCGACAGAGCGCAGCAGGATCAGCAGGCCGCGCATCTTGGCGCCCGCCCCGTCGTCCTGACAGGGCATGACCTCGTCGTAGATGATCTCACGCGCCAGTCGATCGCCGAAGTCCTCGCGCGGGCCGTCCATCAGATCGCGGCCATTCTTGCAGCTGTCGAGGACGGCGACGAACAGGTCTTCCTTTGAGCCGAAGTAGCGGCTGATCAGGGCCGCATCCACGCCGACGTCGCGCGCGACATCGCGCATGCCGACGTCGTCATAACTGTCGGAACAAAAACGCTCCCGCGCCGCTTCCAGAATTGCCTGGCGCGTCGCGTTCGCATTGCGTGGTCGGGGGGCGTCGCACAGGACCAAGTGGTCGTACTCCTATAAACCTTATCGCCTATATGGCTTTGTCATCAGGCGTTGACAAGCGCAACCATGATCATCATTAAGTCACCCGATGTTGACTGGCGCATCCTCCCCCGATGATCGCCGTTCCGCTATGTCTGTTACGTCAAAATCCCCTCCCAAGGAGAATGCGCCGATGCGCACGGTGAAGATCGCGGCCGCGTCCGTACTGATGGCGACCGCCCTCTATGGCTGTTCCAAGGGCGGTGAAGCGCCCGCCCCCCAGGCCCCCCCGGTGACGGTGGCCACCCCTCTGGCCCGTCAGATCGTTGATTGGGACGAGGTCACGGGTCGTTTTGAAGCTCCGCGCACCGTCGATGTGCGCGCCCGCGTCGGCGGCTACATCCAGTCGGTCCACTTCAAGGACGGCGACTTCGTGCGCCAGGGCCAACTGCTGTTCACGCTTGATCCGCGCCCGGCCCAGGCCGCGCTCGCCTCGGCTCAGGCCCAGCTGGCCCAGGCCCAGGCCCAGTTGACCCTGGCCCGCACTGAGTTCACGCGCTCCGAAGGCCTGCTGGCCTCGCAGGCCGTGTCTCAGGCTGAAGTCGATTCCAAGCGCGGCGCCGTGGCCCAGGCCCAGGCCGCTGTCTCGGCCGCCAACGCCGCCATCCGCGCCCGCCAACTGGACGTGGAGTTCACCCGCGTCACGGCCCCGATCTCGGGCCGCGTCTCCGACCGTCGCGTCGATCCGGGCAACCTGGTCGGCGGCGGTTCGTCGGCCGGCGACGTCCTGACGACCGTGGTCTCGGCCTCGCCGATCTACTTCGTCTTCGACGGCTCCGAAGCCCTGGCGCTCAAGTATCAGCGCGACGCCCGCACCGGCGGGGCCGCTCCGATCCGCATTCGCCTGCAGGACGAGACCAGCTACGACCGCGTCGGCACGCTGGACTTCACCGACAACGCCATCGACCCGGCCTCGGGCACCATCCGCCTGCGCGCCGTGGTCCAGAACGCCGACGGCTTCCTGAAGCCCGGCATGTTCGGTCAGGCCCAACTGGCCGGCGCCGGCGCCTATCAGGCCCTGCTGGTGCCCGACGCCGCCATCTCGACCGACGCGGCCCGCCGCGTGGTCATCGTCGTCAAGCCCGACGGCTCGACCGAACCGCGCGCCGTCCAGACCGGACCTCTGGTCGATGGTCTGCGCGTCATCCGTTCGGGTCTGAAGCCGACCGACCGCGTCATCATCGCCGGCGGCCAGCGCATCCAGATGCCGGGCATGAAGGTCCAGGCCAAGGCCGGGACCATCGCCCCGGTCGCCCAGCAGCCGAACGCGGCCCCCGTCACCCAGGCGGCGCCGGCCTCCAGCGCCTCCTTCGCCAACGCCGGCTGAACCTAGATGAATATCTCCCGCTTCTTCATTGATCGGCCGATCTTCGCGGGCGTGATCTCGGTGTTCATCACCCTGATCGGCCTGTTCGCCTATCCGATGCTGCCTCTGTCGCAGTATCCGGAGATCGCGCCGCCCACCATCACCATCAACGCCGCCTACCCTGGCGCCTCGGCCGAGACCTTGGCCGAGACCGTGGCGGCCCCCATCGAGCAAGAGGTCAACGGCGTCGAGAAGATGCTGTATCTGACCTCCTCGTCCACCTCGGACGGGGCCGTGGCGATCACCGTGACCTTCCAGCCCGGCACGGATCTCGATTCCGCCCAGGTCCTGGTCCAGAACCGCGTCGCCCTGGCTGAACCCAAACTGCCTGAGCAGGTCCGCCAGATCGGCGTGACGGTCAACAAGGCCGAAAGCGGCTTCCTGATGATCGTCGGGCTGACCTCGCCTGACGGCAGCCTGGACAATGACTACGTCGGCAACTTCGCCAACTCGACGCTGCGCGACCGCCTCCTGCGGATCGACGGCGTGGGTCAGGTTCAGGTGTTCGGCGGCGGCAACTATTCGATGCGCGTCTGGATCGACCCGGCCAAGGCGGCCGAGCGCGGTCTGACGGGCTCCGACATCGTCGCCGCCCTGCGCGCCCAGAACGTCCAGGCCGCCGCCGGCTCGATCGGCCAGCCGCCCTTCGCCACCAACGCCGCCGCCTTCCAGCTGCCGGTTCAGGTCCAGGGCCGTCTGTCCGATCCCGATCAGTTCGGCGACGTGGTCATCAAGACCGACGCCGAAGGCCGCGTGACCCGCGTCCGCGACATCGCCCGCGTCGAACTGGGCGCCCAGGATTACGGCATCCGCGGCTTCTTCGACGGCGAGCGCGGCGTCGGCGTCGCCATCGTCCAGCAGCCCGGGGCCAACGCCCTGGGCACCGCCAACCGCGTCCTGGCCGAGGTCGAGGCCGTCAAGGCCGAGCTGCCCGCCGGCATGGCCATCTCCATCCCCTACAACCCGACGGAATTCGTCGCCGCCTCGGTCGAGGCGGTGCAGCACACCGTGTTCGAAGCCGTCGTCCTGGTGGCCATCGTGGTCCTGGTCTTCCTGCAGACCTGGCGCGCGGCCATCATCCCCATCATCGCCATCCCGGTGGCCCTGGTCGGCACTTTCGCGGTGCAGTTGGCCCTGGGCTATTCCATCAACTCCCTGTCGCTGTTCGCCCTGGTTCTGGCCGTTGGCATTGTCGTCGATGACGCCATCATCGTGGTCGAGAACGTCGAGCGATACCTGCGAGAGGGGCTGACTCCCAAGGAGGCCGCCTATCGCTCGATGCAGGAGGTCTCCGGCGCCCTGATCGCCATCGGCCTGGTGCTGACGGCGGTGTTCGTGCCGACCGCCTTCGTGCCCGGCATCCCCGGCATCTTCTATCGCCAGTTCGCTGTCACCATCGCCTCGGCGACGCTGATCTCGCTGGTGGTGTCCCTGACTCTGTCCCCGGCTCTGGCGGCCCTGCTGCTGAAGCCGCACGTTCATCACGACAACGTCCGCAAGCCGGGCCTGTGGGGCGCAGTCACCTACTACGTCCGCTGGGCCGGCGATAAGTTCAACCAGGGCTTCGACTGGCTGTCGGACAAGTACGGCCGCCTGACCGCCCGCCTGGTGCGTTCGCTGATGGTCGTCATGATCGTCTATGCGGGCCTGCTGGCCCTGACCGGCTGGCGTCTGGTGGACACGCCCTCGGGCTTCATTCCCGAACAGGATCAGGGCTTCCTGATCGGCGTCATCCAGCTTCCGGCCGGCGCCTCGCTGGACCGCACTGAAGCCGTGATGAAGCGCGCCAACGAGATCATCCAGAAGACCGAAGGTGTCGACGGCACCGTGGCCTTCGCTGGTCTGGACGGCTCCAGCTTCTCGTTCGGCTCCAACGCCGCCACCATCTTCGTGCGCCTCGACGCCTTCGAGGACCGCACCAAGGAACAGGCCGCGACCGCCCTGGCCGGCGCCATCACCGGCGCCACCGGCGGCATCGAGGAAGCCAACATCTTCGTCATCGCCCCCCCGGCCGTTCAGGGCCTGGGCAACGGCAACGGCTTCAAGATGATGATCCAGGACCGTTCCGGCGCGGGCTACCGCGCGCTGGAAGGCGCCACCTTCGCCATGATGGGCGGCGCGGCTCAGATGCCTGATCAGGTGCAGCAGGTCTTCTCGACCTACAACACCGGCTCGCCCCGCATCGCTGCGGACGTGGATCGCAACAAGGCCCTGATGATGGGCGTCCAGCCGTCGGCGGTGTTCGACACCCTCGGCGTCTATCTGGGCTCGTCCTACATCAACGACTTCAACCTGCTGGGACGCACCTTCCGCGTCACCGCCCAGGCTGAACCGTCGGCGCGCGACGACATCGCCGACATCGCCAACCTGAAGACCCGCTCCGCCTCCGGCGCCATGGTGCCGATCGGCGCCGTCGCCAATCTGCGCGAGGACTCCGGTCCGGCCCGCGTCGTCCGCTACAACCTGTTCCCGGCTTCTGAGCTGCAGGGCCAGGCTGCCGCCGGCGTCTCGTCCGGCCAGGGCATTGCGGCGATGGAGCAACTGGCCTCTCAAGCCCTGCCGCAAGGCTTCAGCTACGAGTGGACCGAACTGGCCCTGCAGGAGAAGCAGGCCTCGGGCGGCGCCTCGGTCATCTTCATCATGGCCGTGGTCTTCGTCTTCCTGGTGCTGGCGGCGCAATATGAGGCCTTCACCCTGCCGCTCGCGGTGGTGCTGATCGTCCCCATGTGTCTGCTGGCGGCCATGATCGGGGTGAACATCCGCGGTCTGGACAACAACATCCTGGTCCAGATCGGCCTGGTCGTCCTGATCGCGCTTGCGGCCAAGAACGCCATCCTGATCGTCGAATTCGCCAAGCAGGCGGAAGAGGAAGAGGGCATGGATCGCTTCGAGGCGGCTGTTTACGCCGCCAAGGTGCGCCTGCGTCCGATCCTGATGACGTCCTTCGCCTTCATCTTCGGCGTCGTGCCGCTGATGCTGGCGACCGGCCCCGGCGCGGAAATGCGCCAGTCGCTGGGCACGTCGGTCTTCTCCGGCATGCTGGGCGTGACCTTCTTCGGTCTGATCTTCACCCCGGTCTTCTACGTCATCATGCGCTGGCTCTCGGGCAAACTGCCCAAGACGCCGGAAAAACCGCGCGAGTTGCCGACCACCTTCGGCGCGCCCGCTCATGATCCGTATGACCCCACCGACCCCGCGCCGGCCGCGCCCACCACGGCTAACCCGCGCCTGGGAGACGCCTGATGCACCGTAAAGCCCTTCCTCTCCTGACCGCCTCCAGCGCCGCGCTTCTGCTCGCCGCCTGCGCGGTCGGGCCCAAGGCGCCGGACCCCACGGTCCCGGCGCAGGGCCAGGGCGCCTTCATCGGCTCGCAATCCGCCTCGGTTTCGACCGAGGCGGCCCGCGCCGACTGGTGGCGGCTCTATAACGACGCCACGCTGGACGGTCTGATCCAGCAGGCCCTGACCGAGAACAACGAACTCGAGGCGGCCGCAGCCAACCTGCGCGCCGTCCGGGCCTCGCTGTCCGAGGCGCGCGCCGGCCGTCTGCCCACGACCAACGCCAACGCCGGCTTCACCCGCAGCCGCGCCTCGACGATCACCAACCCCGCCGCCAACGGCGCCAAGCTGGACGACGTCGATACCTATACGGCGGGCCTGGACGTCTCCTACGAGGTCGACCTGTTCGGCCGCGTCGAGTCCTCGGTTCGCGCCGCACGCGGCGACGCCGACGCCGCACGTGAAGCCCTTGAGGTGGTGCGGATCACCGTCGCCGCCGAAACCGCGCGGGCCTATGCCGACACCTGCTCGGCCAACGCCCAGATCGCGGTAGCCGAACGCACCATCGACCTGCAAGGCAAGACGGTCGACCTGACCCAGCGCCTGCTGGACGGCGGTTCGGGCAATGGTCTGGACGTGGCCCGCGCCCGCGCGGCCCTGGAACAGACTCGCGCCAGCCTGCCGCCGCTGCGGGCCTCACGCGACGGCGCCCTCTATCGTCTCGCCACCCTGACCGGGCGCACCCCGGCTGAGGCCAGCGAGGCGGCGCGCGGATGCCAGTCGCCGCCGCAGTTGTCGCAGCCCATCCCGATCGGCGACGGCGCGGCGCTGCTGGCGCGTCGTCCCGACGTGCGTCAGGCCGAGGCCCGTCTGGCCGCCGCCGCCGCCCGCGTGAACGTGGCGACCGCCAGCCTCTATCCGTCGATCAGCCTGGGGGGCTCGCTGGGCTCGACCGCGCTGGATTCTTCGGACCTGGGCGAGGACGCCAACTTCCGCTTCAGCGTCGGTCCGCTGATCAGCTGGAACTTCCCCAACATCGCCGTGGCCCGCGCCCGCATCAAGCAGGCCGACGCCCAGACCGACGCGGCCCTGGCCACCTTCGACCAGACCGTGCTGACAGCGCTGCAGGAGACTGAAACGGCGCTCAGCAGCTACGCCAACGAACTGGACCGCCGCACGGCCCTGCGCACCGCGCGGGATCAGGCGGCCACCGCCGCTCGTCTGTCGCGCCTGCGCTTCGACGCCGGCGCTGACAGCTTCCTGACGGTGCTGGATTCGGAACGGACCCTGGCCGGCGCCGACGCGGCTCTCGCCGCTTCGGAAGCCCAGGTCACCACCTACCAGATCGCCCTGTTCAAGGCCCTGGCCGGCGGCTGGGATCAGGCGCCCGACCCCGAAGCCTGATCCTCGGATCATCGCTGAAAACAGAGACGCCCGGCAGGTTCGACCCTGCCGGGCGTTTTCTTTGCCCGTTCACGCATGATCTTGACGCAGAAAGGCGTGACCCCGGCCCGATTGATGCTCTAGGGAGGAGGCATGACCGGTCCCGCCGCGCCCTCCCCCGCCGCCGAGATCGTCGCCGGGCGCTCGTCCGCGACGACGCTCGCGCACGCGCGGCGCGTGGTGGTCAAGATCGGCTCCTCCCTGCTGGTCGATACTGCGACCCGCGCCGTCGCCCGCGACTGGCTGGCCTCCCTGGCCCAGGACATCGCCGACCTGCGCCGTCAGGGTCGCGAGGTCATCGTCGTCTCCTCCGGCGCTGTGGCCCTGGGACGCGGACGGCTGAAGACCTCGCCGGGTCGCCTGCAGGACAAGCAGGCCGCCGCCGCCGTCGGCCAGACCCTCTTGATGCACGCCTGGGAGGAGGCCCTGGCTCCCCACGGCCTGATCACCGCCCAGATCCTGCTGACCCGCGACGACACCGAGCGCCGCCGCCGCTGGCTGAACGGACGCGCGACGCTTGAGGCCCTGCTGGCCCACGGCGTCGTCCCCGTGGTCAATGAGAACGACACCGTCGCCACCGAGGAAATCCGTTACGGCGACAATGACCGCCTGGCCGCCCGCGCCGCGCAACTGGCGCGCGCCGACCTGCTGATCCTGCTGTCCGACGTGGACGGCCTCTACACCGCCGACCCCCGCCGCGATCCGAACGCCCGCCACCTGCCCCTGGTCGAGAGCCTCGGCCCCGACATTCTCGGCATGGCCAGCGGCGCCAACGCCGAGGCCGGGGTCGGCACCGGCGGCATGGCCACCAAGCTGGCGGCGGCCCAGATAGCGCGCTCCGCCGGCTGCGCCACCGTCATCGCCTCGGGCCTGACCCCTCACCCGCTAAAGGCCGTGGCCGAGGGCGCCCGCGCCACCCTGATCACCGCCCCGGCCACGCCGCTCGCCGCCTGGAAGCAGTGGATCGCCGGCAGCATGGCCCCCGGCGGTTCGCTGACCCTGGACGACGGCGCCGTGCGCGCGCTGAGGTCAGGCAAGAGCCTGCTGCCCTCGGGCATAATCTCTATCAACGGCGCGTTTGAAAAGGGCGAGAGCCTGCGCCTGCTGGACGCCAGCGGGGCCGTGGTCGGCGTCGGTCTCGCCGCCTATCCCGCCGATGAGATTGCCCTGATCCGGGGCCGCCATTCCGATGAGATCGAGACCCTGCTGGGCTATCGCGGCCCCTCGGTCGTGATCCACCGCGACGACCTGGTGCTGGAAACCCGATGACTGACGTAGCTGCCCTGATGCTGGACATGGGCCGCCGCGCCCGCGCCGCCGCCGCCGCCCTGCGCGCCACCACGCCCGACGCCCGCACCGAGGCTCTGATGCGTCTGGCCAAGGGCCTGCGCGCCGCCGAGGTTGAGATCCTGGCGGCCAACGCGCGTGACATCACCAACGCCCGCGCCTCCGGCCTCTCCGAAGCCCTGATCGACCGCCTCGCCCTGACCCCCGCGCGCGTCGAGGGCATGGCCGTCGCCGTCGAGACCATCGCCGTCCAGCCCGATCCGGTCGGCGCCGAGATGGCCCGCTGGACCCCCGCCAACGGCCTCGACATCGCCCGCGTCCGCACCCCCATCGGCGTGCTGGGCGTCATCTACGAGAGCCGGCCCAACGTCACCGCCGACGCCGCCGCCCTGTGCATCCGCTCAGGCAACGCCGCCATCCTGCGCTGCGGCTCGGACTGTCTGGAATCCTCGCGCGCCATCGCCGCCGTCGTGACTCGCGCCGTCGCAGAGGCCGGCCTGCCCGCCGACGCCGTCCAGTTGGTCCCCGTCCCCGATCGCGAGGCCGTGGGCGCCATCCTGTCGGGGCTTGAAGGCGCCATCGACCTGATCATTCCGCGCGGCGGCAAGAGCCTGGTCGCCCGCGTTCAGGCCGAGGCCAAGGCCCCCGTGCTCGGCCACCTCGAAGGCCTGTGCCACACCTATCTCGACGCCGCCGCCGGTCTCGACGTCGCCCGCCGCGTCGCCGTCAACGCCAAGATGCGCCGCGTCTCGGTCTGCGGCGCCACCGAGACCCTGCTGGTGGACCGCGCCGCCGCCGAGCGGCTTTTGCCCGCCGTCGCCGCCGACCTGATCCAGGCCGGTTGCGAACTGCGCGGCGACGCCGAAACCCGCGCTTTAGTTCCCGAAGCCGCCGAAGCGACCGAGGCCGACTGGACCACCGAATACCTGGCCCCCATCCTGTCGGTGCGGATCGTGGACGGGGTTCAAGGCGCCGTCGAGCACATCCGCGCCTACGGCTCGGGTCACACCGAGGCCATCATCACCACCGACGCCGAGACCGCCGAGCGCTTCGCCAATGGGGTCGACAGCGCCATAGTCCTGATCAACGCCTCGACCCAGTTCGCCGACGGCGGCGAGTTCGGCTTCGGCGGCGAGATCGGCATCTCGACCTCCAAACTGCACGCCCGCGGTCCCGTGGGGGCGGAGCAGTTGACCACCTACAAATACGTGGTGCGCGGCCAGGGCCAGACGCGGCCTTAAGGCGAGCGCCACGCCTCTCCCTCCCCATGAAGGGGAGGGAGAGGTCGCGCCTCAGCCTCTTTCGGGCAGGGCGTAAGCGATGACGTAGTCCCCCTCCGGCGTCTCCATGAAGTGGTGCCCGCCGGCCATGATGACCAGATACTGACGGCCGTTCTGCTCATAGATCATCGGGTTGGCCTGACCGCCCGCGGGCAGGACATCGGACCACACCGTCTTGCCCGTCTCGATGTCGATGGCACGGATCAGATCGTCCGTCGCGGCGGCGATGAAGATCAGACCGCCCGCCGTCACCGCCGAGCCGCCGTTGTTCGGCGTGCCGATCTCGATCGGCAGCATGGAAGGAATGCCGAACGGTCCGTTCTTCCTCGCCGTGCCGAATGGGCGATCCCACAGGGTGCGGCCGGTCTTCAGGTCGATGGTGCGGATGCCGCCATAGGGAGGCTGCTTGCACAGCAGGCCCGTGGCCTTGACCCGCCAGCCGGCGTTGACGTCGATGGCGTAGGGCACGCCCGCCTGCGGGTCGCCCGCCCCCTCGGCCTTGGACTTGGACAGGTTGCCGCCGCGGTTGGCCGCCTCCTTCTCGCGTTCGATGTAGCGAGGGTCGTCGCGCGAAAACCAGCCAAGACGATCAGCCTCTGCGCGCGGAACCAGGCGGTTGTGGTTGGGCATGTCGTTGTAGTTGGCGACGATCACGCCGCGCGCCGGATCGACCGCCACCCCGCCCCAGTCCGAGCCGCCGTTGTAGCCCGGATACTGAATCCAGTGCCGGTCCGCCGTCGGCGGGGTGAAGTAACCCTCATAGGCCGACTGGCGGAACTGGATGCGGCAGAACATCTGGTCGATCGGCGACATGCCCCACATGTCGCGCTCCGTCAGGTCCGCCTTCCTCAGTGTATGGAACAGAGAGAAGGGCTGGGTCGGACTGCGCTGCGACGGCTCGACCCCGCCCTGGGGCACGCGACGCTCCTCGACCTTGTGCAGCGGCTGGCCGGTGCGGCGGTCCAGAATATAGAGATCGCCCTGCTTGGACGGCAGGATCACCGCCGGCACGCCGCCGGGCATGTCCACAAGCGTCGCCTGCGAGCCCAGGTCGTAATCCCAGACGTCCTTCCTCACCGTCTGGAAATGCCAGCGCGGCTTGCCGGTCATGACGTCCAGAGCCACCAGAGAGGTCGAGTATTCGTTCTCGGCCGGGCGACGCAGGCCCGAGTAATAGTCGGCCGCCGAGTTGCCCATCGGCAGGAAGACCAGGCCCAGGGCCTCGTCGGCCGTGGCCGTGGTCCACATGTTCGGCGTGCCCGGCGTATAGGTCTGGCCCTCCGGCGGCAGGGTGGTGATGTCGGGGCGCATCATGTCCCAGGCGAAGCGCAGCTGGCCCGTCACCGCGTCGAAGCCCTGGATGACGCCGGACGCGTTCCAGCGTTTCTGTCCGTCCAGAACCTGATGCCCCGTCACCACCACGCCGCGCACGATGACCGGGGCCGAGGTGATCGAGACCATGCCCGGATAGGGATCGCCCATGCCGGTCTTGATGCTGACCGCGCCATTGGTCCCGAAACCGGCGCAGGGCGCACCGGTGCGGGCGTCCACAGCGACCAGCCGGCCGTCCAGCGTCCCCTCGATGATGCGCGTGGCGCAGGGCTGGGCTGCATCGACATTGGGCTGGGCGTAGTAGGTCACGCCCCGGCAGGCGGCGGTATAGGGGATCTGGTCGTCGGCGACCTTGGGATCATAGGTCCACTTCTGCTTGCCGGACGTCGCATCCAGGGCGAACAGCCGATTGCGGGCCGAACACAGATAGAGGGTGTCGCCGATCTTCAGCGGCGTGGTTTCGGCTCCGAACCGCTCCTCGGGCAGGTCGCCGGTGCGGAAGGTCCAGGCCCGCTGCAAGCCCTTCACATTGTCCTTGTTGATCTGGTCCAGCGGCGAATAACGCTGGGCGCTGTCGGCCCCGCCATAGGCCGGCCAGTCGGCTCCTGTCCTGATCAGGGCCGGATCGCCGATCCCGCCCTGACCCGCCGCCGGCACAGGACTTTGCACCCGCGCCTTGTTGGCCTGGGCCACGACGATGCCGGAAATCAGCCCCAGCACCACGATCAGACTCAGTCCGCCAAACGCCAGCTTGCCGCCCCCGCCTTCGCGTTTCAGCGCCGGGAAGGACAGGACGACCAGGATCAGCAGCACCAGGGGCGCGATCACGCGCGGGACCAGGGCCCAGCCGTTCAGCCCCACCTCCCACAGCGCCCAGATGACCGTGCCGATGAAGATGAGAATGTAGAGCCAGGCGCCCGTCGCCCTGAGCAGGGCCAGCATCCCCCCGGACAGGATCATCAGCAGGCCGACGATCAGATAATAGGGCGAACCGCCCAGCATGATCAGTTGTCCGCCGCCGATGGTCAGCGTCAGTCCGATCAGGGCGATGACCACCCCAAGCAATCGCACCAGAACGCTTCCGAATCCGCGCCCGCGTTCAATGGAAGACATGTCGCAAGACTCCTGGGGGTTCCGCTTAGGGGGGCAGCTTGACCTTGCCTCAACACCTCCGAAGCCGAGCCGTTCCAGAATGCGGCAAGAAAGCGGCCAAAGAAAAAGGGCGACGCCGCAGCGCCGCCCTCTCCTGTCTGGTCTGAACCGACCCGTCAGTTGACGGGGCGGCCTTCGGTGTCGACCACCTGAACCTCGCCCAGGTTGAGGGCGCGGATCTTCGGCTCGATGGCCGCGCGATCGCCAACCACGACCCAGGTCGTCGGCCCGTCGCCCACAATGGCGCGCGCCGCGACCGATGCCCGCTGCGGGTTGGTCGCGTTCACCGAGGCGGCATAGCCGTCATAGTAGTTTTCCGGCACGCCATAGACGACCATGCTGGTCAGATCGCCCGCCACGGCGGCGTTGGTCTCCCAGTTGCCGGCCATGCCCAGGACCAGGTTGGAACGCACGGCGGCGATCTCTTCCTCGGTCAGGGGACGCGAGCCGACGACGTCGCTCAGTTCCTTGCGGATCTCGACCAGGCTCTCGGCCGTCTTATCGGACTGGACGCCCGTCGAGACCAGGAACATGCGCTCGCCGCGCGTGGTGCGGATGCCCGACCCGGCGCCATAGGACCAGTGCTTGTCCTCGCGCAGGTTCATGTTGATGCGGCTGGTGAAGGCGCCGCCCAGGGCGGTGTTGGCCACGTCGATGGCCCCTTCGTTGGCCGCGTCGAAGGCCGGGGCCAGACGGCCGGCGGTGATCGACGACTGCGGGCCAGCGCGATCCACGATCAGCACGCGCGGCGCCGATTGCGACGGCAGGGCGGGCGCCGCGGCCTTGACCGGCAGCGGGGTCGAAGGCGCCTTCCAGGTGCGGAAGGCCTTCTCCAGCGCCGGAGCCAGCTCAGCCTGGGTGGTGTCGCCGACCACCACCAGGGTGGCGTTGTCGGGACGGAACCAGGTGGCGTGATAAGCCTCGGCATCGGCAGGCGTCAGGCCCTGAACACTGGCCTCGGTGCCCGAGGTCGGGCGGCCGTAGGGGTTTTCAGGCCCGAAGACATTGGCGGCAAGCACCCGGCTGGCGATGGCGCCGGGGTTGCGGTTCGACTGCTGAATGCCCGAAACCTGCTGGGCCTTCGCCCGCTGGAAGTCCTCAGCCCGGAAGGCGGGGTTCTGGATGATGTCGGCATAGAGGGCCAGCGACGGCTCCAGTCGCGACTCAATCGCGTTCAGCGAGACGTTGGTGTAGTCGACCGCCGAACCCGCGCCGATCGAGGCGCCGAGCAACTGCATCTGGTCGCTGATCTGCAGAGCCGTCAGCCGATCCGTGCCGTTGGTCATGACAGCCGGGGCCAACTGGGCCACGCCGTTCTTGCCCGACGGATCCGCCGCCGATCCGGCTTCGACGATCAGGTTCATGCTGACGGTCGGCACGCCCGTGCGCGGGGCCAGAACCACCTTCAGGCCGTTGGACAGGGTGAAGCGCTCGAAGCTGGGGAAGTCGGCCTGGGGCGCGGCGCCGGGGTCCGGCATCTTGCTACGGTCCGCGCCGGTCGCCGCCGTGGTGAAGTCCGCGAAGGGCAGAACTTCCAGGGCATAGCTGCCGTCGGTCAGCCAGTCGCGGCCCGCGCCCGTCAGATTGGCGGGCGTGGCGGTCAGCAGGCGTTCGTAGCTGGTCTTCCAGGCGCCCGGGTCGCCGAGGAAGACCTGGCTTTCGGCCAGGCGGTCGGACTTGCCGCCAAAGCCGCCGATGCGCTCCAGTCCGCGTACCAGACCGGCGCCGGTGACGGTGCGGGCGCGCTCCAGTTCCTCAGCGCTCGGGCCGTCGCGCAGCAGGCGGGCCATTTCCTCATCCACCACGCGCTCGATCGCGCCCAGATCCTGACCCGGCTTGGCGGTGACCATGACCAGGAACTGGCTGCCGATCTCGCTTTCCGAGGTGCCGGCGAAGACGCTGGTCGCGACCTGATCGTCGAACACCAGGCGCTTGTGCAGACGCGAGGTACGGCCCGACGACAGCACCTGACCCAGCAGGCCGAGATAGTCGGTGGCAGCCTCGCCGGTCGGCGGCACGTTCCACACCTTGTAGAGGCGCGGCTGGCCGACGCGGTCGAACATGACCTCGCGCTGGGCGCCCTCCATCCGCGAAATCATGCGTTGCGGCTGGGTGACCGGCGGGCCCGAGGGGATGTCGCCGAAATAGTGCTCGACCTTGGCGCGGGCTTCCTCAGGCGTGATGTCGCCGGCCAGGACGATGGTCGCGTTGGCGGCGCCGTAGTAGTCGCGGAACCAACCCTTCACGTCGTCCAGGCTGGCGGCGTCCAGATCGGCCATAGAGCCGATGACGGTGTGGCCATAAGGATGGTCGGCCGGATAGGTGGCGTTGGTGATCGCATCCCAGACGCGGCCATAGGGCTGGTTCTCGCCCTGACGCTTCTCGTTCTGGACCACGCCGCGCTGCTCATCCAGGCGAGCTTGGTCGATGGCGCCGACCAGATGACCCATGCGGTCGCTTTCCAGCCACAGGACGCTGTCCAGGGCCGAGGTCGGGACGTTCTGGAAATAGTTGGTGCGGTCGGTGTTGGTGGTGCCGTTCTGATCCGTGGCGCCCAGCAGCTCGGTCGCCTTGAAGAAGTCGGTGTTGAAGTTCTCCGACCCGTTGAACATCAAGTGTTCGAACAGGTGAGCGAAGCCCGAACGGCCGACCGGTTCGTTCTTGGACCCCACGTGATACCAGATGTTGACCGCCACGATCGGCGCCTTGTGGTCCTCATGGACGATCAGGGTCAGGCCGTTGGGCAGCACCATCTTGGTGAAGGGGATGTCCACATCGGGCAGGGCCGGCAAGGCTGCGGCGGCGGCCCGGCTTTGGACGGCGGGCGGCGTGGCGGGCGCCGGAGCGGCGTAAGCGGCGGCGGCCAGAAGGCTGGCGGCGGCCCCGCCCAGAAGGGCCAGGCGGCGAGCGGCGATGGTCATGAAGTCCCCCAGTGCGATGTCGCGATGGCGGGACCGTAACGGCGCTACGCCGCTAGAAACCAACCTTTCCAAAATTTAATCCGCCTCAGGAGCCGACACGCGCCTTCTGGATCGAAATTTCGTGCTGCGACGCACACCGATAATCGGTCGCAACATGCGCCACTAACGAACATGGCCTCAACTTCATGCCCGAACTCATCATTTTTCGGCTTTACCGAGAAAAATATTTGCACACCCGCCCCATGTTTCGCTTAATGAGCAGATGCAAAAAGGTGGCCGTTCCAACCCTGGTGGTTTTCTGATTGAGCAGCGTCGGCTTGAAAAACAGCCCGCTGAGCTGCGCGTACGCGCCTTCACGGAGATCACGCTTAAACCGACCGCCGACAGCGGGACGGTCCAGGCGTCGCGTTGCACCGACTGCGGCGTGCCCTTCTGCCAGAACGCCTGCCCGCTTCAGAACAACATCCCCGACTGGCTAGCCCTGTCGGCCGACGGCGACCTGCGCGAGGCTTGGCGCGTCGCCTCGGCCACCTCGACCATGCCGGAAATCTGCGGCCGCATCTGTCCGCAGGACCGTCTGTGCGAGGGCGCCTGCACCCTGCAGCAGTCCGGCTGGGACGGCGTCACCATCGGCTCGGTCGAGGCCTGGATCGCCGACACCGCCTTCGACAACGGCTGGGTCGAGCCCATCCGTCCCCTGGCCGAGCGCGGCCAGAGCGTGGCCATCGTCGGCTCCGGCCCCGCCGGTCTGGCCGCCGCCGACCGCCTGCGCAGCGAAGGCTACGCCGTCACCGTCTATGACCGCCACGACCGCGCCGGCGGCCTGCTGACCTACGGCATCCCCGGCTTCAAGCTGGAGAAGCGCATCGTCCAGCGCCGCGTCGATCGCCTGATCGAGGGCGGGGTCCAGTTCGTGCTGAACACCGCAGTCGGCGTCGACGTGACGATGGACGAGCTGCGGTCGCGTCATGACGCCGTCCTGCTGGCCATGGGCGTCTATCAGGCCCGCACCCTGGCCGTTCCGGGTCGCGGACCCCATGACACCGTCGCCGCGCTCGACTTCCTGATCGCCCAGAACCGCGTCGACTGCGGTGACGCCGCCGATGCCTCTGCGCCCCACGCGGCCGGTCGCGACGTCGTCGTCATCGGCGGCGGCGACACCGCCATGGACTGCGTCCGCACCGCCGTGCGTCAGGGCGCCAACAGCGTCGTCTGCCTCTATCGCCGCGACCGCGACAACATGCCCGGTTCGGCCCGAGAGGTGCAGAACGCCGAGGAGGAAGGCGTCCGCTTCGAATGGCTCGGCGCGCCCAAGGCCCTGATGTCCAAGGGCGAGGCCGTCACTGCGGTCCGCGCCCAGCGCATGGCCTTGACCGAGGCCGCCCCCGGCGGCCGTCGCGACATCGCCCCGGTCGCGGGCTCGGACTTCGACCTGCCCGCCGACCTGGTCATCGAGGCGCTCGGCTTTGAACCCGAGGCCTTTGGCGAACAGCTCGACGCCGGCCTCGGCCTGACCAAATGGAACACCCTGCAGGTGGCGCGTGGCGGTTTCGCCACCACCCTGCCCGGCGTGTTCGCCGCCGGGGACGCCGTGCGCGGCGCCTCCCTCGTCGTCTGGGCCGTGCGCGACGGCCAGGACGCCGCGGCTGAAATCGACCGTTACCTGCGCGCGCGTACCGAGGAAGTCGCGGCATGACCGACGCAACCCAACAGAACTGGCTGGCCCAGTATGAAGAAAACCGCGCCCGCCTGATCGAGGGCGGCGCCTATGACGCCTCGTCGGAACGCGACGCCTGCGGCGTGGGCCTGGTCTGCGCCATCGACGGCAAGCCCCGGCGTGAAATTGTCGAAATGGCCATTAAGTCGCTGAAGGCCGTGGCTCACCGCGGCGCGGTCGACGCCGACGGCCTGTCCGGCGACGGCGCCGGCATCATGATCGAACTGCCCCAGGCCTTCTTCGCGGCCCAGGTGCACGCCGTCGGCCAGACCCTGCGTCCCGGCCCCATCGCCGTCGGCCAGGTCTTCCTGCCGCGCACCGACCTGGGCGCCCAGGATCACGCTCGCGCCATCGTCGAGGCCGAGGCCATCCGCTCGGGCTTCTACATCTATGGCTGGCGTCAGACGCCGATGGACCTGTCGGTGGTCGGCGTCCGCGCCGACGCCACCCGGCCCGAGATCGAGCAGATCATGCTGGCCGCCCCGGAAGGCATGGAGATCGAGGAACTGGAGCGTGAGCTCTTCCTGTGTCGCCGCCGCATCGAAAAGGCGGTGCAGGCCGGCGGCCTGAACGGCTTCTATCTGTGCTCCTTGTCGGCCCGCTCCATCGTCTACAAGGGCATGGTCCGCGCCGAGCTGCTGGGCCAGCTGTATCACGACCTGAACGACCCCAGCGTTGAGTCCGGCTACGCCGTCTTCCACCAGCGCTACTCGACCAACACCTTCCCCGAATGGAAGCTGGCCCAGCCCTTCCGAATGCTGGCCCACAACGGCGAGATCAACACGCTTCAGGGCAACCTGAACTGGATGCGCGCCCACGAGATCCGCATGGCGGCCTCGGCCTTCGGCGACCGCGACCATGAGGTCAAGCCGGTGGTCCAGCCGGGCGGTTCGGACTCGGCGGCGCTGGACAATGTCTTCGAGGTTCTGGTCCGCGCCGGTCGTCCCGCCCCCCTGGCCAAGGCCCTGCTGGTGCCCGAGGCCTGGTCCTCGGACGACGTGGTGATGAAGCCAGAGCACCGCGCCCTCTACGCCTATTGCAACGCGGTCATGGAGCCGTGGGACGGCCCCGCCGCCCTGTGCGCCGTCGACGGCCGCTGGGTCGTGGCGGGCAAGGACCGCAACGGCCTGCGTCCCCTGCGCGCCGTCGAGACCGTGGACGGCCTGCTGCTGGCCGGCTCCGAGGCCGGTCTGGTTCCCCTGCCCGAGGGGCGCATCAAGCGCCGCCTGCACATCGGCCCCGGCAAGCTGATCGCCGTCGATCTGAAGCACGGCCGAATCTACGACGAGCATGAGGCCGTCGACGCCCTGGCCGCCGCCCAGCCCTATTCCGACTGGCTGGACAACATGGTCGATCTGGAGCCGATCATCGGCCCCGGACCCGAACCGCGCGCCGCCACGGGCGAGGCCCTGATCCGTCGCCAGATCGCCGCCGGTTTCAGCCGCGAGGATCTGGACCTGCTGCTGGACGCCCTGGTCCGCGACGGCAAGGAGGCGGTCGGCAGCATGGGCGACGACGCCCCGCCCGCCGTCCTGTCCAGCCTGCCGCGCCCGCTGGCGCATTACTTCCGCCAGAACTTCTCGCAGGTCACCAACCCGCCCATCGACCCCCTGCGCGAAGCCGGGGCCATGAGCCTGAAGACCCGCTTCAAGAACCTCGGCAACATCCTGGCCCAGGACGAGGCCCAGACCGAGGTCTTCGTGCTGGACAGCCCGGTCCTGACCACCGGCATGTACCAACGCCTGCTGGGCGTCATCGCCGACGGCTCGACCACGGTGATCGACTGCACCTATCCGCTGCCGGCTGAGGGCGACCGCTCCGGCGCCGGTCTGCGTCAGGCGCTGGACCGCATCCGCGACGAGGCCGAGGCCGCCGCCCGCGACGGCGCCACCCTGATCGTCCTGACCGACGAGCACGCCTCGGCCGAGCGTCTGGCCGCGCCGATGATCCTGGCCACCGCCGGGACCCACGGCCGCCTGATCGAGGCGGGCCTGCGCACCTACTGCTCGCTGGTCGTGCGCTCCGCCGAGACCCTGGACCCGCACGCCTTCGCGGTTCTGGTCGGGGTCGGCGCCACCGCCGTCAATCCCTGGCTGGCGCAGGAGTTGTTCCAGGAACGTCTGGATCGCGGCGCCTATCCGAGTCTGACCCTTCACGACGCCTGCCTGAACTACAAGCACGGCATCGAGGCGGGCCTGCTCAAGGTTCTCGCGCGCAAGGGCATCAGCATCATCTCGGCCTATCGCGGCGGCTGCGAGTTCGAGGTCCTGGGCCTGTCGCGCGCCCTGGCCGCCGAGTTCTTCCCCGGCGCGCCGTCGCGCATCTCCGGCATCGGCCTGGCTGGTCTGGAGCAGGCGGCGCTCAAGCGTCACACCGTGGCCTTTGGCGCGGCGGTGCCGTCGCCGTCGATGGGCGGCTTCTTCCGTATCCGTGCGGGCGGCGAGGCCCACGCCCATGACGCCAAGACCATCCACCTGTTGCAGGACGCGGTGAACCGCGGCGACTACAAGCGCTTCAAGCAGTACTCCGAGGCCGTGCGCGAGCAGCCCGATCTAGCCCTGCGCGACCTGCTGGACTTCAAGGACGGCCTGACCCCGGTCCAACTGCACGAGGTCGAGAGCGTCTCGGACATCCGCCGCCGCTTCCTGTCACAGGCCATGTCGCTGGGCGCCCTGTCGCCTGAGGCCCATGAGACCCTGAACATCGCCATGAACCGGATGGGCGCGCGCGCCGTCTCCGGCGAGGGCGGCGAGGACCCGGCGCGCTATGTGCCGCGTCCCAACGGCGACAACGCCAACTCGGCGGTCAAGCAGGTGGCCTCGGGCCGCTTCGGCGTCACCGCCGAATACCTGAACCAGTGCCGCGAGATCGA
>Ga0308157_10002715_pt1 | contig 27864 bp, 26 predicted proteins | sample PhyBR1_FD_201035 | JGI IMG/M metagenome (GOLD analysis project Ga0308157, IMG submission 201035) | Phyllosphere microbial communities from UC Gill Tract Community Farm, Albany, California, United States - DLSLB.R1 | ecosystem: Host-associated > Plants > Phyllosphere > Unclassified | place: USA...
TTCGCGTTGTCTCTCGTGCGGCAGGGATTCGTCGTCGTCGCGCCCGAGCTGCTGGGTTTCGGCGATCGCCGCTTGGAAGAGGACTTGGCTTCGGCGGCCGAAGATCCGGGCAAAAATTCCTGCTTCCGCTTATCTTCGGCGCTGCTTATGGTCGGGCAAACGATGGCGGGCTACCGGATCTACGAGACGATGCGCGCGCTGGATTATGTGCAGACGCGCCATGAATTCGATTCCGATCGGGTGGGGATCATGGGCATTTCGGGCGGAGGACTTGTCGCCGGGTTTACCGCTGCTTTGGATCCGCGTATTGCTTGCGCAGTCGTAAGCGGTTACACGAATACGTTTGCCGCAAGCATCCTGTCGCGCAACCACTGCTTAGATAATTATATCCCCGGTATTTTGCTTGAAGCGGAAATGCCCGATCTGCTCGGCCTGATCGCGCCGCGCGGTCTTTTTGTAGAGTCGGGCGCGAAGGATCATCTATTCGGTCCTGCCGGCGTTCACGAAGCGCTGGATCGGCTTCATACCATTTTCGAGGCAGCAGGCCGTCCCGACGGCATTGAAGCAGACTTTTTTGAAGGCGGTCACGAGATTCACGGCGATCCGGCGTTTGCCTGGTTGAAGCAACAGCTGATGACGAACAATGAGGCACGGCAGAGATGACAACGATAAACGCGAAAAACGCGGCAGGAACCAGGCTCGTACGCAAATTCGCCGATCAGCTTTTGGCACAGTGCAACGACAAAGGCGAGCATCCATGGGTCATGGAGCGCTGGGCCTACGTCCCCGGGATGCAGCTTATGGCGATTGCGCGTGCAGGCGAGCAGCTTGAAGTACCGGAATATATCGCGTTCATGAAGCGGCATATGGATGCGTTTGTCCGGGAAGACGGGCGTATTCGCACCTATCGGTTGGAAGAGTATAATCTGGATCAGATCAACCAGGGGAAAAACCTGTTCACTCTATACCGGGCGACGGGAGAAAAGCGTTACGCCGAGGCCGCCCATCTGCTCGCCGCCCAGCTCATCTCCCAACCTCGGACCGCGGAAGGCGGATTCTGGCATAAAAAAGTGTATCCGTTTCAAATGTGGCTCGACGGTCTGTACATGGCTTCGCCTTTTCTGGCCGAATACGGCAAAACGTTCGACCGTCCCGATCTGATCGATGAGGCGATGCACCAACTGCTATTGATCGAACGCCGTACCCGCGATCCGCGCACCGGACTGCTTTATCACGGTTGGGACGAGTCGAAAGAACAGGAATGGGCCGATTCGTCGACCGGATTGTCTTCGCATTTTTGGAGCCGGGCGATGGGATGGTACGCGATGGCGGTCGTGGACGTGCTGGATCATGTTCCGATCATGCATCGTCAGCGGGGCACGCTCATCGGCATTTTCCAGCGTATGATCGGCGCGCTGGTCAAGGTTCAGGATGCGGACAGCGGTCTGTGGCATCAGGTATTGGATCAGGGAGGGCGCAAAGGCAATTATTTGGAGGCTTCGGGATCCTGCATGTTCGTGTACGCGATGGCGAAAGGTCTGCGACTGGGTTACCTGGAAAACAATTTCAAGGAGCCGATGCGGCGCGGGTATGAAGGCATTTTGCAGCATCTGATTACGGAAGACGAGCAGGGCGTTCATCTGAACAGCATCTGCCACGGCGCGGGACTGAGCATCGACCGCAACGGTTCGTACGATTACTATATCTCCGAGGCCGTGGTCAGCGATACGCCGATGGGCGTCGCTCCGTTGATGTTGGCGGTGTTGGAAACGGAACGAATATCCTAACAAAACGAATATAGGATTGAAAAAACTTCGAAATGTTCCGCCTGCTCAAAAACGACAGAGAAGCGAATCGCTTTCTGTCCTTTTTTATTGTTGAGGCGCAGTTTTCCGATATCCGCTCGGCGTCGTGCCGGCAACCCGCTTGAATATCCGATGAAAATGAGCCGTCGTCTCGTAACCGCAGCTTTGAGCGATCTCCGCAATGCTGCGGTCGGTGGAGGTCAGCAGTTCTTTTGCCCGTACGATTCGCTTGGCATTGACATATTGGGTCACGTTCATGGCGGTCAGCTGCTTAAATACGCGGGAAAAATGCGGCGGAGAAATACAGGCTCGGGACGCGAGCGTAGACAATCCGTTAGAACGCTCGGGATGCTCGTCGATCTCGCGCAACGCTTCTTTCATCCAAAACGGAATGCTTGCCGTTTCTTCGGCGCGGTCCGGCTGCTGCGCGTAGATCAGGCGGTTGATCCGCAGCAGCAGCGTACTTGCGATGAGCTTGACCGCTTCACGGCTGCCGAGCTGCTGCTGCTCAAGCTCCAGATGAATCTTTTCGAACGCGGCTTCCGCTTCGACGATCAGCGAATCAGGCAGCTCAAGACGATAGGTTTTATGTTTGCGCGCCTGATCGAAGCAGAGCAGCGCATGATAAGCACCGTCTACGGACTCCGTGTGCAGCAGACGCGGCGCGAAAAACAACACGGACGACACGACCGGATCTTCGTCATGAGGCAGCGATCGGTGGATCGTGTTGCCGGGAATCAGAAACAAATCGCCTGCTTTTTTCTCATACCAAGCATCGTCGATAAAGAACACGCCTTGACCGCTATGCACGAATACGATCTCATATCGGTCATGCAGATGATCCGGCAATTCGTCGATCGGCTTTTTCATCGTGCGGTAAGCAAGTTCCAGCGGGAAAAGCGGATCGCCGTCGAACGGTTTACGCAAAGGCTTCATGGATCAGCGCTCCTTCCCTTTTCCGACAAAATAGATTACGCTTACAAAATATCAAAAAAAGCGACAAACATGCAAGGAACGATGATATTCAATCCTTTTTTCGTCGGATACAATAATCGTTGAAAGGAGTGGACTGCCGTATGCGTATCGACGCCCATCAGCATTATTGGAAAATAGAACGGGGAGACTACGGGTGGATCACGCCGGAGCTTCCGGTTTTGCATCGGGACTTTTTGCCGAACGACCTGGAACCTCTGCTGCATGCGCACAACTTGGACGGGAGTATCCTTGTTCAGGCGGCGCCGACTCTGGAAGAGACCGAATATATTTTGTCGCTGGCCGACCGTACGCCTTCGATTCTCGGGGTTGTGGGCTGGATCGACTTGTTCGACGGTGATCATCGCCTTCATTACGAACGATTCCGCCGCAATCCCAAATTCCGCGGATTTCGCCTGATGATTCAGGATATGCCCGACGCGTCGCGCATGTTGGAGCCGGCATTCGTCGAAGCGCTGCGGGGATACGCCGACGAACAGGTGCCGATCGATCTGCTGCTGACGGCGCCTCAGATGGAAGTGACGCTGCGTTTATTGGAAAAGGTTCCGAATTTGCGAGGGGTCGTGGATCATCTTGCCAAGCCTCGCATTGCGCAGGGCGGCGAACGCGAGCATTTTGAAGCTTGGGCGGATTATTTGAGCGCTTTTGCCGATTACCCGGGTCTATATTGCAAAGTCTCCGGGATGGTGACTGAAGCGAATCCGTCAGGCTGGAGTGTCGACGACTTCGTTCCTTATGTGCGCCGCGTGCTGCAAGCGTTCGGACCGGAAAGAGTCATGTTCGGAAGCGATTGGCCGGTATGCCTGTTGGCTGCGGAATACGATCAGGTGATGGATATATTGCTGCATGCGATTCCGGCGGAATGGACCGATCGGGAGAAGGCTTTGCTATTCGGAGAAAACGCGAACACATTTTATTTGGACAACGGAGGGATTTCATGATGCAAACGCGCAAACTGGGCAAAACCGGTCTGGACGTCTCGATCTTAAGCTTCGGCGCTTCTTCGCTCGGCGGCGTGTTCCGGGAGACGGACGACGCGGAGAGTATTCGAACGGTACATGCGGCGATCGACTGCGGCATCAACTACATCGACGTGTCGCCTTATTACGGATTGACGCGCGCGGAGACGGTACTCGGCCAAGCGATCGCACAGGTTCCGAGAGACAAGTTCCTGTTGTCGTCGAAAGCCGGGCGTTACGGAGAAGCAGAGTTCGATTTTACGGCGAAAAGGATTTTCAGCAGCGTGGAGGAAAGCTTGCAGCGTCTTCAGACGGATTACTTGGATATGTTGTTTTTGCATGATATCGAATTCGTTTCGCCGGAGATCATCTTGGAGGAAGCGGTTCCGGCTCTGCATCAGCTAAAAGAGCAAGGAAAAATACGTTTTTGCGGGATCAGCGGACTGCCTTTGGCTTTGTTCGAGCAGATGCTTCCGCAAATTGAGGTCGATGCGATCTTGTCGTACTGCCATTATGCGCTGAATGATAACTCCCTGCTGGATTTGGTACCCTTATTGGAGGAAAAAGGGGTGGGGCTGGTGAACGCTTCGCCTCTGGCGATGGGACTGCTCAGTACGCGCGAACCTTCGTCGTGGCATCCTGCGGGAGAAGAAGTGAAAGCCTTATGCCGCCAAGCGGCGCTTCACTGCGAGAAGGCCGGCACGGATATCGCGAAGTTGGCTATGCAGTATTCGACGAGCCGTGCGCAGATTCCGACGACGCTCGTGAGTACGGCTTCGTCTGCCAATATCATTCGCAATGCAGGGTGGATCGAGGAGACGATCGACGAGACGTTATTGGAAGAAGTATTGGAGATTCTCAAGCCGATCCATAATAAGAGCTGGCCAAGCGGACTTCCGGAATATAATCAGGGTTTGAAAAAGGCGAGCGAAAGCAGGGACCTGGCATGAAAGGAATCGTGTGCGAAGAAGTAGGTCGTCTGGTGCTGCGCGAGGATTTACCGGAACCGATCATGGAAAAGGGACATGCGATCGTGCGGATTCGGCGGATCGGAATCTGCGGGACGGATCTGCATGCGTTTCGCGGGAAGCAGCCTTTTTTCAACTATCCGAGGATTTTGGGACATGAGTTGGCAGGGGTCATTGAGCAAATCGGCGAAAACGAGCAAGGGCTGGGTGTCGGCGACGCAGTGAGCGTGATCCCGTACATGCACTGCGGAAACTGCTCGGCTTGTCGAATCGGAAAAACGAACTGCTGCCAAAAGATGCAGGTGTTCGGCGTTCATATCGACGGCGGCATGCGGGAGCGCGTCTCGATTCCGGTGAGCCATCTGATCGGAACGAAAGGACTGACGTTCGATCAAGCCGCCATGTTGGAACCGCTTGCAATCGGTGCACACGGACTTCGCCGTTCGGGGTTGGTTAAGGGAAGCGGCGAGACGGTGTTGGTCGTGGGAGCGGGACCGATCGGGCTTGGGATTATGGCGCTGGCGCGTTATGCGGGAGCACGCGTCATTGCGATGGATATCAACGAAGAACGGTTGGCCTTTTGCCGGGAATGGGCGGGCGTGGAGCATACGATTATCGCGGGCGGCGAAGTACAGCGGCAGTTGGATGAACTCATCGACGGCGCAGGGGCTCCGATCGTGATCGATGCGACGGGCAGCGTGCAGTCGATGCAGCAGGCTTTCGGTTACGCTGCGCATGGCGGTTCTCTGGTGTACGTGGGTCTGGTTAAGGATGATATTACGTTTAACGATCCGCATTTCCATAGCCGCGAGTTGACGCTGTTGGGAAGTCGGAATGCGACGCCGGAAGACTTCGCATGGGTCCGGGAGGCGCTTGCTGCCGGGGTGATCGATACCGGTCGGTATATTACGCACCGGGCAGGATTTGCGGAGATGATCGGGGAGTTTGAAAGTTGGTTGAAGCCGGAGTCTGGGGTGATTAAGGCGATGGTGGAGTTGGGGGATTGATCGGATGGAAAAGGGGGAGTCATGATTCAAGTTATTACTAATCTCAAGCTGCGTAACCATGAGGTACCTGATCTCAGAGAAGCCATTGGCTGGGAACGGCGGGACAGCGATTTTCCTATCTTATTCGAACGGTGTAACTTCTGGGCAGGCGTCAAGGACGAGCACGGAAAACTGATTGCTTTCGGTTATGTGGCCGGGATGGGCTTGCAGCACGGATATATGGAAGACATTATGGTACATCCGAATTACCGGGGGCAAGGGATCGGAAAGAAATTGGTGGTTAGGTTGCTGGAAGAGGCAGAAGCATACGGTTTGGAGATCGTGACGCTGACGTTCGAAGAGAAAAACGCGAGTTTTTATGGAGCGTGCGGGTTTCAGGTAGGGATCGGAGGCGTTTGGAGAAAAACGTAAAGCGATCAAAAGATTAAGCCGACATCTATGGATTATTCCATGATCTCGGCTTATTTTATTTTTAATCTCGCTATTTATTCGGCTTGAATCGCTTGCCCGGTTGCCTGTACTTCAAGACCGTGGCATTTGAAATTATGGTTAGGGTTTTTTCGCACTTCGTCTTTTTGGAGCTCGTACATCGCTAATTTATAATTGATTTCTTCCATATGTTTCAGGCTTTCTTCGATTTTCTTTTGCAAATCGAGTTTGTGTTGTTTTAACATCGTTTCTCTTTCCAAGTACGTTGAATTTCCCGCTTCGTAAGCTTCTTTGTATTCTTTAATTTTAGAAATCGGCATTCCTGTTTCTTTGAGGCAGCGAATAAACGAGATCCAATCGAGTTGCGGCTCGCTATATACCCGATTGCCTTTTTTGTCGCGCGATATATTCGGCAGAATTCCTTGTTCTTCATAAAACCGAAGCGTTTTGGCGGTTATATTGTAATGATCGATTACATATTTCATGGGAAAAAGCATGTATTCGCCTCCAGAGTTACATTTACTGCAACCTTTTTCCTGATTGTTCGATAGATTATACCATAAAAATAAAGTTTGCACGAAGTGAAAATTTAATCTTTACTTCCCCTAAGGTCAACCTGATACGCTTAGCTGGAACTTGATTCCGATATTCATCAAGGTAGACGCAACTCCATGTTTTGCCGATACGGATTCAGTAATCCATCAATAAGGAGAAGGTAGAATGAGCAGCTTCGAACATTTATTTGAGCCGTTTACATTAAGCAAAGGGGTAACTTTGAAGAACAGAATCGTAATGTCTCCAATGACCACTTGGTCAAGCAATGACGATTATACGATTTCCGACGAAGAAGTCGCTTACTATAAGAAAAGAGTGAACGGGGTAGGCCTGGTCGTTACGGGTTGTACGCATGTGCGTCCTGAAGGAATCGGATTTACGCACGAGTTTGCCGGGTACGATGATTCATTTATTCCTAGTTTGAAAAAGTTAGCAGATGCCGCCAAGAGCGGGGGAGCGCCGGCTATTCTGCAACTGTTCCACGCGGGAGACAAAGCAATTGCCGAACTGATCCCGGGCGGAGATGTCGTGAGTCCGAGCGGCATTGCTCTAACCGATGCTTCTTCGCCGAGAGAACTCAACCATGAAGAAATTCTCGATATTATTCAAGGATTCGGAGATGCTACGAGACGGGCTATCGAAGCGGGTTTCGACGGCGTCGAACTTCATGGAGCCCATGGTTTTTTGCTTCAAAGTTTTTTGTCTCCGTTTTTCAATAAACGCGAAGACGAATGGGGAGGCTCGTTGGAAAAACGACTTCATTTCCCTATGGAAGTGATTCGCAAAGTTAAAGAAACGATCCGTAACTATTCAACGAAACCTTTTATTTTGGGTTATCGAATTTCTCCGGAAGAACATCAACAAGACGCTCTTCGAATGACGGATACGTACGCGCTGATCGATAAGCTCATTGAAGAAGAGTTCGATTACGTGCATGCTTCTTTGGTACAGGCGCTAACGTCCAAACCGAAATACGGTCAAGAAGACAAGAAAACGTATCTGGAATTGATCGTTGACCATGCGGATCATCGGATTCCGATCATTGCGGCAGGTTCTTTAGAAAGCCCGGCGGAAGTCTCCGAAGCTCTGAAAAAAGGACTTTCGCTAGCCGTAGTCGGTCGTGCGTTGATTGCGGATCCAGAATGGGTCGAAAAAGTCCAACAAGGTAAAGAAACCGAAATCCAAGCAGCCATTCAACCGTCCCGAATTAGCGATCTTGCGCTGCCGGATAAATTATGGGGCATCATACAAAATGCGGGCCCGTGGTTTAAGGTTGAAAACTAAAAGTCGAATAGGCAAAAGTATTCAGGAAAACCGTCATTTTTGGCGGTTTTTTGAGTATAAATCACTATAAAATTTTTGCGAGTCTGAATACGGAAATTGCTTCGTATGGCTTTTATACTTATATTCTATTTCACAAAATCCGTATTTCTTTGAGTTTATTATCACGGAATGACTTTCGAAGCTTAAGACCAGCGATCGGTGAACTTATCGTATTGGATACTGACAAAGATGCCTACATTATATTTGGAGTAAGAGATAGGACATACGAGGTCGAGCGAATTAAAGACGATGAAAATCGAAGGACTCAGCAACGGATGATCGATTTTTTTAAAGGATAAGAAGTTCGTTTCAGGTATTCGGCCTAGAGTTGAAGTTAGTAACTTAATGGTTTCGGGGTTGGAGATTGATGTATTGACCGTTAAAAACAGTACTGACACTCCGTATTATCTAACCGAAGATTACCAGGATTGAGGAAGAAGAGTTCGTACTAATTATATCTATACAAGAGCGGGTGACACCAATACCGACATTAATAGGAGTGCGGCTATTAATAATGTAGATTATCTGAGGACGAAACGATTCTTGTTAACCAGATCTCCATTGGAACAAGTCCTTAAGCGACTTGAAAATAAGAATGAATGGAAAAGTGCCGAAGGTAGCTATTACAACTTCTACAACCCTGAGTTCACGATTACTATTAATAATGAAAATGAGGAATATGACAGGCGCAGACCTGAGTTCTACTCGTATGCATTGATGAATTCATCTACAATTTTGAATGAGATTCTTTTAGATTTTCGATCCAAGTACAGACGAGAATAGAATACTATGAGAGACCCTTATAATCGTAAATCCAAATAAAAGGAGTGGCTTAACCGATTCGTTGCGTACAAAAGTCAGGCACTATTAAAAAAATGATTTACTTATATGGAAAAGCTTCATCTTGCGAAACTTTAACCGACTCAGCCGCATAAAATTTCCGGAAATAACGCACAACTTTCATATGGATATCGCTCGTGTACCACTTCTGCAGCTCGTTTGCTTTAAATAAAGTTCGCATGCCGAGTCTTTCCGAGCGGCTGCCCCTCGCGCCGTCTCCGATCAGCAGCGTGTCGATCCAGATTCGATCCGCCGCTTCTTTCAACAGTGTCGGGAAATCCGGAGTAAAAGGCAGCACCGGAGACAGGGAAGCCTGTGTGCGAATGCCGGCTTCCCTTATCTGCTGCAGCGCTTTGATTCGAAGCGGAATACCCGGTGCGTGCGGAGCGAAAATCCGTCGAACGTCTTCGCGGTCAGTCTCGATCGTCATGGAGACGATCAAAGAGCAGTGCTTGTTCAATTCCTTCAACAAATCCGTGTCGCGAACAATAAGAGGGCTGCGTGTCTGAATTTGAAGCGAATCGGGCGGATGATTCAACATCGCCTCAAGCAGTTCCCTCGTAATCTCTGCGTGATGTTCTGCTGGCTGATAAGGATCGGTTACAGAAGACATAAAAAGGTGTATAGGCTTGTTTTTGGAACGGAGCTTGCAAACTTCTTCCCGGTAAATAACTGCGGCATTGGTTTTCATATCTACCCATTCTCCCCAAGGTTTGTCCTTATATTTCTGGATAGGCATTTCCCGCACATAGCAGTAGCGGCATGCGAATACGCAGCCGCTATAAGGATTCAGAGAATGGGTGAATCCGACGTCAAGATACCCTTGCGCGGCGGTTAGTATCGTTTTTGCTATCGTTTCTTTTTTTTCTACGTTCATAAAGATCCCCAATCCTACCTAGCAGGATGTCTTTTAACAATAAAGCATCTTGGCATAAATTTCGTAATCGTCATCTCCAAATACGTTGAATATAACCGTATCCAGATTATGATTGCACATTTGCAGCCATTGATTGACCGTTTGAAGAGCGATTCGCGCCGCTTCTTCTTTTGGAAATCCGAAAACGCCAGTCGATATGGCACAAAAGGCAAGGCTTCGAATATCGCCTTTTTCCTCGGCGAGATCGAGGCACGAGGTGTAACAGGAGGCCAGTTCATTTTTGTGCTGCTCGGTCGGAGCTGAGCCGTTTGCGACAATTGGACCGACCGTGTGCATGACATAAGAAGCCGGCAGATTGTAAGCGCGCGTCAACTTTGCTGTGCCGGTCGGTTCGAGATATCCCTGGCCAATCATCAGGCGGTGGCAGTCTTCCCGCAGCCGGGGTCCGGCCGCTGCGTGTATCGCATTATCGATACACGCATGTCCCGGTTGGAAACAGCCGAGCAGCGCCGAGTTGGCGGCATTGACTATAGCGTCGGCTTGTAGCGTCGTAATGTCGCCCTGCCAAAGTACCAAACGATCGGACTCACTGAAAGGCGACTCAACCAATCTTTCGGATACCTTACTCAGTTCCTGCGCGTTCACGATTTTCTTTTGTTTTAGCTCGCTTTGCAAAAGGGCGTCCGAGATATGCAGAAAAGAATCCGGTAGAGGCCGTGCTTTCCGCAGCGTCAGCAGGTTTTTCAGCAGCAGGCGCTTTTCTTCATAGCTGGATGGAAGTTCGAGAGAGCTTCCGTCTTCATATTCGCTCAGCAGCAGATAAAGAAGTTCAACAACTTTTTCCGAATCCGGCTTAGCCGCATAAGGAAGCGGAAGGAAAGGCCGATCCAGTTCCAGCAGGCTGCCGTAAGCATCCAAAGTAAGCCTCATAAGAGTCTCCTTTCTTTTTGAGAGCAGAATCAAAAATCCAGCAGGGCTGTAACCACTTCATTTATAGGTTCCGTGAAAGAAATCGTACGTGCCGCAATTTCGAGGGCTCCGTCCGGATGATCGCGATTGAAACGAATCAGGGCAGCTTGTTCGTTGTGAGCGGTAAACGTTTCGAACGGATAGCGAATAATGCCTGGTGTGTTAAAACCGACCCCGAATTCCAAGTATACGCTTTTGGCCGTAAGCGTCTGCTGCGCGAATGCTTGGTAACGTTCCGCGGTTTCGTACCATCTGTAGTCTTGAACGAAATGTTGATCTTTCCTCAGGTTAACGTCCATAGGACCACCGCATACCGGGCATACGGGAACCAGATGCTGCGGAATTTCGCAGTTTTTCGTATGGGCCACCATTTCCGCAATCCATTCTTCGTTTTCATAAAGCTTGTCATGACAACCCTTTTCGCACTGCAAGTAGCCGTAATCTCCTTGAATCTCGAATACCCGGCTTTCTGGAAAACCCGCTTTGGTAAATTGGCTTTCCACATTGGTGGAAATCACGAAATAACTCCGATCGCTCACAAGCCGGTAAAGATCCCGGTAAAGAGGAGTCACTCCCGTTTCGTATCGGTTCAAGCTGATATGATGCGCCCAGTAAGCCCATTTTTCAGTTTCCGAAGTAAACGGGTAGAAACTGGAGGTATAGAGGTCGGTGAATTTATATTTGTCGATAAATGTCCGGAAACGCTCGGTAAAGCGCGGGCCGCTGTAAAGCAGCCCTGCCGCCGCCGACAAGCCGGCACCGCCGCCGATCAAAATATGGTCGGCTTCCGACAGCGCCTGCTTTGTTTTTTCGACCCGTTTATCAAGCGATGCGTTCATTTTATTTCTCCTCCGTGTCGGGTTGTTCTGTAACCACCACAATCTTTCCGCCAGCGGTGTTGCTTTCCATCAATTGATGGGCGGCGCTGATTTGTTCTAACGGAAATACGGCAGATGCAGGCGCGTGAATGCGGTGCTTTTCGATATAGGCGAACAGCTCCTGCAGCAGATGGGTCTTAACCGGCGTGCTTGTAAACGAAGTTAGATACACTGCGGTCGGCACATCGACCATCGGTTCGAAGGAATTCATAACCCATTCGTTCCCCAGGATGCCGGTTACGCAGACGATCCCGTACTCGGCGGCAAGGGTCAGCGAGGGTTTGAGCGTAGCCGTTCCGATCAGCTCGAGCACTTTATGGACACCCTGCGGAAACTGCGAAAACAGTTCTTCGCTCAGCGAGTCATTGTCCAGCCAGGCATGGTCGGCTCCTGCCTGCTTCAACCCACTCAGTTTGTCCGCGCTGCGAGAAGTTGAAATGACGGTCGCTCCGACGCTTTTGGCAAGCTGTAGAGCCGCCAGACCTACGGAACTTGTACCGCCGCGAATCAGCAGCGTTTCGCCCGGCTGCAGCTTCAATACATCGAATAGGGAAGCGTAAGCGGTATAATACATTTCCGGAATGGCAGCCAACTGCGTCCAATCCATTTGCTGTGCGATCGGATAAACCTGATCTGCCGGGATCAGGGTGTATTCGGCGTAGCTTCCGTCAAAGTCGCGGCCGAGCCCGCCCATAAGCGATACGACGCGCTGTCCTTTGCAAAAACGGCTGTCAGAGGGGTCGTCGATTTCTCCGGCGCATTCGATTCCGAGGATACGGGGAAGCTTGACGGACGGCGAATGTCCCTGTCTGGTAAACATTTCAGAGCGATTGATGCCGAAAGCTTTGATTTTGATTCTTACCCATCCCGGTTTTACTTGGGGAATAGGGACTTCGTCTATCGTCAGCTCTTCGGCGGTGCAGGGACGTTTCAATACGACAGCTTTCATGTTGTTCGGCCTCCCGATTCAGGTTTATAGGTTGGCGGCAGGCGGGGTCAACCGCTTCTCGATATATAAAAATAAGGCGTTAACCAGCAGCGCCAGACCCGCCGACAGAATACTGCCCCAAATAATTTTGTTCATGTTCAAGGTACGCAGTCCGTCGAATAAAATATCGCCTAGTCCACCCGCATTGATAAAAGCCGCAATAGTAGCGATTCCTACCGTAGATACGGAGGCCAGGCGAATACCAGTAAAAATCGACCGTCGGGCTAAAGGCAGACGGACCTGGAAGAGGATTTGCAATCGATTCATGCCCATTCCAACCGCTGCTTCGATAATTGAGAGATCCAAATCTTTAAGGCCGGTCAGGAAGTTGCGCAGCAGGATATATTGATTGTAAAAAATTAATACTAGAATCGCGGTTTTTTGTCCAAGTCCGGTCAACGGGATCAGCAGGACGAACAAAGCAAGACTTGGGACGGCGTACAAAACAGAAAAGACATAAACAAGAGGCTTGGAAATGGCCGGAACATATACGGCCAGCAGACTGAGCAGAGAAGCCACCATAACAGAGAACAGAAGGGTGAGCGCGACCATAAGTACATGCTCCCATAAGGCCTCGCCCAATTTATCTGCATGGCTTAAGGCATAATCAATCATAAAGTTCCTCCCAGAACCGCTCCTGCTGCCTTGACGAAGCAATCAATGAAGCGACGAACCCTTCCGCGGGGTGCTTGGCGATCCGCTCGGGCGTATCAAATTGGCAAACTTCTCCTTTATCCATAATAATAACCCGCGTGCCCAATTTGAATGCTTCGTTGATATCGTGGGTAACAAGCAGGAACGTTTTTCCGAGCCCGCGGTGAAGGCGCAGCAGTTCGTCCTGCAGGTAGGTACGATTGATCGCGTCGATCGCGCCGAACGGTTCATCGAGCAGCATCACTTCGGGATCGGCCGCCAGTGCACGTGCAAGACCCGAGCGCTGCTGCTGACCGCCGGAAAGCTGAGCGGGATAGCGATTTCGATAGTCTTTCGGCGGAAGACCGACAAGTTCAAGCAATTCGTCGACGCGTGTTTGGATTCTTTCGCGCGGCCATTTCAGTAGCTTGGGAACAACCGCGATATTTTGGGCGATTGTCAGATGAGGAAACAATCCGGTTTGCTGAATAACATATCCGATTTTTCTTCGAAGCTCGACAGGGTTCATGGCGGCAATGTTTTCGCCGGACAGCGCGATCGTTCCGCTGCTCGGCTCCTGTAATCGGTTGACCATTTTCAGCATCGTCGTTTTACCGGAACCGGAAGACCCTAGGATCGTAATGAACTCTCCTTGTTCGATCTTCAAACTTATGTGTTTTACTGCATAGCCGTCTGTATGATCGTACTTTTTGCTGACTTCGTTGAATGTAATGACCGTATTCGACATGGGGTCCTCCGCATTACGAGTTATTTGATGGATTCGTAAAATTCTTCGGCTACATCTTCATAATCTTCTTTATCGATGTCTACCTTGGCGTTTAAAGCCGTAATGGTTTCGGTATCCAGCGCCGCGCTAACTTTGTTGATCGCATCGGCAAGATCGGGATTAGCTTCGAGCACTTGGTTGCGGACGACAGGAGCCAAGTTATAAGGAGGCCACACCTGTTTGTCGTCTTCCAGAAGCGTAAATTTATCTTTCTCGGTCAATCGGCCTTCCGTCGTATAGGCGGGAGCCACGTCGGCTTCATCGTTAGCAAGCAGTTCGTACTTCAAGCCGTTGTCATATACTTTCGAAGACTTCCATTCTAAAGGTCCGTATACTTTTTCCAATGCAGGAATACCGTCTTCACGCTGATCCACTTCGCCTTGCGAGGCAAAGCGCAGTTCAGAGGCATGTTTTTGTAGATCGCTGATCGTCTTGATGTCGAGATTTTCGGAAACCTCGGTGCGAATAACAAGACCCGCGCCGTCGTTTGCCTGCGAATAATCCAGCCAAGTGGCGTTAAACTGCTTATTATATTCGTCTTTTACTTTTTGATACACTTGTTCGGGATCCGTAATCAGCGATTCCTGAAGAATAACCAAGAGTCCGGTACCGGTATATTCCGGGTATAGATCGATTTCGTCGTTGGTTAAGGCCGTGTGCACGACAGAACTTGCGATGCTTGGTTTGCGTTCGACGTTGTAGCCCGCATTTTCGAGCGCCAAAGCGTACAGTTCGCCGACAATCAGGTTCTCCGTAAAGTCTTTGGTTCCGACGCGAATCGTCGGCTTATCGCCGGACGCTTGGTTTCCGTTGCCGCATGCCGCTATGAGCAGCGCGGTTACAATCAAAACGACGGCTGTTTTTACTCTTTTCATGTTCATCCTTGAAAACCCCTTTTTTCGTTTTTGAATTTGTTAATAACCAGGTTTCTTTCCGTGAGATCCAAAATCAGGTTTGCCGCGACAGCGATGAGAGCGACTGAAAGTCCGCCGATCAGCAACAGGTCGAAGCGATTCAGCCCAAGGCCAGTAAAGATTAAATCACCAAGTCCTCCAGCACCAATCTTTGAAGCGAGCGTTGCACTGGCTACGATTTCGATGATCGCTGTTTTGACGCCAGTTAGAATCAACGGCATTGCTAACGGAACCTGCACTTTCCACAAGGCCTGACTTTCCGTCATGCCCATTCCATACGCGGCTTCCAACAAACCGGAAGAAACGTTTCGTAGTCCAGCGATCGTATTCAACAGAATGGATGGGACTGCAAGGATTACGAGTGCAGTCAGAGCGGGACGAAGCCCTGCACCCATAAGCGGAAGAAGCAGAAGCAGCACGGCCAGGCTGGGCACGATTCGCAGAATTTGAAAAAGTCCGGTAATCCATTTTTCCTGCTTAACATATTTGAGACAGAAAAAGGCGCCGATTATTCCGATTACAGATGCGATCAGCAGAGCAACAGCGCTAACGATCAAATGCTGTTGGATGGAAAGCAGATAAGTATCCGTATTTTCAGCAAAATAGACCTGAATTCGCTTTCCCAATTCATCGTTCAATTCATCACATCCTGATCTATCAGATTCGCATATCTTATGGTAAAGAAAAGGGAGTGCGCTGAAAAGTAGGCACTTTTTCGGAGGGTAAGTTACCTTTTGGTAACTGTTTCGATGTAAAAGGATTGTTTTGTGCAACTTCGTTAAAACTTTATTTGATTTTAAGTTGCAGAAGGATTCAAACTCTCTATAATCAAAGTAATAGTATAGATACGAAACTAAGAATCTTTTAGAAACTATTGGAGGTATGATGCTATGATCCCGGATAAAGGGACACCGCTTTGCCCGGTTGCTACGACCGTAGGATTGATCGGGAACAAATGGAAGCTGCTTATTTTGCGCGATTTGCTGACAGGACCCAAGCGTTTCGGCGAATTAAAAAACAGCATCGATGAGCTTAGCCAGAAGGTTTTGACGCAGAATTTACGCTCAATGGAGACTGACGGAATTATTACGCGTGAAGTTTTTGCCGAAGTACCTCCCAGAGTCGAGTATCGGCTGAGCCAGCTAGGAGAGACATTAAGACCGATCATGAGCGTCATGGAAACTTGGGGGAACGGCTATCAAAAGTTGACTAAAGGGGAAGTTTTAGTTGAAGATTTGGTAGAGAAAAAAGCTTAATTAAAAGCGCAGTGTTTTGGTGATCCAAACCAAGATATTGCGCTTTTCTCATTTTCATTCAAGTTAAAGGTTTTTATTTTCCCTATATATGATAATTATTTTTATTTATTTTCTATATTTGCGAAAAATTTTGATATCGTTTATAGTTAGGTAGTCTTACGAAGAATCTTTCTCTAAGGAAAACCGTAATTTTGGTCATTTAATACAAGTCAGAAGGGGAAGAAACCAAATGAAATTCGAAAACGCAAAAACCGCATTATTGATTGTTGACCTGCAAAACGACAATTTGGTAAAAGGCGGAAAGTTTGAAGGTTCGGGAGCAGTCGAACATGCCGAAAAACAAAATGTTATCCAGAATATCAAAGCTATAGCGGATAAAGCCAGAGAAGCCGGCATTCCGGTTTTTCATAACCACTTCGTCGTAGAAGAAGGAGCAAAAGGCATCGGAAGCAGAGCTCCTATCTTTAGAGCCATCGCCGAAGTAGGAAGCATCGTCAGAGGAACCTGGGGTTCAGCTCCCGTAAAAGAAGTCGAGCCTCAAGAAGGAGATTTCGTTATCGAAAAATCACGCATGAGCGCATTTAACGGTACGCAGCTCGATGTATTATTGAGAGGGCTTGGAGTGGAAACGATTATAGTCACCGGCGTATGGACCAACATGGCGGTCGAGCATACTTGCCGCGATGGTGCCGACCATGGCTATGAAGTTGTTATCGCAACGGACGGCACTTCTAGCATTAGCGAAGAGTGGCAGAACGCAGCGCTCAATTATGCGATGAATAACATTGCAACGAAAATGACGACAGCGGAAATCCTTGAAAGCATCTAATCTATATGATCGGCATATCTTTTCATGCTGAATCGTGATCGATATTAAGAAGGCCGTCCCCAATCGGGACGGCCTTCTGCATTTCAATCGAATTGAATCGATGACTTTCGCGGTCTTCCTCTTGTCAGGCAGCATTCGTGGCACTATGGTTAGAGAAGATATCTGATTGCATTAAATTCACCATTAGATGAAAAGGATGATGGGTATGAGCGAAGTCGGCACTTTAAAAAAAGGACTTAATATATTGGAATTGATCATAGAGAAAGGCAGCCTGTCTGTATCTGAAATAATGGAGACGCTATCTTTGAATAAAAGTACGGCTTATAGACTTGTAAGTACTTTGGAACAAAATAATTTTATCGAAAAAAACGTTGAAAACACGTACAAAATATCGAGAGATCTGGTCGACAAGCTAACGAATAACGGGCTTAATTTCGATTTGGAAACGATAATCCTTCAAGCTTCTCGTAAAATCAAAGAATTAACGGGCGAAACCATCTTCATTGGAGTATTGAATGAAGATCGGGTTATGGCTACACATATTATTCCGGGCCGATTTCCGACGCGAACCCATTACGAAAAAGGAGAAACACTGCCTGTTTGCCAGAGTGCCATAGGAAAATGCATACTGGCATTTAAGTCGTCCAGCGTACAGGAGCGTTACAAGGAGAAGATGAATGCGACGGCGGAAGCAAACGTGTTTTTTAAAGAATTGAGCGAAGTATCCAAAATCGGATACGCGGTGGATAACGAGCAGGCAGAGGCCGGGGTAAGGTGTGTGGCCGCGCCTATTTGGAAGGACGGGCAAGTGGTTGCCGGAATTGCAATCTCCGGCCCGTCCGCCCGGGTCTGTGCGGAAAAAGATGAAGAAAACGGGCAGCTAGTCAATTATTTTTCTCAATACATTACCGACGCTCTGAAAAATTAGAGGGTTCATTTAATCAGTTGATTCATACGAATAATCAGTTGATTCATACAAAGTGGACTTGTACTTTTCGAAACTCTCCTTTTGCCCGAATCGATTTCGGCGAAAGGAGAGTTTTACGTTTGATCTTCCTTTTTCTGCGACATGTTTTAAAGGTTACTGAAAGGTAAGCAAATAATAAAAAGGTGCCTACTTTACGTTTTGTTTTGAAGTGTGTACCATTGATAATATGAAAATCTGTTTCATATTACCAATGATACAATACAATCAATGTAAAGGAGAGGGAATATGAGAAAAAACTGCTTTACCTGCCGTATCGGTGATTAGAGCAGATTATGTATTTCCAAATAAGGTTCAAGGAATACCTAGATTCTGCTTCCGGGCTACTCACTGAACGGTGCGCATTTTTTGAATGTCATGTATCTTCTTAGCGATAATTACCGCGTTTTTGGCGATCCTGGCTTAATGAGAAAAGATGAAATTTGTCGAAGATGTACAAGTGGATCTAAATTATCGAATTCAGGAGGTTGCTTATGCTTAAATTCAATGGCGAACAACAGCTTCGAGAATTTGCGGAAACGGCTTACCCTCAATCCGTAATCAAGATTACAGATCGTATTCATCATGTTGTCGGTTATGCGCACAGCAACGCGATCGTGATTGAAGCAGAAAATTCCGTTATTTTGGTCGATACTTTCGATACGGATGAGCGTGCTTTACGCCTGAAAGCTCTTATTGCGGAAATTACGGATAAACCTGTTAAGACAATCATTTATACGCATGGGCATCCGGATCATCGTGGGGGTGCCGGCGCTTTCAAGGATACTGTCGAAGAAATTATTGCTTTCGCTCCAGAACGCCCTTTACTGCCTCGTACCGACATGTTGAAAGATATTTTAAATCAAAGAGGAAACGATCAATTCGGATACGAATTAAGCGAAGAAGAGGCACTTACACAAGGGATCGGTATACGCGAAGGGTTTACTAAAAGAGACGGGAAGCGAGCTTTTCTGATACCGAATACAGTCTACCCGTATCGAGAAAAAGTTGAGCTGATGATCGACGGTGTCCGTGTCGAATTGGTACCGGTTATGGGGGAAACGGAAGACCAGATCCTGGTCTGGCTGCCCGATGATAAAGCACTTTGCTGCGGTGACAATTATTATGGTTGCTTTCCAAATCTCTACGCCATAAGAGGAGGGCAGTACCGGGATGTTGGGGCGTGGATCGATTCACTGGAAACCCTTTTATCTTATGAAGCCGAGTATGTGCTACCGGGACATACTCGGCCTTTGATTGGGAAAGAGAAAGCAAAAGAGGTTCTGTCCCGTTTTCGCGAAGCAATCGAATATGTATTGGAAGAAACGTTACGCGGAATGAATGAGGGACGTACACCAGAGGAGCTTGCTTCAACAATCCGACTGCCGCAACATCTGGCCGACTTGCCTTATTTAGGAGAATTCTATGGTACGGTAGCTTGGACAGTACGCAGTATTTATACGGGTTATCTAGGATGGTTCGACGGTAATCCAACGAATCTGAATAAACTGCCGTCTTCGGAACATGCTTCAAAAATGCTGAAACTTGTGGGAGGCGCCACGCATCTACTCGAAGAAATTCGTATCGGCTTGGATTGTGAAGAATATCAATGGGCTATTGAACTATGCGATCTTTTGCTAAATGCCCAAGAGAAAACTAATCAAGCTTTATTACTTAAAGCAGAAGGATTAAAAGCGCTATCCAAGCAGGAAATGAGCGCAAACGGTAGACATTATTATATTGCTTATGCCAAACGCTTAATGAACAATCAAACTTAAATTAGAACTTGAATAAAAATGTAAATTAGAGATTTAATCTAATTTGCATTTTTATTTTGATTATTTAGTTGTAAACTGATTTTTTAGTTATATTCACAAAATCCGTATTTTGTACATATGTATATAAGCGAATTAATGACCTTCTGCCGTCGAAAAATTCGCTTGGCTGCTCTAATTTTCAAACACTTACTTCAATCATCCGTTCATCAAAAGCATTTCCTCCAACGTTTTCTTCATTTACTCAATCGCCGTACCTTCGCTAAGTTGTGCATCCACGATGAACGAACGACTCAATACTTATCGTATCGCGTAATCTGATTAGCCGCTCGGTCAGATCTAAGCCGATCTCGCCGAAAATTGTCTTACGATGCTTTTTCGTTCCAAATCGTGCATGCAGAATGCTTTTTCTCTTCATATCCCGCCTGTTTGCGCAAATCTTGCATGCACATGCAGCCGATCTTTTATGATCTTAATACCAACGCTTATAACCGATTCCATGCGTCCTATAACGATCACGGAATGTGTATTCTGCGAAAAGAAAAATATGAACTTGCGCTTCTAAACCGATCGGTTTATGCTGATACAAACGGTATAGAAAGTGAGGAAATAATCATGCAAAACTTGAACCCTCCATTCACTCTCGAAACGGCAATCCAAAAAACCCGCGTGGCCGAAGACAGCTGGAACAGCCGCGATCCGCAGCGCGTTTCGCTAGTGTACACCGAAGATTGTTATTGGAGAAAACGGAGCGAATTTATCACGGGCCGCGAAGCCATCGTCTCTTTGCTCACCCGCAAATGGGCCAAAGAACTCGATTACCGACTGATCAAAGAATTATGGTCGTTTACGGATAACCGCATCGCGGTACGCTTTGCTTACGAATGGCGCGACGATAGCAACAACTGGTTCAGATCTTACGGCAACGAGAATTGGGAATTCGCCGAAAACGGATTGATGCAGCGCCGATTCGCCTCGATCAACGACATGCCGATCAAAGAAGAAGAACGCAAATTCCATTGGCCGCTCGGTACCCGACCTGCCGATCATCCAAGCTTAAGCGACTTAGGCCTATGACCCGTACTGTTTTCGAAAAGCCAGACGTCATCCCTCTCGTTACTGAAGTATTCCGCGAGTTAGGTTATGAAGGAGCCTCCATGAGCAAGATTACGGCCCGAACCGGTCTGTCCAAAGGAAGCTTGTATCATTTCTTCCCCGGCGGAAAAGACGAGATGGCTTCCGAAGTTCTGACGCATATCGATCAATGGTTTACCCGTCAAATTTTTGAACCGCTCGAACAAAGCGAAGCACAAGCCGCGATCGATCAGATGTGGCAAGAGGTCGATGCTTATTTTCAATCGGGTCAGCGTATTTGCTTGATCGGCGCATTCGCTTTGGACGAAACCCGGGATCGGTTCGCTGCCGCGATTCGGCAATATTTCGTAAGATGGATCGAAGCATTTAGCGCGGCGTTGGTTCGAACCGGTCTTTCTCGAGAGACGGCCGACCGCATGTCCGAAGAAACGATCGCGGGCATTCAGGGAGGATTGGTTCTGAGCAGAGCGCTGCATGATGAAGCCTTGTTCGGACGCACATTGGCCAATCTGAAGCAGCGGGTCTCGGCTTGCATTTCGGCTTCGGATAGCCATCCGACTCACTGATACATTATCGGAGGTTAATAAGATGAGCAAGTTTGTTATGGATCAATTGAAGTTCGTTCGCCGTCAGACTATTGGGTATGTGAAAGGCATGGATGACTCTACGACGGAAATTATTCCGATCGGTTTGAAAAACCATATCAAATGGAATCTGGGACACATGTACGTGATACACGAGAAGTTCGCTTTCCAGCTTGCCGGCCAAGACACCCAATATCCGGCTAACTTCAACAAGCTGTTCGATCCGGGAACCAAACCGTCCGATTGGGATATCGAGCCCCCGACGTTGTCCCGACTCCTCGACTTGCTGACGGAACAGATGCAGCGGATCGAAGAGGTTCTCTCAAGCAAATTGAACGAAGACATCCATTCGCCTTACAAATCTTCTACAGGACTTACCTTTACCACTGTAGAGCAGCTGCTCGGTTTTCTGATTTACCATGAAGCCATGCACTTTGCAACGATCAAAAACATGAAGAGCATTATCGAAAATTAGAAAACGAATAAAACCGACCTTGCATCCTATTCGAATCAGGATCAGGTCGGTTTTATTTTCATGCGAACTTCTTGCCAATATAGACTAATGTGACTTTTTTGGATTACAGGGCTCGAGGATTTTGATATTTCGCATAGATAAATAGATCTTCTCTCAATTATTCATACGCTCGGGTCAATCGATACTGCGCCGGCGTGATTCCGTGCTCCCTTTTGAACAAGCGCACGAAATAATTGAATTCCATGCCGACCCTGATCGCAATCTCGCCTACGGAAAGTTCGGATTGTTCGGCCAATAGCTGCTCGCCTTTGAGCATTCGCAAACGCTGCAGATAATGATTAGGGTTTACGCCGTAGATTTCTTTGAATTTGCGTTGAAAATGCTGTTTGGAGTAGCCTACCGTATCGGCGATATTCGCGATGCTTAATTCTTCCATATAATGCTGCTCCATATATTGCACCGACTCGCGCAGCAGCGTTTTGACTCCGGCACTGCTGCGGTCTTTGGATACGGAATCCTCGCTGCGCGTCATCGCGGCAATCGACGTCAGCAAATGGTAAATCCGCGTAGAAGCATGCTGCTGATCGTAACTATCCCGCCCGTCCGGTTCGCTTCCGTTCCACAACTGCCTCAGGTCCGTTTCGATCTGCTTCATATGATGCTCGCTTACCACCGCGATCGGCTGCATAAGCGGAAGCTCCAGGGAATGAATCAACGGCTCGATCAAAGGCCCCTCGATGCCCATATACCCTAACACCCAACCGCCTTCCGCTTTCGGACCATACGCATGAGCCAGTTTGCCCGGCACAAGCAGCACGTCTCCCCTCTGCATCGTTAAGGAAGAACCGTTTTCAAAATCAAAGGTCCCTGCGCCGCCGAAACAAATCATGCATTGAAAGGTCGGATAACCGATAGCCCGATGCACCCGGTGCTGTTCATGCAAGCCGCAGCTGTATAAGGACAACGGGTATTCGATATGGCCTTTATGATGAAAAAGTCTGAAGGGTAGCATGTTCGGTTCGATCTCCTTCGTTTCATTTAAGAAAACCGGATAAGTGGGTTAATAGGTCTTGCTTTCGAATTCTTTGTAAAAGTCATCCCGCATTTCCGACACGGCAAGGTAACACTCTTTTCCTTCCAGCAGCTTTGCCGGTACTCTCCATGTCTCTCCGTAATAATAACTATCCGCAGCCAGTTCCCCGTCTGCGTAAATCTGCGCCGTATTTCCATAATAGTCGATATCGACGAACCCTTCGGCTCCCGTCACGGAAATTTTTCGCCATTGAACGTTCCGCTCGCCGCCGATATGCAGCTCTTCCGTATGCTTCGGTTCAAAAGGCAGCTCCGCGACATCCTCATACGTGACTACGGGTGCCGTATACGGCTGTTGAATGGAATGCGGCTCAAAGCTTTTTCCGGTCCAATGCAGATAACGAACGTCACCGCCCGCAACAGAACGAATTTCGCCGGTCGATCGGTACAGGTCGCATTGTTCGCCTACGTACAGTTCCCCTTCCAATCTGCGCAAATATTTGGCCTGCTCCCAAGTCAGCGTCACAATTGCGGTTCCGTTGATTTCAAAAGTCGACTCGGTCCCCGCTTGCACCGTAATATTTTGTCCGTCGCCGAATCGGTATTCGGGAGCGATTCCGGGGATTTGCGCGAAGAAATACGCATCGCCTGCGATACACAAAGGCTGAGCCGTCGCATAATCGAGAACCGCGCCCGGCAGCTTCATACGAAACGGCATAAAGAAACTGATTTCGCCGCTCACGTCGATTTTCGGAAATGCGATGCTCCCCGTATCGATCACCGCATCTTGCACATCCGCAAGCTCCGTCAGCCGTTGAACATGATTCACGAATACGAACCCGCGATCTCCGTCCGTGCGCATCGCATACCGCAAAGAAGTCGTATCTTCCCTGGAAACGGATTGCGCAGCCTCTACCCGCGTCATCGGCGCAAGCGTTTCCTGAAAATCCTGAACGAATAAATGCAGAAGATTCAGCAGCCGATACTGTTCCCGCACTTCTCCGTATTCGGACAACGCGCATTGAAAATCATACGACAGAATCGGATAATCGTTCGGGTAGCCGGTGGCTTTCGATTCCTGGAACGTCGACCGTTTGCCGATCTGATTCGTGCCGCCGTGATACATATAATAACCGATCAGATTGTTGCCGTCACCGATCTTCACGAGCGATAGGCTGTAAATGTCCATCGGCTTGATCAACGGTCTGCGATGATGCGTGACTTGTATCCCGCTGCCCAATTCACACGTTGCAAAAGGATACCGTTCATACGGCAAACGCCACCGCGAATCCGTTTCGATCGCTTGAGGAAGCAGATCCGCCCCGATGCCGGTGTCGTTGCGCAGGCCGGTAAAAAAATAATGAGGAGACGGCGGCAGCGGATTTCTATGATCTTCCCAAGGCGCTTCGCAATACCCGCCGAATACCGGAAGCACTTCATCTACCGGGATCTGAGCGCCTTCCACGGCATTCCATCCGGTCACGGTATAGATCGGAGCGACGATCCCGCAGTCGATCGCGATTTCTTTTAACTTCGCCAGATGGTCGGCCCGATCCGTCAGCTCGTTTTCCAACTGAACGGCAATGATCTTTCCTCCGTCTTTGTAAAAGAGCCCCTGCACCTGATCGAAAATCTTCGTATACAGCGTGCGCACTTGCGCCAAATAGGCCGGATTGTTGTCGCGAAGTTCGAACGGTTTATCCAGCAGCCAATCCGGGAATCCGCCGTTGCGGCATTCGCCGTGCGCCCACGGACCGATTCGGATCACGACGTCCAGACCGACCTTTTCGCATTCTTGGATAAAGGCGCGCAGATCGTTATTGCCCGAAAAATCGAAGACGCCTTCGATTTCTTCGTGATAGATCCAAAATACATAGGTGGAGACGAGCGTGATTCCGCCGGCTTTCATTTTGCACAGCTCGTCGTGCCAGTCGCTGCGATTACATCTGGAATAATGAAACTCGCCCATAACCGGAATATGCGGCTTGCCGCCCCGTTCGATGTACAAACTGGTGACGTCGATCTTCTCGCCTTCCGGATTAGTGCCTCCCAGATTCAAATGATTGCGCAGGATTTCCGGTTGCCGATACTCCTTGAACGTATGCTTCATCGCTTAGCCGCCCTCTCTCGATTTCAATGATTTTCGGTTGTCGGTTTGCTGCGTGCTCGTGCATTCATTGTAAAGGAGAGAGGGTTCGGCGCGTTAGGATTATCCGGATTATAACTAGCACAAAATGAACAATAACGATTTTTGATGCTTTTACGCCGCTTCTTTTTTTCGGCGATTCACTTCTTCCATCACGGATTCGCCTTCGACGTCGATATTCGGCAGGATACGGTCCAGCCATTTCGGCAAATACCAGGCGGAGCGTCCCATCAGCGTCATGGCGCCCGGCACGATCAGCATGCGGACGACGAAAGCGTCGAACAAGATGCCGAACGCGAGCGCGAAGCCCATGGACTTGATGATCGGATCTTCCGCCAGCATGAAACCGACGAATACGGAGATCATGATCAAGCCTGCCGCCGTAACCACGCTGCCGCTATGCTTGATCCCCGCAAGCACGGCGCGCTTCGCGTCGCGGCTGTGTTTGAACTCTTCGCGCATCCGGCTGACGAGAAACACTTCATAGTCCATAGCCAGGCCGAACAGGATACCGACGACAATGATCGGCAGGAAATTCAGGATCGGTCCCGGTCCTCCGAAACCGAAGAGCGTGCCCGTATGCCCATCCTGGACGACAAGAACGACGAAGCCCAGCGTCGCGCCCAATGACAAGATAAAGCCGAGCACCGCTTTGATCGGCACCAGCAGGGAGCGGAATACCGTCATCAGCAGCAAGAAAGCCAACCCGATGATCACAAGGCAAAACTTCGGTAGCGCGTCGCTGAGTTTTTGCGAAATATCGATGCCGACCGCGGTGCTGCCCGTCACCATCAACCGGACTCCCGTATCCCGCTGAATATCTGCCGCGCCGCCTCGGATTTGCTGAACCAAATCCCGCGTTTCTTGATCGTGCGCCCCTGTTGCGGGAACCACGCTGATCAGGAACAGATTACCGGAAGGCCCCGGCATAGCGGGGGTTACCGTTCCGATATTTTTGAACTTCCCGAGTGCCTCGATCGCTTTTTGCACATCAATCCCCGCTTGTTCGCCGCCTGAAGCCTCGGCCAGAATCACGAGCGGACTGTGACTGCCGGCGCCGTAAGCTTCGGTTTGCAAATCATAGGCGCGCCGCTCCGTTTGTTCGACCGATTTTTGCGCGTCGTCGGGCATCCCGAGCTCCATGCGTCCGAACGGCAGCGCGATCGCGGCAAGCAGCGCCACGCCTCCCAACACGACGAGCCATGGGCGTTTCGTCACGAACGTGCCCCACGCCGTATCCACGCCTTCGCGTTGACTTGCTTTTTTGAACGAAAATTTGGCGAGCAGCGGATTGTTTTTTTTCGGACTGATCCGCTCGCCCATCCAAGACAGGACAGCCGGAACGAAAACGACGGCAATCAGTACGGCAGCGAGCACGCACAGCGCCCCGGCCAAGCCCATCGCGGTCAGGAACGGAATTCGGGCGACAGCCAATCCGCACAAGCCGATCATGACCGTGATGCCGGCGAACACGACCGAGCTTCCCGCCGTTCCGTTCGCGATCGCGATGGCTTCGTCCCGGTCATACCCTTCGAGCAGCTGCTGACGGTAACGCGAGACGATGAACAGCGCATAGTCGATGCCGACCGCAAGCCCCAACATGGCGGACAGCGACAGCGAAGTCGCGGACATCTCCAACACATTGGATCCGAGCAGAACGCCCATCAGTCCGATGCCGAGCCCGATGATCGCGGTAACGATCGGCAGCAGGCCGGTCAGAAACGAAGCGAACGTGACGGACAGAACCAGGAAAGCGACGAACACGCCGATCACTTCCATGATGCTGACGATTTTCATTTTGCTGTAGCCGTTACCGCTCATCTCCGCCTGCCAACCGGTTTCTCGCAGCGTCTCGGCCGCGGCGTCGATGCTTGCTTTCGATTCTTTCGTGACCTCCCCGCCCGGTACGTCATAGGTGACGGTCGCGTAAGCGATCGTCCGGTCGACGCTGAGCGATCCGTTTTTGTACGGGCTGACGACTTCTTTGACGGCAGGATCTTCGGCGATTTTTTTCAGCGTGCGCGCGATCGTCATCTGCGCGCTTTGCGAAGATAAGGTTTCGCCTTGCGGGGCTTTGAACACCATTTTGGTTTGACCGCCGTTTTCGGGAGCCGACGGGAACTCGTTATTCATCAGTTCCAAAGCTTCTTGGGATTTCAATCCGGGGATCGGCGTATTTTCGTTAAATGCCGGGCCGATCGACAGCGCCAGTACGGCGGTCGCGATCAGCAGTGCGATGCCTCCGAAAATGACTTTCAAGCGATTTTTGGCCGACCATAAGCCGAGCCGATATAAATATTTTGCCATGCGTAGTTTCCACTCCGTTTCGTGATGATAATCTGTGTCTTCATTTATCTTAGGCTCGAAACGGAAAGCCGCCATCGTACGAACGTGCGGTTTACGGACTTGTACCTTCGGGCAAAAACGTACATGCTTGCACGCAAGCAGCCAACAGGTCCCCCTTACAGGAATGCAAGAAGACTCGAAGCGAAATCGAAAAAAAGCCTTTTCGCGCGGCGGCACGGAAAGGCTTTGTGATTTCGCTGTATAAGATATGGAGATTCAAAGATGTACGATTCCCTGCTCCACCGCAGCCGATATCGCCTGCATCCGGGAATCGACGCCGAGCTTATTATAGATGTTCGTCAAATGCGCTTTGACCGTTCGTTCGGAAATGCCCATGTCGAACGCGATCTCTTTGCTTCGGTACCCTTTGGCGACGAGCTGCAAAGTCTGCACTTCTTTCGGACTCAACACGCTTTCCGCTTTGATCGCCGGTTCCG
>Ga0308157_10002718_pt1 | contig 27838 bp, 31 predicted proteins | sample PhyBR1_FD_201035 | JGI IMG/M metagenome (GOLD analysis project Ga0308157, IMG submission 201035) | Phyllosphere microbial communities from UC Gill Tract Community Farm, Albany, California, United States - DLSLB.R1 | ecosystem: Host-associated > Plants > Phyllosphere > Unclassified | place: USA...
CTCTCTGGGCATGAACGCGTTCTTTGATTCATTGCCGGTGCGCCGAATCGCGGAGCATCCCAAAGCACCCATGGACCGCACCGATTGGGCGGCCCAGATCCCGGCTGTACGCCAGGTCTTGGATGAAGGCCTGGAACTGGGGCAGCTGACAGTGCTGGTCGGGGGAAACGGCGCCGGCAAATCAACGCTGGTTGAAGGCATCGCCGGCGCCTTCGGTTTGAATCCCGAGGGCGGAACGCGAAACTCCATGCACCAAACCCAATTGACCGAATCAGGGTTGTCATCGCATCTGAAACTGGAACGCGGAGCCGGTGCTTCCAAGGCCGGCGTCTTCCTGCGGGCCGAAACGATGCATGGACTCTTTGCCTACCTGGAGTCGATCGGCTCACACGGCAAGCACAACTTCCAGAGCCACGGCGAATCCTTCATTGGATTCTTCACCCAGCGCTCCAGCGTCAACGGGCTCTGGGTTTTCGACGAAGCCGAATCAGCGCTTTCCTTCAACGGCTGCCTGATGCTGCTCTCGCACATTTCAGACCTTTTGCGCAGCGGATCCCAAGTCATCCTTTCCACCCACTCGCCGATCCTCGCCTCCTTGCCGAACGCGACAATCTACGAGATCGGTGAATGGGGGATTCGTTCAGCAAGTTACGACGAACTGGAAATGGTGAGTAACTGGCGCTTGTTCCTCGAAGCTCCGGGACGCTACCTTCGGCACTTCGACTCATAAGTTCGCCCTCGGGAATTTTGGTTATCTCGCTGGGCCCTCTTCCCCTAAGCTTTTAAGCAAAGGACGATGAAGGGACGCAGCATGGCACAGAAGCGCTCAATTTGGGCTCGAATTTTCGGAATCGGCAAGGCCAACGCTAACGCGGCACTGGATGCTCTGGAAGATCCCAAGAAGATGCTGGACCAGACGGTCCGGGACTACACCAACAACATTGCCCAGGCTGAGCAGGCCGTGGCCCAGACCATCGGTAACCTGCGCATGGCCGAGGATGACCTGGGCAAACTGCAACAGGAGTCCACCGAATGGGGCACCAAGGCAGTGGCTGCCTCCAATAAGGCAGACGAATACGCTGCCGCCGGTGATACTGCTAACCAACAGAAGTTCAATCAGCTGGCCACTGTTGCCATTCAGCGCCAGATGTCCGCGGAGAAGAAAGCAACATCGTTGCAGTCCACCGTGGCAAGCCAGCGTGAAGTGGTCGACAAGCTCAAAACTGGACTGAACACTATGCAGTCCAAGCGCCAGGAATTGGTGGCCAAGCGAGATGAGCTGGTGGCTCGTGCGCGCAATGCCAAAACTCAGACGCAGATGATGGACACCATGAAGGCACTGGATATCAGTGATCCTTCCAGCGAGATTAGCCGTTTTGAGCAGAAAATCCGTCAGGACGAAGCCAAGGTTCGTGGCGCCCAAGAATTGGCTGCCTCATCACTGGATGCGCAGTTCGCACAGCTCGAAGATCTGGGAGCAGCCACCGAAGTTGATGCCCGGTTGGCTGCGCTGAAGGCCAGCAACAATCCGCAAGACGTTATCGAACAGGCTCCGGCTGACCCAGAATTAGAAGCCGCAGCACCGGATCTTTCCGAGGTTGAAGCTCGATTGGCTGCGCTGAAGAACAAGCAGGCCTAAAAGCTGTTCTGACTTAAATGCTCAGCGGCCAATGATCAAAGATCATTGGCCGCTGACTGCTTTTATGTTGCTTTTTAGTTGCCCCACGGCCCAGGACCGGAGTCTTGCGGGTAAAAGGTCGCATGACCGGCCGAAACATCCACCGAAATCTTATTTGGTGAGTCCATATCCGTGGCCAGGAGGTTGCTGACGTCTCCGGCTTCAACCTTCTGACGAAGATCGTAGGTACCCTCAGGAAGCTCAAGATCCAAGGAGCCTGCGCTGACATTCGCGGTAATGTTCTGTGGCGCCTTGCCCGAGAGGGTGCCAGCGAGGTGGCCTGCGGAAATATCAAAGTCAGCCTGCTGCACATCTTCCAGTGACACCTCGGCGCGACCTGCCCCGAGGTGAACCTTGGCCGATTGCGCGGCGCCAGACATGTTCAGTTCACCGGCACCCACTTCAACCTCAAGATTCTTGTAGGAACCCAGAGCGTTAAAATCTCCGGCAGCAAGTTCAAAGGAGGCATCGAGGCTACCATCATTCATGGACTCTGGCAGGGTCAGTACCGCAGTGTTCTCATAAGAACCGCAGCCGAAGAAGCACCAGTTGCCCCACGAATTCGGTGAATCAACCACCAACTTATTGCCCTCGCGTTTCAGCTCCCACTGTTGGGAATCTGAACTGTCCACTTCCAAGGTGGCTTCCTGAATCTTGGCGAAGCGCAGATCAAAGCGTCCCGAACCGGCCTCGATCTGCAGACTTTTCACATCTTGGACGCTGGCGGTCTGCGTGGAATTCTCACGGCTCAAGGCCGCAAAGGCGCTACGTGCTGAACCGATTAGCAAGGTCAGGATCACCAACCCGCCAATGACCGCAAGAATGATATTTAGCGCCGTGCCATTGCCTCTGCCATTGCCGTTGTATGTAGGGGGAACCGGTGGCATCGCGGTGGTTTGTGTATCACTCATGATTCGTTCCTGTCTGTGTGGTTGGTGCCCAGGTTTTGTATATGTGCCAAGGCCGCCAGCACACGCCGGTTGCCCGTTCCGTCGGCCTCTAAGCCGAGCTTTTGGAAGATGGAGGTGATGTATTTTTCAACGCTGGCTTCCGAAAGGAAGAGCAAGGCGGCGATGGCCTGATTGGATTTGCCCTCGGCGAGGGCAGCTAGCACGCTGCGTTCACGATCGGTGAGTCGTTGCATCCGCTCCTCGTGGTTACGTCTGGTCAACAGCTGTGCCACCACTTCCTGATCTAAGATGGTGCCGCCGGCGGCAATCTGTTCAAGCGAGGCAATGAACTCGCTAACATCGGCCACCCTGTCCTTGAGCAAATAACCGATGGCCCCTGATTGGGTGGAGATTAGTTCCGCAGCGTAGCGTTCCTCTACATATTGGGAGAGCACCAGAAGCGGTAAATCCGGGTAGGTTTTGCGCACCTGCAGGGCCGCTCGAATACCTTCATCGGTGTAGGTCGGTGGCAGGCGAACATCTAAGATGGCGATCTGCGGGAAGTCCTCGTCGGCCACCGTTTCCAAAAAATCCATGAGACCTGTGGCATCGGGCAGATCGGCAACTACCCGATGACCGCTGTGATCGAGCAGGCGCACCAGCCCTTCACGTAACAGGACCGAATCTTCACAAACTAGTACGCGCATGGCACACTCACTTCCACAGTTGTTGGTCCACCGACAGGGCTGTGCAGGTCTAAGGTTCCACCGGCGGCCACCACACGGTTATTGATACCGTCGAGTCCACCACCCGGGGTGATGACCGCAGCGCCCACGCCATTGTCTTCCACCTTTGCCCACAGGAATTGTGCCCCAGCATTTTCCCGGACCCGCACCGTGACCTGACAGCGTTGAGCCCGTGAGTGTTTGGCCGCATTGGTCAATGCTTCGGCGATGACGAAGTACACGGCCGCTTCGGCCACGCGGGGGTAGCGTCCCTCTAATTGCACGTCGAGTTGGACCGGGATATGGGAGCGTCCGGCTACCGCCGACAGGGCAGCATCCAAACCACGATCATCGAGCACCGAAGCGTAGATGCCCCGGGTGAGCTGGCGCAGCTCGGTGATGGCAGACTTGGTGGAGGCATGGGCCTCGGCCACCAATTCTTTGGCCTGTTCAGGATTGGCGTCAATCTGCTGGTGAGCCAAGCCCAGGGTCATCGCCACCGACACCAGTCGCGGTTGCACCCCATCGTGGAGGTCCCGCTCGATCCTGGTCCGTTCTACTTCGGCGGCGCGAACCGCGCCTTCACGTTGCACGGTGGTGCTGCGTACCCGCTCGGTCAGTTCAGTTTCACGGGCTAATGATCCGATGATGCCCACCGAGATGCTGCGATGTAAGAAGGCAGAACCCACCACGATGCCGGCCCCGGCAACGGCCAAGAGCATCAGCCATGGTGCCTGGGCTGCTGGGGTGTGCAAGGAGAACGGACCGGCCACCGTTTCCACATTGGTCAGTGGTGCGAAGGAGATGATCGCGAAGTGCACGCTCCATTGCAGTACCCCGAGCATTATCGTGCCGATAATGCAGGAGAGAACCAAGCTCCCGATGGCCGCCCACATGCGGCCATCTGCCACTGCCCGGCCAAGTGTTCTGAGGTACTCTCCGAAACCTGGACCGCGGCGTTGCGGCCAGTTTAGCGGGACCGCATCGATGCCGTAGAGACCGCTAACACGCAGGATTTCGCAGCGTGCCACGGCGAAGAGCGTGAAGAGCAATCCCACGAGTAGCACTAGGCCCAGACCCAACAGGGGGATCAACCCGATGCCGACGGCTAGCCAGGTGAGCAATAGCGACAGCCCGATAATGCCGAAGGTTCCAAGCACTGCTAAATGCAGTAGGGTGAACCCTAATTTCAGTGGTGGGCGCCCGGTAGCGGTGCCCGGGAAAGACCTAAGTGTCGAAGTCATAATTCAACAGTAGATTGCGCGTTCTGGTGCGGGTACCGAGGGAACCGGAGAAGTTCATTATGGAAAACCCGAACTTCCCGGCCTTAGCTCTGGTGATGAACCGTCATGGCGTGCAAGATGGTCGCATGAGTACCTCACCTGTCCTGCGAATTGAACCGTTGACCGAGCCGCGGATGAAGGACTTCGCTGAGGTGGTGAATCCCCACCACAGAGACAAGCATTGTTGGTGCTTGTCCCATCGACTGAGCGCTCAAGAGATCCGCGAACGCGGAGGAGATGACAGGTATGAGGCGATGTGTTCATTGAGCCGCGAAAGGATTGCGCCGGGAGTCATTGCTTATCTGGAGGATCAACCGGTGGGATGGTGCAGTATTTCGCCGCGTGACCAGATTCCCAAGCTCCACGCATCAAAGCTGATTCGTCCGGTGGATGAGGTGGCCGTGTGGAGCATCATCTGCATGGTGGTGCGCAGTGGGTTCAGACGCAGGGGAGTGAATCGTCAGATGGTGCTCGGTGCCTTGGACTATGCAAAGGACCTGGGTGCTCCGGGGGTGGAAGCTTACCCGGTGGATCCCGAAGGTCGGATGGATCTGACCATGGCCTTTGTCGGGACGCGCAAGATGTTTGAGGAAGTCGGCTTCGAAGTTCTAGGAGCCAGCGAGGCTGTGGCCAGCCGGATGCCACGACTGATTATGCGCAAGATGTTCTGAGTATATGACCTGTAGCATTTACCCGGAATTCAACTGGAATCTCAGCGCCATGCATATTGAAGCAATAGCCTCGCTATCATGGGACGGCTATTTATGGCGCTGGGGGATTCTTTCACCGAAGGGGTAGGGGACTGGGAACCTCGGCTGCCCAACGGTGTGCGTGGCTGGGCTGATCGTGTGGCCAAACAGCTCTCCAAGGCTGACCCACAGTGGCAGTACGTGAATCTCGGAATTCGAAGCCGTCGCCTGGAACAAATCGTTGAAGAGCAGATCCCCGTTGCCCTTGAGCTCAAGCCCGATGTGATCACCTTTTATGCCGGCGGAAATGACATTCTAGAGTTCCGCAAAGACATGCGATTTTTCCTTGAACGCTATTCGCAGGCCGTGGAGGATTTGGTGTCTACCGGAGCGAAAGTCTTGCTGTTTACCGGCTTTGATATCCCGGTCCATCCAGTCTTGGCTCCGTTTAAGCGCAGGAACTGGCGCTTCAATGATTGTGTGCGGAAGCTGGCTGAGAAGTATCCCGAAAGCATCGTGCTGGTTGATTATTGGCAATGGGATGCTTATCGGGATCGGCGCATGTGGGACATCGACAAACTCCACATGAATCGAGCTGGTCATCGCTACATGGCCATTCGGATTCTGGAGATCTTGGAGTCCGAACACCAACTGGAATTTACACCCTTGGGCCATGCCGAGCGCGCGGGATTTTGGCAGGCAACCCAGCGCGATGTGGAATGGCTGAGGCAATGGGTTCTTCCCATGTTCGGGCGCAGGATGCGTGGAGTGACCTTAGGTGATGAGCTTCAACCGCGATGGCCAGAACCGATGTACCCCGCTAAGGGGATGAAAAAGCAATTCCGTAAACGCCACGCAGTTTCTACTGCACGGCATTTACGGAATTCAGAGGTGTCCTAGACTCTGGCTGGATTTAGCCCTCAGAGGCTTCCATGGACTGCAAAGCTTCTGGGCTCATCCATGAAATTTCCCAGACATGCCCGTCCGGGTCTTGAACGGCAGCCTGATACATTCCAGGGAAGGGTTCGTCAGCGGCACGGTAGATACTGCCTCCACCTGCTTGGGCACGAGTTACAAAATCATCCACGCCTTCGCGGGTGTCAGCTGAGAGAGCGTTGAGCACTTCACGTTGGCCAGAACCTAGGCCTGGCTTGTCACCGTTGACCAAGAAACTGCCGAAAAACTCTTGCTGCAGGCTCATGACAAAGATGTTCTCATCGATGATCCATGACGTGGCATTCTCGTCGGAAAAGGCAGGATTCTTGGCGAATCCCAGTGCCTCGTAAAACTTGTCTGCTGTGGCTAAATCTGCGGTTGGAAGATTGACAAAAATCATTTGGCCCATGGCTGTGCTCGCTCCTAAAAAGGCGGGTGCTGCTTGATCGCAACTACTACTCTGCGTTATGCATCGTGCCAGATCAAGAGCGCTGGGAGAACTTCCATAAATAGGCAGCAAGACCCCGAGCTGAGCACTATGTCAGTGCAAGAACTCGAGGCCTTGAAAACACCCTGAATGCAGTGTGGGCTTAGGGTCTCTGGTGCGTTGAACTAGATCAGCGCGGTGGTGATTTCCAGCGGAATCCGGTCACGGGTGTACGTGATGTGGTCGTAGCCGTGTGGTTCTGGCTTTCCGTCTTCTCCGATATTCACAAAGACGATCTTTTCGATGGTCAGGATCGATTCCTGAGTAAAGATGTTGCGTACTTCTGCACGCAAAGTAATTGAGGTGTTGCCGAAATCGATGGCCGTCAGACCCATCTCGATCAGGTCGCCTTCCTTCGCGGAGGCAATGAAATTGATTTCGGACATGAACTTGGTGACAACATGCTTGTTGCCCAGCTGAATGATGGAGTAGATTGCAGCTTCTTCATCAATCCAGCGCAAAAGGCTACCGCCGAACAGCGTGCCATTTGCATTCAGATCTTCTGGGCGAACCCACTTACGTGTATGAAATGTAATACCCTTAGCCATACTCAAAATGCTAGGTCAGCCTTGGGTCATCGCGCTGTAAGGTGATCCACATTGTCGCAGAAAACACATAGTCTCGCCATTGAGGGTTGCTCTGTGCTAGCCCTAGAACAGGCCTTCAATCGGCCCGAAGGTGCCATGTGGTGTCGCTGTTGGTAGTCTCAAGTCAGGTACGAGTACATAGTTGTTGACGGTAGCAAAGGCAGGTGAGCGTGAACTATCCTTCGGAAAGCAATAACGAGACTATTCCCACCGATTTTGATGATGTTGTTCAGCAAGTTTCTACCGGTGAACTGGAACATGACCAGATCGACCGACTACTGCTTGAAGCGCATGAGCGCTATGCCGATGTTGATGAGGGACTGTTAGCTCACTACATCCCGATTCTTGGTCAGGCCGACCCGAATCTCTTTGGCATTGCTATGTCTCACGTGGGTGGATCGGTGCACTCGGTGGGGGATTGCGGATACCAGTTTTCCATCCAGTCCATTTCAAAGATGTTTGTCTATGCTTTGGTACTTCAGGAACACGGTAGAGAAGTCGTGCGCGAACGCATCGGAGTGAACAACACTGGAATGTCGTTTAATTCGGTGATGGCCTTCGAACTAAATAACGGTCACCCGATGAACGCGATGGTCAATGCCGGCGCGATTGCCACCACCGCGCTAATCCCGGGAAAGACTGCAGCGAAAAAGTGGGAAAACGTACGTGAAGGACTTTCCGCCTTTGCCGGACGTCCACTGAGTCTGGATGACGAGGTGTACCACTCCGAGTCGCTGGCCAATGAGCGCAATAAAGCCTTGGGTCACCTGCTCAGAAGTAATGGTCGGCTCGACGAAGATCCCCTGGATGCCGTTGATGTGTACACGAAACAGTGCTCACTGAATGTCACCGCTCATGACTTAGCAATAATGGGCGCCACCTTGGCCGATGGTGGGGTGAACCCGGTGACTGGACAGCAGGTCGTGGACGCGGATGTATGCCGTGACACCTTGGCGGTGGTTGCCACCAACGGTCTTTATGAGCGCTCGGGCGAATGGCTTTTTGAAATTGGTATCCCTGCCAAGTCCGGAGTGTCTGGCGGCATTGTGGCAGTGGCCCCAGGCAAGGGTGCGATCGGCGCGTTTTCCCCACCACTAGATATGGCGGGAAATTCTGTACGTGCCCAGCTGGCAATTGGTCAGTTATCCAGAGCGATGGGGCTGAATCTGTTCGCCTCGGCTCCCAATCGCTGAGTCCGTCGATACCCACCTTCGCGGAGGCTTTCTCATGAGGAGTTTCGCCATTCGACTAACTTTTTAGACAACAGCAATATCTCGCATCAAGTGGTAATTGCCCTATGGACATGGATGCATTTGCTGACGAGGGGTTGTGATATCTCGTAAATAAGGTTCACTTAAAGTAAGGGTCATTGGGGCACTTGTACTTTGAGGACGGGGAATTCATGAAAAAAGTAACCAAGGCAACCATCGCCGCCGTTGCAGCCGGGGCGCTGCTACTTGGTGGAGCGGGAACGGTCGCACGTTGGCAGGCGAAGCAGACCATCGACGCCGGATCCGTAGAGACTGGACACCTGAACTTGACGACCAGCGGTCCAGGTACTTGGCAGGACATCAGTAACTCGGCGGCACCTGAGGCTTTCGATCCCACAACCCAGCAGCTTGTTCCTGGGGATGTCGTAACTTTCAGCCAGACAGCCACGATCGATGCCGAAGGTAAGAATATTGCCGGAGCGCTCAGCGTCGACCAGGCAGCCACCGCATTGGGAAACCTTGAAGGATACGTCACGGTTGACCTAAATGTTGATGCATCGGCCCAGGGCATCACCGAGGAAACAGATGGAACGCTGACCTTTGCTGAACCTGGTACTTATTCCGTACCGTTCCTCATCACCGTCACCTTTGCCGAAGGGGCTGAAGGAGATACTCCACCTTCGACCTATGACCAGGAACTGGATCTTCAGGCCCTGACGCTGACCTTGAATCAAGTCCGCGCGTAACTTTCGACTATCACTTGGCTGGGGCATGCCAAAACCGCTGAAGTTTGCACTAGTTGCGGCCGTGTTGTTGGTGCTGGGTATCAGTGCACAGGGCACGGTCGCTTCTTGGCACGCCGAAAGTCGAGTCGATCCACCGACGCTGACCACTGGGTCGTTGTCCTTGCTGGCAGGCGGGGTGGAGGATTATCAGTTTGCTAACCTCTCTGCCGGTGATCTCATTCCAGGGGCATTTACGCAGGCATCCTTGGAAATTAGCAATGCGGGCACGGTGCCGCTGTCCTACGAATTAGATGGGGCGGTCAATTCTGTTGCCTCGCCGACGACAGCTGATCAAGCATTGGGCAACGTGGTGCAACTGAGTGTTTATTCCGGCATGGATAAGGCTAACTGCGACGCCGACCAAGCTCTAACTGGAGAGAAACTCTATACCGGCCCGTTAGGTGCCAACGCGTCTTTTGCCACCGCCAGAGAATTAGCTGCACGGCCCGGAGCATCCAACGAGATCTTATGCCTTCGGGTTGCTGTTCCGGAAGGGGCTACACAAACGGCCTCCGGTGGGAAGCTCTCGCTTCAACTGCGGTTCTCGGGACAGCAACGATGAGTATTCAAGATCGAACTCGTCGAAGTGAACGACCAGAAAAAACCGGGATTTTTTGGTGGGGTGGCCAGGTGCTTTCGTGGCTGGTGCTATTCATCGTGCTGGCACTGATTGCGGTCATGATCGTGATACCGAAATTGGGTGGGGCTACCGCTTATACGGTGCTCACCGGATCGATGCGACCTAATTTCCCGCCCGGAACCTTGGTGGTGGTCAAGCCGGTGGATCCAGTGCAGCTACGCATTGGAGATGTGGCGACTTACCAGCTGAAATCCGGTGAGCCAGAAGTTATTACCCATCGCATTACCTCAATTGGAACGAGCCTAGGTGGCGAACAGCGGATCATTTTCCGCGGGGATGCCAACAATACTGTCGATGATCCGGTGCAAAGCGAACAGATTCGCGGCAAGCTTTGGTACTCAATTCCGCTTTTGGGCTATGTGAATAGTGCTTTGTCCGTCCAACAACGAACGTGGCTGACGTGGGTCGTAGCCGGTGGTCTGATCGTGTACTCGTTGGTGATGTTTATCGGGGCATGGCGTGAATGGAGGGAGCGGAAGTGATGAAAAGTTTCCTGGGCCTTTCAGCGAGCACAGCCTTGCTTGCCTCGGTGTTTGCAACAGTAATGGGGATGAGCCTGCCGAGAGCTGAGGCTTCTTCTTCCGATGAGAAACTGGGCTACAGCGTGGACGGGCACAACTATTCTCCGGAACCTCCACCGGTATTTGACGGTCAGGAGAGTTTGGTGCCGGGCGATGAAGTCACTGGCTCCTTATGGATACGCAATGACAGACAGTCGGAAATAGAGGTGAGTGTACGTCCAGTTGCACCGGACCTTTCAAGCAGAATGTATTTTGAAACCGTCAGTACATCGGTAGTCCGGTTGCACCCCACCCAAGCTAAGAGATTTGATCTCAAAATTGGATTGCCGTGGACCGCTGATGAACTATCTGAGAATCGGCAGGAGCCTTCCCTGCAAGTGCTTGTCGAGGCTAAAGAAGCTTTCGATGAGGTGAAGCCACCGGCCGAGCCACCCCTCGAAGACTCACCCGAATCACCGAATTCAGAGCGTGACGACGAACTAGCCGACACTGGATTTAGTGCTCTGGGGTTACTCATAGCGGTGGGCCTGACGGCTTTAGGAACCCTAGTTCTAGGTATCAGGCAAAAGGGAAGCCAGGCAATAGCCCAACGGACGGAGGCAAGAAATGAACGATAAATCTATACGCATCAAGGCGGTCTTGTCTCTTGGCATCCTTGTCGGTTTTGGTGCCGTTTCGACATTAGCTTCATGGACGGGACAGGCTACCGCTACCTCCAGTATTAGTACGGCTACGGTGGCGCTTGGCGTTGGAGGCACCGCAGGTAGTGCCTCATCGGTCAGTTACCAGATGCCGATTACGGGTAACAATCTCTTCCCTGGAGCCACCTCAGCGTCAGTAGTGGTCGTAAAGAACACCGGGTCTATTTCAGCGCCATATTCATTCCAGGGAAAAATCACTGAATCTGGCAGTGCCACGTTAGGTTCCGCGCTAGGTATTCAAGTGAAGACCGGAGCGAGCGTCAGTGGGTCGGGCTCCAGCGTTACGTGCTCGGGGGGAACGGTTCTGATGACTAAAACTGCGGGTTCAAAATTTGGTAGCGCATCGGCTACCCGACCTTTGACTCCGGGAGCTAGCGAATCTCTCTGTGTGCAATACTCACTTCCTGTGACCGCGGCCAATGCGCTTCAGGGAGCGTCGACAACCATTGCCTTAGATTTCACTTCAACGGTGGGGTCATGAGATGCAACAGTCAAAAGTAGTGCTCCGGCCATGGCAACGCTTCATGCTGAACTTCGGCGCCGGTTTAGGAAGTCTTTGTTTGGTGCTGGCGATTCTGGCGTTGGTCCTGGGTATCAAACCGTTGGTTTTTGTCTCCGGTTCTATGGGACCGAGTATTCCTACTGGTTCGCTCGGCTTGGCCGTGGCTTCGTCGGTAGAAGAAATTAATCCCGGTGATGTCGTTTCGGTAATTAACTCCCAAGAGCAACGCATTACCCATCGAGTCGTCGAGAAGAGGCCAGAGGGCTTGGTGCTCAAGGGGGACGCCAACACCGTGGCTGACTTGGAGACATATGCGGTCGATGGTGTTGACAAGTTGTTGTTTAGCGTCCCTGGCGCGGGTTACGTGGTTTCATGGTTGTCCCAACCATGGGCCTATTTCATAGGTGGCCTGCTGTGTGCCTATCTTTTTTACGTAGCTTTCCTAAAGGACAACGGAGTCGACGGGACACCTAAGAATTCAGATGAAGAAGCTCATTTGGATCGAATACCAAAAGAATCGACTTCTGTGGGTCGCCGTGTATTAACTGCAGTATTAGCCATACTTTCCATAGGTCTGGTGAGCGGGCTGGTCATGCAACCAGCGCGGTTTCAGCCAACTCAGGCAGCCTTCAGCGGTTCAGCCGCAGCAACCACTCTAGGACTGAAAGCTCAAATCATTCCGTCTGTGCCAGGCGCGCTTTCATGTGTTACTTCGGGAGGTATCTTGGGGGCTGCGACTAACGCCGACATTTCATGGGCCCCCGTTAACGGCCTACCTCCTGGCGCAAAATATGCAGTGAGGGTCGAATCAACTGCAGGCGAAGTGCGATATCTGAGCGTCAACCCTGGAACAGAAAAAATTAGATTCAGTGGTGGACTGAGTTTGCTAGGGCTACTTTTTGGTAAGGCGCAAAGGTTTGAAACGCGCGTTCTTACCACCATCACAACTGATGGGGGAGCGGTCAATGAACAAGGGACAAACATTGCGTGGTCGTCACCTGTCAGCGGAGCGCCGACCACTCTAATTGATTACAAGCCAGGGGTTGTTATTCTCGACAGTTATTCATGCCCTAAGTCCTGACGGAGTGATCATCCGTGTGGTGGAGTAGCAACGACTCTAGGCCCGCCAATACAACCTTCAGACCGATCAAGAATGACTTTTCAGATCGATGAGGGTCCCTTAGGCCGCCGTTCAGAGCTTCCTTGAATGCGTGGGAAGACTCTTCATCGGCCTCCCAGACAACTGAAGGTGCCGCTGCATCAAGTGCTGATCCGAGCACGAAGGAATCAATGATCGTGATGGCATGTAGTAGTGACGATGGGTTGAAACCTGCCTGTTCCAGCACCTTCGCCAGTGCATCATAAACTCGCAGGGCCGTGCGGTCCCGCACCGTATGGCTGGTCAACAGCGGGATGAGTTTAGGGTGCTTCGAATACGATTCCCAGTAGGATGTGGCAATTTGCCGTACGGCCTCCTGCCAGCTACTTGAATCGACATGAGCCAGGCTGATGGCGGACATCGCTTGCCCGCGCATCAACTCGATAATTTCGGTTTTACCCTGCACATGGTTGTAGAGAGATGAAGCAGAGACTGAAAGTTCTTTGGCCAGCTGCGGAAGGGTGAACTCTCCGTGAGCGTCAACCAGTTTTAGTGCGGTATCGGCAATCGACTGCGTGCTGAGTTTGGGCTTGGACGGTCTGGCCATGAGTTCTCCCTACAGTTCGAATTCTCTTGACATGAGCATACACAAAATAAACGAAACTTATTCGTTAAATCTCTTGCCATGATCGTCGAAATGGCTCTACGCTATAAAACGAATCATATTCGTTTATGAACCTGAAGGTGAACCATGCAAGAAATTTTGGCCCTGACCCCACCTGAGTCTCCTGCCCGCGTTGACGAGGCCGAGCGTGGCACACTCACCGTAGCCCTGGTCCAGCACCGCTGGCACGAAAACCCGGCCGACACCGAGGCTGAGCTGGAAGAAGGTATCAAGCGGGCAGCTGGACACGGCGCACAAATCGTCTTCCTGCCAGAACTCACGCTGAGCAAGTACCCGGCCTTCGAAATCCCGGATGCGGCGCGCGCCGATGCCACCGCCGAAGATCTGCTGACCGGCAAAACCTTCAGCTTCGCCAAAAACATGGCCGCCACTTACAACATCCACGTGCATATTTCCCTGTTCCGCACGGCACCGGATACCGACGGACTGGGCCTGAACACCGCCATCATTGTTTCGCCTGAGGGAGAACTGGTGGCAGCCACCAACAAGCTGCACATTCCGCGCACCGCCGGATACTATGAAGACAAGTACTTCCGCGAAGGCCCGAACGAAGACCCATATCCGGTGCACCGGATTCCTGCACTAGGAGATGTGGCCATGGGGCTGCCCACCTGTTGGGACGAGTGGTTTAGCGAACCACCACGCATCTACTCACTGGCAGGTGCCGACCTGCTGGCCTACCCCACGGCCATCGGCTCCGAGCCGGATCACCCAGACTTTGATACCGAACCACTGTGGCGCCAAACGATTGTTGGCAACGGCATCGCCAACGGTCTATTCATGGTGGTACCAAACCGCTGGGGCGATGAAGGAGCATTGACCTTCTACGGGTCCTCTTTCATCTCCGACCCCTACGGGCGCATCCTTGCTCGCGCGCCGCGGGATGAATCGGCCGTCTTGGTGGCCACCTTGGATTTGGACGCGCGCCGGGACTGGCTCGCGCTCTTCCCATTCCTGCGCACCCGTCGCCCGGAAACCTATTCGGCGTTGACACAACCGCGTGTTGATTCACAGTTGGGCGAGCAAAAGGAAGATTCACATGCCTGAGCGCTTCATGCCCGCCGAGACCGCAGCGCACCAGCGGATTTTCATGGCCTTCCCCTCGGGCGGCTACACGCTGGGGGACACCGAAGAAGAAGCAGAGGCAGCTCGGTCCACGTGGAGCCAGGTCGCGCGAGCCATCTGTAAATTCACGCCCGTGAGCATGGTGGTTGATCCCTCCAGCGAGGCCGATGCGCGCCGACACCTAGGTCAGAGCGTGAACTATTCAATCCACGAACTCAACGATGCTTGGATGCGCGATATCGGACCAACATTTGTGCGCACCGCTAATAACGAGTGGGCCGCCGTGAACTGGAATTTCAACGGGTGGGGTGCCCAAAACTGGGCGAGTTGGGATAAAGACAGCCTGATCGCAGGACACCTTGCTCAGCTCACCGAGATTCCAGAAGTGCGTGCGAGCATCACCAATGAAGGTGGCGGCATCCACGTTGATGGTCAAGGAACCATGCTGGCCACCCGCAGCGTTCAGCTGGATCCGGGACGAAACCCCGGGGCCAGTGAACAAACGATTGAAGATGAATTCGCACGGCTGCTGGGCGTTTCAAAGGTGATCTGGTTGGATCGCGGTCTGACCCGCGACAATGAAGAATTTGGCACGCGAGGTCACGTGGATATTGTGGCCTGCTTCGCTGAACCGGGGGTGGTGCTCTATCACGACCAGCAGAATCCCGAGCATCCAGATTTCCTGATCTCGCAGGAAGTGCGTCAACGCCTCGAAAGCTCAACCGATGCTCAGGGCCGGAAACTCACACTGATTCCCGTGCCAGCTCCCACGGTGCTACGCGATGAGGAAGGTTGGGTAGATTACTCCTACATCAACCACCTGGTAACCAATCAGGGCGTGATCGCCTGCGCTTTTGATGACCCCAATGACCAGCAAGCCGCGCGCATTCTGGCTCAGGCCTATCAAGGCCGCGAAGTGGTAAGCGTGGATGCGCGCGAATTGTTCGCCCGTGGCGGTGGAATTCACTGCATCACCCAGCAGCTACCCCAAAGCTAATGGGAGACTGCTAGCTGATGCCCAGCGCGCGCCGTCGTTCTAAGAACAACGGCGCGCGCATGGTGGATGAGGCAGAGAACAAAGGCTCCGTGCCCCGTGTGCCCAAAGCCAACCCAGCAAGGTATTCACCGATGGCCGGAACAAACTTAAAACCGTGACCGCTGAAACCTGCGCCGATGGTGATCGGGCCGAGCCGGTCCATGATGAAGTTTTCATCATCGGTATTTGAATACGTGCAAGAGATCGTCTCATAGACCTGAGAGTCCACCCCCGGCAACCAGCGTTGAGCGTACTGCTGAAGTCCGAGAATTTGTTCCTCGATGACCTGGTGTTTGCGGTGATCCGGATCCGTGACCTGTCCCGAACCGTGCCAGCCAACCTTGATCCCTTGACCAGGAGTGTGCATGCCATAAACCGGGCCAAAAACGCGTGAACCAATATCCCGGCGGCCATCCACTATGTGGTTAAAGCCAGGGAACTTCGCTGAAGTAGAGCTCAACGCGAAGTGCACCGGGTGCTCCTCGGTGACGTGGATAGCTGGCAGGTTGTGGACTCCGAGCAAGTGGTGGGTCCACGCCCCTGCGGTAACGATCAGGTGCTTGGCAGACACAGTGCTCTCGGAGTCCTGGTGGCGAACCCTGACCCGAACCAGCTCATCATCGATCACCTCGATAGCTAGCGCCTGATGATGGTGTTTGATCGTTGCCCCGGCACCGGTGGCTAGTGCTTGCATGGTCGAGACCGCAGCATCGGAGTTGATCTGCCCGCCGGCAGGAATATGCAACACCTCGGTTTCAAATTTCATCCCGGTAAAACGTTCTTGAGCTTCGGGGATGCTCAGCAGTTCGCTGGCAAAACCCGCGCCTGCTAGCACCTGGTGCATTGCTCGCTGCTCGGCGACAATCCCGTGATTAACCAACCCGGTGCGGGTGAGCAGTTGGGTATTGGCCTGCAGAGAAATCTCATCCCACAGGGTATTAGCGCGTTGCAACAATCGTAGATATTCGGGCTGCGCATAGGCGGGGTTGAAATTACGGGTTGTCCCGTGGGAAGCCCCGTTCACATGGCCGGGTTCGAACCGCTCCAAAAGTAATACTTCGTGGCCACCTTGGGCCAGGGACAGTGCGGTGGCCGAACCCATAGCTCCGCCACCAATGATCAAAAAATCTACATTGTTGCTCACGTTTACAGCCTAAAACCTTAGTCAGTGGCTTGAGCGTGCGAGCTAGGTTTCATATCTGGGCTAACGTAATAAGAAGACATAATCGTGCATACGGGAAAGAGAAATGTTGAGCGGGGAACTAGCAACGGTGCTGTCGCTGGCAGCAGCGGTCTTCGTTGGAGCCTCCACCCAACGCATTTCCGGAATGGGCTTCGCCATGGTCGCCTCTCCATTCCTCGTTTTGGTCCTCGGGCCCCACGCCGGAATTACGCTGGTCAACTTGCTTGGCGCCTGCAGTAGCCTGATGATTTTTGTGCAGGTCTTCCGCCAGGTGCAATACAAAAAGGTCTTGCTCATCCTGATTCCGGCGATGATCATGACCCTTCCCGGTGCCTGGGTGGCAGCCAGAGTTGACGGGCCGTGGCTCTCCATCGGCATCTCCTTGATGGTGATTTTGGCGCTGGTTTCAAGCTTCCTGATTCGAAACCTTCCCGCCGCCCAAGGCAAAGGCCTAGCCATTGGTGCCGGCGCCGTTTCAGGATTTATGTCGGTTACCGCCGGTGTTTCAGGGCCCGCCATTGCCGGCTACGCGGTAGCCAGCCGATGGCCACAACGCGAGTTCGCAGTCTCGGTGCAGCTGTATTTTTTGGTGCTGTCTTGCACCTCGTTGCTGGCCAAGGGCGGACTACCGCAGTTGCCGGTGGGCCATTGGATCGGTTGCTTCGCCGCCATGGTGGTAGGGATCCTGCTAGGAAATTACCTAGCACCAAAGATCCCGCCCAAGTACAGTCGTGTTTTTGTGGTCTTGATTGCTTTTGCCGGAGCGCTTGGTTTGATGATCGAAGGAATCACCGCGCTCGCCGGGCGCTAGGGATCGTAATACTGGTTTATCCAAACAAGTGAGAGTATGGAATACGTGCCAGACCAGTATTCTCACGCCACTGATAGTCCCCGTATCAGCGAATTGACCATCGAGCGACGCGCTCTGTGGGCCGGACTGATCTGCTCAATTTTCGGGCTCACCGCAGGGTTGATCTTTTTTGCCGGCGAACGCCCGGCGATATTTGGGCGCTGGTCGGTGGGCTGGGTAGCGGCCCTATGCGGTGGAACCGCGGCAGCCGCAATGAGCGCCTATGCATTCCGCTCCATCCTGCGTTACCGCGAGCCGTGGCTCCGAAAAATTCCGGTATGGCGCCAACTTCTCACGGCTCTCGGACTGATCGTGGTGCACGCTGCGAGTGCAGTGATGATCATTTTGGTGGTCTTTCACCTTTTTCAACAAGCCTTTATGGGTCTACGACTTGATGTCTTAGCTGGCGCCCTCGCAGTGAGTGCCGTAAGCGGACTGGTCGCCTATTTGTGTTCGGTAGCCACCTCTCGGACCGACGCTGAAACCCTGTCGGTGGTGCTCGGTATTTTCATGGCAGCGGGCGTATTGATCAGCATGTTGCTGGCTGAGGAACAAGGCTGGTGGCGCAGCATGTTCTCTTATCTGGGAACTACGCATGCCGGCCGCGGATCGTTTTGGACTTTTAATCTGACGCTGATTATCTCCGGTCTGGTGCTCGCTGCATTTACCGAATTCCTCACGCGCGACCTCGTATTGTTATCGCGCACCTACCGCTGTCGTCCGGCCTTGCGTCGCTATACGTTGGCCAGAAAACTTCGACCTCGCCCGCGCATCGTGCGCTGGTGCCTGGTGGTGGTGGCCGTAGGCATCATCGGGATTGGGATGGTTCCGGTGGATGTATCCAAGGAAGTGCATTCGGGCTTCGTGCAGCTGGCATCGGTAGCAATGATCATTCTTTTGGCAGGCACCGCTGTGCTGCTTCCCGGGTATCCTGCCATCTTCCATCTGATGTCTTATACTGCATTGGGCGCTGTGTGGGTTGCTTTTCTCCTGTGGCACGACTGGACTTACTACAACCTGACCGGTTTTGAATTGGCTGTTGTCGCAATCATGTTCTCCTGGATTTCCGTATTCATTCGCACTACTGCAGCGATGACACGTGACGGAAAGGCCCCCGATCAAATACTCGCCGCTGGCGAACACCCCGTACCTCATATCTCGCAATATCCGCCAAAAGACTGAGGACTTGAGCGCAGGGTGATCGGTAGCCTGTAGGCATGCTGATCTCAGAAAAGCTCTATTTGTTGATGGCCGATAACCAGCAGAAGCCCGAGGCTGTTATGGCGGCAGCTGGGTATGGAATGAACGCAGCGGTACTTTCCGACCTTATGATTGCTGGACGGATTGCACTGAGCGATGACCGGCCGGCACGGATCAAGCTCATCGGCGCAGGGCCTTGCCCGGATCCGGTGCTGGCTTCTCCGCTAGAAAAGCTGGAGAAAAAAGAGGGCGTGAGTTTGGACACGGCGGTCAAAATACCTTCGCTGTGCGACGTCAGATTAGTGACCGACTCTTTGGCCAAGGCAGGAGTCGTTGAATACGGTGCACGGACTTTGTTAGGTTTGGGCAAAGAACGAGTCAACATTCTTAATGATCAAATTGAGCGGCAGATACGTGCGGATCTCGGAGCAGAACTGCACGGTAAGAAGCCGGCGGGTATCAGCGACACGACTGTACTGGCGATCTTGCAGGCTCTGGGCATTGCCCAAGAAGTGCTTGAGCAGGAGATCTCTCCGATGAGCGAAGGACAGGCGAAAGCACGGATTGCTGAACTAGCGCAGGACTCGCCAACAGCTGATTCGGCCCAGCGTGCCGTCGCTCAGGTAAACAGCATCATCACCAGCGAGCCGGTCATCCCTCCTGCGACGAGGACCAAGTAGCTTTAGCGTTGCCGAGCACCGCGTGATAACGAAGCGACAATGATCCGGTCACGGATTGACGCCGAGGCTCCACGTGTTGCAGTTAGGGATCTTAAGCGCGAATCGACGCGACGACCCATGAATTAGTTGTTGCAAGACGGTTCCTTCTGCCAAGACTTGATGTCGAAATCATAACTGTTATGTCGATCTATTGCACAAAAGCGTCGCGGTAGCAGAAACTGGCTGAGCCTACATTCGCATGCAACGGTGCACGCGAGGTGAGATAAGGATCAGCATGTCTAAGAAGATTCGCACAATTCTGTCCGCAGTCGGTGCATTAGCGCTCACCGCCACGGCAATGGCCCAAGCATCAGCGGCCCCACCCGAACGGAGCGAGGTCACGTGGGTCACGGCTGAAATTGCCCACATCGGAGAACTCGAAGGGTTCCCAGGGACCTCACAATTGATCAGTTTTTCCGGCAACACTGACGGGTTTAGCGATGTGGCAGTGGTTGGATTCGACTGTCCTGCTGGTCAGCTTCCCTCTTGGGAACCAGAAAGTGGCTGTGAAATCGGCGAGATCGTGGGGATGTATGGTTACGAGGCTAACGTGAGCGTCGATAAGAAGCTTTCTCGTGCCACCATCGAGTCCACGGTCCGTATCTATGAAGGCGAATCCGAGACCGGTGAGCCGATCTGGGGCCAAGCCCGCCAGCTGAGTGTCACGGCGGAAGCAACCGGACCTCTGGTGAAAACGCGCGACAAGCAAGAGGGGTACGTTCGCATCGACAAGGAACGTCCTGCAGTGGTTACCAACGGACAAGTCGGCGAACTGGATCTGACCGGCAGCGTGGGGAAGATCAACTACGTCAAGGAATCCTACAAGAACTAGAAGGCCAACCAAGCGGTGCTGCACAGGCGATAAGCTGAAAGTGTGGCACCGCTTATCCGTGCCCAAACTCACCGCCAACGCACAGTCGATACGTGAAACAATAGGTAGTAATGACTTCCATCGATTCCACACCACTTTCCGCTGATGAACGCAAGGCACTGCGCACCGAGCAGGCCGCCGCTCAGCGCGCCCAGCAGCTTCGCATCTCCAAATCCCGGGCCAACGCCGAAGGCCGTGCCCAGGTAGTCCCAACCGCCGAAGGTTGGAAGCAAGAGATGGGTGCCGATGGTCGTCCCGAGCTGCAGTTCTCCACCAAGCGTCGCGTTTCCCAACCGCCAACGCACCTTGCCGATCTTTCATTAGCTGAGCGTCAGGCCAAGCTGAAGGAACTGGGACTGCCAGCCTTCCGTGCCAAGCAGCTTTCAGTGCACTACTTCCAGCACTACACCACCGATCCAGAGAAGATGAGCGATCTTCCCAAGGAGCGCCGCGCGGAACTTGCCGAGGCAATGTTCCCGAAGCTGCTCACCGAGGTCAAGCGCCTAGAGACCGATGATGGCAAAACCATCAAATTCCTCTGGCGCCTCTTCGACGGTTCGCTGGTTGAGTCGGTGCTGATGCGTTATCCAAACCGCATCACCCTTTGCATCTCCTCGCAGTGTGGCTGCGGTATGAATTGCCCGTTCTGCGCCACCGGCCAGGCTGGTCTGACCCGCAATATGTCCACCGCTGAAATCTTGGACCAGATCGTTCAGGCCAATCGCGTGATCGCTGAAGGTGGTTTGGGTGGCAAGAAGCACCCAGATGAGCGCGTTGGCAACATTGTGTTCATGGGCATGGGTGAACCACTGGCTAACTACAAGCGCGTCATGAACGCCGTACACCGCATGGTTGCTGAAGCTCCTGAAGGCCTAGGCATGAGTGCCCGAGGTATCACCGTGTCCACCGTGGGTCTGGTTCCAGCCATCCGCAAGCTGGCTGACGAGAATGTTCCAGTGACCTTCGCGCTGTCCTTGCATGCTCCAGATGACGAGCTACGAGATGAACTGATCCCAGTGAACTCGCGTTGGAAGGTCGACGAAGCACTGGACGCCGCCTTCGACTACTACGTCAAGACCGGCCGCCGTGTCTCCATCGAGTACGCGCTGATCAAGGACATGAACGATCACGAATGGCGTGCAGAAATGCTGGCCAAGAAGTTGAATGCTCGTGGGCGCGGTTGGGTGCATGTGAACCCAATTCCGCTGAATCCAGTACCAGGCTCAATCTGGACCCAGAGCGAACCGGATATTACTTCCAAATTCGTACGCCGCCTCGATGAGTTGGGCGTCCCAACTACCCTGCGCGATACCCGCGGCAAGGAAATCGACGGGGCTTGCGGTCAGCTAGCTGCCGACGGCGACAAGTAACAACAAGAATCGGGATACAGTTCAACGAACTGTATCCCGATTCTTGTTTAAGTAAACGTACCGTGACTGACTAGATTTTCTCTTGAGAATCAACGTTGCGCACTGCTGCAGTAAAGCGACGCTCAAACTCTACGGCGCTGACCAATTCGCGCTCCACACGGAATGATGATTCCGGGATGCCAAGTACCGCAGCAATGAGGGTGCGGGTGTAGCCGGCGATCTTGCGCGACTTTCGGGTGCAGGTCACCTGGTCAATTTCTGGAACCCAAATGTTCCACCAACCGCCTTCTTTGCCGACGACTGCCTGGAATACTTTTTGCTCGCTCACTACTTCTCCTGCTTTCACCCGGTGGCCACTGATGTGGCACATCATCTCTGTTTCTAGTCTCCCCGGTCAGTCAAGCTTTAACAAGTGGTTCGGTCTTTTCGGTGTAGCGTGAGAGGCTGAAAGAACGGCGTTGGCCACGCAGACATGCGGGCAGTGAGGAGACACAGTGCAGGTTTCGAATCGTTCTCAGGTAGCTCCCTTCGAAGTGATGCAAATAGTTGATCAAGTATTCACGATGCGTCAAGAAGGCCACGATGTGATTTCCTTATGCGTCGGGGAACCTGGTGGGGGAGCGCCTGATGCGGTCAACGACCTTGCAGCCAAACTTCACGGCGAACATGCCGACTTCGGGTATACCTCCACCGCTGGCTTAGTCGAAACCCGCCAAGCATTGGCCGAGCATTACTTCAAGACCTATTCGGTGCAGATTCCGGCCAAGAACTTTGTGATGACCACCGGTTCTTCCGGCGCATTTCAGCTCGCGTTTCTCGCGGCCTTTGATGTCGGGGATGTAGTTGCGCTACCGCGCCCGGGATACCCGGCCTATGCCAACATCCTTCGGGCATTGGGACTGAAAGTAGTTGACCTGCCCACCGACGCAGAACAGCGTTTCCAGCCGACCATCGCTCAGCTAGAACAGGTTAAGAAGGAACAGGGTCGACTTGACGGCTTGGTGGTAGCTTCACCGAATAACCCCACTGGGACCATGCTCAGCGCCGATGAGCTGCGAGAACTAGCGCAGTGGTGCGAAACCAACTCGGTGCGATTGATCAGCGACGAGATTTATCACGGCATTGAGTTCGATCCGCAACGACAGGGGCACACCTCATGGGAGTTCTCGCAGTCCTCGATTGTGGTCTCGTCCTTTTCTAAGTACTGGGGTATGACCGGATGGCGCCTTGGTTGGATGATCGTTCCGGATGACCTGATACCCGCCGTGGACGCATTGGCCTCGAACCTGGCACTGTGTGCTCCGGCTCCCGCACAGCGAGCCGCGGTGGCTGCCTTTGAGCCGAAGAGTATGGAAGAAGCAGACGAACGAGTCCAAGAGTTTGCTCGAACCCGAGCACTTGTTCTTAAAAACCTCGGCAAGCTTGGAATTGTTGAGGCTGCCCCTGCCGATGGCGCTTTCTACCTCTATGGTCGATTGGCTCCAGAAGTGCTGGAGCATTTTGAATCGGCCAGTGAATACTGCAAAGCAGTCCTAGGCCATGCGCATGTGGCGCTGACTCCCGGCGGAGACTTTGACCCATTTGAAGGCCACCTATTTATCCGACTGTCATTTGCTGCTGGATATGAGCGCGTCGCCGAAGCGGTTGAGCGGGTCGACGCATTCCTGCGGCAGAGCATTGCCGGGGCATAGATTTCCACAACTCGCATTACCTGGTCCGGTGCCAGCAAGTGTTCATTAGACAGTTATGGCCAAAGCAATCAATGCATTGCTTTGGCCGTAACTGTCTTAAGGAGTCTTGATGTCCGAGCTACCACTACCTGTTGAACACGAATGTCTGCCTTGTTTCCTGTATCGAGTTACAGGAATGCAGAGTTGCGACGGGTCACTAAAACTGCTGACTCACTATCGTGATCAGTGTGCTCCGCGAGCCACAGCACTGGAGAAAAAGATGCGGATGCTCGGTGGATATTGTGACTGCGAAGTCTTGCTTAACGCAGTGAGGCCAGCAACCACCCAGGCTATGCGCCTGATTGAGGTGGGAGAAGACTTGGTCTGCAAAGGAGTACGCCGCGGCACAATTCAACCTTGCGAGAACTGGTTGATGCGCCGCGGCGTGCAGTGGGGTGGCGGTCGATTTAGCCGCCGAAGTGCTTAGAAATTACTTTTCGTTGTTCGTGCTTGGCTTGCGAGCCTTGAGCAACTCGATGCCGATGGGGACAACTGAGATCAGCACGATCAGGATGAAGATGATGTCGATATTCTCTTCAATCCAACTGAACTGTCCCAACCAGTAGCCCAACAGCGTGACACCAATGCCCCACAGTGCAGCGCCAATCAGGTTGAAACTGACGAAGGTCTTATGATCCATCTTGGCCACGCCTGCAATGACCGGGACGAAGGTTCGTACCACTGGAACGAAGCGAGCAAGAATGACCGCGCGGCCACCGAATTTCTCGAAGAATTCGTGAGCGCGTTCAACATTCTTTTGCGAGAAGAAGCGAGAATCAGGTTTCTTGAAAATCGCTGGGCCAGTTTTTCTGCCGATCATAAAGCCTGTCTGATCGCCAGCAAAAGCACTGATGAAAATTGCTAGGGCAAAGAGCCAGAGCGGAACATGAATGGTGCCAGTTGCGATCAGCATGCCCACGGTGAAAAGCATGGAGTCGCCCGGGAGGAAGAATCCAACCAGCAAGCCGGTCTCAGCGAAGACGATGGCGCAGACAAGCAAGAGAACCCAAGGGCCAAGGTCTGGGTTGTTCAGGAAGACTGCAGGGTTCAGCCAGTCAGGCAGGAACGCGGCACCGATGGTGGGTGACGCATAATCCGTCACGAGAGAAAGAAAAGTAGATTGATCTAGCACAAGGAAAATTTTACGGTAGGCGACTGTGAGTTTCCCAGAGCCCTTGCGTGAAAGTCCTTTGGACAACACCTTAATAGCTGCCGGTTTGTATCACTGTTCTCTCACGGCATGGCTCTGATTACGGTGTCTTCTCGATCCAAGCAGTTCCGCTCAAATCAGAAGTCCGTCAATATTGTTGTAGAGGTCACACGAATTTTAAAAACTACAGGCCAGATGGTTGTTTTGTGCAACCAATTTTCTTCTCCCCATGACAACGGTCATGGGGAGAACATGACAATCCACTCTTCTCTATGCAGGACGCGAAGCGAAGAATGAAGATATGAAAACACAAGGCGAGGCCATCAGCGTGAAGGCAGTGAAGAAATCCTTCGCGGTCCGCAACGGAACAGTTGAAGCGGTTAAAGGGATTAACCTGCAGATTTCACGCGGTGAAATTGTTGCTCTTTTAGGGCCCAATGGTGCCGGAAAAACCACCACTGTCGACATGCTCCTTGGGCTCACGCAACCAACCCACGGATCCATTCAAATCTTGGGGCAAACTCCACACCAGGCCATCTCCGCCGGCCAGGTGTCAGCGGTTTTGCAAACCGGTGGCTTGCTTCGAGACATGACCGTCGGTGAAACCATCAAAGTCATTGGCGCGGCCCATGGCCGTCCGGAGCGAGTGGCTACCGTTATGCAACGCACCGATTTGGAAAAGATCGCCAAGCGCAAAGTCGGCAAATGTTCGGGCGGTGAGCAACAGAGGATCAAATTTGCGTTGGCCCTACTGCCTGACCCAGATGTACTGATCTTGGACGAACCCACGGCCGGCATGGACGTTATGGCACGTAGAGCGTTTTGGCGGACCATGCGCGGCGAGGCTACCGAGGGACGCACCGTCATTTTCGCAACCCACTATCTAGAAGAAGCCCAAGCCTTCGCCCAACGAACAGTGCTGCTCAGCCAAGGGCAAATCGTCGCCGATGGGGCAACTGAAGAACTGCGCCACTTGATTTCGGGTCGTACCGTATCGGCCACCTTCGCCTCAACAGATGATGCCGAGCAGTCCAGTAGGTTCGATCAGTCGGTTGCTGTCACCGATGTGCAAGGTCTTCGATATGAGTTCAATTGTGCAGACTCGGACAGCTTTGCGCTGGCGCTACTACAGCAGTACGGCGCACGCGACATAGAAATTTCCTCTCCCAGCCTCGAAGACGCTTTCATTAAACTCACCAAGGACGCATCATGATGACCACCTATATCCAAGTGGAATTCGCTCGGCATTTCCGCGACGGTTACAACCTTGTTTTTGCACTGCTCTTACCCGTAGCAATGTATGTACTGTTCGGGAACATTCCCAGCTACACGGATACGGAAATCGGTGCCGGCAACGTCAAGTTTTATCTCATGATCTCCATGGCAGCCTATGGCGCAGCGGTCAGCACGGTATCGATTGCTGGTACCGTCGCCACCGAAACCATGCAGGGATGGGGGCGGCAAATAGCCCTGACCAAGATGTCATCTGCGAGCTTTGTGGGAAGCAAAATGATCGTTGCTGCCACCGTGGCCGCCGTGTCTGCGGCAATTGTTTTTGGTGTGGGTGCTTTGACCGGGGCAACGGTGAGCCAGGGCTGGATCTGGGGCGTAAGCTACCTAGTCATCCTGGCAGGAGCGATGATTTATGCCTGCTACGGTATCGGTGTCGGCATGATCTTCAAATCCGAATCAGCCCTCGGACTTGCTTCTGGACTGATGGTATTTTTTGCCTTCTTTGGTAACGTCTTCATGCCATTGGACGGGGCAATGCTTGACGCTGCGCGGTTCACGCCAATGTACGGCTACGTGGCACTGGCACGGTATCCGCTTCTGAAGGACATGCCTGAAGGAACCGATATGGCTCCGGACCCCATGTGGATGATGGCAACTAACCTAGTGTTATGGGCAATCATCTTCGCCGGCTTCGCGGTTATCGCCACACGCAAGGCCAAAGCGCGTCAGTGAGTCAGGCGATGCAGACCCAAGCAAGTTTTGACGATAACCAGGAACAGTTCTGGAACTTATGGGGTTGGCTGCTCTCCGGGGTCTGGATCGTTTTTCTAATCTTTCCGATCTTGGACTTGGTCAATAAACCGTATCCCGTCACGGTGCGAATTGTTGGCTTTATCTTGTTGGCTGTTTTTGCAGTGACCTATCTTCGTGGTTATGCCAAATATTCCTCGGTGGTCGGTTTCGGAGGAACCCGTGAATGGCCCGCACAAGCCCGTTTTCTTGTCCTGACAGGGATCGCGCTGCTGGCTCTGCCGGTGACGGGACTCAGCGCACTGGGGTTGATACCTTTTGTGACCTCCTATGCGGCATTCTTACTGACCAGACGCTGGACCCAGGTCACTTACGCGGTGGCCACGGTCACGGTCATTGCCTTGCCATTAGCCTTGGGGCGTTTCGTCGATGCCCTATTTTTGGTCGGGTTGAATCTGGTCATGATGGTCGTCTACGCAATCACCGTAGCCGCCATAACTAGGGCGGCTACGGCCGAAGAATTACGCGGTGACTATCTGGTGTTAGCCGAGCAGGAACGGGTGGCGCGCGATGTTCATGACGGGATTGGTCATTCGCTGACCGCGTTGAATCTCAAAGCGCAACTGGCGATGAAACTCATGGACGCCGAGCGCTACGAACAAGCCCGTGCCGAAGTGCAGCAGCTCTCGGAGCTTGCGGTGAACGCGCTCGACTCGGTGCGCACCACCGTGCATGGGCTGAACCGTCAGGATCTCGACGCTGAGTTAGTGCAGCTGCGGGTGGCCTGCAAGGATAATGATCTGAGCTTCACCGTGATAGGCAATGCGCAGCAGGTACCGCTGCGCTGGCGGTCCCACACCGCATGGATCATGCGTGAGGCAGTAACGAATGTTCTGCGCCATGCGCATGCCAGCATGGTGCGTATCAGCATCAGTTCCTCAGAAGTTAGTGTTGAGGATGACGGAGACGGACTAGGTGCGAGCGACGCCGGTCATGGCATCCGTGGCATGCAGGAACGAGCCAACCAGATCGACGCGACCGCAAAAGTAGGAGCATCAGAACTGGGCGGCACCTGCGTCACGCTTACATTCGCATCACAGAGCAAGGGAGCTGCATGATTCGAATTCTGTTGGCAGATGACCAGCATCTTATCCGCGGCGCGTTAACTGCCCTGTTGAACCTCGAAGATGACATGCAGGTGGTTGTTCAGTGCGCCGACGGCGATGAAGTTGCCGCCGCGTTGGACACGCACCGGGTAGACG
>Ga0308157_10002719_pt1 | contig 27828 bp, 17 predicted proteins | sample PhyBR1_FD_201035 | JGI IMG/M metagenome (GOLD analysis project Ga0308157, IMG submission 201035) | Phyllosphere microbial communities from UC Gill Tract Community Farm, Albany, California, United States - DLSLB.R1 | ecosystem: Host-associated > Plants > Phyllosphere > Unclassified | place: USA...
GCAGCAATGAAGGAGGGGCGCGACATGTTGTTCATCCTTGGTTGGGGTTGCATCGGATTGGTCGTTGTGGCGTCTGCGGAGAATTACGCAGCCGTCGGCCGCCTGCTGGCCCCGACGCGCGGTACAGACAGGCCGTGGCGATTATCTGCAATCCGTGCAGATCGGACGGGACGCTTGTCAAACTAATGATTCGCTCGCATTGATGAGCCAAGCCCGCCGACAGAATTCTCCCTTCTATCCGCTGCGTGAGCGTCTCACCCGCCTTGCGCGATACTTACCTCACGGCTGTTTCGCGGACGATGCTTCTTGACCTGATCCGGCTTGGACACATAAGCTTGCCGTGCTATATTTATGGATGAGCAAAGTGGACATTGACAGGCTCCGAGGCCTGCGAAGTCCAGAAACTGCAACGCCAATCACGATGGATTGGCGTTGTGGAAGGGATGTTCTTGTTGGCCCGGGGCGGAATCGAACCACCGACACAAGGATTTTCAAAACAAGGCTCCGACACGGACGCCAGGAAAATTCTCGCTGCGTTAGCTAAGTATCGAGGCTGACGCGGTCAGTGAAATCCGTCAACGAAATCCTCAGCGTATCGGATTTTCCGTTGCTGCCCGGTAAATCCATCATGCACCGGCGTAGAACGGCGTTGGATTAGGGTAAAGGGGCGACGGTTTAGGATTCACGAACCGAGTATGGACAGGCGACCGCGCAGTCGAGGAAACCGTTGCGTCGCGGAGGTCGGCTAGGAAATCGGGCGCGAAGGCATTGAGTGTAACGCCCGCGGTGGCCAAACGACAGGCATAGGACAGTCAGGCTCGTCTTTCGGCGCCGCGCTATGGGATTGGCGTTCATGCTTCTAATGCTTTTGACTCTGCAGACAAGGCGCTTGCTGCGAAAACTGTTCAGCCAGCTACGAGCCAAGCGTTCTACAAACGAATTCACACTGTCCGCGTCGAACAAGATCCTATCCGTTATCAGTGCCGGTTCCACTAAGTTGGGGCAAGCCCCTAGCTACCGGATATGGTGTCCGAGGAAGGCTGACATAAGGCGGAAACCAATGCACGCGAACGGATTGACCACACGCTAAAAGGCGCCGGCCGGGTTATACAGGAGTCAAAGCAGTTCGACCCGCCGACAGTGATAGGAGTAGCAGTACGCGCGTACCTCATCGCCCCCGTCTGGTGGGCGATGCATTGTTCATCGCTCGGCGAGTTGCGAGCGCGATCGAAGCAAAGAAAGAAAGTGTCGCCGAGCACCTCGCTTTGGCTGAAGGGCAGACCGAGCGCTTCTCCCATCCATACTCGGATGGCGTACAGACACGCTCCCATGAGCTTCATGTTCGACGCCATCTGCCAGATCGTCCATTTTACCGACAATGCTGATTCAGCTCCCCGCTCGCGCAGCTGTTCCTTTTTACTCTGAAATCAGGAACTTAAGCTGTTTCCGCAACGTTCCGAACGGCTGCAGTTGGATTCAGTAGTGGGAATGCCCCTGATACGACGATGTTGGTTTTCAAAAATAAATGTAAGCGATCTGCAGGGCTACCGTTCCTTGAGGTATCCTAGCGCCATCGGACCATACTATTACAAAGAAAAACTGAACATGAATATTTCAAAAGATCCGCAATTCGATGCTGTTTTAGAGGAGCAACTAAATTCAATAAAAAAAAACTGTCTTTTAATTGTAGTTGCGACCGAAATTGAGCATAAGTATGCGCTTCATTACTTGAAGCCCCTTCCGGGCAAGTTGAAACCATTTATGTTATCGATTGGAAAGCTGCTGTTTCATGTCGGTTTGTTCGGCCAATGCAAGACGGTGATTGTACGATCCGAAATGGCTAATAGTACTCAATATGCCGTTAGTTCGACGACGTTATTGGCGATCAATACGTGGAGTCCTGCTCTCGCCGTTATGGTCGGGATTTGCTGGGGGAATCGAAAAATAGAGAATATGCAGATGATAGACGTGCTTGCTGCGGACAATATCATTTCCTTTGATCATGCACGATTAGAAAACGGCGAAACCGATTATCGGCTTGACGCTCAAAAGATTTCGGCGCAAATCGTGAACGCCTTGAAGATAGATAAGGATACATTGAAGTGGAATCATGATAGAGGTGATGCCAACACGCCGAATATTCGGATTGGCCCGTTATTGTCAGGTCAAAAACTAATCGACGATGCCACTGTGCGGGATGAACTGCTTAAGCAAACTAAAGTGAAGCTAAACTTGACTGCAATAGGTGGCGAAATGGAGGGGTATGCTTTTGCAAACACATGTCTTGCAAATGACACTGCGTACTTCGTTATTAAGTCGGTATGTGATTGGGCAGAAAGCAAAGAAAAAGGTTGGCAAGCGTTCAGTGCAAATGCGGCATTCAATTACTGTCAAAAACTTTTCCTAAACGAGAAAAATGTTCTCGCTTTCGGATTAAGTACCATAAAGAAAGCTGACCAAGAAAATACGTTCGATGGCTTATCCCACGTCATGACTCCGCAGAATTTTTCAGCTACATTTTACAACCTCACGCTGACACTTTCTAGTACTAGGCTATATCGCGATCTCAATTCATACAATTATCGGGCATTCACATCAATGCTTTACGAATTGATCGACAATGAATACAAACATGGCAAGGCACGTTCTGTGGAAGTAATTTTCCAAAAAGGGTGCCTCGTCATACGTTCAGATGGGGAACCGTTCAACCAAATTTCCCTGCAGCAGAATGACGAAAAGCGCGGCGGTACGTTGGCATTAAATAAATGGCATGAACTTGGTCAAAACGACGTACTAATTCAGAATGCATATCCGGTCTACAGTGTCGAGAGCCGAAAGAATACATATTCGTTCTATGTTGAAAATTTGGTGCCAGAATATCCGGTAATTAACATAGATAGCGCAGCTCCACAAAAGGCTCGGATGGCCATCAGGAAACTTGTTGATAGCGATGTTTCTATAATTGAAGTTAATTTTGGAGGCGAAGAAAAAATCAGCAAAGCGAGACAAGTTTTGAAGAGGGCTATGGTGCAGCGGATGGAAGGCGGAATGATCACGGTCACTAGTGATGTGTATTTATCTGAAATGCTAATCAAAATCTTTGGGCAGGACGATTGTTTTGAATTTAAGATTTTACCGGCAGAGGTCGAGGATGGAAGCGAATAAATTTAGGCTGCGTGGATATGTTTGAAATTTTGATTGACACAAATATTTATCGCAAGGACCCTGTGCAGAGTGGCTTGCCATTCAAGGCACTCGCGCGACTCTGCAAGGCCAAAGCTGCTAGGCTGCATATACCTTATATCGTCCTGCGTGAGTTTCAGACGCAGCAGGTTGATATATATCAAAAGGAAATGCAGGCGACTTTAAGAGGCGTCACTAACGTGGTGGGTAAAAGGCTGTCGAACCAAGTAAAGTCCAAGCTTGAAGAGGTCAAGGGTGCGGTTGAGGCAGTTATGCCAGCGGTAATTAGTGATGCCGCTAACGGAATTGCTAAGTGGGCTGAAGAGGTACATGCTGTGTTGCATCCGCTAGGTCCTGAGGACGCGAAGCTAGCAATGGAAGCCTATTTCAACGGTCAGCTTCCGCTAAAGGAGCCGAAAGTTAGGAAGGATATTCCAGACGCATTCCTTTTCCAGTCTGCACTTACGATACTTAGATCTACAACCACGCTGTATGTAATTTCTGAAGATGGTGCATTTAGTGAGGCTGCCGCGACAGTAAACGGTATTCGCGTGCTAAAAAGTCTAAATGATTTTATCGAGCTGCCTGAGGTGCAGGCTGCTTTGCAGAAGCAAGACGACGCGGAAAAAATTGCGCTAGTAATTAAAGAGTTAATGGAATTTACAGACGGGTCAAGTTTTCCCATACTGCACTCGCTGGGCGAAAAGGTGCTCTGGAAGAAAATTCGTTCACGAAGCATACCCGACGACAACCATGAAGCGACGATTCGTATGTTCGGTGACCCTGAAAACATAAAACTTGAGTTTACAGAAGCTGCCTACTACGGCGACGGGCAACTTGGATTGCCTTTTTCATGCACGATGAATGTGTCTGCTTTTTACTATATGTATAAATCTGACTTCTATGCGCTGAATGAGGATACAATGCCCAGCGTTTCTGATCACAACGACCATTATTTTGAGGCTGAAAGTGAGTTTGAAATTCTAATCCATGGTGCGATTTCATTTTACGTAAAACTTGACGAATTTGCTGGTGACAAGAACCTCGAGGAGTACGTGGATTTTGACGCTGCTGAGATCGACGAAATCGATCGCCTTGAGTTGGTAGAATCTTAAATCGTCCGTGTATTGAGAACGGAAGTTTAGAGCAGCTCTGTATACACGCTTGGTTGTTTGAGGGCAGGAGTTGCGGCTATACGCTGACTAGATATGTAATTACTCTGATGACTCAGCCAAAATTCGGACCAAGCTCAGCAGGCACATTATTGTGGGAGGCGGCAGCGTTGAACGCTGCCGCTTACGTTTTGATCGCTGGCTACGCGGCGTCAGCAAGGTCATCCATTACGGCTGCCATCGTGATTCGAGTGGGCTCGTCGAAACGCGTCGTCGCAATACCGGCCTCCTCAAGGTTGACTAGCTTCGCCACGTAGTAGCGTTTGCCGCCTGTCCGAATCTGTTCCACGCCGAGGTCCTTGAGCTTTTTGCCAAAACCCTCCTTCGCGAATGCTTGGTACGTGTTTGCGCTGCAATAAGCCTTATACGTCCTGTAGAGGTCGTACGAAGGGATACGGTCTGTCTTGTTGCCGCTGCCCACTAACGTTAAGCTGGTCTTCGGTAATTCGATACAGTCGCGCTTGAAGAGTGACACAGAATTCCGGCAAACCTTGAAGTCCTCCATCGCTTCTAGGCTAGACAGCGGCACGGTGAATGCGTCCTGCAACCTCAAGCGCGCTTGGCCTTCCAATGCCCATACGAATATGCCAGGCAGTTCCTGCACCAGTTTATCTCCTAGCGCACGGTCCATCTCAGCAGGGGTGAAGGTGCGATTGCACGGCACGATCATCAGTCGACGGTCCAGCCCGTGCGTCGAGTCCTTGCTTGGAGGGAGCGTGTTCGTCGCTGCCGTGATCCGCGCCGTCGGCGAAAAAAAATACGGATCTTTTCCTTTGCGCTCCACCATAATGGGATCGCCGCTCACGACCTTCTTCATCTCGTCTTCTTGCATTAGTGCGTTAGTCGCGATCTCGTCCACGATGTTCGCCAGTTTGCCCTCTAGCTCGGCTCCGATGAAGCGTGCTCCGAGCTGAGACAGAGGGATCGAGCAGACATTGTCGATACCCAGCAACTCGCGCAAGACGCGCGTGACGACACTTTTTCCATTCGCGCCTCCGCCGTAAAGCCAGAGCATGACCTGGTATTTTGTCATGGGCGTCAGATTGTAGCCGAACCATTCCTGCACCAGCATTTTCTTCGCTTCTGCGTCAGCGTCGGGCAGGAAGAGCGCATCCAGGGTAGCGAGCCACAGTGGGCACTTCGCTTCGGGATCGTAATCGAATTCCATACCGGAGCGGTGATAGTTCTCAGGGCTATGCGGTTCGAGTTCCCCCGTTTCGGTGTTTAATGTTCCATTGTTCAGTGTGATCTTGTGGATTTGGGCGGACGGAAACTGATCACGCGAAAACATGATCTTCATAGCGAATACCAATTCCATCGCCACCTTGATGCTCATCTTGCGGTTGTGATAATCCACCATTGCTTTACAGAATGTGCGACCTGGGTCAACCGCGTGCCAAACGCCAGCGTTGTACATATGGAATTTTTCGCTGACAAAAATCGGTTCCACTCCTCCGAACATGTCGGCAATGAGGTCATCCACCATTTTGAAGATGTCCATCTTGTCCCCCGAATCTCGGCTCTTCTGGGGCGAGGGCTTCGCTGGCGTGACAGGCAGTACCTTGATGTCAAATAGCGTTGTGGAATCACCAACGTGGATGTGTGAATCGCTGTTTACCATCGGCTTTGTTGGCATATAGTAAAACTGCGTTGGCTTAGCGGAGCACTCGTCAATAGTGAGGCCCAGCCAATGCGCAAGACGCAGTGCCAGCGCCTGGCGGGTGTAGTTCAGAGCCGTCACGCCAGCCGACATTGGCACGACCATCCGGACTCGAGGTTTTACTTCGGTGTGACTGTATGTGGTGTACCAGCAATGAACGAAGGGCTCAAGCATTTCAAATGCTTTCACCAATTGCTCAAGGGTATTGCCGTCATCAACGTCGAGAACGATGCCAGTCACGTCTAGAATATTTTCCTCCTTACGGTTTGGAGCACTGCCGTAGTTGCACATTGTGAAAACCATTGATTTGTCCTTGTCAGCAAGGACTTCGTGGCGCCATCTGCCAACGACTTCGTAAAACTTGGCAGCATCAATCGCCGCATGTAACTTATTGCTCTTCAGAGCATATCTGTCTTTAAACTGTGTAATAGTAATCATTGTGAAACTTCAATCCCGGCACGGCGGCCGGGATATCTTTCATGGCTGAGTTTTGTTGACGAGGTTTGAGACAAGCTGCGACGTATTTCGCAGCGTGCTTGATGCGAGATGGGCATACCGCTGAGTCGTCACACTCGAAGCATGACCAAGGAGCTGCTGCACTTGGTATAAGCTCGCACCTTCATTGACGAGCATGGACGCAAATGTGTGCCGACAGTTGTGTAAACGACAACGTTCTACGCCTGCCGCTTTGAGGATGCGATGCCACGCCTTAGTTGGATTGTTGAGAGGCTTCACCGGGTCTTTGCCAAAGAAAATCCAGGGTGAATTTGCGGCCCGTGGAACGCTCTCGAAGACCGCCATGGCAGCATCGTTCAGCACAACATGGCGCGAGCGCCCGCTCTTCGTATGCGGTAAGTACAGCGAACGTCTCGCGAGGTCCAGATGTTCATATCGGCTTTGCAGGATTTCCTCGCGGCGCAGCCCAGTCAAAATCAGCGCACTAATCGCATGGCCGGCTACAACGTTTAAGTCCAAACGTGCAACAGCTAAGATGCTGCGCACTTCGTCCGGTGACAGAAAGCGTTCCTTCACGCCGTTTTCCTTGAGTTTCTTGATTCCCTCACATGGGCTGCGTTCGATTCGTTTCCACGAAACAGCCAAGTTGAAGAACACGCTCAAGAGGGCATGTACACGATTGATGGTTGCTGGTGAAAGCTTTCCGTTCAAGCTGCCGAGCAATTTCTGGATATCACGGGTAGTGACTTCCGAGATGCGGAAACCACCAAGTACCGGCAAGATATGGTCACGAAATTTTGCGATGTCATTCTTGTACGTCCGCTTGTTCAATGTCGCGTGGGGGATGTACTCGTCTTCTGCGAATTCGCGAACCAGAGGCATCGCTTGTTGTTGATGGCGTGCGTCTTGCGGGTTCCCACCCTTATCAACGACAGCGCGAGCCTCGTGAGCAAGTGCACGGGCCTCCTCGATCGATAATGGCCCAAACTCACCGATGCGAAGAGCGAGCTTTTTGCCCCGGTAGGTGTAGCGGAACCAGAAGAATTTCCGGCCAGTCGTGCCGACTTGAAGCTTAAGGCCTCGAACAACTGGATCGGTAATTTCATAATTGCTGGAGGCCGCGCCTGCTAATTGCGGTGGCAAGCGCTCTAACGCCGCCTTGGTCCATTTGAGTGGTTTCACGAGCACTCCTCTTTAATGAAGGCACGGATTCCTTTTGCCGTGGAGCGGGCCTCTGCGATCAAGATCTGACCGAATTCGCCCAGTTCATCTGCCCATTTTTTTCCGAAGCAGGTATATCGGAAGTAAAAGAATTTCTGGCCTGCGGTGTTGATGCGCAGTCGTAAGCCGCGAACCGCCGGGTCCTGGATTTCGTAGTAACGGGATGGGAGAGACTTGTCGTGCGCCGGCAAACCGTTCAGCGTCGAAACGCTCCATTCGCAAGCAGCGCGCTTTTTGAGGCGCGTCACGTAGTCTGTCATGTATTTCTTTACGTATACACGTGCTGCATCGATGTCAAAGTCGAGAAACGTCACGTTGAGGCTGACCAGTCCCGAACTGCCGAGCTGATGGGTAAAACGAAGCGATTTACCGCCAGTGTGATCAACAAAGAGAGTCAGACCTAACGTCAGTGGATCTGAAAGCTTATAGGTTGAGACGGGGACAGGCAACGCGGCGATTGCAGCGTTAGTCCAGACCAGGTGGTTACGAGGAACGACATTTTTGGATTTTGAAGGGGTGCCCATATTTATTTTTGTTAAACATACGACGCCTTTCACCAACTGAATTGCGGACGCAAAGCGGCATTGAAATGTGTGCCGAGTTGTCGTACACGCACAGCACAGCTGGCGAGTGGCCTCGATGGTGCCGAGCAAGCGAGCGGACGCGCACGAGCTAAGCGGTTAGAAATAAAACTTGTGTAATGGGTGTGTTGCAGCGACGAAACTTGCTGCAGAAGGGGGGCGATGTGCCCAATCCTAGAAGCCGTGTGCGGTGGCCCCGGTCCGATGAGTTGAACGCGCTTAACTGCGTTAACTCATGAGGCCTGCAGTGTTGCACAGCATTATTTGAGCTGTCAAGGGGAAATTTTCATAAAATTTAAAGAATCATAGGGCGCCGAAACGAGTCTTCTAAGTCCTTGGTACGCTACTGATTTTTTCCGCGTCCGCTTCCCCATAGTTTCAACGCCTGTGTCGGTTAATGGAAAGTGGTTCGTTGTCGAGGGCAGACAAAAGACCAAACCTCCGGTCCATTCCTGGTCTTTGCCAACGAGGCATCGCGAGCTCGAGCCGACAGGCACCGAGTTCACCGCTCTGATGTCACGGCCAGGGGTGGATGGCTTCCCGTTAGTTCTTGCCGGCACAGCCGGCACACTGGCACTGCGAACACAATTGATCACCCCTTCTGTGCCGGTTGTGCCGGCTGTGCCAGTGCGAAGTTTCAACAACGCAGTGGCCGTTTCGTGCCCCATCGTCTGGAGTGCCGAAAAACGGAGGCGTATTATCGGCCCAGGCAAGATCAATACTCCGAGGAAAGCAGGATGGTCGTGGTCGATCTGTTCGCCTCTGTTATGAGCTAGATTTTGAGGCCGTTAGCTAATGTGTAGCTAGATAGCAAGCGGCTACCTAAAATTAATGCTTTTGCGTTCGACTGTACATCTTCGGTCGGCAGGTCGCCCTAGTCTCCTCGACTGTGCCGGGCGATCAGTCATATTGGAAGTATTGCGCATTCTTCAAGGACTCTGAGTGCGCCGGGTGTGGCGACGAGATCACCCAGCGGGAATAGCGTTGCGTTGATGGGAGTGGCTTGGTTCATAGAAACTCCTTAGTTGATGGCGAGCGAGAGTGTAGGTTCGTTGGGTAATGCGCTGGGAGTAGCCGTTTTGACGCTCCTGGATATGGTTTTTTAAATGCCGTGACGATCCATTGGCGGTTTCGCCCAGCTGTTGGACAGTAGGCGAGACACGCGGGTTACGACGAAGGACTAGAGAAATTCCTGCCGGAAGTAGCTACATTGTTGCGGCAGGAGAGGGGGCTTGGCGCGAATCCCTGTGTCTGTGGCCGGGCAAGCCGGTACGGAGGCAGCAAACTGCGACACGATCAGCGTGAGGCAGTACGCTCGCGCAGGGATGAGAAGGGTCGTTCTGCTCGACGTGTCTTAGAGGAAGTAGTGTAGGAACGGTTTACTCAGTATTCGCCTCGCAAAAGAATACAGAGGGAGACAGAGCGCGACTTTTTTCAGTTGGACAGTTGGTCATTCAAGAGCCTTTCGTTCACGCAGTTGGCACTGATCAGGTTGGTGGAGCTTACTGATGACTGAGGTTTAGTAATAGAAGCCGTAATCGAGTTCCTCGTAGCGCAGGATATCGATGTAGATGTGCTGCGGGTCGGGTGAGCGCCTTATGTCGCCCACTCGCAGGAAGATGCGTTCGACACGCGCAGAGGTGACGTCGTATGGCTTCTCGGCGAGGAAGCCACCGTTGTCCAGACCCAGCAGATCGTCATCGATAGGCAACGCAACGAACACGAAATCGTCGTCCCCAGCATCAGAGAGCAGCCCACCTAAACCGGCGATGGACACTACAACGCCTTCGGATAGAAGGGCGTCGATAAGTGGGGTGCTGTGCTGCCTGCCGATCAATTCTGGATTGGTTTCCAGCGCCGAAAGGGACACTTCATAGCGTTGGGCGGGGCATTGGTAGTACACAGCACAGTCCGAGTTCGCGTTGATTGGTGAACCAGACCAATACGCGATGATGCGCTGGTAGTCGGGAGGCAGGTGCGGCGCACCCTCGAAGATGCAGCCTCGAAGCTCAGTTGGGAAGCTTACTTCGGCAGCGCCGGCATCAAGTTGCAAGACAATATGTGCGGTGTTGGGGAGGACTGAGACGGGAAGGAAGGAAAGGTCCTTGAGATAGTATCCATCCCTGCGGGTTGGATCAGTTGCTGGGTCATCCGAGAGGGTACATCGGTCGTAATAATCGAGCGGCGCGATCAAGCGCATCGTAGCAAGGGACGCCGGAGTAACGTAAATAGTGGCAGACAAGGTGGGTTCCTATTTTGATGTAGTGGATTGGGAGTTCAGTCGATCACGGTGTATCCCTTGCGTCGTAGGCGTACCTCGTAGTGATGCTCGATCTGCTGCCGATTTTTTGCGAAGAGGGTCATGTCACGCTTGCCCTGGACGCGGGTGGCTCGCTTCGTTCGGATCGCATTGCAGAGCACATCAAGCTCGAATTGCGGATCGTAGTAAAGGTGGCGGTTGGATAGGGCGAGCCGGTCAATATCGAGCTGGTTGTTCATTACATATCGCATCGCTTGCTCGTGCGAGCCAAGCAAAGTAAGGTGGATGATCTTGGCATCTCCGTGCTCTGCCTTCCCGATGAAGTAGGGCGTCTGCGTAGTTGTTTTTACCCGCCTGAAGACGATCCCGAACCGTGCGGCCATGACCTCCATGACCTTGGCGTCGAGCGCGATCGCGTCCACGTCTCCCAATGGAACGACGGACGCGGGATCAATAATCCTCTTGAGCAACCCCCCGTAGATGTAGAGGCCATGGACGCCGATCATCCAGTGCACGAGCCCTTGTGGGAGCCGTTCGGAATCGGCTATTGAGGCAAGATGCGGTCCCGTAATCATCGATCCGCTCGCCACTATTGGGCCTTTTGGGTGGTGATTTCGAGCGTCCTTCTATGCTCCTTATGATCTGGTACTGCAACGCTTCCGGCCGATATTCCGCTGCCGATTTCGGTTGGCAGCTCGATGCGCGTGCCATTCTCAGCGAGCATGGTCTTTTCCCACAGTGACCAGTCGCCGGTAACGACGTGCTGAGTCTTGGTTACGGGTGCCGCTGAGAGGAGGCCGAGCGCATGCAACACCGCACACAGAAAGCCCGCATTGTTGGCGGACTTGGATATGAAGACATCCTTCAGTACTTTTGACACGAAGGGCACGCCCGACTTGTATTTTTCCAGACAGGTGATGATGGCGCGGATGGGCACCCGTTCACGACTGAAGTAGCCGCCACCGTCGTTTTTTGTTACTGCAATGAGGAGGTCACGGCGGTCGTTGTCCGCGAGGACGTGATAATTGAGAATGCCGGCGCTGTGCTGCCCGAGCTTCTTGGCTGTCCCAGCATTAAGAAGCCAGAACGGAGTAAGGGCGACCTCGAAACTAACGCTTGTGGCTACGGGCGGTTGGACACCTTCAGGCGATTTATTTGACGAAGTGTTTTTGCTCATGTTGATCTCCAGTTTTTCGATGTAGCTGCTGTGAATAAGGAAAGGCCCATGACGAGGTAACGTCATGGGCCTTTGTCGTGGGCGCTGTGCTGTTGGATTAGCGCCGATACTTCAACGAGAAGTCTAGATCCAGGCTGCGTGGCATAAACGTTTGCTTAAGCGTCGACGTGGCCATGTTGCTGGTCCGCGTGCTGACCGGACGTACGGGGGTGTTCTTGCTTGACCATTGCCAAGTAGGTTTTGCGGTGAGGTTGATCATTAGTGAGATTTCCTTTTTTGGAACGAAAAAAGCCCAAGGCCTCTATAGGGCTTGGGATTGGTTGGATTCAACCATTAAAATTATATACGCACGAAATCTTGCTTAATTCAGGGATGGCTTACGTGGAAACTGCTTTTTCCGGTAACCGCTCATTTAGGGGGGAGAGCAACAATCTAGCTACGAGTTCGCTCCACTTGTTTGGAGGCGAGTGTAGGGCGTGCCGTTGAGGAGGCACTGCCACTTTGTACGACGGAAACGGTTTTCAAATCAAAATAATCTAATAAAAACTCTAATACCAGTTCTTTATCCTTTTCGGAACCGCCTGCATAATCGCAACAACATTACGTCGAAGCTGATCTAGCCATTTCCATCCTGAGACCGTGATAGGCTTCGTAGTTGAATTGCCGGCCGGTGGGCATACCTTTGGTAGCATCAGTGACAGCGATACGTCAGTTACCGGTTAATGCCGGCAGGCCGGAGGTGTCGAGATTGGCGATTAGGCGGCTCGTTTGAACACCGACCGCGTTAAAATCACCCAAGCTCAAGTTTTTCATTGCACAGCGGCCCGGCGGAGGCAGGATAGGTCGCCATCTCCTTGTTAATTAGCGGGATGGTGGCACCATAGTCCTGCTTTGCAAGCGTAGGGCTCGACAACAATGCTATCGGGCGGCTTGCGTCAGTGATGTCAAATCTCAGGCATCATATAATTTCTTTTTCTGCGACCGAATGAAAAAGCCCGAAGACCTGTACAGAGCTTCGGGCTTTGGTCGAGATCAAAACCGACAGAGTCATTTTTTCCGGAAATCGCGGATAATGCGGCCCTGACTTAGCCTGAAACGCTAGCTGTCTATCGCAACGCTAGGATTTTCGTTCGCGCCGCTAACCGGCTTCTTCTTACTCCCGTCCAGTGTCGCTAACCGAGTAAGCAACATCTCGCCAATTGCCTCGGACAGCAACGGTGGGACGGCGTTCCCAACCTGCGTATAGCGCGGACATTCTTGCTTTCGCTGCATTCCACCTGTGGTGTATTTCTCTTGAAACGCAAACCAATCAGGAAATGATTGGAGGCGTGCACTTTCCCGAACGGTCAAGATCCTCGGCTCGTTGTAGTGAACAATGTCGTCCGGTAGAGTTGTTACCGTTGGGGCAGGCAAGTCTGGATGCAGTACAGTCGTCGAGTGCTTGCGCGTACCCGCTTTTTTTCGTTCCTCGATGGACAAGCAGAAGCCAGGTCGGCACAACGACTGGACGAGCTTGAAATACTTGATGGTCTCAGGCTTGTGTCGCGGGAGTCGCCGACTATTGGGAACGATGCCAGGAGCAGCCTTACGCATTAACGCTTGATATTTCGTTGGTTCCACCGGCTGGAGGTAAACAGCTTCTTTGAATCCGGGTGCTGTAGAGTCGAGGCACGGAACCAATTCCCGTCCGCTAATTTCCAGATCAGAAATTGCTTCCCTTGCGCTGATCGGTTTGTCGAACGCTAACCCGCGCTCTTTTAAGAATGTCGTGCGCCTAGCCTCTAGCATAGCGAAGAGGTCGGGCATTTCTGACTGCTGGTCGTTGCGTTCGCAGATCATCAAGAAGCGTTGGCGGTTTTGCGGTACGCCAAAATCGGCGCAGTTTACGAGACCGGCGGAGACCTGATACCCGTGTTCTTTTAGACGCGTGGCAATGTACTCCGCATATGATTGTTTCTTTGTATTGCCCATGAGCAGTTCTGCACCTTGCTCATTCTCGAATTTCATATTGAAGCCGGCCACGTTTTCAATGACGATAAAGCGAGGCTGTACGAGACCAACCAACGCAAGGTATTGCTCAGTCATTTTATTGCGGGGGTCGGCGGGATTGCGTTTCCCAGCGGTAGAGAACCCCTGGCAGGGCGGGCCCCCAACGATCAAGTCGACCTGGCCGACCAGCTTCCCGACCTCATTTGCGTAGGTCGTGATCAGATCCTCGCACGTCATCGCCTGTGCAGGAAGCCAATTAGGCCAGGCGAAACTAAAGTCGCCGTTCTCGATCAAGTTGTGCTTTAGAGTAGCAAAGGCGAGGGGGCTCTTCTCGATCGCGAATACACCTTTGCAGCCGGCAGCCATCAACCCGAGCGACAGTCCGCCGCAACCCGCAAATGCATCTATGAATTGTAATTTTAGGGGTGATTTCACTAGGTTACCTGTAGTCGTTTTTTCCGTAGCCGCGCCGGCTCTCAATTTTGACATGATTTCGGGCCCTGCACCAGGACAACAGTGCTGCATCATGGCACTATGCGTACAGGAGCATTTCTTTAATGCAATAGTTGCCGATTGAGCTTTTATGCTAAATGACCGTGTAAAATCTTATGAATTTGCCAGCGACCGAGGGGATGGTGTGTCACAAAATAGTTTGCTCAACAAGCTTCTGACATTGCAACAAGATGGTCAGCGATCAATTAGCGGCCCCATCAATTGGCTTCAACCAACCGTTCTCGAAGTGCCAACTAGTCTTCATGCTGTGATAGACATACTTGAGCAGGCGTTAGTTCAGGATGCTGACAGTTCGCGCCCTGGGCGATGGCACTTCTTTGTTGGCTCGCCTGGAAATGGCAAATCCGCGGGCGCTGGAGACCTGGTGCGCAGATTAGATAAGCGTGGCGACACGATTCTGGACTTGGCTTCAGGCAAGACTTTGCGCGAACTGTCAGGCTCTGACGTTCCATATAGATTAGATGTCTTTGCGGCGGGTCAGAAATTTCCTTACCTCTACATCGCGCAAGATGCATCCGTACTGCCCGATCCATATGATCCGGAGGCTGACCCCGCACTAGCTCTTGAAGAGCTCTTGATTGACGCGGCAGAGCGCGGTGTATCCGTTGTTGTATGTACAAATCGAGGAGTCATCGAAAGGGCGTTTTCGCGGGGATATTTAGACCCATTGAAGAATGGAGAAGGGTGGTTCAAGGCGATTCGGATGGCCGTCGGCGACCCGGTCGGAGCAATCAGCCTAGGTCCAGCGACCCGCAAGCGCGTGTTTGATACTATTGAAGTGGGTGTTACTTCACTCGATCAACGTAGCTTGGTTCTTGCGTCGGACACTCTGGAGCAGATCATTGTGAAAGCGATCGATGCTCCAGAATGGGCTGCTTGCGAAGGATGCCCGTCTCGTTCAATGTGCCCGTTTCGTGCAAACCGCGACTGGCTGGCTAAGCCGGAACTTCGCGAAGGCGTAGGCCGAGTATTCCTTCATGCGGAGCTCTTCGACGGGCAAGTGATTGTGCTGCGTGAGGCACTCGCGCTGATTTCGCTTTTGCTCGCGGGATGCCCCCATGACTATTCTTCTGCACATCCATGTGATTGGGTGCATCAACGAAGAAGCGAGGGTGATATTTTTGCTCTTGCAAGTCGGCGGGTCTACATGGTCCTCTTTTCCTCATATTCCCCTTTTGGGCTTGCCCTTGATCCTGAGGATCGGGCCGTGCAAACAGCAGACTTGAAGTCATTGACAAGACCAGGGTCTGGCACGACTGATCAGACCAACAGGGCAATGAAATTCGTTGTCGATGGACGACACACCACATCAACTGACGTTGGCGTGCAACGCCTGCTTGGGATGGGACGTGTGTTGTCGTCGCTCGATCCATTTTCCGACGTCTTGCCGCCAGATTTTCTCGATCGATGGAACGAGTCCTGGATTCAGCTGCAATCCGGAGATATCTGGGTCAGTGAGATCGAACGTGCGTGTTTTTCTTGCTGGGAGGACCTTCAACGTGCAGCTGCCGCCTCACTTGATTCCTCGCCTACCGTATATCGTTGGTTAACCAGATGGATTACGGCCTACACAATTCGCGCGGGAGCACTTATTGAACGAGTGACAACGTACGGCAACGATTTAGATGAACTTGCAAGCATTCTTGGGATTAGTAGGCAGCCAACGCGTCAGCAAATGCTCTTAATCGATAAGATCGAGATGACACTTGCGCAGAGCTTGAACCCTGCGAGTGAAGGGTTGGTTTTGTCCCCTTCCACTAGCCTGCATGGCGATTGGCCAACTCAAGCCCTTAAGCCGAAATTGCAGACCGGTCGTGGCGGTGCAATTACGGCGCACCTTAGTTTTGGAGGGTCAAATCACACCATTCCAATGAGTACGCGCGCGTTCGTTTGGCTGAAGCGGAAGGCTGAGCGCGAGATGGCATCGGCCACCTTTCCAAATGAGTACTTAGGGACTGCGCGGGACGCCATGCTCCGTGTTGCAGTGACCTCGGCGTATGACACTAAGGATGGTATCGAATTAAGGATCACGCGGGCCAATGAGCCTTCAATACAGATCAAACGCGCTCACGGAGGCATGGTCATAGATGTCATCTAACCTCGATTTTCCAACACTGGATACGATTCTCGGTCCGGGTGACAAGTCAGTCTTTGAGCCGACGGTGCCGAATTTATTTAAGAAGTCTGCATTTTTCATAAACACGGTCGGTATGCGTGAGGCTCCAGAGCGCCTTGTTCTCGAACTGTTTCGCGAAATATCGTTCGAGTATATGCGCCCACCGAGTGAGTCAAAGGCGCGCGATTTGAGACCGCATGAAGGTCAAACCCTCGAAGAGTTAGCGTTGCTACATATTGCACGTGGACGTGGCAAGCGGAAGAAAGACAAGCTCAATAACGCAACCTATTTCGGGCCCCTATATCCTGAACTTGCTCGCGACGCTTGGCCACGGAAACAGGCCGAGCGTGTAGTCGCGTACCAGTTAATTGATCGACCACTCGCGCAGCATATTTTGGACAATCGAGTGAATGCGCGCGCATTCGCACAGGATGTGGTCAGCGCAATAGCAGGAAATGCGCGGGCCGTTGACGGGCGTCCTGATGTCCTGAAGGAGACGTTGGGCCGCATCGAAATTGATCGTGCCATGTCGGGCCTTCTTGACGAGCAAGAGGCAATTAGCAAGCTCGTCGATCGGTTCGAGGCAGCAAGGGGCGCGGTTTTGGATTGCAGCTCTCCGGATAAATTGGCAGGGCGCTTGGCTGAAGACTTCCAGAATCTATGCAAGCTGGAAGGTAAGATCCCACGGCTCCTTTGGATTGATCTCCTTAAGTGCTACCTTCGTATGGCTCTTCCCACCTGGCTGCTTGCGCACATGCGTCTAACGGTTAGCCTTCGCGACTGGACGCTAACGGCGCTCGGTGGAGGAAAAATTGCTGACGAGGATATTCTCGTGGAGATTCAGGATCGATGGAAGGGCCTTTTTCACCCTACGCAAACTGGCTCGAATGAGATCGCATTGCATATTGAGCGCTATGTTAAAGCTCGTGTGGAACTCAGCTTATTGACGTATTGGGTGCGCAGTATTCTTGGAAATCAGGCGATCGAAGCATCACTATCTGTAAGAACAGCTGGAAAAGATTTTCTATCGGTCTCTGACTGGTTGTCGCGCTGTCGGCAAGCTGGGGCGAAAATCGGCCTAGATTGTGATGGTGCCGCCGTGCGAGCCAAAATTGTGCCGCTGGCGCAGGGGTTCGGTGCGTGGCTGAACCCCGCAACTAAAGGGCAGGGAAAGAACATAGAGGAATTTCTTCGAATACTCCTTCGCTTGCCCGATTCGGATGAGGATGATGGTTACCTTTTGACAGGTACAAAGAAGGGTGGATTTCAACGCGTCGTTGTGTTTCCGGGCCCGGCAATGCTAAAAACCATGCTGTATTTGGTGGCAGCGGAAAAGAAAAATAATCCAACAAAAACTCGCGGAAAAATTGTTCTTTCTGATCTCGAAAATCATTTCGCTGCGTACGGTGTTGACTTTGCGGCAAGCGTCGGTGCTAGGCCGCAGTTGATTTCTGAGTTATCCAGATTGGGATTCTTAAAGGGAAGTCCTGATGCTGGTGATAGCGCTGAACTAATTGTGCCGGATGTGGCGTGAACTCAACGGAACTTGGATGTGATTGATGACGAATGCACTGATTGAAACCTTAGCCCGCCTTGTGCGCCAATATTTTGATGACCTTCGGCAAGGGGGTGTGGAATGTCGTCTTGTTCTCCCGGCGCTTACTGAACAGATTGCAACGGGCCTTCAGGAGAGGCTCGTAAACGATGGGCTCCCGTCGTATCTGGTTGTTCCTCGGTCGCAAGTGACAGACCCAAATAAGCGCTGGATACGAGCAGAAGGAGTCACTAGTGTGCGTCAGGGCGACATGATCGTGGTCGTGTGGCCGGGCGAAATGTCACACATTCAGGATTCAGTAATTGGTGCCGGTGGCGCAATGCGGAATTTTGCATTTAGCGATGAGTGGCCTTGGATTGAGACCAGTAACGAGTACTTTCGTTTTGACGGACCTGTACTCTCAGATATTCTGAAAAGCTGGGATGTACGCGCCGAAAGCCAAAGCACGTACTTAAGTATCCTTCAGGCGACCCTTGATGCATGTCGGGACTCGCTTATGAGGGGAAGTGTTTTCCTCGACACGATATTAGGAACGTTTGATCCAAGTGCTCACATTGCCATCGAAAATGATATCGAACACCTCTTATTTCATCTTGGGATACCCCGACCTGAGCGTGTCGAATGGAGCGAGAAAGGAGCGGCAAAGCGCTACTTTGGAGATGTGCGCCGCGTACTGAAAGAGCTGTCAACCCGCATACGTGATACTGACGGGAAACAGGAGCTTCTTACACGGATTTCTGATATTGAAGCTGACACGACTGTTGCCGAAGCGCTGAAAGTGTCTTTTGGGCAGTTGGTAGATACCTTTACCACGCGTGGCGATAACCGGCAAGAAGGATTGCTGGCGTTACACGGATGCTGGGGGAGTGAACGTGTGTGGATCGATTGGGGACTGTCTCAACTTCAGGCGCTACTTGACGTTGTCCCAACTGATGAAGATGTGAGTATCATTTACGAACTCGATGTAAACAATGGCGTTACCGCTCAAGATGGTAAGTCTGCCGTTCTAATCGAGGGCGGCTCTGTCCACATTGAAGTCAACTATGAGGGACTTGCCGCCGACTCAACTGATACAGAAATTCGCATTCTTGATCGTGCAAGGACGTTGTTTAGTCAAGCCTGTGTAGGGACAAGCGGAAAGATCCAGATCGATCTGTATTACGACCACATCTTCGGGCAACCTGCGACAGGAAAGAAGAAGAGCCTAAGAATCGTCGTGATGCGAGGACAAAAGGAATTGGCGACGGGGCGCATCACGGCGATACCGTGCGGTCCGAATCAACCAGTAGTCGCAGTAGTGGAACCTGGCTTCAAGTATTATTTTGGGAATCCGACAAATCACGGTGACGCGTCAAGTGAGGATGTTGAAAAGATCGATGTCAGCGAGCCCGTGCGCATTACTGTGCTTTCTTGGGACGGATTCGACGACGGCGAGGTCGAGATTGACGACGAGCCAGTGTCCTTGGACCGGGATCCTGAAAACCCTCGCATTTTCAGATTCCCGAACGCCATCGACCCTGGTTCGTCAAGCGGCGGATTCGCTAGCATTGACCTGCGTATTTCGGGACTCGAAATCGCTTTTGATGTAGAAGCGAAAAATATTACGCGCGGCGAGTTCACACTGGAGCGCGAGTTAATTGTGAAATTGGCGGCAATGTCGCAAGCGCCGGGACATCGAACGGCGGTGGGGCGGATAGTTGATATTTTTACTGGCAAGCAGACTGAACCGTACCCAAGTCTTGGTGGCTTGGACGATTTGTCAAGAAACCGAATTAGATGGGCAAAGACATTTGAATCAAGTAAGAATGGTCGACCAATTATTGCAGATCTGCTTTATGAAGGTAACCTATTTCCAGACCCTATTGATAGCCAATTCGCGATTGCATACATTCCTATACTTCCCGTTGCATTTCGTGACGAGGCGATCCGAGCGGAAGTTGCTCGCTTAATCAATGCATACGCAGAAGCACGACAAGCTACACTTGACGTTGTTTGTGAGGGCGCGCGTAGCGACTCGCAGTGGCCCCATTACGCCCTCTTGCCGATTCTTGTAGAGACGAAGCGACGCCGTCTTGAGGACGTGATTCTGGCATATCTAAACGCGTATTTAGAAATCCTAAATTACGTGCAGAAAAATCTGACGAAGTTGACTTGGGCGGAACTCTTCCGGCTTTCTTGCGCTGATTGCGTCGTGCATTGGGACGATGGCGCCAGTGCGCGAAAGATAGCCTTGATTGGACCTTGGCATCCTATTGTGGTTGCAAAGCGATTCATGGTTCAGTCTGCATTGTTGGCAAGTGCACGTCGTCACTTGGGACTGAAAAACGCTGGTAAGGGCCACGTGCTGGCATTGTTGCTTGATCAGGTCAATTCGCTGCGTTGGTTTGCCTCGCCTGCATCCGACGGTACGACTTTCGAGAGCTACTACGTCACTTCCACATCTGATCCTGGTTGGCTAGTCGCGATGTCTCACGATACGGTTGGCGGGCCCGACTATTTGTCGTTTACTGTTGCATTACGGCGTCTTCACGGATTGGAGACAGGCTTGATGCCGTCATCGCGCGATCAGGTTGCGAAAGGTTACCTTCAAGATTTCATCAACGCATATCCAACTAGGCGGGCCATTTCTGTCGTTGCCGATGCTTCGTACTCACCTGCGCGACTTGTCGAGTCTGCGCACTCACTTCTATATGAGGGAGAAGGCGTGTCCAGCGTTGGCCGCCAATTGCCGGGTGGCATACATATCGCGGTTGCGGGACAACACGATCTCGATGCACAGGAGTGGCGCGAGCCGCCGGTCTGTCTTTACGGCATCAGCAGCACCGAAATGATCGATCGCCAGTTTAACGACATTCATCTGCTATCGCCTGGTCGTGCCAAATCGACGCGTGACTCGGGTGATCGAGTCTCACTACCGCGAGGGCGCAGCATGCTGGCGGCGTTCGCAAACCCAATTAAACAAGTCGGCGCATGGGCTGACGGAGTATTGAATTCACGAGCTTTTGAGCGTGATTCGCTGCTTCCTGCTGTTGAATCCCTGGGAGATGTTTTTACCCAAGTGTGTAGCCAGCTTGCAAGTCTTCCTGGTGAGGAACGTGTAATGAGTTGGCAAGCAGACTTGCCGCCTTCGCTCGACCACCTGTGGACCGTAATCCCCGGGAACCATGTCGATCCTGCGGTCTTCGTTCGATATGTCACTGTCGCAGCTCGGCGTGGCGAGAGCACCGCGCTGTGGGACTACAGCATGAGTCTCACAGGAGCCCTTAACAGCTACTTTGTATTGTCACGGATTCCTGCCAGTGTGTCGCATGAACTCAACAAGAGCCCAGTACTCGAAAATCGGCCGTTAGCACCCGCAGTTCTCGGTGAGTTAGGGCGAGTTGGAATGGCTTTAGGTAGCGAAAGTCTCAGATCAGGAAGTAAAGCATTAGGGGTAATCGGTGTTGTCGCCGCTGTCCGATTGTTCTTGCCAGGATCTATCGCGCGTCCGCCGATTCGCAATGGGAAATGCTTGCGTGGCTTTCTTCTGCCAGTTGACGCTTTTAGGGAAATATTAGGCGGCTCATTAGACAGTGCCGAACCTGGGCAACGTCAAAGGGCTGACTTGGTAGCGATCCAGCTTGGACTTCAACAAGATGGGAGCGTTGGAATTTCCTGTTGCGCTATTGAATGCAAATATAGCAGCAATCCGTTTGGAACGGATCAAACGACCGCTGCGTTACAGCAGGCCAGCGCGACATTGAGGCGCATTCACGAACTGCTCGAAGCGTCCCAAGTGAATTCTGGAATTCCGGAACGCTTAGCATTATTGTCGCTCATCTCATTTGGTCTTCGGCTATCCCAGGAGCAATTGAACGGTGACGCTGCTACATTCGCAGATCTCGAAGCCAAGTTGCTGCAAGGGGTTCTTGATGGGAAAATCACGATCGTCCCACCTCGATCAGCCAAAATTGTTGTAGTGACAGACTGCACAGCACCAGCTGCATCATGGACGCAAGGGCAGGGGCTAGTGATCACGGTAGGGCCAAAGCATTGGCCTGAGGTTTCTGAATCTCCCGAGCTGCGCGCAGTTCGTGATCGTCTTGCGCAGGAATTTGATCCTCTATTTGATGTCATCGGAAGTGAGCGAGGATGTGCTAGTGGCCCTGGCGAGTCTGCGCAAGACAATGCAATGGAAGGTGAAAAAGAAGGAGATCAGGACAATCAATCCATGCCGGCAAGTGGTGCCGGAATAACCGGTCAAGAAATAGTACCTGCGCCTATCAACAACATTGTGACGATGAGTGCGGTGAAGACTGAGGACGCCGCAGTTCCACTAACGGCATTGCAACCGGTGCTGCTAGGTACCGCCGATGGAGTAAAGCTTTTTTACGATCCACAGAACAGGCAAACTCCGCTCGACAATTACAATGTTATGGTAACCGGTTCGTCGGGCAAGGGAAAAACCCAGCTAATCAAGGCAATTGTGTCGCGATTGCGCGAACAGAATCGCAATGTTTTACTACTCGATTTCAAGAACGATTTTGCTAGTGATGAACATTTTGTAAAAAAGGCGAGACTAGAGCCCCAATACGTCACGTTCGATGGACTTCCCTTCAATCCCTTGATACCGGTTCCTTTGCGTAGACCCGGTTCGCCAAAGGAATATCTTCCTATCTCGGAACACATCAACGGGTTGGTTGATATTTTCAAGAAAACCTTTGGCCTCGGCGATCAACAGGAAGTTGCGGTCAAAAATGCCATTCGAGAGTGCTTTGAAGCACGAGGTATCCAATCGAGAGGTACGGTTGAAGTTCGCGCGGACATCGATTATCCCGACTTCAATGACGTTGGCGATAAGCTTCGCGATACCAACCCGAACGCATACAATCGCTTGGATCCCCTGTTCGATCTCGGTGTTTTTCCGCCGAGTTCTCGCTTGACGCGATTTGACACTATGTTGAATGGGTCAATCGTGGTTGATTTGAGCCAAATACAGAGCGACAAGATCAAGAATGCAGTCGCAAAGATACTCGTGATGTCGGCACACCGGTACTACAATGCGCGCGAACACTCGGGGCACCTACGTCAATTTTTTGCATTTGATGAAGCCCACCGGGTACTGGATTCGGATTTTCTACTGCAGTTCGTGCGTGAATGTAGGGCCTATGGCGTTGGAGTACTCCTTTCGTCCCAATATCCGACGGATTTCCCGGCAGACGTCTCCGCCTCATTGAATACAAAAATTATCCACGGAAATGGCGCGGATCGCGATCGAGTTCGAGATATAACACGACTCGTCGGCAGACATGTATCTGATGAGCAGATCGTTCAGTTGTCAATGTTCCAGGCAATCGTGTCAAATCCGCAGTATCAGCCTATGATTGTGAAAACCATCGGATATCCAATGATGCTTGTTTTCGACGCAATTCGAGAATCAGGAGGAGTTGCCCGATCCGAGTTGCGCGTCGAAGGCGTCGACCCTGCTAGATTGAACGTCGCATATCTAGTTTCTGCATTAATGGATATGGGCGTTGTTGTCGAGGTATCGGGAGTGTTGAGGACGCTCAGTTGACGTGAGAGCAGCATAGACGCTTGTAGTTCGATGGTTCCCCAAGAACAGGCAGGTAGACGATTTGCCGAGTTGTGAATTGGCCTAGTCATTTTTTATGGAAAATGCGAGTCGCTGGGCCAGATCATTTGATTTCTGAAGTTCACATTCCCAGACAACAATTACACGCCAGCCAAGTGCAGCTAGCTTGGCGGCGTTTTCGCTGTCGCGCTCGACGTTCCGGGATAGCTTGGTTTCCCAGAACTCCTTTCGCGTAGCTGGTTTGCTCGCAAGCTTGCATCCTGCATGTTGATGCCAAAAGCAACCGTTTACCAAAATAACTGTTTTGTATTTTGGCAACACGATGTCGGGACAGCCCGGGAGATCCTTGCGATGCAGGCGAAAGCGGAAACCCATAGCGTGCAACATTCGGCGTATGGCGAGTTCAGGCTTGGTATTGCGACTCTTGTTGGCAGCCATGATCCGGCTTCTTTGTTCAGGACTGATTACGTCCACCGTACACCTCTATGAATTATTGTGTTAAATGTTGAGCACGTCACCGGACAGTGCAGTATTTCGTATTTGTCGGGGGAAATCGTACACGCTTTCGTGTCCGAAGGGTTTTCGATAAAAAGCGCCACGCCGCATGTCGCGAAAACGTGGTCCCGTACTAACCCAATGACCGATTTCTCTGACTGAATGACAACATGACGGGAGTACCTAAGGCGCGCCTCGTGCTTCAGGACGCGATGTTCGTGCGTGAAAAATTGGAAAACGAATTAGGGCACATCGAATGGCGCCTTTACTGGGTACTAGCGGTCGTTCTGCTGCGTGCTGTAGGTCACGTCTTGGACAAGGTTGACGGGAATGATGATCCGGCGGTGAAGCGGAAGGCGAATGCCCTGCACAAATCATGGCGATCTGGAGAATAGAATGCAATTTTCCGCGACTTCATCGAACGTGAACGGAACAGCATCCTAAAAGAATACGAATCCGAGATCACCGAAGGGCCGGTGGGACGCGGGTCGGAAATAAACCGGACGCAAGGACTTTCTACTCTACAAACAAAAATGCCAACCGGCGATGGTTGGCGTTTCGTGAACGATGTTCTTGGTGGCCCGGGGCGGAATCGAACCGCCGACACAAGGATTTTCAATCTGACCTCTATGAACACGATTGTGATGATTTTTAGCAAGATTAAGTTTGCTACAGAGGCAACATTCCCCGTACACTTGGCGGAAGACACAACCTTCGCATTAGGCGGCTCATTGCCGAGTTAGCAAGTATTCGAGATGCCACGGCAAGTATGCTTTTGGAACGCAGAAGAGCAGGTATCTGTGTACTCTGGGCGCCTTCTTGATGATCGGCGTCTGGATGTTTGCTGTGTGATTCTCCAGGTTGCTAGTTCTCCTCGCACCGCTTCTTTTTGCAGTCTTCTAACATTTGGCGGTTCCTCGTGGGTCATTTTCTTTCCGTTGCGTTCCAGATCGTTCGACGTAACCTGATTTTATTCGGCTTCATTGTGCTAATTCTCGTCTGGGGAAAATTGATTCGGAGCGAGTGGATACACGTTCAAAGCATTGTCAACGAACTACCGGCGCTGCGGACCGCTCAAACGGACGTGAGCAATCATCAGGCGGCACTGGCGCACGAAATGGCCAAGCAGGTCGAGCGGCTGTCCGAAGCGTCCCTTCAGCAGCTTGATGTGGAAATCCGTGCTCTCGACAACGAAATCACCCGTTTGCAACACAACCGGAATAACGTATCCCTATCGGCTGGCGCATTGAAGGGCGCTGATTGGATAGTGGAAGAGCTGCGGCAGAAGGCTATACGTGGAGCCGAAATCGAACTGCGGCGTCAGGCAATGGCTTATCTGAGTGCATTGCGCACACACGTTGTTGTACTAGGCAACCGACGGGCGGCGCTTGAAAAGCTCGAGAAACTCCGTCTGGCGCATGTGCGAATTTACGCGGGTCACCAACGCACAGAGCAGCAACTGACCCAAATTGAAGCGGCTGCAGGTGTGCTGACGAAGATCCCCTTCACGAAGTGGTACGAGCAAGTAGAGAGGCTGAAAAAGGACGCGAAGGTCTTTGAAGCTGCGAATAGCCGGGTGCACAAGGATTATATGGCGCAGAAGGCAATTCTGGCCCGACTGTCGCTGCCCGTCGCGCTGAGCGAATTTCGGATTAATGAACAGCAGCTTGCAGAAGCCGTTTCTCCGTTACGGAACCGAGTTCTCGAGGCCGAGCGCCTGGCGGCGCAGAACCACCTCTGGCAGGCGTACCAGGCGGTGCGTCCAGAACTGCCGGTTGCCTTAGCTGTGCTGATGGGCTGGTGGCTTGTTCCGGTAGCCATTCGCACACTCTTCTATTTCGTTCTGGCGCCCCACGCCGCACGTAGGCCTCCGATTGTGATTTGTACGAAGAAGGGCAGTGGGGCTACTTTGACGTCTCCAAACCAACGCTCAGCTCCTGAAGGCTCGTTTATCTCTGCGATATCGCAGACGATGACGTTACGTCCTGATCATGAAATGCTCATCCGTCCGGACCACTGCCAAAGCCAGCCTGCAGGAGTGAACGCCAAGACGAAGTTGCTATTCGACTGGAACCATTGGCTCACAAGCATCGCTGCGCATTTATGGATGTTGAAACGACTTCGTACCACGCAACCTGCTGATATCGTGGTGTCGTCCACCACCGACGCACTTGATGAAGTCGCCCTTCTGGAGATTGCTCACGGCGAGGCCGTTGTGCTCCAGCCACGGGGGCTTGTCGGGATGATGTATAAGACTGGGCAGCGCCCGAGAATTCGCAGCCACTGGCGCTTGGGAACTCTCCATGCATGGCTGACGTTCCAGTTGCGTTACCTCGCTTTTGAAGGACCAGTTACGCTCATCGTCAAGGGGTGTCGCGGCGTGCGGCTGGAAAGCGCATCCACCGGTCGAACGATCAGCCAGGATGCGACCTTGGGTTTTAGCGCAAATGCCATTTATGCTACCGTTCGCGCTGACCCGTTTGTTCCTTACCTGAGAGGCAGGCAGTCGCTTTTCCACGATAAGTTCACTGGACAGAATGCCTACTACCTATACCAGGAAGTGCCGCGCAATGCGCGCCCAGATGGGCAAAAGCACAATCCGTTGGAAGTGCTGCTCGATGCCAGCCTGAAGGCTTTCGGAATCTAAATATCACGCCATGCCCCGATTCTACTGAACGATCTACTGCAGATACCTGCGGCGTGTTGACCCTTTTGGAGAAGAGATGAGTGAAATTTTGCTGCACGCAGCTGATCGGTCCGCACTCGAGCGAGCGCTTGACCGCTGCAAAGAATGGGCCGCACAACATCAAGCAGAGGTAGGAGTTGCAGAGATAGCACTTGGCTCAGCCATATTATCGTGGGGGGTGATGAGTGGCCAAGTTGTGCTGGGTCGGGACCTGGCAGGCAGTCAACTCGCAGACATGAGTGGCTTAACGGGACTTGGAATCGGAACCGCCGGCTCAGCGGCTCTGGCCTTGACGCTGCTAAAGGGCGTGTTCGTCGGAGGTGTCGGAATGGTTGCTGGTGTCACTTGCGTCCCCGCAATGGTAATTATTGGAGGAGGCGCGGCAATTCTTGGTAGCTTCGGCTACGTGTTAGGAGACAAGGTTGACGCGCTACTTAACGCGCCCAATGGATTCGGGGACTTGTTGCTTGAGGGGGCAATTGTCGCAGTAGGTGTGGCGTTAATAATCGATGGGGCACGTCGAGTTGTGAACGATGAGCGGGTATCGTCATTGGCTTCAAGGTTTAGAGAAGGCGTGATTAGTCTAGTTCCCCAAACGTCCCAGGCAGTTGCTGCCACGTGGGACGACCTGTCAGATCTCGTAAAAGAGGCTGCTGAAAGCCCCTCGGCATATGCGACCGGGGGGGCGACAGCTTTGGCCGGTGCTGCAATCGGCAGTTCTATCGCTGCTGGTTCGGTAACGGTATTAGGGTCGAGCGGGCTTGGAGCAGCCGCATTATCGTTAGGACTGGTTTCCGCACCTATTTGGCCCATCATAGCTGGGGGCGCGGCTGGCCTGACGCTTGGAATAGCTGCATGGAAGGGGATACAACATCTACGAAAACAGGACGATCCGTCCGAACCTGCTGACGAAGGGACCAAAATTCCCTCCCCACCAATGGAAACGTAAAAAATTGAAGTTCGGAACTCGCTCATCACTAAAGGGTGCCGGAAATAGACCGGACACAAGGACTGTGGAGTCCACAAACAGAAACGCCAACCGGCGACGGTTGGCGTTTCGTGAACTATGTTCTTGGTGGCCCGGGGCGGAATCGAACCACCGACACAAGGATTTTCAATCCTCTGCTCTACCAACTGAGCTACCAGGCCAAGAGCGCGCAATTATAGCAGCGTTTTTGGCAAGCAGACAATC
>Ga0308157_10002720_pt1 | contig 27823 bp, 18 predicted proteins | sample PhyBR1_FD_201035 | JGI IMG/M metagenome (GOLD analysis project Ga0308157, IMG submission 201035) | Phyllosphere microbial communities from UC Gill Tract Community Farm, Albany, California, United States - DLSLB.R1 | ecosystem: Host-associated > Plants > Phyllosphere > Unclassified | place: USA...
TTGGGCGGTGCTCAGGGCAGTCAGTTGAGCCGAGGTCAGGGCAACCACTTGATCAGTGGTCAGACCGTTGGCGATCGCGTTGGTGCTCAGTGCACCCAGTTGTGCGGTGGCCAGGCCGTTGACTTGCTCGGTGGTCAGTGCAGCAACCTGTGCCGAGTTCAGGGCAGCGAACGATGCGGTCTTGATGGCAGCGATGTCGGCGGTTTCCAGCGCAGCGACTGCGTCGGTGCTCAGGGCAGCAACTTGCGCGCTGCTCAGGGCATTCGCTTCAGCGGTGCTCAGGGCGACGATCAGGTCGGTGGTCAGTGCCTTGATCTGGTTGGTCGACAGGCCAGCAATCGCAGCCGTTTTCAGGGCAGCGAAGTCCTGGGTTTGCAGCGCAGCGATGGCGTTGGTCGACAGCGCAGCCACTTGCTGAGTCGTCAGCGCGGCAGCCTGGCTGGTGGTCAGCGCAACAATTGCGTCGGTGCTCAGACCCGATACAGCAGCGGTGGTCAGCGCAACGATCTGGTTGGTCGACAGCGCGGCCACTTGATCCGAGGTCAGTGCGGCCAGTTGGGCCGATTTCAGGGCAGCGATGCCGGCGGTGCTGATGCCTGCGATGTCGCGGGTTTCGATGGCGCCGATGCCGTTGCTCGAAATCGCGCCGATTTGCGCGGTGCTCAGCGCTGCCAGTTGCGACGAGGTCAGGGCGACAACCTGATCGGTGGTCAGACCGTTGGCGATGGCGTTGGTGCTCAGGGCGCCCAGTTGTGCGGTAGCCAGGCCGTTGACTTGCTCGGTGGTCAGCGCGGCAACTTGTGCCGAGTTCAGGGCTGCGAACGACGAGGTTTTGATCGAAGCAATGTCAGCGGTTTCCAGCGCAGCGACAGAGTCGGTGCTCAGGGCGGCAACTTGGGCGCTGCTCAGGGCGTTCGCTTCAGCGGTGGTCAGTGCCACCACCAGATCGGTGGTCAGCGCTTTGATCTGGTTGGTCGACAAGCCGGCGACAGCAGCCGTTTTCAGGGCAGCGAAGTCTTGGGTTTGCAGCGCAGCGATGGCATTGGTGCTCAGCGCAACAACTTGCTGGGTGGTCAGCGCGGCAGCCTGGCTGGTGGTCAGGGCGACGATCGCGTCGGTGCTCAGGCCGGCGACTGCAGCGGTGGTCAGCGCAATGATCTGGGTGGTCGACAGCGCGGCCACTTGATCCGACGTCAGTGCGGCCAGTTGCGACGATTTCAGTGCAGCGATGCCAGCAGTGCTGATACCGCCGATATCGCGGGTTTCGATCGCGCCGATGCCGTTGCTCGAAATCGCGCCGATTTGCGCGGTGCTCAGTGCCGCCAGTTGCGACGACGTCAGGGCAACCACTTGATCAGTGGTCAGGCCGTTGGCGATCGCGTTGGTGCTCAGCACACTCAGTTGTGCGGTAGCCAGGCCGTTGACCTGTTCGGTGGTCAGCGCAGCGACTTGCGCCGAGTTCAGCGCCGCGAACGAAGAAGTTTTGATGGCGGCGATGTCGGCGGTTTGCAGGGCGGCGACTGCGTCAGTGCTCAGGGCAGCAACTTGGGCGCTGCTCAGGGCGTTCGCTTCAGCGGTGGTCAGGGCCACCACCAGGTCGGTGGTCAGGGCTTTGATCTGGTTGGTCGACAGGCCGGCGACTGCAGCAGTTTTCAGTGCGGCAAAGTCTTCGGTTTGCAGCGCGGCAATCGCGTTGGTCGACAGCGCGGCAACTTGCTGGGTGGTCAGCGCGGCAGCCTGGCTGGTGGTCAGTGCCACCACCGAGTCGGTGCTCAGGCCGGAGACTGCTGCGGTGGTCAGGGCGACGATCTGGTTGGTCGACAGTGCGGAGACTTGATCCGAGGTCAGCGCAGCCAGCTGGGCCGATTTCAGGGCAGCGATGCCGGCGGTGCTGATGCCTGCGATGTCGCGGGTTTCGATCGCGCCGATGCCGTTGCTCGAAATCGCACCGATTTGTGCGGTGATCAGTGCGGCCAGTTGCGACGAGGTCAGGGCAACCACCTGGTCGGTGGTCAGGCCGTTGGCGATGGCGTTGGTGCTCAGGACAGCCAGTTGGGCGGTAGCCAGGGTGTTGACCTGCTCGGTGGTCAGTGCAGCAACTTGTGCCGAGTTCAGGGAAGCAAACGACGATGTTTTGATCGAAGCGATGTCGGCGGTTTGCAGGGCGGCGACTGCATCGGTGCTCAGGGCAGCAACTTGGGCGCTGCTCAGGGCATTCGCTTCAGCGGTGGTCAGGGCCACCACCAGGTCGGTGGTCAGGGCTTTGATCTGGTTGGTCGACAGACCAGCAATCGCAGCGGTTTTCAGTGCGGCGAAATCTTCGGTTTGCAGCGCGGCAATCGCGTTGGTCGACAGCGCAGCAACTTGCTGGGTGGTCAGCGCGGCAGCCTGGTTGGTGGTCAGGGCAACGACGGAATCGGTGCTCAGACCCGATACCGCAGCGGTGGTCAGCGCAACGATCTGGTTGGTCGACAGCGCGGCCACTTGATCCGAAGTCAGTGCGGCCAGTTGCGCCGATTTCAGTGCAGCGATACCAGCGGTGCTGATGCCGGCGATGTCGCGGGTTTCGATCGCGCTGATGCCGTTGCTCGAAATCGCGCCGATTTGCGCGGTGCTCAGTGCGGCCAGTTGCGAAGAGGTCAGCGCAACCACCTGGTCGGTGGTCAGGCCGTTGGCGATGGCGCTGGTGCTCAGGGCAGCCAGTTGTGCGGTGGCCAGGGTGTTGACCTGCTCGGTGGTCAGCGCAGCAACTTGTGCCGAGTTCAGGGCTGCGAACGACGAGGTTTTGATCGAAGCGATGTCAGCGGTTTCCAGCGCAGCGACAGAGTCGGTGCTCAGGGCGGCAACTTGCGCGCTGCTCAGGGCATTCGCTTCAGCGGTGGTCAGTGCCACCACCAGGTCAGTGGTCAGGGCTTTGATCTGGTTGGTCGACAGGCCAGCGATGGCTGCCGTTTTCAGGGCAGCAAAGTCCTGGGTTTGCAGCGCCACGATGGCGTTGGTCGACAGCGCAGCAACTTGCTGGGTGGTCAACGCGGCAGCCTGGCTGGTGGTCAGCGCAACGATCGCATCGGTGCTCAGGCCCGACACAGCAGCGGTGGTCAGCGCAACAATCTGGTTGGTGGTCAGCGCGGCCACTTGATCGGAGGTCAGCGCGGCCAGTTGGGCCGATTTCAGGGCAGCGATGCCAGCGGTGCTGATGCCGACGATGTCGCGGGTTTCGATGGCGCCGATGTTGTTGCTCGACAGCGCGCCCACTTGCGCGGTGGTCAGCGCAGCAACCTGGGTCGAGGTCAGCGCGACAACCTGGTCGGTGCTCAGGCCGTTGGCAATGTTGGCGGTGCTCAGCGCAACCAGGCTGGCGGTGCTCAGGCCATTGATCTGGCCGGAGGTCAGCGCAGCGACCTGGGTGCTGTTCAGGCCAGCGATCGACGAGGTTTTCAGCGCGTTCAGGTCAGAGGTTTCCAGCGCAACGATCTGGTCGGTAGTGAAGGCATTGACTTGCGCGGTGGTCAGCGCGTTGGCCGAGGCGGTGGTCAGCGCGACAACCTGGTCGGTGGACAGGGCTTTGATCTGGCTGCTGTTCAGGGCAGCGATAGCAGCGGTTTTCAGGGCGGCAAAGTCAGCGGTATCCAGGGCGGCGATGGCATTGGTGGTCATCGCGGCAACTTGCTGCGTATTCAGCGCGCCAGCCTGGCTGGAGGTCAGCGCGACGATCTGGTCGGTCGCCAGTGCTTTGATCTGGGCGGTGCTCAGACCGACGATCGCGGTGACGCTCAGCGCGGCGACATCTTCAGTACCGAACGAAGGCAGATTGGCAGTGCTGAAACCGACCACTTGAGACGAGGTCAGGACCGACGCCTGCAGCGTGGTCAGCGCGCCGACCTGATCCGACGATAGCGTTGCGAAGTCCGCAGAATTGAGCACAGCAATCTGCTGCGTCGTTAGCGCAGCGATCTGGTCAGTCGTGAAGTTTGCTGGGATGCTCATTTGTATTTCTCCTGAAATGGGACGCTGCTATCGATGTTCTGTACGAAATACGCGGAGACGACGGCCCTGTATCCGTCGTCTCCGAGTATTTTTCTATGGCTGGATTGCCGTTTTAATTAAAACCCTGCTGCTTACATGCTTATCGTCAACAAACTGAGCGACTTTAGTAAACCGGAAGAAGCTTTCTTGCTTGTTCTCAACTAAATAAAGTTGCTTTTAATGCATCCGCCATCTCGCCGCCGAGGCTGAAAATGGGGACCTGTTTCATTACAAGGCGACCAAAACAAATCTTCCACTAAGTAAACTTTAATCGTGGAATGCTGATTTTTTGCGCGCCAAAAAGTGGTCTAAGTGCCTGAATTTATTTGATATTTCTGCAATGAATCCATGCTATTTGGCAACAAAAATTCGCAGCATGGCCGTCCAGTATATCTCAGGTAATTTCCGAAAAGAACTTATTTGCAACGCTGTCTCATGCTTGCAACCTGCTTTTAAGACATGCTTGCAGGCATGGAACGTGTCACCAGATTCAGATTGCGAAAAAGAAATTTTTGCTGATGCACTGACACTTTGCATCGCCCGTGTGACAGCCTGATGACGCGGCGGAGTTTCAGCGGCGGCGGCGCCACGCCAGCAGCGCGGTGGTCAGCGCCAGCAAGGCCAGGGCGACCATGTTGACGACGATGATGGATTGAGAGAATTGCAACACCAGGCCGACGCTGACGCCAGCCTTGACGCTCCATCCCGGCCCGCCGTCCAGCGGCGTGTAGCTGACCAGTTGCAGCGCGTAATACAGGGCCGCGCCCCACAGGCCGGCCGGATGGCGGCGCAGGCACAGCACGGCGGCGATGAAGCCCAGCATCGCGGCGCCAAACACACGGCTGGCCTCGCCTTCGGCCAGCCGTTCGCCCAGCAGCCCGAGCGCGACCGCCAGCGCCAGACCGCTATTTAATAACAGGACCCTGGCGGCCCATGTATCCACTGACTGCATCATGATTTATCCAAAGCGCGCGAGGTAATCGCTGGGCGCCACGCCCAGCTGCGCGGCAAACGCGCGCCGCAGATTGTACTCGCTGCCGAAGCCGCTCTGGTGGGCGGCGCGCTTGACTGTCATGCCGGGCCGCTCCAGCAGCGCGCAAGCCGTTTCCATGCGTAGCCTTAATAACAACTGTGCCGGCGAAAGGCCTGCTTCCTGCTGCAGCCGGCGGTGTAGCGTGCGCACCGACATGGCCAGCGCAGCCGCCATCTGCTCGACATCGAGCTGCTGTTGCAGGCGTGGACGCAGCCAGGCACACAGCTGGCCATGCAAGCCCTGCGGATCGGCTTGTGCCAGCAATTCCGAGCTGAACTGGCGCTGGCCGCCGGGACGCTTGTGGAACACCACCAGCCGCTTGGCGACCGCCAGCCCGATGGTGCGGCCCAAGTCGGCCTCCACCAGCGCCAGGGCCAGGTCGATGCCGGCGGCAATACCGGCCGAGGTATAGACCGCGCCATCGCGTATATATATAGCGTCTTCCTGGACGCTGATGGCTGGGTACTGGGCTTGCAGGGCGGCGGCGTCCTGCCAGTGGGTGACGGCGCGGCGGCCGTCCAGCAGGCCGGCGCGCGCCAGCACGAAAGCGCCGGTGCACACCGCGCAGCAGCGCGCCGTCCCGGTGGCGGCCTGGCCAACCCAGTCGACCAAGGCAGGCGCCAGCGCCGGGCTGGCGCCATTTTCCAGGCCACGGCCGCCAGCGACGATCAGGGTGGCGCCGGCCAAGGTGAGGGGATCGGGCAGCGGCAGGGTTTGCAACGCCACGCCGGCCGTCGAGCTGACCAGGCCGCCGTCAGGAGAAATCATGTTGATCCGATAAGGCTCGGGCAGGCCTGCATCGCGCGCCTCGTCATTGGCGGTCGAAAACACCTGGGCGGGGCCGGTGGCGTCCAGCAGCACGAAGCCGGGGAAGACCAACAGCCAGAGATCGATGGCTTGCATATGGCAGATATTCAACGATGCATGTCGTTTGTGTCAACCGGCGGCGTGGCACGATAACGTCATCATTCAAGGAGGCTGACATGACGCGCATCGTAGGTATTTATGTATTCGACAATGTTGAAGTGCTGGACTTCGCCGGGCCGTATGAAGTTTTCACATGTGCGTCGCGGGTGGCGGGTGGCGTTGCGCCATTCGCGGTTCGCACGATCGCCGCCACGCGCGCACCGGTGCGCGCCCGCGCCGGACTGGAAGTCCACCCGGAAGCATCGTTTGCCGACATCGGCCCGGTCGACGTGCTGATTGTGCCGGGCGGCGTGGTGACGGCCGAACTGGCGCGCCCTGAGGTGACGGACTGGATTGCCAACATGGCGCGCGAGTGTGAGCTGGTCGCCTCGGTCTGCACCGGCGCCCTGCTGCTGGCCGAGGCCGGCCTGCTGGACGGGCTGGAAGCGACCACGCACTGGGAAGACCTGGAAGCGCTACGCGCCGGCTGGCCGCAAGTCCAGGTGCGGCCCGACCGCCGCTGGATCGACAATGGCAGGATTGTCACATCAGCCGGCATCTCGGCCGGCATCGACATGTCCTTGCACCTGGTCGCACGTCTGGCCAGCCGCCCCCTCGCCGAACGCACCGCCCGCCAGATGGACTACGACTGGCGCAACTAGCGACTCCGGGGTCAGTTCTGCCAAACGTACACGAGCTCATGTACATTTGGCAGAACTGACGCCGGATTGGGGTTAGAGCTTTTTCAGCTGCTCGCGGGCATAGGCGGCGCTGGGGTGGTTGGGGGCCAGCTCGATAAAGCTGGCGTAGGCTTTGCGCGCCTTGTCGGCGTCGGCCAGCTTCATGCGGGCGTCGCCCAGGTTCAGGTAGGCGATCGCGCGCGAGGCGTCGATCTGCACGGTATTCTCAAACCAGCGTGCCGCTTCGGCGTACTTTTCCTGCTTGTAGTAGACGAAGCCAAGATTGTTGGCCGCCAGCCCGAAATCGGGACGGTACTTCAACGCTTCGGTGAACGCCGCTTCGGCCTGCGCGTATTGCTTCTCTTTGTAGAGCTGCAAGCCCTTGTCGTTGGCGCGCTGCGCCAGCTGGCGCGCCGAGGCGTCGACCGGCTTCGGCGCGGCGATCTTTTGTTCGCCGCCCTGCAGGTTTTTGATGACCACGGCGTTGCCTTCGGCTTGCTGGCTGCGGCCGCTGTCGAGCTTGCTGTTGAGGGCGATAGCGTCGGCCGGCAACTGCGCCGACTGCGCGCTGAGGAATTCCGCTTCCACCGGCAACTGGAACACGAACTCGCCGCCCTCCGATCCCGGCAGGCTGCCGAACGCCGGCGTCTGCTGCGAAACACTGGACACCGCCGGCGCCACATACGCAGCCAGCTCGGTGGCGGTAATCAGGCCGTCGCCATTGAGGTCGGCCTTGCCGTTCAGCGCTTGCAGCAAGGTCCAGGTGAACACCGAGTGGCCACCCGGCCCGCCATCGGCCACCATCTGGTCGGCACCGCCGGCGGTCAGCATCTGCCGGCCGATGCGGCGCGCGTTGTCGCGCAGGAAGGCATTGCTGCCGCCGCCGCGCGTCAGGCCCAGGCCGCTGTAGCAAGCGTCCATGACGAAGAATACGTGCTTGGCGTTGAGGCTTTCGGCAATGTTTTGCAAATCGGTCATCGGGATGGCGTCGACACTGACCTGCTGCGGATCGGAGTCCGCCGGAATGATGTAGCCCAGGTTGCGACCGGACGACAGCTGGCGCGTGGCGCCATGCCCGGCGAAGAACACAAAGATGCGGTCGTCCTTCTTCAGCCTGGCCTCGGCCAGCTTGTCGTGGAACACCGCCAGGATGTTGTTACGCGTTGCCTCGCCATTGGTCAGCGTGAACACGCGCTCGTTGTCGAAGCCGAACTTGCCGACCAGCGTTTCGCGGATCGCCTTGGCGTCCTGCACCGCGTATTGCAGCTTCGGCCACTTCTGGTAATCGTTGATGCCGATCACCACCGCGTAGCTGTTGGCGTAGCCGGTGCTGACAGCGATCTTTTCCGGCTCCGGCTGCGGTGAGCCCTTGGCAACCTTGAAATCCTGGCCATCCCAGCCGGCGAAGCTGTAGCCATCGGCGATCAGCTTGTCCAGCACCATCGGCAGCGCCTTGACGCTGCGGTCATGAATGTCATGGAACAGGATGATGCCGCGCTGCTCTTTATTCAGCGTGGTCAGCACGCGGTTGGCGATCGAGCTCGGCACCGGATCGGCCCAGTCCATCGAGTCCACATTCCACATCACCGAACGCAAGCCCAGCCTGGACAGCACCGCCATGCCCTCGGCATTGCGCGCGCCGTACGGGAAGCGGAAAAGCGGCGAGCGGCGCTCGTCGGCCGCCTTCAGCGCGTTGTCGGCGTTGGCGATTTCGCCATACAGCTTGTCGCCGGTCTGCTTCGACAGCAGCGCGTGGCTGTAGCTGTGGTTGCCGACCGTGTGACCGGCGTCGATCAGGCGCTTGCTCTCGCCCTTGTAGCGGCTGACGTTCTGGCCGACCTCGAAGAACACGCCCGGCACATTGTATTGCTTGAGGATGGCGGCGATTTCTTCGGTATAGCTGCCATGCGGACCGTCATCGAAGGTCAGCACCACGGTTTTCGGCGGCAGCGCGTTGCCGAAGATTTCCTTGGCCGGCGCGGCGGCGGCCGGCGGCTCCGGATACGGCAGGATGACGCCGTAATCTTTCATGATCTGCTCGCGGCTATACAGCTTGCGCAGATGGGCGACGTAGTCTTCCCATTTCTCACGCTTGGGCGTGATGGCGCGCGCTTCAAAGCGCGAGAAGATGTCGCTGATCTCCTTGTCGTACTGCTTCTCGATGTCCTCCAGCGCCGCCAGGTCTTCGCTGACGCGCTTGTGCAGCTTGATGGCGGGCAGCGTCTGGTCCGCAGCCGCCAGCTTTTGCAGCGCCAGCAGCACTTCGCGGAAAGCCAGGCGGTCAGCGTCGTACAAATCCGGCGCCGATTCGATATACGACAGCAGCGCATCGTCGGCCGCGTCGCGCTGGGCCGGTGGCAGCGCCTGCGTCTGCACCAGCAGCGGCTGCAGATGCGCCAGCCGCTCCAGGTTCTCATGGAACAGCGACTGGCCGACCTGGTTGGCGGCCTTGCGCTCGCTGTCGTTCAGCGTCTTCTCATCGGCCAGCAGCACGATGATCTTGCGGTAGTTGGCCAGCAGCGCCTGCAACTCAGGCTGCAAGGCCGGCACGGCGGCGGTGTTGGTCGCCACCGGCGCGGACTCTGGCTTACCGCGCAGCGCTACATAAGCGCCGCCGGCGGCCAGCGCGGCCACCACGGCCGCAATCATCAACTTGGATTTCATCAGCAATTCTTTGAGGCAACGAAACCCGCATTTTATGACAGATTTGCTAACGCCGGGTCAGACGGTACAACAGGGGCAGCACCAGCAGCGTCAACGCGGTGGACGACAGGATGCCTCCGATGACCACCGTGGCCAGCGGACGCTGTACCTCGGCACCGGTGCCGGTGGCGATGGCCATCGGGATAAAGCCCAGCGACGCCACCAGCGCCGTCATCAGCACCGGCCGCAGGCGCGACAAGGCGCCTTCGCGTATCGCCTGCTCGACGCTACGCCCTTCCTCGCGCAGCTTGCGGATGGCGGTAATCAGCACCAGGCCATTCAGCACGGCGACGCCGGACAGCGCGATAAATCCCACCGCTGCCGATATCGACAGCGGTATGCCGCGCATCGCCAGCGCCGCCAGCCCGCCGGTCAGCGCGAACGGGATGCCGCTGAACACCAGCAGCCCGTCCTTCAAATTGCCGAACATGGCGAACAGCAGCAGCATCACCAGCGCCAGTGCCGCCGGCACCACGATCTGCAAGCGCTGCGTGGCCGATTGCAGCTGCTCGAACTGGCCGCCCCAGGCGGTCCAGTAGCCGGCCGGGATGTTGACCTCTTGCAGCCGCCGTTCCGCCTCGGCGACAAACGAACCGATATCGCGCCCGCGCACATTGGCGCTGATGACCACGCGCCGCTTGCCGTTCTCGCGGCTGATCTGGTTCGGCCCCGGCGCCACATTGAAGGTCGCCACTTCGCCCAGCGGGATGAAATGCGTGGCGGCGCTATTGCTGCCGGCCGGGAACGGCAAGGGCAGCGGCAAGCGCCGCATCGCTTCCAGGTCGCCGCGCAGCGCTTCCGGCAGCCGCACCACGATGTCGAAGCGGCGGTCGCCCTCGAACATGGTGCCCGCTTCCTTGCCGCCCACCGCCGTCGCCACCACCTCCTGCACGTCGATGACGTTGAGGCCATAGCGTGCGGTTTTGGCGCGGTCGATATCGACGGTCAGCACCGGCAGGCCGCTGGTCTGCTCGACTTTCACTTCCTGGGCGCCATCCACCTTGGCTAGCATGGCGGCGATGCGCGCGGCGGTGGCGTTGAGCACCGCGTCATCATCGCCAAACAGCTTGACGGCGACGTCGCTTCGCACGCCCGATATCAGCTCGTTGAAGCGCAGCTGGATCGGCTGCGAAAACTCGTACGCGTTGCCGGGCAGTTGTTCCACCGTTTGCTGTATCGCCGCCAGCAGTTGCGCGCGCGTCTTCTTCGGCTTGGGCCACTGCGACTCCGGCTTGAGCATGATGTAGCCGTCCGAGATATTCGGCGGCATCGGATCGGAGGCGATTTCCGCAGTGCCGGTGCGCGCGAACACGCGTTCGATCTCGGGGAACTTGCGCATCAGCGTCAGTTCGATCTGCTTCTGCATTTCCACCGATTGCGTCAGGCTGGTGCCGGGGATGCGCAAGGCTTGCATGGCGATGTCACCCTCGTTCAGCGACGGCACGAACTCGCTACCCATGCGCGTCGCCAGCAGCAGCGACAGCGCCACCGTGATGCCGGCAAAGCTCAGCACCACCGGCGTATTGGCCAGCGCGCGTTCCAGCAGCGCGCCGTACCAGCCGTTGATGCGATGCGTCTCCTTCTCTACCACGTTGTCGCCGATGAACAGCGCCACAGCGGCGGGAATGAAGGTGATCGACAAGATCATCGCACCGGCCAGCGCCATCACCACCGTTAGCGCCATCGGATGGAACATGCGGCCTTCCACACCGGTCAGCGCGAAGATCGGCAGGTAGACCACCATGATGATGAGTTGACCAAACAGCAGCGGCCTGCGCGACTCTTTCGCGGCAGCGAATACTTCCTCGAATTTTTCAGCGCGCGTCAGTGGCCGGCCCAGCGCCGCCTGTGCGTGCGCCAGTCGCCGTACGCAGCTTTCGACGATGACCACCGCGCCATCGACGATGATGCCGAAGTCCAGCGCGCCCAACGACAGCAGATTGGCGCTGACCTTGTATGCCACCATGCCGCTGAAGGTGAACAGCATCGACAGCGGTATCACCATCGCGGTAATCAGCGCCGCACGCAGGTTGCCGAGGAAGATGAACAGCACCGCAATCACCAGCACCGCACCTTCCAGCAGGTTTTTCTTGACCGTGCTAATCGCCTTGTCCACCAGCGCCGTGCGGTCATACACCGTGATCGCCACCACGCCCGGCGGCAGGCTGCGGTTGATCACGGCCATCTGCTTGTCCACCGCCTGCGACACGGCGCGGCTGTTCTGCCCGATCAGCATGAAGACGGTGCCCAGCACCACTTCGCGGCCATTCTCGGTGGCGGCGCCGGTGCGCAGCTCGCGGCCGATATCGACATCGGCGACGTCGCGCACGCGTACCGGCACGCCGTCGGCGGTACGCAGTACGACGTTGCGGATATCTTCCAGCGAGCGCACTTGTCCCGGCGCGCGCACCAGCAGCTGCTCGCCGCGCTTTTCGATGTAGCCGGCGCCGGCGTTGCCGTTGTTGCGGTCCAGCGCCGTCACCACGTCTTGCAGCGTCAGGCCATAGGAGGCCAGGCGTTGCGGTTGCGGCGCCACCTGATACTCCTTGGCGTAGCCGCCGATGGAGTTGATCTCGGTGACGCCAGGTACATTACGCAGCTGCGGCTTGACGATCCAGTCCTGGATCTCGCGCAAGTCGATCGGCGTGTAGGGCGTGCCGTCGGCTTTTTTGGCATCCGGCCTGGCTTCCACGGTCCACAGGTAGATTTCGCCAAGGCCGGTGGAGATTGGTCCCATTGACGGCGTCACGCCCGCCGGCAACTGGTTGCGCGCCTCTTGCAGACGCTCGCTGACCATCTGTCGCGCAAAGTAGATGTCGGTGCCGTCCTTGAACACCACCGTGATCTGCGACAGGCCGTACCGTGACAACGAGCGCGTTTGCTCCAGCTTCGGCAGGCCGGCCAGCACGGTCTCCAACGGATAGGTGACGCGCTGTTCGGTCTCCAGCGGCGAATAGCCGGGCGCCGAGGTGTTGATCTGCACCTGCACGTTGGTGATGTCCGGCACGGCGTCGATCGGCAGCTTGTTGTAGCTGTAGATGCCCAGGGCCGCCATCGCGGCGACCATCAGCAGGACCAGCCAGCGCTGGTTGATGGCATAGCGGATGATACGTTCAAACATGGCTGTCTCCCGTATCAATGCGCATGCTCGGCGCTACCCTTGCCCAGCTCTGCCTTCAGCACGAAGCTGTTGGCGGCGGCGTAGGTGGCGCCGGCCGGCAGGCCTTGCAGGATTTCGGTCAGCTTGCCATCGCTGCGGCCCAGCGTGACTGGCTGCACGACGAAACCGCTGGCATTGCGCACGAACACGGCGGACTGGCCGTCGACCGTTTGCACCGCGTCGGCTGCCACGGTAACGGCGGCGGCGCTCAGACCCGATTGCACGTCGACGTTGACGAACAGGCCGGGACGCCAGGCGCGCTCGGGATTCGCCAATGCCACGCGGGCGTTGGCGGTGCGGGTCTGTTCCCCCAGCAGCGAGCCGACATAAGTAATCTTGCCCCTGGTCTGCGCTGCAAATGCCGAGGCGCGCACGATCACGGTTTCGCCGACGCGCACGCGGTTCAGGTCTTGCGGCGGCACGGCGAAGTCGGCCAGCACGGTGGACAGGTCGGAAATGGTGAAGACGTTGGCGTCTTCCTTGATTGCTTCGCCAAGCGCCAGGTGCTTTTCCATCACCACGCCGTCGAACGGCGCGCGCAGTTCCAGCTGGTTCAGTTGCGTGCCGGCTGCGGCGCCGGTACCTAGTACGCTGAGTTTCTGCCGGGCGTTTTGCACGGCGATTTCGGCTTCGTTCATCGTCTGTTTCGCTTGCAGGTAATCCTGTTCGGCAGAGATTTTGTCTTGCCACAGTTTGCGTTCGCGCTCCAGCGTGGTGTTGGCCAGCGCCAGCCTTCTCTGCGCCGACAGCAGTTCGCTACGCTGTTCGGACAGCGCGCTGCTGGCCAGAACCGCCAACAGTTGCCCACGCTTGACGGTTTCGCCCAGTTCCGCGTGTACGGCCACCACCACGCCGGCCAGCTTGGGCACGACGTGGGCGGTGCGATCCTCATTGAAGCGGATTTCGCCCGGCAGCGTAAGAATGGTGCTGATGTCTGCCGGCCCAGCCTTCGCCAGCGTAATGCCGGCAGCCTTGATCTGCGCCTCACTCAACACGATGGCTTCCAGCACCGCTGCACGCGCGCTGCTTCCCGAACCAGGATGTCCAACGCCGGCATCGGCCACGTTCGCGCTACCGCCCTCGCCGGCCGCTCCGGAGGCCTGGCTGCCAGCGGCCTGTCCGGCGCTGCTCTCGGCGGCGCGGGCGGCTCTGGACTCGGCGGCTTGCCCAGCACGGTCTTCGGCAGTGTAGCCGGCGCTCTCGCCGTGCGTGTGGCCGTCCTCGCTATGGCCGTCGCTGGGCGGCTTGAGGATCAATGCTGCCAGCAGCAGCGCGATGATCGCCATGACGGCGATGGTGATTTTCTGCTGCTTATTCATGTTCTGCTCCGAGTATGCGGGAGATGGCGGCCTGCGCGCGGTGCGCATCGGCCAGCGTGGTGAGATAGTGGGATTGCGCCTGCAACAAGGTGCGCTGTGCATCCAGCACATCCAGGAAGCCGAACTTGCCGTATTCGAAGCCGGTGCTGGCCGCCTCGTAGGCGCTTTGCGCGCCCGGCAGAATCTCGCTTTGCAACGCCATCGCCTGCGCCCGCGCCGACGCATACTCTTCGCGCGCGGCCACCAGATCCGCCTCCAGACGCGATGCCGCCGCCGTCAGCCCATCGCGCGCCTTGTCCACCTGCCGTGCCGTCGCCAGCACAGCGCCCTGGTTGCGGTCAAACAGCGGCAGCGGCACCGAAACGCCAAACACCGCCTGCGTGCGTCCCAGCTCCTCCGAACGCTTGCTGCCGATATTCAGCGCCACATCCGGCGTCCGGCGTGACAACTCCACCTTCGCCAGCGCTTGCCGATGCTCCAGCTCCGCGCGCGCCACCTGCATGGCCGGCGCCTGCGCCAGCAAGGCACGCTGTTCCGCCAGCGGGGCGAGCTCCGGCAACGCGGCAATCTCGCCCGCCACCGCATCAAAGCGCGGCGACGGATTGCCCCACAACGACGCCAGCTTCGCACGCGCCGTCACCAGCGAACTATGCGCACGGATTAACTCCAGCTTCACCGTGGAAGCCGCCACCTGCGCCCGTGTCTCCTCCACCGGCGACACTTTGCCCGCCACCACGCGCCGCCCGGTCGCCGTGGCCGCCCGCAATGCCAGCTCGGACGCCTGCTGCGCAAGCCGCAACTGCTCCTGCGCCGCCAGCACCGCAAACCACGCGGCAGCAGTTTCCGCGCGCACCTCGGCGCGACGCTGCGCCAGCAGGGCCGCCACACCCTCACGACCGCGCTGCGCCGCCTGCACGCGCGCCGCGCGCTTGCCGCCCAGCTCCAGCGGCTGACTCAATTGAATCGTGGTCTCGCGCGTATCGCGCCGCGTATCGACGCGCTCCAGCGACAGCGAAGGATTGGGCAGCAAGCCAGCCTGCTGCACCACGCCATCCTCCGCCAACAAGTCATGCCGCGCTGCCGCCAGCTCGGGATGGGAACGATCCGCCAGCGCCAGCGCTGCGGGCAGCGTCAATGGCACGGACGGCTCAACAACGGCCAGCGCGCACGCAGGCCAGGCCGCTAACCATAGCGGCAAGAATAATTTGTACATCGAATTCTCCGATTAACAGCAAAGGAATTCGACGAGACGTGAAAGGGAAAAGATCAGGCCTCGCCGCGTCAAGCGGCGAAGAACCAGTTGGGCCGTGGCGGCCCGTCGGCGATATAGGAGTGATAATGCAATGCGCCCGGCGGCGCATACGCGGCGGTTGGCGCCGCCGTCAGCACGCCATCGGCAACCGGCACCGAAGCCTGCACCGCGTGATGGCATACTTCGCAATCGCCATGCTTGGACAGCTTGCCGCTGCCCGTGTCATCGTCACCGGCCTGTGCCTGGTGCTCATGGCCATGGTGACCGAAGTGCGTGACCTTGCTCGACTCGTGCTGGCAATAGACGGCCGCCATCGACCAGGAATACTGGATCGGTAGTATCGTCAGCAGCAGGATGAGCAAGAGCCTCTTCATCAGGCTATTGTAGCAGCCTGCCGCCGACCGTGCTTTTACACCTTCTTCAACAACTCCGCGCGCAGCGGCATTTCGCGCACCCGCACGCCGGTGGCGGCAAACACCGCGTTGGTCAGCGCCGCGCCGACGCCGGCTGTTCCCGGCTCGCCGATGCCGCCTGGCGCCTCGCTGCTCTGGACCAGCACCACATCGATCTTCGGCGCCTGGCTCATGCGCAGGATCGGATAGTCGTGGAAATTGCTCTGCTCCACCCGGCCATCCTTCAGCGTGATGACGCCAAACAGCCCTGCCGTCAGGCCGTAGTTGATGCCGCTCTGGATCTGCGCCACGACGGTATCCGGATTGACCACCTGGCCGCAATCCACCGCGCACACCACGCGCTTGACCGCCACTTCGCCATCATCGCTGACCGTCACGTCGACCACCTGCGCCAGATAGGTGCCCCAGGCGCGCATCAAGGCGATGCCGCGTCCCGAGCGCGCCGGCAGCTTTTCGCCCCAGCCGGCCTTCTGCGCCGCCACCTTCAGCACCTCGGCCGCGCGCGGCTGCTTGCCCAGCATCGACAGGCGATACGCCAGCGGATCTTGCCCGGCCTTCAGCGCCAGTTCGTCCATAAAGCTTTCCAGCACCGTCATATTGCGCGTCGGGCCCACGCCGCGCCAGAAGGCGGTCGGCACCGGGCCGTCTTCCTGCGTGTACTCGCTGCGCATGTTCGGGATGTCATACGAGAAGATGTCCGAGCCTTCAACGTTGTCGATATCCAGCCCGTCCTTCAGCCAGCCGGGCGCAAACGCCGCCAGGTTGGACGGGCCGGCGATCTTGTGCGAGAACGCCACCGGCTTACCCTGCGCGTCCAGCGACGCCGACACCGAGTGCGCGTACAGACCACGGAACAGGCAATGCTGGATGTCTTCCTCGCGGCTCCACACCAGCTTCACCGGACCCTTGACCTGCTTGGCCACCGCCGCCGCCTGCGTCACATAATCGGTGTACAAGCGTCGGCCGAAGCCGCCGCCGATATAGTGGTTATGCAGCGTGACCTTTTCGGGCGCCAGCCCCAGCACCTTGGCTGCATCGTCGCGCGCGCGGGCCGGCACCTGTGAGCCGGTCCAGATTTCTGCCGTGCCGTCGCCTTTCACGTGAACGGTGCAGTTCATCGGCTCCATCGTGGCATGCGCCAGCATCGGATTGATGTACAGCGCTTCGACGCGCTTGCCGTCGGCCGCCAGCGCTTTCAACGCGTCACCGTCGTTGCGGGCGATGTGGCCGGGCTTCTTCAGCGCCGCCACCATGGTGTTGCGCACATCGTCGGTGGTCAGCCTGGCGTACTTGCCTTCGTCCCAGACGATGTCCAGCGCGGCCAGGCCCTGTTTGGCGTACCAATAGTTATCCGCCACCACAGCCACCGCATTATCCAGCTTGACCACCTGGCGCACGCCGCGCAGCTTGCGTGCCTTGGCATCATTGACGGATTTAAGCTTGCCGCCGATGACCGGGCTGGCCGCCACCACCGCCACCTTCAGGCCCTTGGCCTGCGCGTCGATGCCGAACATAGCGCTGCCGTCGGTCTTGCCCTTGGCGTCCAGGCGCTTGGCTGGCTTGCCGACCAGCTTGAAATCCTTGGGATCTTTCAGCGCGATTTTTTCCGGCACGGCGATCTGGCTGGCCGCTGCCACCAGCTTGCCGTACTTGACGCGGCGGCCGCTGGCCGCGTGCACCACTTCGCCGTGTTCGGCGCGGCAGCTGTCGGCCGGCACTTTCCACTCGTTGGCGGCAGCCTGCACCAGCACCATGCGCGCGGCGGCGCCAGTCTGGCGCATCGGTTCATACATCAGGCGAATAGTCAGCGAGCCGCCGGTGAACTGATCGCCGAACGGCGCGCCGTACACTTTGGCGTTGGGCGGCGCGTGGCGCAACTGGATCTTGTCCAGGTCGACCTCCAGCTCCTCGGCGATCAGCATCGGAATCGACGTGTAAGTGCCCTGGCCCATTTCCACTTTCGGCATGGTCAGCACAATGCTGTCGTCGGCGCCGATGGCGATGAAGGCGTTGAGATCGGCCGCAGTGGCCGCAGCCGCCTCGCCCTCGACCGGCCAGAAGCCGACCATCAGACTGCCGCCCGCTGCTGCGGCCACTTTCAGGAAACTGCGGCGCGACACCGTGCCTGGTGCGTAAGGAGTATTCATGCTCATGCTCCTTTCAGCAGTGGCGATGCGGCGGCATCCTTGATCGCCTCGCGGATGCGGCTATAGGTGCCACAGCGGCAGATATTGCCGGCCATGGCGTCGTCGATATCGGCGTCGGTCGGCTGGCGGTTCTTGGCGATCAGTGCGCAGGCCGACATGATCTGCCCGGACTGACAGTAGCCACACTGCACCACCTCCACCTTCAGCCACGCGGCCTGGGTCGCCTTGCCGGCCGGCGTCGCGCCGATGCCCTCGATGGTGGTGATCTTCTTGCCCGCCACCGCCGAAACCGGCAGCACGCAGGAACGCGTGGCCTCGCCATCCACATGTACGGTGCAGGCGCCGCACAGCGCCATGCCGCAACCGAATTTGGTGCCCGTCATATGCGCCTCGTCGCGCAGCACCCACAGCAGCGGCATGTCGCCCGGCACATCGAATGTGCGCGGCTTGCCATTGATAGTCAGCTTGATCATCAGCGTCTCCCCGGTGTCAAAACTGCACTATAACGAGGTATGTACGCTTGATAACACTAGCCTTTTGGGATACTGAAACAACCGCCAGTTGTAAATTGCATCGATCCACAATATTTTCATATGGAAGCGATCCCATCGCCGCCACGTAACAACCCTGTCATATCCGCTCATTACGCTGTGGCCTTTTTCCAACTAACTTCGGATACTGACATGCAACTCCTCCCTGCCCGCCCCCTGATCCTGGCCCTGAGCATCGCCGCCGCGCTGAGCGCCTGTGGTGGTTCCAATCATGACGAACCACTGGTCGTTCCAGCAGCGCCAGCCGATCAGGGCGCGGCCGAAGTGGTTGCCGTGCCCAGTGCTACCGCCTTTGTCGATACCGTCGCTACCAATCAGCGCGGCGACGCCCGCTACGCCACGCTGGCCACCAACGCTGGCGTGCGCATTCTCGGCGGCATGCTCAACATCTGGAAACCGCTGACCGAAATCGTCGACGCTGGTGTCACCGCGCCAGCGGTCGACAACTTCCCGGCCGTTGTGGCCTCGGCCTGGACCGGCGTGCCCAACGACGGCAACCCGGACGGCACCGTAGTCAACGCCGCTGTCCACCAGGCGAATATCGACTACGTCATCAAAGCCACCACCAACCGCAGCGCCGAGCAGGCCGTGCAAGCCTACCTGGACGACCGCCGTGGCAAGGGCTACAGCATCACCGACGGCATGGGCCCGCTGACTGCCGCCTGGCGCGCGGCCGCGCAGCAAACCACCACCATCACCGACGTCGCGGCGGACGCCACCTCCAAGCTCTACAACGATGGCGGCAACAACACCGGCGTGGCCGGCAGCGCCAACGCCACTTTCGGCAGCGTGGTCGACCTGGTCAACCTGGTCGGCAACAACGCCTCCACCGAACCGGCCAAGCGCTTCTACAAATACGCCCGTCCATACCGCTGGAGCAGCAATGTGCAGCTGCTGCCGGCGCTGGTCCCGGCCAAGAGCGCCACCCCGGCCACCGATGGCGGCTTCACCAGCGGCCACACCGCCGAAGCGGTGCGCGACGCTGTCGCCATGGCCTATGCCGTGCCGGAGCGCTATCAGGAAATGCTGAGCCGTGGCCTGGAGCTGGGTGAGATGCGCATTCTGGCCGGCATGCACTCGCCGCTGGACGTGGTCAGCGGCCGCATGCTCGGCCAGGCCAGCGCCGCCGCCAACCTGGCCGATCCAGCCAACGTCGCCAAGAAAACCGCCGCCGTGGCACAGGCGCACACCGCGCTGATGGCAGCCACCAACACCACCGCCGACACCTTCGCTACCTACGCGCAATCGGGCACCGTGGCCAACGACCGCTTCGCCAACTACGCCACCAACAAGGCCAACTACCTGCGCCGCAGCACCTACGGCTTCGCGCAGATCGCCGCCACCAACGCCGCTGTTGCCGTGCCGAAGGGCGCCGAGGTGCTGCTGGAAACCCGCCAGCCCTATCTGAGCGACGCGCAACGCCGCGTGGTGCTGAAAACCACCGCGCTGGCATCCGGCTACCCGGTGATGGACGATGCTGAGGGCTGGGGCCGCCTGAACCTGTTTGCGGCAGCCGACGGCTACGCCGCGTTCAGCGGCAACGTCACCATCGTCATGGACGCCAGCAAGGGCGGCTTCAATGCGGTTGACCGCTGGCGCAACGACATCAGCGGTGCGGGCAAACTGGTCAAGCAGGGATCGGGCACGCTGAAGCTGGCTGGCGCCAACACCTGGACCGGCGGCACCGAGCTGAGCGCTGGCACGCTGCAGGGCGATTCGGTGGCCGCCTTCGGCGCCGGTGATGTCTACAACAGCGGCGGCACACTGGTGGCCAACGCGCCATCGGCACTGAAGCTGACTGGCAAGTACACCCAGCTGAGCGGCAGCACCACGCTGGAACTGGACATCGGCGCCGCCGCTGCCGGCAGCCAGGGCACGCTGACGGTGGGCGGTACCGCCACCATCGCCGGCGGCACGCTGCGCATCAAGTTCGCCAACGGCTACAAGCCGAAAGCGGGCGATGTGTTGAATGTCATCAGCGCCGGCAGCCTGAAAGGCAAATTCAACACCATCACAGTGGATGGCTTCAGCAACGTCACCGCCAACTACGGCGCCACCGCGCTGACGCTGACCTTGGGCTAAGTGATACAAGGGCGCGGCGGCGATGTATGATGGCAACATCGTCTAATCGCCGGCCGCGCCATGAACCAAGCTGAACTCGACCTTTTCAACGACAAGCTCGACGCCCACGCCAAGGAGGTGGACCGCTTCCACGGCGAGGTGGCCAATGTCACGCGGCAGATCGCCAATTGCGACAAGCTGGTGCGGCTGGCCAATGCCGGCCTGAGCCAGATCGACGGCAAGATCGCCGAAGCGGTGCGCATCAACGCCGAAGCGCAACAACTGGCGCACGACGCCGGCGCCCAGGCCAGCGCGGCGGCCACGCTTGCCACGCAGGCGGCGGTCGCCAGCATGGTCGGCCAGTTGCAGGAGGCCACCGAAGCGGCGCGCAAGACCAGCCTGTCACTCAACATCCTGCAATTCAAGACCGGCGGCTGGATCGCCGTCTACACCGTGCTGGTCTTGCTCTGCTGCCTGGCCACCGGCGCGCTCACCAGCTGGGCGCTGCGCGGCAATGCGCTGACGCCGGAGCAAGTGCACTACATCGAACTGGGCAAGGCGCACGAAGCGCTGCTGGCCAACGCCAGCGACAAGGAACTCAAGCAGATCGGCGCCATCCGCAACCGTCCGCCAAAGAAGGATCAGCCTCCGGGGTCAGTTCTGCCAAACGTACACGGCCTCAACCGCTAAGCGGTTGAGGCCGTGTACGTTTGGCAGAACTGACCCCGGTTTTACTGGCGTTGGCCGGCGAGGCGGCGGATCACTGCCGCCAGGCGGTCGATTTCGTCGTAGGTGTTGTAGAACGCCAGTGACGGGCGGACCGTGGTTTCAACGCCGAAGCGGCGCAGGATCGGTTGCGCGCAGTGGTGGCCCGTGCGCACGGCGATGCCTTCGTCGTTCAGTGCGTGTCCTACTTCTTCGGTGCTGTAGCCGGCCAGCACGAAGGACATCACGCTGGCCTTGTCGGCCGCCGTGCCGATCAGGCGCACGCCTTTGATGCTGCGCAGCTGCTCGGTGCCGTAGACCAGCAAGTCGTTCTCGTAGCGGGCGATGTTTTCGATGCCCAAGCGGTTGACGTAGTCGATGGCGGCGCCCAGGCCGACCGCGTCGGCAATGTTGCCGGTGCCGGCTTCGAACTTGTTGGGAATCGGCTGGAATACCGTTTTTTCAAACGTGACGTCGGCGATCATATTGCCGCCGCCCTGCCATGGCGGCATGTCTTCCAGCACTTCGCGCTTGCCCCACACCACGCCGATGCCGGTCGGCCCGAATACCTTGTGGCCGGAGAAGACGAAGAAGTCTGCGCCCAGGTCTTGCACGTCCACCCGCATGTGCGAGATCGATTGCGCGCCGTCGACCAAGGCTTTGGCGCCGGCACGGTGCGCCAGTTCGACGATTTCCTTGATCGGCGTGATCGTGCCCAGCGCGTTCGATACCTGCGTCACCGCCACCAGCTTGGTGCGGTCGTTCAGCAGCTTACGATATTCGTCGAGCAGGATCTGGCCGCTGTCGTCGACCGGGATCACGCGCAGCCTGGCGCCCTTGGCCGCAGCCAGTTGCTGCCAGGGGACGATGTTGGCATGGTGTTCCAGGTTGGAGACGATGATTTCGTCGCCTTCGCCGATGTGCTGCGCGCCCCAGCTTTTCGCCACCAGGTTGATCGCTTCCGTGGTGCCGCGCACGAAGATGACTTCGTTCACTTCCGGCGCGTTGATGAAGCGTTTCACGCGTTCCCGCGCGCCCTCGTAGGCATCGGTGGCGCGCGCCGCCAGTTCGTGCGCGGCGCGGTGGATGTTGGAGTTCTCGTGCGCATAGAAATAGCTGATGCGGTCGATCACCGATTGCGGCTTGTGCGTGGTGGCAGCGTTATCGAACCAGACCAGCTGGCGGCCGTTCACGCGCTCCTGCAGGATCGGAAAGTCGCGGCGGATCGCCTGCACGTCGAACGGTGGATGGCGGTCGCCGCTGGCCAGCGGCACGCTGCCGTGTGGATGCGGCTTGGCTGGCGTGACGTAGCCGCTGGGCAGCACCACGGCGTCGACAAAGTAGTATTGCGGACGGTCGGTGGCCGACGGTCCGGCAACCGGCGACGAGCTGCCCGGCAGGCCGGTCGCTGGCGGCGCGCTCAGGCCGCGCAGCGCCAGCGGTGGCGATGGCGATGGGTGCAGGCTGGCCGCTGGCGGATACGCAGCGGCCGCCTCGCTGTCCGACAGCACGGTACCCGGATGGGCAGCACCCGCGTAGCCGGCCGGCACGCCAGTACCCGGCTGGCCGTAACGCTCGTTGAGGAAGTAGAACGGCGACGATCCGCCGTGCGCTGGCGCATCCGCGCCCACGGCTTCCGGCACGCCCAGCACGGCGCTGCCGCTGCGTGGCTCATAGCCCGGCAGCGTGCTGTACGCCTTGTCCGGCACGCCATTGCCGGCTGGTGCGGCCGGCGCCAATGCTGGTGCCCGATTGCCCAGCGACAGCACCTGCGTCGGCGAGGCGGGTATCAGATTGGTGCCCGGCACCTGGCCTTGCGGTATCGGCGTACCCGGCACGTTGGGGCCCAGTCCGGCCGGGCTGGCCAGCGGCGAACCCGGTGGCGCGATATTGGCCGGCGCCTGCACGCCGTGCACGCCCAGCGGTGTGCCCAATGGCGCGACAGGCACCGGCGCGCCGGACACGCCAGCCGACAGAGGAACCGGCCGGGCTCGCACCTGGTCCCGCCTGGAACAGCGCATTCGCCAGCCGCGCCAGCGCCGCCGGATCGAACGGCGCGCCGGCCGGCTCGGAAGCCACCGGCAGAGAAGGAGTTGGATGGCTCACGGCGCGCCTTATTTGTAGGTGTCTGGATAGTCGTGGTATTTGCCGATTTCCACGTCATCGAGCACGGCCAGCGCATCCGGCGTCAGCACCGCCAGCGAACAGTACAGCGAAATCAGGTAGGACGAGATCGCGTGGTTGTTGATGCCCATGAAGCGCACCGACAGGCCCGGGCTTTGCTCGCCCGGCAGACCGGGCTGGAACAGGCCCACCACGCCCTGGCGCTTGTCGCCCACGCGCAGCAGGATGATTTTCGACTTGCCGTCGGCCACAGGCACTTTGTCCGACGGAATCAGCGGAATGCCGCGCCAGGTGATGAACTGCGAGCCGAACAGGCTGATGGTCGGCGGCGGCGTGCCGCGCCGGGTCGCCTCGCGGCCAAAGGCGGCAATCGCCAGCGGATGGGTGAGGAAGAAGGCCGGCTCTTTCCACACTTTGGTCAGCAGCTCGTCCAGGTCGTCCGGCGTCGGCGCGCCGGTCAGCGGGAAGATGCGCTGCTCGTCGGTCACTTGCGCCAGCAGGCCGTAATCCGGGTTGTTGATCAGCTCGGATTCCTGGTTTTCCTTGATCGTCTCGATGGTCAGGCGCAGCTGTTCCTTGATCTGGTCGTGCGGGCTGCTGTACAGGTCGGACACGCGGGTATGCACATCCAGAATGGTCGATACCGCGTTGAGGAAATACTCGCGCGGATTTTCTTCGTAGTCGACATAGGTGCGCGGCAGCTGGTTTTCTTCTTCGCGCGCGGTGCAGGTGACCTTGATCGCTTCCGGATTCTTGACCTGGTTCAGGCGGTAGATACCGGCTTCCACCGGCACCCATTGCAGCAGGTGCGTCAGCCAGCGCGGGCTGATGGTCGAGAGCTGCGGTGCGGTCTTGGTTGCGTTTGCTAATTGCCGTGCGGCGTTATCGCCCAGCGCCGTGGTCCCACCTACTGTTGCCGACATCATGACTCCCATCTGGATTAGTTAAAGAAAGTGACTAGCCTAGTGTGCGGTGTGATACCTAAGCGCTCAACAGGCTATAGCCATCAAGCTTGCGGTTGCCGCCACCGTTCACCGTGCAGCAGCAGCGCGGCCGGCGTCAGATTCAGCGCGGTGGCCAGCTTTTCCACCGTCACCAGCGAAGCAATCACCACGCCGCGCTCGATCTCGCCGATGTAGGAGCGGTTGAGGTTGGAGTTCTCCGCCAGCCGCTCCTGCGACCAGCCCTGCGCCTCGCGCAACTGACGCACGCCGAGGCCAAAGCCCTGCACCAGCGTATTGGCAATCGTCGCTGTCATGACGCACCTATGCCATTGGCTTGCGCGCCTTCGCGCGATTCGGCCTGCGCCACGCGGCCGCCGGCCGGCACGTCGTGCGTCAGCCACACATTGCCGCCGATGACGGCGCCCTTGCCCAGCGTGATGCGGCCAAGGATGGTGGCGCCGGCGTAGATGACCACGTCATCCTCCACCACCGGATGGCGCGGCAGGCCTTTTTGCAGATTGCCCTCGGCATCGGTGGGGAAGCGCTTGGCGCCCAGTGTCACCGCCTGGTAGACGCGCACGCGCTCGCCGATGACGGCGGTTTCGCCGATCACCACGCCGGTGCCGTGATCAATGAAGAAGCCGGCGCCGATCTGCGCGCCTGGATGGATGTCGATGCCGGTGGCGCTGTGCGCCAGCTCGGAAACAATGCGCGCCAGCAGCGGCAGTCCGAGCGCGTACAGCTGGTGCGCCAGGCGGTAATGAATCATCGCCAGCACGCCCGGATAGCACAGCAGCACCTCATCGACGCTGCGCGCGGCCGGATCGCCCTGATAGGCGGCCAGCACATCGCTGTCCAGCAGCGTGCGGATGCCAGGCAAGGCAGCGGCAAAACTGCGCACGGCAGTCAGCGCTTCCTCGTCCACCGGGCCGCCCTCGCCGCGCAGGTTGGCGTTGTAGGCCAGCTCGCGTTTCACCTGATGCAGCAGCGCGTGCAGCGACGCATCCAGCGCGTGGGCGACGTGGAAGTCTTCGCTCTCCTGGCGCAGGTCGGGCGGGCCGAGGCGCATCGGGAACAGCACGCCCTTGAGGCAATCGATAATCGACGACAGCGCATCGCGCGATGGAAACTCGCGGTTGCCCGCCTCGCTGTTGCGGCGTTGCGTCTGGCGCCAGCTATGCCGCGCCTCGTGCAGTGACTGCACGACACCGGTGATGTCGAAGGTGGCCATGGTGTCAGTCCTGTACCCAGGGCAAGCCATGGAAGCGCCAGCCATCGGCCTTGCCGCGCTGCTGCTGCGCATCGATCTCGCCCTCAAAGCCTTGCAGCACATTGAAGACATTGCCGAGGCCCGCCTTGGCGGCGGCCTCGGCGGCCAGCACCGAGCGCTTGCCGCTGCGGCACAGCAGCAAGGCAACAGCATCCTTGCCGCCGATTCTGGCTTCCAGCTCACGGGCGAAACGGGGATTGCGGGTCAGCGCGGTGCCGGTGGCCCAGGCCACATGCAGACTGTCGGGCACATGGCCGACGAATTTGCGCTCCTCGGCGGTACGCACATCGACCAGCAGCGCCTGGCCGCTGGAGAACAATTGCCAGGCCACGTCAGGCGGCACACCGCCGGCATAGGACAGGCCCGAAGATTCAGCTTGGGATTTGACGGCTGCCAGTTGCTCCGGCAGGTCGAGAACTTCTGACATGGGAAACCTTTGTGCGTTGATGGCGATAGACGCCAGCATACGTTTCGTCAAAATTAAACAAAACGAATAAAAACAACTTCACAAAGGCGAAAAACTTATAAGAACCGGTGTCAGGTCTGACAAAAGCACACGGGCTCAACCATGTAAAGGTTGAGCCCGTGTGCGAATGTCAGACCTGACACCGGAGTTTTTTTTAGTGGCTGGCTTTGGCGCGGATTTTTGCGACTTCGCGTTCGGAGACGCTGGCGGCGCTGTTGGTCCAGCCCTGGCGCAGGAAGGTGGCCAGCGTGGCGACTTCGGCGTCGCTGAGGCGGCGCGAGAAGCCTGGCATCACCAGGATCGACGGCGCTTTCTCGGTCGACGGCGTGCGCGCGCCATGCAGGATGACGTTCACCAGCGCGGTCGGATTGTCGGCGTTGATCACCGTGGCGCCATCCAGCTCGGGGAATACCCGCGAGGCGCCCTTGCCGTTGACGAAGTGACAGGCCGAGCAGTTGTCGAGGTACAGGCGTTCTCCCAGCGACAGGTTGACGGCAGCGGTCAGCTTGCGAGCGGTCTCGTCCTTGCCTTGCGGCTTGACGGCAGGACCGCGTGGCGGTACCGGCGGCAGAGCCTTCAGGTAGGCGGCGATTGCACCCAGGTCTTCTTCGCGCAGGTGCGAGGTGCTGTGCTCAACCACGGCGGTCATTTCGCCCGCTACCGCCGAACCGTGGTTGCGGCCGGTCTGCAGGTAGTCGACGATCTGCGCTTCGTTCCAGCGCGGCATGCCGCGCAGCGATGGCACCGGCCAGTCGTTCAGCTCGCCACCGGCGAGGAAGTTGGCCTGGCCGCTGTTGCTGGCCTTCTCGTTCATCGCGAAGCCGCGCGGCGTGTGGCAGCTGGAGCAGTGACCCAGGCCTTCGACCAGATACGCGCCCTGCTTGACCTTGTCGCTCCAGCCCGCTTGCGCGATGAACGGCTTGGTGTCGGCGAAGAAGTAGTTCCATACGCCCATGCCCCAGCGCATATTGAACGGGAAGCTCATCTTCGTTGCCGGCGGCTCGAAGTTCGATGCTTTCACGCCCGACTGGAAGAAGGCATACAGCGCCTTCATGTCGGCATCGCTGACCTTGGCGTAGCTGGTGTACGGCATGGCCGGATACAGGTGCGTGCCATCCGGCTTCACACCTTTGCGCACGGCGTCCGAGAATTGCTGCTCGGTGTAGGCGCCGATGCCTTTTTGCTTGTCCGGCGTGATGTTGGTCGAGTAGATGATGCCGTGACCACTATCGATCGCCAGGCCGCCTGCAAACGCCGGCTTGCCCGGTGCGCTGTGGCAGGCGATGCAGTCGCCGGCGCGCGCCAGGTATTCGCCGCGCTGAATCAGCGCCTGGTCCGGTGCGGCATGTGCCACGTTGGCAGCGGCGCCAGCCAGCGCCAGCACTGCCGTGGTGAGGAATTGCGTCAGTTTGTTGATCATACTTGCACCAGCGGGCCAGGGTTTTTCAGGTATTGTTTTTTGATCGCTTCGGCAGCAAACAGCGTGATGGCGCCAATGGTCGCGGTCGGATTGGCCTGGAAGTTCTGCGGGAACGCGTTGCCGCCCGGTACGAACACATTGTGCACGTCCCACGATTGCAGGTAGCGGTTCAGCGCCGAGTCGCGCGGCGAATCGCCCATGATGGCGCCGCCCACGTTGTGGGTCGACACGTACTTGGTGATGTCCCAGTGCGAATCCAGCGACAGGAAATTCTCGTTGATATGGTCCGGACCGAGTTCCTTGGCAATCCCGAGCACCATGTCGCGCAGGTAGCGTTGCAGCTTCAGCTCGTTCTGGCGCCAGTCGAAGGTCATGCGCAGCAGCGGCTGGCCCCATGGGTCCTTGTAGTTCGGGTCCAGGTCCAGGTGGTGGCCGCGATACGACATGCAGGTGGTGGTGATGCCGATTTTCATCGAGCGGCCATACCAGTCGACCATGCCTTCTTTCCAGCCCTTGCCCCAGCCTGGCGTGCCTTTCGGCAGCGCGGTGCCGATCGGCGCGCCGGTCGCTTGCGAGCTGTGGATCTTGGCGCCGCCGATGAAGCCCAGCTTGATGCCGTCTTCGAAATTGCCTGGGGAGATGT
>Ga0308157_10002722_pt1 | contig 27808 bp, 28 predicted proteins | sample PhyBR1_FD_201035 | JGI IMG/M metagenome (GOLD analysis project Ga0308157, IMG submission 201035) | Phyllosphere microbial communities from UC Gill Tract Community Farm, Albany, California, United States - DLSLB.R1 | ecosystem: Host-associated > Plants > Phyllosphere > Unclassified | place: USA...
CTTACATCACGAATCTTGCGGAACTCACAGACGCGGTCGACATACTGGCACAGGCGGTCGATGCCGCAATCGCGCAGGTTCACGCGCCCATCCTGTAGAATGCGAAAATTGGCAAGTAGCGAGAAAACGACATGGACAAGCACAGCGTAGACCGATTGATTGAAGAGCGATATCAAAACCTTTCACCCGTACTGCAGCGCGCTGCCCGCTATGTGATGGACAATCCCAAGTATATGGCCTTGAATTCAATGCGGTCCGTCGCCAGCAGCGCCGGGCTACAGTCCAGCACCATGCACAGGCTTGCCAGGGAGCTGGGATTCGACGGTTACGAGGCATTTCGTTCGGTATACAGAACCTGGCTGACCGAAGGCAGCAGTTCATTTTCCGAGCGCGCAACGGCACTGCAGAAACGCAGCGGCAGCGACGAGGCAGAAAAGCTCATCCGGGAACTGCTCCATGCGGACAACACGCACCTGACAGAATTGACCGCAACAGACACCCTCAAATCAATCAAGCACGCCACCGACATCCTGGGAAAAGCACGTCGCATCTACGTTGCGGGGCAACGGAGCTTATTCCCTGCCGCCTTCTATTTCAACTACGCATGTTCGATGTTCATGCACAATACCCGTCTTCTGACGGGTATTGCCGGAACGTTCTCTGACGATCTGAGGGAAGGAGACAGCGGCGATGCCTTGCTCGTCTTCAGCTACAACCCCTATGCGAGAGACTCCGTGTCGGCAGTCGAGTTTGCGCGTCAACAAGGGATGCGGATTGTCAGCATTACCGATAGCACCCTCTCCCCCATCGCCAAACAGTCGCATGCACTGGTGATCGTTCCCAATAGCACGCCATCATTATTTCCGTCCGTGGTTCCAGCGATGTCCATCGCGCAGATACTGGTCGCCATGCTTGTGGCCAGAGGCGGCAAGAAAAGCCTGCAGGAGATCAAGAAGAGCGAAGCGCAGTTGCAACGGTTTGCGGTTTATGTCGATTAGGTTATGCGTGCAGCTGTAGGCGCCGATGAAAAATTAGAGATAGATAAAGCTCCACCTGCACTAGCCGGACCGAATCACCGATATTCCCTGGTGTGCCACAACCGCAGCACATAGATTGTTTCGCCCTGAATTTCGTAGCGAATTTCATATTGTCCTGCCAGAATGCGTCGCACCTCACGTGGCTCGAACTGAAACAGTTGTTCGCCAATGCGCGGGTTGGTTAGCAAGATAGTTGGAGCTTTGGTCAGTTGTTGCACCGCTCGGGCGGCGGCTGACTTGTTCACTGGAGCTAAAAATTCGTATAGACGCGCCAAATCGGAAAGCGCCTTGCTAGTCCACTTCAAGATCATGGGCGAGGTACCGGCAGTGGTTCCTGGTCACTCAGGCTGTCAGCCCAAGCTTGCACGGCTTGATGATCAACAAAATGACCATCATCCACTTCGGCCAGCGCCTCCTGTGTCAGGCGGTCGCGCTCTTCCTCTTGGGCGATCCAGGCTGACAGTGCTTGTTTCATAATCCAGCCACGAGAACGTTCAAGTCGATCTGCCAATTGATCCACTTTCTCTGCCAACAGTACGGGGACGTGCGCGGTAAGCACGCGTGTTTCGGCTTTAGGCATAGTATCCACCTTTTGGTATATTTGATTCAAAATCAATCATACTGATTAATATTGACTAGATCAAGCCACAGGCCACTATCCGAGCAAAGCCTTTATATACCCAATGCAACAAACGTGCCGAAGATTTGCCCACCGTAACAGTTACTCCCCCAACTTGGCCTTCTTCCGCCGATTCGCAATAAACCGCGCTTTCTTCTCCTTATTCCCGCAAGTACCCATATCGCACCATCTGCGCGTACGACTCTGGCTGGTATCAAAGAACGCGGCCTGGCAGCTTGGTGACGCACACAAAGCCAGTTTGCCGTCTCGCTCGCCTGCCAGGATGCTGATCGCATCGGCGGCGATCACGCTCAAGGCATCCTCCACGCTGGAGGTCGAACTAAGTTTCCATTGCCGTTTGCCGTCGGGCGTTAGGAATGCAGCTGCCCTGCCCTGGGCACTGTAGTAATTGATGACCTGCACAGCAGGCGTAGGCAGCGCGCGCCCGATCGCGGCAGCTGTCGCGGCGGCGTGAATAGCCTCCCTTAGTTCCCGCGCGCGATTGAACTGGGCGGCGGTACACGTTTGCACCTCCAGGTCATAGACGGCCAGCCAGTCAACAAGCCGCTGCGGCGTAGGGATGCGCTCGACAGGATTGCCGCAACGCTCGGAAAGTGTCCCCGTGAAGCTGGTCGCCAGCACATTACCGAGGCGAAAGTCAGGATATTCAGTACGCATGGAACCACCTTAGACGGTTGACGTTATTGTTGATGACATGTTACAACCATCTTAGCCGGTTCGCAATAGTTCATGGCCGAATCCACGATCGTAGGAGATCTCATGCCTAGTCTCACCAGCGAAGTACACGCATTTGAAGCCCACGCAACTGATGCCGACCTGGACGATCTGCGCGCCCGATTAGCTGCGGCGCGGCTGCCGGAGGCCGAGACGGTATATCGCCCCGCCCCCGACCCACGCCGATGGGACCAGGGCGTGCCGCTCGCGGACCTGATCGATGTCGTGAACTACTGGCGCACCGAATATGATTGGCGAGCGTTCGAAGTGCGCCTAAACCAGATCGGCCAATACCGCACGACTATCGACGGCCTGGGAATCCACTTCCTGCACCGCCGCTCACAGCGCGCCGACGCCACACCCCTGATCATGACGCACGGCTGGCCGGGCAGTATTGCTGAGTTTGTCGATATCATTGAGGAGCTGGCAGACCCAAAAGACGTAGACACGCCTGCATTCCATGTTGTAGCCCCGTCGCTACCCGGCTTTGGCTACAGCGACAAGCCAGCCACCACAGGATGGGGAACCGAGAAAATCGCGGCCACCTGGGTAGAACTCATGGGAAGACTGGGCTACAGCAAGTTTGTCGCGCATGGCGGCGACTGGGGCGGCGTGATCACCACCATCCTGGCCGGCCGGTTTCCGGAACACGTTCTTGGCATCCACTCTACGCTCGCGCAAGCGCCACCTGGGCTGACAACAGATGGGCTAACGCCGGCCGAGCGCAATTGGACCGAGCAAACTCGCGACTTCTGGCACTACCGCGCTGCGTATGCCAAGCAGCAGGCCACCCGCCCTCAGACCACTGGCTACGCGCTCGTGGACTCCCCTGTCGGGCTACTGGCCTGGATCCTGGACAAGTTCTATGAGTGGACAGACAGCGAAGACAGCCCGTTCGAGCGGATTTCCCGGGACCGCATTCTTGATAACGTCACCCTGTATTGGCTAACGCGCAGCGGCGCATCGGCCGCCCGCATCTATTATGAAAGCCACAACTCGCTGGATCCTGAACTACGGGTTGATGTTCCGGCTGCGATTAGCATCTATCCCAGAGATATTGAAAAGTGTCCTCGCCCGTGGGCGCAGGAGCGGTATCGGAGGATTGTGCGGTGGAGAGAGCCTGAGGCTGGAGGGCATTTTCCGTCGTTGGAGGTGCCTGGAGAGTTTGTTAGGGATTTGCGGGAGGGGTTGGGGGTGGTGTTGGCTAGTGGACAACCCATATAGATCAGCAGCCACGCTTTGTCTATTAAGTCAGGACCCAAATCAACCAAGCAGGCCCCTGCCCTTTTACATATCGTAACCAACCGCTTAGAATAGCGTATAAGTAAAAATACGTATGAAAAGGCAAAACCACGATGATCGTTTACGAAGCCGACAAGAGGCAGTTTCTGAATCATATCGACTTCGATGACATCGAAGAGGTCATTCTGACGCGCTTTGTGGCCGCCACTGGCAGACGAGTCAATAGCTCTGAGATCCGTTCGTGGAGGGAATCTCTTGGTTACATTGCGCGTGTATTACGCGATGACGAGATCCCCGATCAAATCGGCGTCGCTGTCGAACTGCACATTCCCCAATCCTCAAAAAGAATTGACGTCACGCTGACCGGACGAGACTCAACTGGCAGCAAAAACGCTATCGTTATCGAGATCAAGCAATGGGAGAAAGCGGTATCTACCGATAAAGATGGGATTGTGGTGACGTATTTAGGCAAAGGGCTTAGGGAGGTTGTCCATCCCTCGTACCAAGCTTGGTCGTATGCCTCATTACTGGAAGGCTTTAACGAAGCGGTATATAACGGCGGAATTGCGATTAAACCCTGCGCTTTTTTGCATAATTATGCACGAGACGGTGTAATCGACAATCCATATTACTCTGGGTATACCGAGAAAGCTCCGCTATTTCTAAAGGGTGCCAAAGAACAAGAGCATCTTCGCAACTTTATCAAGCAGCATGTTAAGTACGGCGATTCGAAAGAAGTACTTTATGAACTTGCTAACGGCCGCATTCGACCCTCCAAAGCACTAGCCGATGCGCTAAAAGGGCTCCTGACCGCCCAGCCAGAGTTTGTCCTAATCGATGATCAAAAGGAAGTATTCGAAGCAACGTTAGCCTGTGCACGCGCAGCTTCTTCCACCTCACCCAAAGTCATTATTATTGAAGGCGGTCCAGGAACTGGTAAGACCGTAGTTGCAATTAACCTGCTCGTGCGTTTGACTAGCGCGGGTCTGCTAGGCCAGTATGTATCGAAGAACGCTGCGCCTCGTGTTGTTTATCAATCAAAATTGGCAGGAACGATTACCAGAAACAGGTTCTCGAGTCTTTTCTCAGGATCAGGCCGTTTTTTTGATGCAGAGCCCAATATCTACGATTTTCTGATCGTTGACGAAGCACATCGCCTGAACGAAAAGAGCGGTCTGTATGGCAATCTTGGAGAAAATCAAGTCCAGGAACTCATCAACGCCTCAGCTTGCACCGTCTTTTTCATTGATGAAGACCAACGCGTCACATTAAGCGATATAGGTTCAAAGCAAGCAATCCGTGAGTTTACTGCCGCTAAGGGAGCGACTATCGAGGAATATGAACTTGCCTCACAATTTCGTTGCAGCGGATCTGACGGGTATCTGGCGTGGTTAGATAACACCCTTGACATCCGTCCAACGGCAAACCAGATCTTGGATACCTCTGAATACGATTTTCGTGTATTTGAATCTCCTCAAGCGCTTCACGAGGCAATTGAAGAGAAGAACGATCGGAACCGAGCACGAGTCGTTGCCGGATATTGTTGGCCTTGGTTAAGTAAGAGGAATTCTCAAGCATATGACATTGTTATTGGTGAAGAATATCGCCGCCAATGGAATCTCGATAAAGATGGCAGCCTATGGATAATTGCGCCAGAATCCATTGAACAAGTTGGCTGTATTCATACTTGCCAAGGCCTTGAAGTGGATTACATCGGCGTCATTATCGGGCCTGACTTTATTGTACGCAACGGACGAATTATTACCCGAGCAGAGGAAAGAGACCGGCACGACAAATCGATTCGCGGATACAAAACAAGGCTAAAAACTGACCCAGAGCAAGTAAGAGCTGAGGTAGATCTCATCATCAAGAATACGTACAGAACCCTCATGACTCGCGGAATGAAAGGCTGCTACGTATATTACACTGACGAGGAAACAGCGGAGTACTTTCGTACAACGATTCGTTCCGATCCATCAGTCCAAGCGAGCGCCTTTTATAGATCAGAAATACACGCAACTGGGAAATAAAAAACCACTAGCTGCCAAGCACATAAATACGACTCTCACATTCGGGATCAATAAAAATAGTAGCGCACTAATAATATAGCTTTTGTGATTAACTGTAATTTCTCCAAAACGCACAAACCCATAGGCCAGTGCAAGCCAACGTCTTAGGAGCAAGCAATGAAATACTGGTGGGTCAATCAAAATCAAACCTACGTTCACGAAGTCAACGGTGGCTATCTCTGGTCCCCTAAGACTAAGAAAAATGGGGCTCGTAACCGCTTCTACGACACCATGACTCAGGTAGCGCCCGGTGACGTGATATTTTCATTTGCAAATACTTACATTAAGGCTATTGGTATAGCTAGCGAAGCACACCGGTCAGCTAGTAAGCCAAATGAATTCGGTACTGCTGGTGCTAATTGGAAAGACGAAGGTTGGTATGTGCCAGTAGCTTTCATAGAACTAACCAATCCAATCCGCCCCAAAGACTATATGGATCGTTTGGCTCCACTACTACCATCCAAATACTCACCCCTCCAAGAAAGTGGCAATGGCAACCAAGGTGTATATCTCGCATCGGTACCGGACAACCTAGCCCATGAGTTAGAAGCCATACTAGAAGGTCAAGTACAGTCTATTCTTGCCAATATGAACAACGCTGCGGAAGCCGACGACTGTACCACCATTGATAAATTACTCCTTGACGGAAGCCTACTCGCCACTCAACGTACCCAGTTGATCCAGGCTCGAATAGGTCAAGGACTGTTTCGGTCTCGCGTTGCAGCGCTCGAGCCCTGCTGCCGTATCACCGGGATTATCGATCCCAGATTTCTAATAGCCAGCCATATAAAGCCGTGGTCAAAGAGCAATAATATAGAGAAGCTCGATGGTCACAACGGTTTGTTATTAGCTCCGCATATCGATCGATTGTTTGACAAAGGATATATCACGTTTGAAAACGATGGTCTGTTGCGCTTTAGCCAGCAATTGCCGACTGAGATATACCAGGCCTGGAATTTGGATGCATTAGTCGCGGCCAAACCGTTTTCTCAGCAACAACAAGAGTACATGGCGTATCACCGGGTTGAAATATTTCAAGATAAACCGAGCAACAGATAGTGGCCAATTGACAAATCGGTCAATCGAAATTCAGGTAGCGTGTCCTAACTACTGTCACAATTGGTGATCACTAGTTCAAAGGCGTGAACGACTCTTTAAATGAGCAATATAAAAATCAATATCTTCTTCGGAATATCCTAAAATCTGTCCTTTTTGGCGTTCCACTGATTCGGAACAACCGTTCTCCCAGGAATATTGAATCAGCTCGATCAATTTAAAGGCCTTATCTTTCGCACCAGGAACCCAAACCACCAGGGTCTCATACGGTGGACCTTCGCCAATCTTTATTGATTCAAATACTCCTTCGTCAAGACACTTTTTCATATCCTGAAAGTGCACTTCGGGATAGTCACAGTGGAAGTAGGCAACCTCTTTTTTTCCGGCGAGCATCAATTTTGCTTCCTGAAGTTCATGAGGGCCTAGCTTCCCTTGCTTAACCTTGTTCTTGATAGTCATATATGATGAATTAATTGCAATGCGTTAATGGTGCTCCAGCGAACTTTTCCAACTCGCATATGGTTCCTTGGTTTTTGGGGTCTTTTTCTAATAATTCAAATAATTTCTGGTTATAACATTCAGGACAAAGATTGTCGTATAACCCTCCATGAAATGCTCCGCACTCCTCACACTTAAAACCTAAGCTTTCGGCTGCATTGGCCAACATGTCAGCATTCGCTGTGTTAAAAAAAATTGCGACTAATAAAATAGCAACATTCAAAGCGCTTTTCATTCTAACCTCCGACAGGCAATGATTACAGCCTCAATATTAGATAATGAGAATCATTATCACCTTGATGAAAGTTAAATTAATAATATTGTGGCGACGTTAGTAAGCCTTTTCACACAAGAAAAATACTAGAAAGGTACTTCAAGATCATTACCCGCTGAATAACCTACCCCATCAATCCCCACAACGGATCATCCCTCCCCCGCATCGCCATCTGCATCCCTTCCGCAAACGGCGACTCCGGAGCGTCCTCCAGCAGCAGCGATTCATAAGCCACCACCCGGTTGGCGATCTTCCACGCCCCTTCCCGCTTCTCAAACCTGTCCAGATAACGACACCGTACCTGCGTCTGTTGTCCGCTACCGCCTACTTTGAGCCCAACGTCCGAGGTTGATGCCCCGTCACCCGGCTTGAGTCGTTGGTAGGTCACGCAGTAGGTTTCAACTAATGCGACATTGTCCCCGCGCCAGTCGATCAGGCAGTTGCCCAGCAGGTGCATGGATTGCGCCACACCTTCGTGGCGGCGGGTCATCCACCGGATCAGGCCATCAATGTTGCCGTTGTAGGGGCCGTGGTAGTCCATAGCGTCTGTGTGGTAAACGCCGCGCACAAGGTCAAACTCGCGCCGGTCTACGCCGCGGCAATACAGTTGCAATACACGCTTGATTTCGTCTTCTGCGCGCAGGCGCTGCAGGAATTGGTCATTTTCGTTCATGGTTTATGCTTCGCAAATATGGCAAGCCCGTTTTAGCCTAGCCATGGTTAGTCAGTTTGTCCTAAATAAGGCTCAATAAAATCAACGCCTTGTCGCATACGGCGCTACGTTATGCGCCCTGCGCCGTATGCCAAGCGATGCCCTAAGCCGTGTCCGTCGCCGCAACCTTCACTGCATCCCGGGCCGCAGACACCCCTGCAATACGCCCAATGGTCAGCGCATTAGCAATGGAGTTACCGCCGCCCACGTAGCGGTTGCCCAGTACGCCACCGCCCGCCTCACCTGCTGCATAAAGTCCTTTGATGACCGCGCCCCGTACGTCGCACACCCGCGCTTCGGTGTCGATGGTCAGGCCCGTGTGTGTGCAGACCAGTTCTGCCGGACATGTCCGGGCCGCGTAGTATGGCGGGTGTGATATGGGTTCCAAAGGCTTGGTGTCGCCCTTGTTTTGCATGGTGGCCTGGCGCAGGAAGTCCGGGTCTTGCCCGTTGGGCAGTTGTTCGTTCCAGCGCGCAACAGCAGCAGTCAAACGATCTGCCGGTACGTGCATTTTGGCAGCGAGCTCCTCCAGGGTGTCCGCGCTTAGCATGTGCCCTGCCCTGGCGTCTTGCTCAATGCGTTCTTTGTTCCAGTGGGCGTATCCTTCGGGCAACGCGTTGCGGGCTTTTTCATCGAACACGTTCCATACGCTGCCACCGTTGTCACGCACAATGCCGGGCGATACCGCATAGGGGATGTCTTCGTTCATGAACCGGTCACCCGCCTGGTTGATGTAGATCCGCGAACGTGGCGGGAAGCCAGACTGCCAGTGGTGCAGGCGCTGTATATAAGAGGTCACCATCAACAGGCCCTGGCCGTGTCCGGTCAATGCCGCGTTGGCCGATTCGGCAAAGCGGATATGGTCGCCCCGGCTGCCGGGCGCGGCAACAATGAACAGGTCTTCGCCCGCTTCCAGCGTTTCGGGGTAATACAGGCGGCGCAGGTGGCTGTTATGGGCAAAGCCGCCACTGGCCACAATTACGGCAGAGGCCTCTATCAACTCACCACCAATCCGGATGCCGCGCACCTGCCCGTCTTCCACCACCAAGTCTTCCACCCGGTTATCCAGGAACAGGTCTATGCCCTTTGCCAGCCGTTGCTGGTTCAGCGCAGTAACCAGGCCATAGCCCTGGTCTTTGGGCACATGACCACGCCACACATCTTCCACACCGGCCTGCATTAAGCCCGGGTCGTGGGCGTTGGTAGAAAATTTGGCGGGGAAATCTACGCCAAGTGTGATCAGCCATTCCAGCGTGGGGCCCGATTCATCGCAAAAGCGTTTGATCAGCCCCGGGCGCAGACGCCACTGGTTCAGGTCCATATAGTGCTGGAAAAACCGCTCGGCCGAATCTTCCACGCCCAGCGCACGTTGCACGCTGGTATTGGCGGCGGTAAACATGCCGGCCGAAAGCTGAGTAGATCCGCCAATCTCTTTTTCCGATTCCAGAATGACCACGCGTGCGCCCTGTTCTGCGGCAGAGATCGCGGCGGCCAGGCCCGCGCCGCCGGCGCCGATCACAATCACGTCCCAGTTATTCATAAGTCGCCTCCCTGCGAGATCTCTGCCGCTTCGTGGTTGATGCGCCAGTAGGTGCCGGCGGCAACTAACGCCCCATCCACCGTCAGCTCACTGCCGCTCATATATGAAGAGGCTTCAGAAATAAGAAAAACCACGGCGGCGCTCACTTCTGAAGGCTGCCCGGCTCGCGCCAGGGGAATAGATTTGAGCGATGACGCCACAAAGGCCGTGGCGCTATTGACCATGGCAGTATCGATCAGACCCGGGTGTATGGAGTTGGCGCGAATGCCCCAGGGCGCATATTCGGCTGCGGCAGTTTTGGTGAGCCCACGCAGGCCCCATTTACTGGCTCCGTAGGCTGCGCCATGGTAACCAAGTTGGCCGGAAATGGAAGAAATATTCACGATGGACCCGCCGCCGCTCTCGCGCATCAACGGCGCCATTGTCCTTATGCCATAGAACGCACCGGTCAGGTTCACGGCCATGACCCGGTCCCAGTTCGCATCGTCGGTGTCGCCAATGCCATGGCGATACGATACGCCCGCGTTATTGACCAGCCCCACCAACGAGCCCAGATTATTTCGGATGTCATCGGCCAGCGTTTCCCACGACTTGGAATCGGTCACATCCAGCACATGGCCGCTGGCAGAGTCGCCGCTGTCACGGATGGTGGCAACGGTCGCCTCGGTGTCCTTGACGTCTGCCACGCAAACATGCCAGCCAGCCTGGGCCAGCGCGTGCGCATGGGATTGGCCCATGCCCTGGGCGCCACCCGTCACAATGACCACGCCCTTATGATCAGCCATGGCGCGAGCCTCCGTCTACGCCTAGCGTTTGGCCAGAAACATATGAAGCAGAGTCGGACACCAGAAACAGCAATGCGCCCAGTACATGTTCGGGTGTGCCTATATGTCCCAGCGGGATAGAGGCCAGGGACTTGTCCATGGCGCCCGGTATTTCGCGCACCCAGTTGGTCATTTCAGTATCGATAAAGCCCGGGGCCAGCGCATTCACGCGGATGCCCTTGTCGCCCAGTTCCACCGCCAGCGAACGGGTCAGGTTGTGTACAGCAGCCTTGGTTGCCGAGTAAATGGCCCGGCCGCGCCTGACCCGGAAGGCCGCCACAGAAGCCATGTTCACAATCACGCCGCCCGGTTGCATCACCTCTGCCGCCGCCTGTGCCCCGAAAAACACGCCGTCTACATTGACGCCGAATGTCTGTCGCACTTGCTCGGCGGTTACCGATCCGATCTCCGATTGCGGGAATACACCGGCGTTACTGACCCACATATCCAGGCGACCAAACCGTTTGACGGCCTCTGCGGCGATCTGGACCAGGCTCTCGCTGGAGGTCACATCGCCTCTCAGGGCGGTAAGCGTTCCACCGCCTTGCGTCTTGCCATCTGCCGCCTGTGATTTGGCAAACGCCGCCTTCAGTTCTTCTTCATTGATGTCCACGCCAATCACATGCACGCCCTGGCTGGCCAGCCCTGCCGCAAAGCAGGCGCCCATTCCTCTTGCCGCGCCGGTTACCACTGCCACGCGCCCGGCCAGTTCCGGATACTGTGCGAGTTTGAATGCCGGCTGTTTGTTATTCGATTGATTTTCCACTTCTACGTCCTTAATAAAAATTCATAAACACCTGTGAACGCGCGTCATCTAGCATCATCGCATCCTGCAGGCTTGCCAACTGAAATCGGTATGTCGACATTAATACGTCGTTAACGCCAGATTCAATGTCACAGTCAATACGTCACCGTGCGACGGCTCACCTGCCATCCTTGTTTTGTCATTGCCAGTTGGTCGTCAAGCGTGACAATGCGCAAAATGCGCGTCTCGCCCGCCTCCTTGGTCGCCACAATCGACAAGTAAGCCCGCACCTGGGCGCTGGTCGCATCGCATTCAACCACCCAGATGTTGTCGATCAGATGTCGATGGCGTTCGCCGCTCTGTTGCGCCGCCTGGCTAAACGCCTTTGAAATACCTGCCAGTTGCTCGCATCCGATTGCTGGCTGCCCATAGGTAGGCGAGTGAAATTGGCCATCCGGGGTAAAGGTATGCGCCCAGTCATCGTGCTGGCCACTATCGATCAGATGCGCCTGCCTGGCGTAAAGATTTCGCACTGCCGCGGCTGTGCTATCACGCTCGTGATTCATTGTCTGTTCCTGAATAACGGTAATAGGCCGGGCCGTCCATGGCCCGCGCCTGAAGGATCGGGGTTGCCCCCGCTTATGGCATAACCAAGGTATCCATGTTGACCTTGCTGTAGAGTTCCTGCTCCAGCAATTTAGCCACGGCGTTTGCATCTTTGCGATCAACCTTGTCCAACAGGTCGCGCCACTTGGCTTCCAGCTTGGTGTATTGCTCAATCAGGTTCGTTGGGTCTGCAATCTTGCGTTCTTTCACGGAAGATTTGGCCAGCTCTTTGATATAACTGGTCTGAAACGCGGCCAGGGCGTCGACCAGATCCTGGTCAGGCTTGATTACCTTGATCTTCTCTTGCGCCAGCTTCAATGCTTCGTCTGCGCGGGCCGAGTAACCCACCTGCTGGTCCGCCAGGCCTTTGGCCATCAGCGAGACCATGGTTTTCTTGTGCTCGGCAGACAGCTCCTTCCAGAAATCCGGATTCAGCACATAGGTCGCGCCGGGCACGGCGCCCATGTCAAGACGCGTAATGGATTTGGCTACCTCAATGAATTTCGAGTTGATCAGGTTGGGTACTTCAGCCATGGTGCAGTCCACAGAACCACGTGACAGCCCCGTATACACGTCGCCGATGGGTACAGAAACCGGTACGCCGCCAATGCTGGCGACCCAGTCCGTTTGCGTGCCGCCCGCTGTACGGATTTTTTTACCCTTGGCATCCGCCAAAGACTGAATGGGCTTGGCACACATGAAGTTATAGATCGGCGTTGAATAGCCACCGGCAAAAATCACGCCCTGCTTTTGCCATTCGTTGATCAGGTCCTTGTTGGATAGATTAATTTCGGTATAGGCAAAGGCAGCGGCCATGGGGTCCTTGACCAGAAAGCCCAGGTCGACCAATACATTGTTCAGTGGCAATTCTGCCGGCGTATACCCGGCGTACACGATACCCAACTGCGCAGTACCGTCGCGCAAGGCCTGAATGGTTGCCTTGGCCGGCACCAGCGCGCCCCCGGAATACACCGTAAAGGCGATCTCGTCATTGGTGGCTTTTTTCAGACCCTCGGCAAATTTCTGGTATGGCTCTGCATTCAGCGTATGGATGGGTTGCAGCCAGTTGGTGGCTCGGTAGCTTGCGGCCATTGCGGCGGTTGATGCCAGCAGGCTGGCAATTGCAAGTGTCATTACAGTTTTTTTCATGATTGTGCTCCTCGTTGGGTTGCAGATCGTCTGTGACAACGATCTGTCTTGGAATAATGTTCAATTGTTTATTGCATAAAAGAAGGCAGCCAGAGCGTAAGGATCGGGAAGGCGATCATGCACGCGACCGTGAAAATGTCGGCAACAATAAACCAGGTCACGCCCTTGAAGATGGTGCCCAGGGAGACCGATTTACCCAGGCTTGAGCGAATGACATACACATTCAGCCCCAGCGGCGGCGTGATCAGGCCGATCTCAAGCAATTTGACCACCAACACGCCAAACCAGATCATATTGATGCCATAGCCATCCAATAGCGGAGACAGCACAGGCAGCGTGAGCAGCATGATGGAAATGCTCTCCATGAAGCAGCCCAGCACCAGATAAACAAGACAGATCAGGATGATGACGGTAATAAAATCAAGGCCACTGAGCGAACTGGTCACCCATACCGGCAGCGTTGAGAGCGCAATAAAGCGCGAGAAGATCGCAGCGCCCACCACAATAATAAATATGGCAGATGTGCTGACTGCCGTATCGAACAGGGCTTTTTCAGCCACCTTCAACGTAAACTGGCGCCGCACAACTGCAATGACAACCGCCAGGAATGCACCAATGGCGCCGGCCTCGGTCGCGGTAAACACACCCGTGAAGATCCCGCCCAGGACGCCGGCAATCAGCAGCGGCAACGGCCAGATGTCCCTGATCGCCTCTTTTTTTTGCTCTGCCGTATAGATCTCATTGATTCGGGGCGCCAGGGACGGATCCAGCTTGCAGCGAATGGTAATCATGGCGATATAGACAACCGCAGAAAGCAGGCCAGGAATCACCGCCGCCACAAACAGCGTGCCAATCGACAGATCGGTAATTAGCCCATAGATAATCAACAATACACTGGGCGGAATCAGGGAGCCTAATGTGCCTGCCGACGCTACCGAGGCTGTGGCCAAAGATGGCTTGTAACCAGCCCTGAGCATTTCAGGAACGGCAATGCGGGAAAAGGCGGCGGCAGTCGCCACGCTGGAGCCGCTGGCCGACGCAAAAAGCGCGCTGGCCAACACGGTCGCGGACGCCAGCCCACCGGGCACTTTACCCAGGAAGATCCGGGCCGCGCTGAACAAGCCGCGCGTTAAGCCCGCTGCCGATGCGAAATACCCCATCAGCAAAAACATGGGCACGGCCGACAGATTCCAGTCGCCCACCAATTCATAGGGAACTGCTTTGGCTACCCCTATTGCGGGCTTGACGCCAATAATGAGGATAATGCCCAGAAAACCCACCAGCCCCATGGCGATACCAATGGGAAAGCGGGTGACAATAAACGTGAGCAGCAAGCAAATGCCGAGTACACCAATTAACAACGGATCCATTGCTGTTCCCTCAAACTTGTTCTGGAAGATCAGTGACATCATCGATAATGCCGTGATGCAGTGGTGGGCGTCCGGTCACGATACGAAGCAACTGGAGCAAGGCGACGATCGCGCCCAAGCCCAGGCCTAGCGGCAGTAAAAACCGGGCGGGCCAGGTAATGACATTCCAGGTGCTCGAATCGAATTCGCCAATCTGGTAGGCATGCATGGCCGGCGCCCACAGAAACCAGGCCAGGAACCCGTAGCAGATCACCGTTGCCGCAGTGCCCGACGCGGCCATGATGACGCGGATGGGTTTGGAGGCAATGTTATAGAGCAGCTCAACAACAATGGATTCGCCGCATACTTCCACCCAGGCCAGCGGCAGGAACACAATGGCCACCATGTAGTAGCTGGCCACAATCGCCTCGCTGCCAGCGATGGGCTGATCGAACAAATACTTGCCTGCTACATCAAGCGTGACCTGAAGCATCATCAGAACCAGCGCTGCCGAACACAGCAAAACCAGCGCGCGACTGGCCAGCACAATTAGTCTGTCCATAGCCTGTTCCTCCTGAACGCGGTGTCGTGTCGTGGAAATTTTTGCGGAGCGATTGCGACCCCTGCCTTGAAAACACCCGAAGTATCAGGCGAACTCGCGGGGCGATCCGCGATGTGGGTTTCTTGTCTCATGTATACACAGTTATTAAAATTGGCGGTTTTTTAGGGTAAAACCTTTGAATAAATGCCATTGTGCATACATGAAGGGAGGAAGTTTATTAGTGATTTCCCTAGTTTCGGGAATTTTACGTATACTGGAGTATGAGTCTTTTCTATTTATGTATACATGAAACCAATGAACACCCTGGCTGATCACGTCACCCACACGCTCCGTAGCTGGATCCTGCAAGGCATATTGCAACCCGGCGAGCGGCTGGAAGAAATTCCGCTGGCGGAAAAACTTGGGGTATCGCGCACGCCGGTGCGCGCGGCGCTGGGCAACCTGGGCAATGAAGGCCTATTGGAGCATCGAACCAAGCGCGGCTACACCGTGCGGGTTTATCAATATGAAGACATCATCGGCGCTTATGAAGTGCGTGCGGTGCTCGAAGGGCTGGCCTGTCGTCGCGCTGCGCAAAAAGGGCTGTCCGATCTTGCCATCAGCAAACTCAAGGCATGCCTGGCGCAAGGCGATGCGATTCTGGATAAGGGCGTGCTGTTACCCGAAGATCACGCGCCCTACCAGGAGATGAACGTCACGCTACATGAGACGCTACTGTCTGCGGCGGAAAACTCTTGGGTTACCCGATTCACCACCCAGGCGCAGACCGCGCCCTTTGCCTCGGACCGGATCATGCTGTGGGAAGATCACGGCATCATCAGCCGCTCGCACCAGGACCATCACCGTATCGTCACGGCTGTGATTGAAAAGGATGCTGCGCGGGCCGAACAGCTGATGCGCGAGCATATCTACTTTGCGGGACTGTTGCTAAGGGATAATTATGAGCGGTTGAGCAAGAAGAATACGTCGGGGACGTAGGAAATCGGCCAAGGGACAATCTGCCGGCTGGCCTCGTTCAGGAGTGCCGCACCTAGCACGCGGCGGCCATCCGTTTCCACCCCTTTTATGGTTCGGCATATCTGAACTGCAGTAGCCGTCTTCAGCGACCTTGAGTTGAGTGACTGGTATCCTCGGTACAGTGCGGTGCTATAGTGCAAGGCCTCTTTCGTTGCGGGATCGGCCAGAACATTCGACCCCTCTCTCGCATACTGAAAGAGCCGGTCTGTCAATATGTTTACGCCATCGACATGTTCGTCTGATATGTCGATAAAAACGATTTATTTCGACATATCAGGATAAATGGCATCCTTGACACAGGCAACAATTTTGTTATGCCATTTTCCTATAGCTGAAATCTATCTGAACATCTGGTGCCCGGCGGGGGAATCACTCATCATTTGTCGTTCTCATACAAACAATGACGGAGACGAAAATGCATAAACTATTGTCGTTGGCAGTAGGAATTGGTCTTGCTGCGCAGTTTTTTACTGTTCACGCCAATGCCAGCAAAATTGCCGATACCCAGACTCAGGTTATCCAGACACCGAAAGGAGCAAAGGTCGAGGTATTTATCAATGGCACTGGAACGCCGATTGTCCTGCTACCGTCTCGCGGTCGGGGTGCAGAAGATTTTGATCCGCTGGTGCCGTTCCTGCAGCAAAAGGGCTATCAGGTTATTCGTCCAGAGCCACGCGGGATCGGCAAAAGCCAGGGCCCGACAGAAAATATCACCTTGCATGACTTGGCCGATGATATCAATCAGGTTATCCAGCAGGTTGCGAAAAAGCCCGTCATCATTGCCGGTCATGCTTTCGGCAATTGGGTCGCTCGCATGACGGCAGTCGATCACCCGGACGCAGTACGTGGTGTCGTCATTATTGCCGCGGCGGCCAAAAGTTATCCGGAAGCCATGCCGGAGCTGGTAGAAAAAGTGCGTCATGCCACCGACCAGAGCGTCCCGGAAGCCCAGCGACTGGCCGCGTTGCAATTCGGTTTTTTTGCCAAAGGGCATGATGCACGTTCCTGGTTGAGCGGCAGCTATGGTGATGTCGCCAAGAGCCAGCGCGCGGCGGGCAAGGCGACCCCGCAGTCGGAATGGTGGTCTGGGGGACACGCTCCCTTGCTGGAAGTACAGGGCGAACTGGATCCTTTCAAACCAGAGTCGACCCGCCAGGAAATGAAAGAAGAGTTCGGTGCCAGGATTAGCACGGTTGTTATCGCCAATGCCAGCCACGCGCTCGTACCGGAGCAGCCGCAAGCGCTGGCAGACGCGCTTGATAATTGGATCAAAACACTCAAGCCGTGACCAGACGAACCAAAGAAGCCAGCCGCGCAGGTTGGCTTCTTTCATCACCATCATAAGTTATCTCGGCAATTCTCGACTTTAAAAATTGCGACTTTAACGGGCAGATAGGTCTGTTGGCGTCAGCCGCCCCGCCGAACGACGTCATTCAAAAACGGAGATTTGAGCATACAAAGGCGATAACGGCTGCTGATTAATCTTCCCATGGCAGTACTCGCAAGCACACCACTAATGATAACCAAGGCACACGCCCTATTGACGCTGCGCGCGCTGATGCGCTGTCGACTCCATTCCCACATCCTCACCTCACTGTACCGATTACCCGCAGCCCGCGGCACGATGTCAATGAGGGGGACATGAATTATTATAATTGGCATATGACCTATGCCTTTGGAGTTATAGCTTGAATCAACCTAGTATGGAACAATGGCGACTATTCGTTCAGATAGCTGACCTTGGTAGCCTTAGTCTTACCGCTACCGTTCGCGATGTAGCGCAGCCTGCATTAAGCCGGCAGCTTGCTGCACTGGAAAAAGCGTGCGGCGGTCGCTTATTTGAGCGTGGTGCTCGAGGAGTCCGCTTAAATGAGGTTGGACAGCGTCTTTATCCGCAAATTGTAGAATGGCTGGCCAAAGCAGATGAGTTGTTGCTGGAAGCGCGCGGTGAGTCTCGCATGGCGTCGGGACAGGTACGTTTCGGGGTACTGGCATCCATTTCTCCGCAGCTGGTGACAGAGGTATTTAAGACGGTACGGGAAAAATTTCCCAGAATCCAGTTGCAAATTTCATCTGGACTTAGCGGTATGTTGGCCGAAGGTATTGGAAACGGCACGCTGGACCTGGCCCTATTGTCTACGAATACGCGTGACTATCGCAGCCAGGAAATTCCTATCGGCAGCGTGCCACACGTATTGGTAGGCGCTCCCGGGGATGTGATAACAAGGGCCAAGACGGTAACTTTCTCGCAGTTGGACAATTTGCCCTTGCTGGTTCCGGGCGGTCGTTATGCGCTGCATGGGCTGCTGTTGCATTGGGCTCATCGAAAAAAGATCAGCCTGAATGTGGTGGCCGAGTGTGATGCGTTGGATTTGCAAAAGCAGTTAATTCGTACCGCGGGCGTATATGCCATTATGGCGATCAGTGCGATTCGTTCGGATGTCGAGAAAGGTTTTTTACAAGCCGCCGAGATTGTGTCGCCGGCGCTGCAGCGCAATCTTGTCTTGCGGGTTTCCTCTGCGAAACCGTTAACACCCGCATGCAGGGAAGTGCTGCGAATTGTCGAGCAATCGGCAATCGGTCTGCTCAAGGCCAATGCTAACCCCGCTGTTCGCAGCAAGAGATAAATAGAGAGAATGAGTATGCGTGATCAACCCAATATCCTGTTCGTGATGATGGACCAGTGGCCGGCAAAGGTAATGCGTGCCGCAGGCCATCCCACCATTCTGACGCCAACGCTGGATCAATTAGCACGACTGGGTACAAGATTTTCGCGTGCCTACTCCGAGTGTCCGATTTGTATTCCCGCCCGGCGGACAGTGATGACAGGGACAACGCCGCGATCCCATGGTGATCGCGAGTTTCAGCCGTCCCTGGGCATGCCGGATTTTCCGACAGTGGCGCAATGCTTCAGGGATGCTGGTTACCAGGCGTTTGGCGTTGGTAAAATGCACGTCCACCCGCAACGCGATCGAATGGGCTTTGACGACATCTGGCTTGCGGAAGAAGGACGCCCCCAGCTTGGCGCGATTGATGATTACGACATGTACCTGGCAGATCAGGGACACGCCGGCACCCAGTTTCTTCACGGCATGAACAACAATGATTATTTGTTCAGACCCTGGCACCTGGACGAGAGGCTGCATGTCACCAACTGGATAACCAGAGAGTCAGCACGAATGATCAAGCGGCGGGATCCCGGCAAGCCCGCATTTTGGCATGTGTCGTATACGCACCCTCACCCTCCTCTGGTGCCATTGGAAGCCTACATGAACATGTACGAACTGGACCGGGTAGACCTCCCACTTCAAGCAGAATGGGCTGCAGGAGAACTGCCTCCCGCCTTGTCGGCGACCAGGCAGTATTGGCCAACGGAATTCAAAAACCATGAACTACAGGCGATTCGCCGCGCCTATTACGCACTGTGCACTCATATCGACCATCAATTGCGTGTTCTGATCGGCACCTTGCGAGAGGAGCAGGTCCTGGACAACACGGTCATTCTGATCTGCAGTGACCACGGGGATATGTTGGGAGATTTTGGACTTTGGGCAAAACGCGTCTTTTATGAAGCTTCCGCACAAGTGCCTATGCTGGTTGTCGGAGCTTCGGGCAGCAATAGCGTGCAAGCCAATCATGTTGATAACCGGCTGGTGGGGCTTCAGGATGTGATGCCTACCCTGTTATCACTGGCGGGATTGCCCATTCCCTCCACCGTAGATGGCATCTCCATGTTCGGAGATACCCGGCGGAACATCCTGTTCGGCGAGTGTCGGGAGAACGTTCTTGCCACCCGCATGGCGCATGACGGTCGTTTCAAGCTTATTTGGTACCCGGCCGGCAACCATTTGCAGCTGTTTGATCTTGAGACTGACCCGGCTGAACTCGTTAATCTTGCGGGTAAAAATGAATTTACCCAGGTACAAAGCAGGCTGGAGCGCGCACTCATGGAGCACGCCTGGGGCATTGATAACGAATGGATCGTCGATGGACGACTCGTTGGGTTTTCCCCGCCTGATACAGCTCGTAACGGTGACCGGCATTTTGGGGGGCAACGCGGCGTTCACTATCCGCCGCCGCCACTTGATGACCCAGCCAGGGCAGTTGGTTCCCCGGGCTAGAGATCCACACCATTGTAATAACAGAAAAACGAAGGAGACAACGTGAAAACAACCAGACGCCACGTCCTGGGATTGATGGCCGCGCTCGCTTGCGCACCAGGAGTGGCCATCAGCGCCGCAAAATGGCCAAATGAAAAACCGATTCGTATCATTGTGCCGTTCCCACCAGGCGGAAATTCAGATTTACTTGCCAGGGCTATCGGACAGCAGCTATCAGAAAAATTGCGGCAGTCCGTAGTCATTGAGAACCGCTCGGGTGCAGGCGGCTCTATTGGCGCCGCCGCGGCCGCGCGCGAGGCCGCGGATGGCTATACGTTCCTGTTGGGAGATATCGCGACCCAGGTCATCAATGAACTTATCCTGCCAAAGCTATCCTATAGCCCCGAAAATGATTTTGTGACTGTTTCCAGGCTGACAAGTGTTTCGCTCTTGTTTGTCGCCAACCCGAAGCTTGGCGTAAAGAGCTTCGCGGATTTTATTACTCAAGCCAAATCCAACCCAGGTAAGCTGACCTATGCTTCCGGTGGAACAGGAACACCTAGTCACCTGGCAATGGCTATGCTGGCTGCAAACGCCGGAATTGAGCTCGTGCACGTTCCGTACCGAGGCAGTGCGCCGGCGCTGAACGATATCATTGCGGGGGAAGTCGATGTCATGCTTGATGGCGCCGCGACGCAACTGGTGCGAACCGGCAGGTTACAGTTGCTTGGTGTTTCAGGTGAAAAATCTCCGGCATTTCCCGATGCGCCAACCATCGCGCAAGCCGGTGTGGCAAATTACCGGTTTTCTTCCTGGCATGGGATATTTGCTCCAAAATCGACGCCCACAGAGATCGTGAACAGTGTTGCTTCGGCGTTATCAGACATTCTTGGACAACCTGCACTTAAAAAACAGTTTGCTGACCAGAACATCCAGCTTTTAGCGTCAAACCAAAAAGCGTTTAACGATATCATCAAACAGCAAAAAGAGGAATTTACCAAGCTGGTTCGAGAACAAAATATTAAAGCTCAGTCTTAGACGTGGATTATTACGAGACGAATTTATTTAGGTAGGCATGCGGCACTTCATTAACGCCTCACGGGACTGATTGGACTTTGGGCAACAGCCTTGCATGCAGCGCATCAGCCTGCCCAGTCGTTAATATCCAGCACAGCCGCAGCGAAGGCGTCGGGCGCTTCCTGAGCAAGATTGTGGCCCGCATTGGGGATGATCCGGTTTTCATGACGTCCTGTGAAGCGCGACGGATTTGCTTGTCCCTCTGCCACTGGCGTCACCCCATCGGCATCCCCCTCCAGGGTAATCGTAGGTACGGAGATCGGCGGCGCACTGGCCAGGCGTCTTTCCATTTCGTCAAACAGAGGGTCGCCATCGACCAGCCCGAAGCGGTGTCGATACGAATGGATGACAACGTCGACGAAATCGGGATTGTCAAACGCCGCTGCGGAGCGGGCGTAAGTGTCCTGGTCAAAGCGCCAGGTCGGTGACCATAAGGACCACAAGAGTTTACAGACTGCATGGCGGTTTTCGGTCAGCCCCGCGCGACCGCGTTCGCCATGAAAATAGTATTGATACCAAAGCCGATACTCTTTGTCCGGACTGGCCGGCTGCACGGATGCGGCAATATCCTGTATGTTGTAGCCGTTCACGGAGACCAGACCACGCACCCTGGATGGATACAACGCGGCCACGATGCAGGCAGCCCGGCCGCCCCAGTCATATCCGCCCAGCACCGCTTGTTCAATCTGCAATGCATCCAGTAACGCCAGCAAGTCTGCCCCCAGCGCGGCCTGCTGTCCCGAGCGACGTATGGTCTCATCAACAAATCGGGTAGGCCCGTATCCCCGAAGAAACGGCGTGATGACGCGTGCTCCCCGCGATACCAGTTGCGGTGTGACCTCGTCATAGGCATGGATGTCATAGGGAAAGCCGTGCAGCAGAACAACAGGCCACCCATCGGCGTTGCCCTGTTCGTGGTAGGCGATCTCAAGCTGCGTGGTTGCTATTTTCTTAAGCATGAAGCCATCCTTTCAGTTAATGTCAAAGTCCCAGGCAAACCGCCCCGCCCACGACGGTCAGGCATGCGAGCCAGCGTTTTGCACTCACGGCCTCTCGCAGAAACAGTCTTCCGATAAGCACGGCAAACACCACGCTGGTTTCGCGTAATGCCGACACTGCACCTATCGCGCCCGATTGCAACGCCCAGATCACGATGCCGTATGCCGCAAGCGAGACCAGGCCACCGATGAGCGATATGCCCGTTGTCCTTGGCGCCGTGCGTAGCGGCGTCAACAGCGCTGCGAGCCCGCGCCTGGCGACGAACAAAACCGGCATCAGCCAATAAAACAGGAACATCCACGCAGTGTACGAAAGCGCCTGCCCGCCCGACAAGCGCACGCCAATGCCGTCGATCACAGTATAGAACGCGATGATCACACCCGTCATCAGCGCAGCCACTACGCCCTTGCGCGACACCTGGCGCCCCTGCAGCGCGATCGCCATAATGCCACCCGAAATCATCACGATGCCCAAGGCGTGCAAAGGCCCGATGCCCTCACCTGCAAAGAGCGCCGCGCCCAGTGTGACGAACAGCGGCGAGGAACCGCGTGCAATCGGATACGCTTGCGCCAGGTCGCTGCGACGGTACGACCGCACAAGGCTTACGTTGTAGACGATGTGTATCAGTCCCGAGGTGATGATGTACGGCCAGGCAGCACGCGCCGGCAATGGAACGAACAATATCACGACCGTAGAGACTGCCGCGATGGCCACGCTCATCCACGTCATCGACAGCAGACGATCACCGTTGCCATGCAAAAGCGCGTTCCAGCTCGCATGAAGCAGCGCTGCAAGCAGGACGAAACCACCAATATAAGCATAGCTGAGCATGCGAGGCCCGAAAAAAAAAGTGTAGTAAGAAGTATATCTATCTTGTGCTGTGGCAACAAACCAGATAAATTGACACTTCATATTAGATAAACTATTTCGAATGAAACAAAGACTCCCACCACTGAACGCGTTGCGAGCCTTCGAGGCTGCCGGCCGACTGGGCAGCTTTAAGGAAGCGGCTGCGCAACTGCACGTTACCAATGGCGCGATAAGCCAGCAGGTGCGCCTGCTTGAAGCATGGCTGGGCGCGCCATTGTTTGAGCGACATAACCGGCGCGTGGTGCTTACGGCAGAGGCCAGAGCCTATCTGGCGCAAATCGGCCCGCTGTTCGAACAGTTGGCGCAGGCCACGGCCAGCTATGGTGTGCCCGCAAACATCTCCCGGACGCTGTCGGTGAATGCATCGGCAACGTTCACCTTGCGCTGGCTGGTGCCGCGGCTGGAGAAATTCCGTAGCGAACATGCCAACATAGACGTCAGGGTAGAGACCTCGAACGAGCCGGTGGAAAGCATCAAAGAGACCTACGACGTCATCATCCGCGGCGGCCCGGACACGTTCTATGGCTATTGGATGAGACCTTTCCTGGCCGAGGAGCGGCTGCCGGTTTGCAGTCCGGCGCTCCTGGCGCGCCTGCCGCTGCGCGAGCCGGATGACTTGCGACAACATACGTTGTTGCACACAACCAGCCTGCCACGCGTGTGGCCGGACTGGCTGGCAAAGGCACAGGTTTATGGCCTGTCCCCGGCATCCACCCTGACCTTCGATCACTTCTACCTGACGTTGCAAGCAGCCATCGACGGCATGGGCATCGCCATGGGACCAACCTCACTGGTATCAGACGATCTTGCCGCCGGCCGGCTTGTTGCCCCGTTTAACGACCCGCGCCTGCCGTCACGCAGCTACTGCACTTACGTTCCGGATGAAAGATCTGCAGATGACGTTGTCGTGCTGTTCTGCTCATGGCTGGAGCGCGAGGGGAAATGTACACCGCAAGGTGACTGAACGAAAATCAACCCTTTACGTTCTGATCAATCCAACCGGCCAGCCATTTTCCGATTTGGATACTATGCTTGTCTTGCATCAGCATATGCGAGGCGCCTGGCATACCGACATCGCTCAACATGACATTTTCAGCCTTGGCACCGGCCTTGTTCGCAGCTGCGACAAATTCCTTACATGCCTTCAAACGTGGCGCCCAGCGCGGAGACTGGTTCACATAATCACCCCATAGCACCAGAACCGGTATGCCCTTGAGCGAGGACAAATCACTGTCAGCCGCAGGGCAGGCACCGGGTTCAATGGACACGATGCCGCGGATACCGGCAGGGTTCAGTTTGGCCGTCTCAAAGGGATAGATGCCTGACTGGGAGTGGCTGATCAGCACTGCGCCATTCACTTTTTTAGCCAGTTCCGACAAGGCGGGTACGGTGGGATTGGGTTTGGGCAAGGCATTGAGCCAATCGGGCACCATTTGCTTCCAGAACTCTGCCTGTGCGTCTAGCGGAAACTGCATGCCGGTGAAAACCTCTGGGTACTTGGGACCGAAGCGGAAAATTTGCCAGACGCCCTCTTGCGCTGCGCCAAACACCTGCGGCAGCTTGTCAGCGGACTGGCGCCCGCCCTTGACCGCTACAATGGCCGACGGATCGGCCGCAGACCGGCCCCGCGAGGCTTGATCCACCACGTACGTAGAGAAGCCCTTGCGCACGAACAACTCATCCCAGCCCATACGACCATCCGGGGTGGATTCCCAGGTCTTGCCCGTCAGGCAGCAACCATGAATGAAAACCACAGATGTCTTTTTCGCATTCACCGGCTCCTGATAACGCACATACACCTGGTTCACTGTGATAGTGCCTGAAGGCGCATAGGCAGGTAAATTCGAGAGGGTTTCTGATTTGACATTCTTTCCACCCACAAAGAAACTGCCCTGTTTGGCGATGGTCAATGGGCCGCTGTCACTGCGAGTAGACGCGCAGCCGACCATGCCGGCGGCCATGGCCAAAGTTACCGCTATTGCTAAAGGCTTCATTCCCAGTCTCCGTTCTTTATAAATATTACGAAAGATTATAGGGCAATCATTCCCGGAAAAGAAATGTGCGGGATCGCCGCAGCACGGGCCCGATGAGGATTCCCGCAATTTACACTTGATATGATGGATTGGTGGCTGCTACGAAATTTGTTGGATAGGTAAATAAAACAGCAACTATTACCTTATCAATCCGAATTTTCATCCATTATTTGAAGCATTTTTTCGGGATTATTTATAAAGGCTTTCATTATTTGAAAGGTATCAGTGTCCTGATAAGAAACGGTATCAATACCCTCTGCTGAAAACTGGTAGATTGTTGAATCCGGATAGGCCAACAAAATAGGAGAGTGAGTTGCGATTAAAAATTGTGATCCTTGCTGGATTAAATCATGAATACGAAACAGAGCAGCCAATTGGCGCTGTGGGGACAACGCTGACTCAGGTTCATCCAGGATATAGAGTCCTTTTGCCCCAAACCTTTCAGTCAACAAGGTCATGAATGATTCGCCGTGCGATTGTTCATGTAATGACTTTCCCCCGTAATACTCTCCCACATTCAGATTCTCGATCTCCGTAGCCACGTTAAAAAAACTCTCTGCACGTAAAAAGAATCCTGTTCTTGGAGGAAGCCCTTTTGCAATACGGATATGGTCCGCCAAGGAACTGTGTGATTTTCTTGTATTGAAGTTAAAGTTTTTTGTGCCGCCCTCAGGATTAAATCCATTTGCGATCGCGATGGCTTCCAGAAGGGTTGACTTACCAGATCCATTTTCTCCGACAAAATAAGTAATTTTGGGGTGGAACACTAAACGGTTAAGCGATTTAACAGCGGGCAAATTATACGGATACTCATTATGCGACTCTACTGTTTCGCGACGGAAGACCAAGTGTTGTAGGAACTGAGTATTTAATGCCATTGTCTGCAATCAGAATAATTGAATCTCGGAGCGGAGCTCGCTTCGGGCTGGGACATGCTACGACTATTGTTTCATGATAGGGGTTTTGGTGTCTGCATACAGTCTACCAAACCAGGTCGATATAGCAAGCCTCAGCAGCACAGGCAGACGGCACAAGCTCTGCACTGATCAGTGTTAAACCGTCTTTCCAAAAAAAATCCGCGCCAAATACAAAAATGGCGCGGATTATTATCTTGCTCTTTTGTCCAATTTACGACTTCGTTGCATCCTGGTCCAGCCGACGCCCAATGCGCATCACAGCTAGCATCATCATCAGGTTTACGAATACCACCAGGAACACCAGCACGCCGATCACAAACGGATTGGCCAGCACAGTCAGCGGCGTGACGCCTTTAATGAGTTTTTCCATTTCGTTGCCCAAGCGGTCATCGGCGTCCGAGGCATTGAGTGTTTCCGAGAATTGCGTTGAGAAAGACGAAATCAATGTGGTGCTGATCTGCACGGCAGGCAGCGCGAAAAGGGAATCACGCGGCGTCTTGCCATCCAGATAGCCACTCACACTTTGGTCCAGACCTGCGATAAAGGTTTTGTGCAGGGCGAGCTTGTCTTCGTCGCTGTCCGCAGTGTACAGAACGGTATTCAGATTCTCCACGATTGTGCCGCGCACGGTCGACTTGCCGCAATGCGGGAGCACGTCTACCTCAGTCGGCGCCTCTTCACCCGCGGCTTCCGCTTGCGCGTCAACCGTCGCTGCGGCGTCGGCGGCAACAGCGGCGGCAGCAGCTTCAACGGCGGCAGCCGTTGCATCAGACTCGGGACCACAAAGGGTGGTGTACTTGTCAACGGCCTCAAACTCGACCGGAGCCAGCGGCACCGTGCCGTTCTCTAGCGCGGCTGCTTCAATACGTGCGCGCTCTTCGGGCTTGCTATCGGCAAAGGCGTGGATCTGGCGGATGATGTTATCGTAATGCGCAGCGATGTCCTGCGTTTTCATTGCTTCGTGCAGTTTGATCGTGTCTTCGTCCTCGCCGGTCGTACTGGCCTGTGTGCTACGAACCGCATCCTCAAAAGCCTTTGCATCGGGCTTAAAGCCCGCAGCTTTCTGTACGCTGGTCTGGTCATTGTCGGCCAGATACAGCCGCCAGCCGTTAGGCACGCTCAGGACAACCCACCAGATGGCAAACGCCAGGAAGATCACCCCCAGCAAGACCAAGGCAAGCCGGCCAGCGGCCATTATTTTTTGTTCAAGATAGTCAAGTTTTTTCATGTTGTTGTTAATGTTGGCGTTGATGTTATTTTCAGCCCAATTTCAGCCGCGCGCTATTCTATCACTCTGCGCAAAGCTGGTAATGCATTTTTATCTAAAGCGATATTTTTCAGTTGAAATACTCGACAGCACTATCAAAATTGTTAATTCCTGTGACGGCACAGTGCAACCGCATCGACTATTTTCCGTCAGTTCTGCTCATCGACAAGGAGGTCCTTTATTCCATATCTATAATGGAAAAATAGCAGCGCGTCTGAGCACGTCCTGCGTCCTCCCTGCAAGAGTGATAAGGCGTTATGTGAATGGCAACATTAACAAAGTCGGAAATTTCCCCTGCCCAGGCTCGTCGTATCGCGCTGACGGCGCAGGGATTCAATGGCCTGAGCCGTGATGGCAACATCAGCACCGCGCACCTGCGCAGGTCCATCGGACAGCTGGGCGTGCTCCAGATCGACAGTGTGAACGTCCTTGTGCGTGCCCATTACCTGCCGCTCTTCTCCCGTCTGGGTTCCTACGATCGCACGCTTTTAGACACCGATACAATCGCCAA
>Ga0308157_10002723_pt1 | contig 27803 bp, 29 predicted proteins | sample PhyBR1_FD_201035 | JGI IMG/M metagenome (GOLD analysis project Ga0308157, IMG submission 201035) | Phyllosphere microbial communities from UC Gill Tract Community Farm, Albany, California, United States - DLSLB.R1 | ecosystem: Host-associated > Plants > Phyllosphere > Unclassified | place: USA...
ATGCTGTCACTTCAGTATATAATTTTTACAATTTTGGCTATTTCAGCTTATTTAGAATGGAGAAAGATCTTAGACAGCAAAAAACAAATATCATAAAAATTGCTTTGTTTGGACCTGAAAGTACAGGGAAAACAACCTTAGCAAAACAGCTTGCAGATTACTACGAAACAGAATGGGTTCCTGAGTTTGCACGTGACTATTTGCAAGAAAAATGGGAAGAAAATCAGCACATTTGCGTAGCAGATGATATGTTGCCAATAGCTTATGGACAGACTGCATTAGAAAACGAAAAATTGGCCAGTGCAAACAAATATTTGTTTTGTGACACCAACTTAATGGTAACTAAAGTATTCTCTGAAATGTATTATGGTTTTTGCGACCCGCTTTTGAATGAGGCGGCATTAAAACATGAATACGATTTGTTTTTCTTGACCGATATTGATGTTCCTTGGGAAAAAGATGATATTCGTGATACTCCCGAAGGAAGAGAAACTGTTTTTTCTGCTTTTAAACAAACTTTAATAGATACAAAAAAGCCTTTTATAATCTTGTCTGGAAATAAAGAAACGAGATTGGAAAAAGCAACAGCCATCATTGAGAATTTGACTATTGCAAAAGAGAATGATTTCTCATCGAATGATTTTGTGCAGATATACAATAGAGGTATTTCTTTTGATGCTATTCTAAAACAGTTAGAGTTTTTTGAAAACGGAATCGTAAAAAGTAATTTAGTAAGTCCTGCAACAATTGGTAATGGAATTTTAAGTTTGACAGAAGCTGATTTCGAAGAAAAAGCTGTTTTTTTTGATAATCAGAAAGAAGAATTAAAGATCAAAAAATTTGTTCCAGCTTCTGGTGCGGCAACAAGAATGTTTAAATTCCTGACTGCTTTTTTGAATGATTTTGATATCCAGAAAGAAACGATTAATGCTTATATCAATAGAAAAAAAGATAAAGAACTTGCCATTTTTATTATCGGAATGGATAAGTTTCCTTTCTTTAAAGCAGTAGATCAAAAATTAAGAGAAATTTATCCTGATTTTGAAACTCTTGAAAGAGACTTCAAAAATTACTATTTTATAAAATTATTGTTGTCTCAGGATTATTTTGATTTCGCAAATAAACCAAAAGCGGTACTGCCATTTCATTGGTATGACACACATATTGCAACTCCAATAGAAGAGCATTTAAACGAGTGTATACATTATGCTACTTCAAACAGGGTGTCCAATTTGCATTTTACAGTTTCAGAAATCCATCAAAATTTATTTTACAAAGGAGTTGATGAGGTTATAGAAAAAATTGAAGAACCTTCTGGTGTAAAAATTAATATTGGATATTCTTATCAAAATAAAAGTACAGATTCTATTACTATAGATGAGAAAAAGAAACTAGTAAAAGATAAAAATGGAAATTTAGTCTTTAGGCCAGGCGGGCATGGAGCCTTAATTAAAAATCTTAATAGTCTTGATGCTGATGTAATTTTTATTAAAAATATAGACAATGTAATTCAGAATCATATCGATAAAATTACATTGTACAAAAAAGCACTTGCAGGTGTTTTGATTGAAGTGCAGCAACAAGTTTTCTCTTATTTAAAATTAATTGATGAAAACAAGATTAAAGAAGATCATCTTGAAGATATTGTTTTGTTTTTAAAAGAAGAGCTAAATGTCGAGATGGGTAATGACTTCAATAAATTTACTTTAGAAAATAAGATAAGCAAAATTACAGAACTTTTAGACAGGCCAATTCGTGTTTGCGGAATGGTAAAAAATGAGGGAGAACCTGGAGGCGGCCCGTTTTGGGTTATGAATGATAAAGGTGTGGCTTCTCTGCAAATTGTTGAAACTTCTCAAATAGATTTGGCAAGTAAAAAGCAACAGTCAATTTTAACAGAATCAACTCATTTTAATCCGGTAGATTTAGTTTGCGGTATTAAGAATTATAAAAATGAAAAGTTTAATTTATTGCAATTTGTAGATCAGAAAGCTGGTTTTATTGTAGAAAAGAGTGTTGATGGAAAGACAGTGAGAAGTTATGAATTGCCAGGTCTATGGAATGGTTCAATGGCAAATTGGTTGACTATTTTTGTTGCTGTTCCTTTGATTACTTTTAATCCCGTAAAAACGGTAAACGATTTATTGAAAGCAGCACATCAGCCACAATAATATGGATGCAGAAAAAATTATATCAGAATTAAGCTTTAAAGCCGTTCGCAGTAGCGGTTCGGGCGGACAAAACGTAAATAAAGTTTCATCAAAAGTAGTTCTGAATTTTGATTTGAATGTTTCTCAAGCTTTGTCTGATGAAGAAAAACTACTTTTACAGGAAAATCTCTCAGCAAGATTAACTTCAGAAGATATCCTGATTTTAAATTGTGATGAAGACAGAAGCCAGCTTAAAAATAAAGAAATTGTAATTAAACGATTTTTGGAAATTATCAAAAAAGGATTGCATGTTCCGAAAGTAAGGAAGGCTACAAAAGTTCCGAAAGCGGTAATTAAAAAGAGAATTAAAGACAAAAAGAATGTTTCTGATTTAAAACAATCTAGAAGAAAACCGAACTTGGAATAAATACCAAGTTTTAAAATTCCAAATTCCAAAAGAATCAGAATTAGTCTGTTTTGGAATTTGGAATTTCTTTTTTGGAGTTTTAAATATTTTAACATTACCTTTGCACTGTCTCAAAGGGGTGCTCTAAATAACGAGCTGAGATCATACCCAAAGAACCTGAGCGAGTAATGTTGCTAAGGGAAAAACGACACAATCTAGCGTACACACTTTATTTTGTCGGGAAACACATTTATTAATTTAACAAAAGAATAATTCCCCCTTTTATTCGTAATTCTTTACGAATGAAAACTATCTTTAAAGGTACTGAGGTACTAAGTTGCGAAGGTTCTAAGGTTCAAAAAATGAGCAGAACCAAATCTATTTTATTTCTTCTATTCTCTTTCTTCTATTCTCTTTTCTCTTTTGCACAACAGCAAGATTCTACAAAGGTTAATCAGCTTGACGATGTTCTAGTTTCTGCAGTTCGTGTTACTTCTAAGATTCCGGTGAGTTTTAGCAATATGGATAAAAAAGAAATTAAGTACAGAAATTTAGGTCAGGACATTCCTGTTTTGATGAATTATCTTCCTTCGGTTGTAACAACTTCAGATGCAGGTAACGGTGTTGGTTATACCGGAATTCGTGTGCGTGGAAGTGATGCTACTCGTGTAAACGTAACCATAAACGGAATTCCGTACAATGATGCCGAAAGTCAAGGAACATTTTGGGTAAATATGCCCGATTTTGCTTCTTCTGTAGAAAGCCTTCAACTACAACGCGGAGTTGGGACATCTACAAATGGAGCAGGTGCTTTTGGAGCTAGTTTAAATTTACTGACAGATAATTATGCTAATAAAGCAACTGGCGAAATTTCTAGTTCTGCAGGATCTTTCAATACATTTAAAAATACGGTGAAATTTAGTACTGGTTTGATGAATGATCATTTTGAAATTGCGGGACGTTTATCTACAATAAAAACAGACGGTTATATTGATCGTGGAAGTGCAGATTTAAAATCATATTTCCTTCAAGGGACTTATGTTGGCAAAACGACTTTGATTAAAGCTTTGGTTTTTGGCGGAACTCAAAAAACATATCAATCTTGGAATGGAATTGACGGGGAAACATTAAACGAAAACAGAAAATATAATTCGGCAGGAGTATATACAGATGAGTTTGGTGTAACGCGTTATTATGATAACGAAACCGATAATTACAATCAAGATCATTATCAATTGCATTGGAGCGAATCAATTTCTGATAAATGGAGTACAAATTTTGCATTGCATTATACAAAAGGAAAAGGTTATTTCGAAAATTATAAAGAAGATGCAGACATGGCCGATTATAGTTTAAATCCTGTTGGAACAGTAACAACAACAGATTTGATTCGTCAAAAATGGTTGGATAATGATTTCTACGGAACTACTTTTTCTGCTAAATATGTAACAGAGGACTTGAATGTGATTTTAGGCGGAGGCTGGAATAAATATGAAGGAGATCATTTCGGAAAAGTAATTTGGGCGAGATATGCTTCTCAGTCTGAATTAGGAGATCACTACTACGATGATTATTCATCAAAAACAGACGGTAATATTTTTGCGAAAGCAAATTATCAATTCACAGAAAAATTAAGTTTCTATGGCGATTTACAATATAGAAATGTAAAGTACAAGGCTAATAGTGCAGAAACTGGCTTGGTAGATGATAATTTCAATTTTTTTAATCCTAAAGCAGGTTTAAATTATGCCTTTACTCAAAATAGTACTTTGTATTTTTCTTATGCAAGAGCGAATCGTGAGCCAAATAGAACCGATTACGAAGGCGGAAATGTAAAACCTGAAAAATTAAATGATTACGAGTTAGGATGGAGATTTAATACAGAGAAATTCCAACTTAATTCTAATGTGTATTATATGGCTTACAAAGATCAATTAATCTTAACAGGTAGATTAGACGATGTTGGAAACCCAATTCGTGCCAACACAGAGAAAAGTTACCGTTTAGGTTTTGAATTTGACGCCACAATTGCGCTTTCTGAGAAATTTACTTTACGACCAAACTTTACTTTGAGCAGCAACAAAAATGTAGATTTGGCTGTTGATGGCGAATACTACGGAACAACTAAAATTGCGTATTCTCCAGAAGTTATTGCCGGAAACGTAGTAGTATATAAACCGCTTAAGGGATTGTATCTTTCATTATTGCAGAAATATGTTGGAGAACAATACATGAATAACATTGAACTTCCTGCGGCAAAATTGGCAGATTACTTCGTAAACGATTTTAATGCTTCTTACGAAATAATTCCTAATAAGATTTTTAAATCGATAACCATAACGGCTTTGGTTAATAATATTTTCGACAAAAAATATGTTTCAAACGGATACATGTACGATGTTTATCCATACTATTATCCTCAAGCGGGAACCAATTTCTTAATTGGTTTGAGTTTGAAATTCTAATTAAGCCAAATGCAAAAAAAGCCTGAAATTTATTTTTCAGGCTTTTTTGTTTTTAGTTGTATACGTGAATAACAGTTCCAGAAGATTCCACTCGATATTGTTTCATCGGATATTCTTTGTCTCCAAGTCCCGTGTATAAATTATATTGAGTTTTATCACAAGAACAAACAGCATAAATTCCGTCAATTGTCATTGCAGTGCAAGAAGTTAAGGCTTGATTTGGACACGCAGCATCAAAAGCGGTGTAGGTTCCTTCGCCAGTCTTCATAACAATAATTCCTTTTGCACCGTAATTGGATACATAAACAGGATTACTTGGATATAGTAATTTATTATAAGTTGGAAGATTAGTGTCAAGATAAGCGTTTATCGAATAGTTAGGAATGTAAGGATTGTTGTTGCTCTTGCTATTGTCACTACAAGAGAATAAAATAGCAGTAAATGCGATAAAAAACCAGATTTTTTTCATTATTTGAATAAGAATTAGTTAAAACAAAAATAATTTATTTAGATTTGAAATCTATATGATTAACATATAATTATGTACTATTAAAAATTATAGTATATTTGTGGTAAGAAAATCCCGTCGCGATGGGATTTTTTGTATTTATATAAACGATGAAGTTATGAGTAAAGTATCTTATTATACAGCTGAAGGATTAAAAAAATTAAAAGATGAATTGGAGCACCTGAAAAGTGTAATGCGTCCAAAAGCATCTCAAGATATTGCAGACGCAAGAGATAAAGGAGATTTGTCTGAAAATGCAGAATATGATGCCGCAAAAGAAGCACAAGGCTTGTTAGAGATGAGAATTTCTAAACTAGAAGAAGTATATGCAAATGCAAGATTAATTGACGAATCTCAATTAGATGTTTCTAAAGTTTTGGTTTTATCGAATGTAAAAATCAAAAATCAAAGCAACGGAATGGAGATGAAGTATACGCTTGTTGCTGAAAGTGAAGCAGATTTAAAGACTGGTAAAATCTCTGTAACTTCTCCTATCGGGAAAGGTTTATTAGGAAAATCTGTTGGAGAAGTAGCTGAAATTACAGTTCCAAACGGAGTTTTGAAATTTGAAATTTTAGAAATTTCGAGAGATTAAATTTTAGTTTAACCGGTTAATTGTTTATTCGTTTAACCGATTTGACGATTAACCGATTATACAAATAAACAATGGCATCAATATTCACTAAAATAGTTAACGGAGAAATTCCGGCATACAAAATCGCTGAAGACGAGAACTATTTAGCATTTTTAGATGTAAATCCGAATGCTAAAGGACATACGCTTTGTATTCCGAAACAAGAAATCGATAAGATTTTTGATATGGACGAAGAACTGTATTTAGGGCTGATGAAGTTTTCTAAAAAAGTGGCGGCAGCTTTAGAAAAGACAGTTCCATGCAAAAGAATCGGAATTGCAGTTGTTGGACTTGAAGTGCCTCATGCACACGTACATTTGATTCCGTTAAACCATATGGATGAAATGCGTTTTATTGATAAAGTTTCTCTTTCAAAAGAAGAATTCGATGCTTTAGCAAAAGATATTCAGTCAAATTTATAAGATTCAAATAGAATAAGATAGATTGTCAGGCTGAGCGGAGTCGAAGCCATATAAAGCTGAAAAATTATATATAAAGCAAAAAAGTGCAGTAATTGATTACTGCACTTTTTTATTTAATGAAATCTGAAAAGTAGTTCCTTTTCCAATTTCAGAATGCAGCACTTTTATTTTTCCATTGTGATATTCCTCGACAATTCTTTTAGTTAAAGAAAGACCAAGACCCCAGCCACGTTTTTTAGTGGTAAAACCGGTTTCAAAAATAGTTTTAAACTGTTTTTTAGGAATTCCAGTTCCAGAATCTTTAATATTGATTTTTACATGATTTGCATCTTGTTCGAGATAAAGATCTAGTGTTCCTTTTCCTTTCATAGCATCAATAGCATTTTTAACTAAATTTTCTATAGTCCAGCTATGTAGTGTTGGATTTATCATAGCTAAAATAGGTTCGCTTGGAGCTTGAAACGAAAACGCGACTTGCTTTGAAAAACGAGATTGTAGATATTCATAAGCAGTTTTAGTTTCTTGTACGATGTCATGAAGTTCTAAAACGGGTATCGAACCAATCTTGGAAAAACGATCTGTAATAGTCTGTAAACGTTCGATATCTTTTTCGATTTCGATACTAATAGACGGATCAATATCTTCTGTTTTTAATATTTCAACCCAGCCAATTAATGAAGAAAGTGGTGTGCCAATCTGATGCGCTGTTTCTTTTGCCATCCCTGCCCAAAGTTTGTTCTGGGTTGCCATTTTGGTGCTTTTATAAAAGTTGTAAATTAAAGCAATACATAAAAATATAATTAGAAGCAGTGCAATTGGATAATATTTGAGTTTATTTAGCAATGAAGAGTTGCCATAATATAACGTCTGATATTTTCCTGGCGCATATTCGAAAGTGATTGGTTCATTTTCATTTTTCAGCTTATTCAAGAAAGCAATTCTTTTTTTCTTATCATTCAGAATTTCGTCGGGAACATTTACCGCACTCACCACTTTATCATACAGCATTATTATACCCGGAATTGAAGTGTTATTGTTGAAAATCTGAAGAGGAAGCTCTACATCCGTATTTTCATCGGCATTAACTATTGAAATTTGAGCCTTTACAAAAAGGTTCATTTTCAAGCGTTCTTCATTTTTAAAAATTTGGAAGAAAGTATAAGTGTTCCAAAGAATTAGAGAAATGATTATAAAACAGACCGAAATAATAATCCAGCGGGTTGTATTTGTTCTTTCAGAAAAAGACATATCAGTTTTTTTGAGGTATAAATATAACGAAATATACACATTTTATATTTTGCCGATGTGGAAAGATTTTTCGTTTTTATCTGCAAAACTATTTCTTCGAATTAAACCATTTCAATACTTTTGTAGCTACTAAAATGAGATTCTGTCTAAATTTTAAAGTATGATCAGCGTTAACCCAAAAGAAATTCCAACGGCCAAATTGCAAGGCTATCTGCAGAGTTCAATCGGACCTAGGCCTATTGCTTTTGCAAGTACAATTAGCGAAACAGGGATTCCAAATTTATCTCCCTTTAGTTTCTTTAATGTATTTAGTGCCAATCCGCCAATTTTGGTTTTTTCGCCATCAAGACGTGTTCGCGATAATACGATTAAACATACTTTAATTAATGCCGAAGCAACTCGAGAAGTAGTGATAAATGTTGTAAATTACGATATTGTACAGCAAACTTCTTTAGCAAGCACAGAATATGGAGACGGAGTAAACGAATTTATTAAAGCGGGATTAACCCAAATTCCTTCAGATTTAGTAAAACCATATCGTGTAAAAGAATCTCCCGTTCAGTTTGAGTGTAAGATTACGCAGATTATTCCGTTAGGAACAGAAGGTGGAGCAGGAAATCTGATTTTGTGCGAAGTGGTGAAAATTCATATCGATGAATCGATTCTAGATGAAAATGGAGCAATCGATCAGCATAAAATTGACTTAGTTTCGAGACTTGGAAATAATTGGTATTCAAGATCTAATCAAGGACTTTTTGAAGTCGCAAAACCCTTGACAACACTAGGGGTTGGAGTAGATGCAATACCAGATTTTGTAAAAGAAAGCCTTGTTTTTGATGGAAATGATTTAGGAAAATTAGGTAATATAGAAGCCTTGCCTACAAAAGAAGAAGTTACTATATTTGTGAAAGAAAATTTCGCAGTCAAAGGAGTTTTAAGCTCAGACGACCAGAAAAAAGTACACTTAGAGGCCAAAAAATACTTGGATAATGGCGATGTAGAATCGGCTTGGAAAGTACTTTTAGCTAAAAAATAAAAAGAAATAGAAACAATAATTAAATAGACGAAGATGGAAGTTACAGGAAAAGTAAAAGTGGTTAACCCAGAGCAGCAAGTTAGTGCCTCATTCAAAAAAAGAGAGTTAGTTGTTACTACTGAGGAGCAGTATCCACAACATATTTTAATCGAATTTACACAAGATAAATGCGATTTATTGAGTAGCTATAAACAAGGAGATGCAGTAAAAGTTTCTATCAATTTAAGAGGAAGAGAATGGGTTAACCCACAAGGAGAAACTAGATATTTCAATAGTATTCAAGGTTGGAGAATCGAAAGATTAGCTCCAGAAGGGCCTGCACAAGGAGCACCAATGCCAGCTGCAGAAACTTTTGCACCAGCAACAAGTATAAACGAAGACGAACCAGACGATTTACCGTTCTAAAAAAGGTTTAAATTCCAAATTATAAATTCCAAATTCCAATTCATTCACGTGAGTTTGGGATTTGGAATTTTGTTTTTGAATTAATAATTCTAATTAGAATTTTGTCATTGAAATTTAAATAATGTATTTCTTATTTGATAATTTATATTTTCCGCCCGTTTCAGAAGCCGATGAAGAAGGTATTTTGGCTGTTGGTGGTGATTTGAGTCCCGAACGCTTAAAATTGGCGTACCAAAAAGGAATTTTTCCTTGGTTTAATGAAGGTGAGCCTATACTTTGGTGGGCACCTGATCCTCGTATGGTTTTGTTTTTAGACGAATTAGTTATTTCTAAAAGCATGCGGAATATTTTAAATAGAAAACAATTTACAGTTACCTTTAATACCAATTTTAAAGAAGTAATTTCGAACTGCCAGAAAATACAACGTATTGGCCAGGACGGAACTTGGATTTCAGATGATATAGTAGAATCGTATTGTGAACTTAATCGTCAAGGAATTGCAAAATCGGTTGAGGTTTGGCAAGACAATGTTTTAGTTGGAGGTTTGTATGGCGTCGATTTGGGACATATTTTCTGTGGAGAAAGTATGTTTTCGAAAGTGTCAAATGCTTCTAAAGTGGCTTTTATATCTCTAGTAAATCATTTAGAAAAAGAGAATTATAAATTATTGGATTGTCAGGTTTATAATCCACATTTGGATAGTTTGGGTTGTCGCGAAATTGATCGTGAAGAGTTTATGTCCATTTTAAAAAGTAAATAGAAAATGAATGCAATTTACAGCGTAAAAGAAATTTATATTTATCCGATAAAGAGTTTGGCAGGAATCAGCCTTGCGTCTGCAAAAGCTGAAGAAATGGGATTTGAAAACGATCGACGTTGGATGCTCATTGATGCAGAAAATCAAATGCTGACGCAGAGAGAACATCGCATTATGAGCCAGTTTTATCCGCAGATCTCAAATGGAAAAATCAGTATTACGTTTCAGGATCAAAAACATGAATTCTCTACTGACGAAAGTTTAGAAGATGCAATAGAAGTAAATGTGTGGGATGATAAAAGCCAAGTTGTTGAGGTAAATCTAGAAACATCAAAATGGTTTAGCCTGCATTTAGGTTTTGAATGCAAATTGGTTAAAATACTTAAAAATGGAGCCCGTAAGCACGAAAGTTCCAGGTTAAAAGAAACATTCAATGTAAGTTTGGCAGACGGTTATCCATATTTATTAATTGGATCCAAAAGCTTGGATTTTTTGAATGAGAAGCTCGATGAAAAAATTACTATAAAAAGATTTCGTCCCAACATTGTAGTAAGCACTGAAAATCCTCATGAAGAAGATGATTTTAAGACTTTTGCGATAGGCGGAGTTCAATTTAAAAATATAAAACCCTGTGGAAGATGTGTTATGGTGAACAATGATCCAGAAAACGGGCGTTTAAAAAAAGAACCTTTGAAAACTTTAAGTAAATACCGAAATGTAGATAATTCGGTTTTATTTGGGACTAATATCGTGAGTTTGAATTCTGGAATTATTAGCGTTGGTGATGAGGTTATTTTTTAGAAATTCAGTTTTGTAAAATTCCAATTTAGAGTATTAAAAATGACCAATTCATTTTTTAAAGTTGGTAATTCTAAAATTAATTTTAAGGTTTCGTGCGCCATCATGTTGCCAATAATTCCTGGCAATGTTCCCAAAACACCGTTTAAATTGCAATTTGGAACATCTTTTGGATCTGGCATTTCGGGAAATAAATCTCTAAGATTTTTACTTCCGTTATGATTGAAAACCGCAATTTGCCCTTCAAATTTTAAAATACTTCCGTAAACTAAAGGTTTGCCGTGCTCAATGCAAGTATCATTGACTAAATAGCGAGTTGAAAAATTATCAGAACCATCAACAACAATATCATACTGCTGAATGATTTCTGAAGCATTTTCAGCAGTTAGTTTTTCATTAATTGCAACAGTTTCAATCAACGGATTGAGTTTTGAAACTACATCTTTTGCCACAATTGCTTTATGTTGACCAATTTCATTTTCGGTATACAAAATCTGTCTGTGAAGATTGTGAATTTCAATAATGTCAAAATCCATGATTCCAATAAAACCAACTCCTGCAGTTGCAATGTATTGTAAAATCGGACAGCCCAAACCTCCTGCGCCAATTACTAAAACTCTAGCTTTTTTTAATTTTTCCTGACCCTCATCACCAATTTCAGGCAGAATAGTTTGTCTGTTGTAACGAAGGAACTCTTGTATAATACTCATTTTTTTAATTGTGAATTGTGAATTGTGAATTGTAAAATGTTAAGTTTTCAAACCTGAAACTTGAAACATTTCAACTATAAGCTTTGTCCCAGTCTTTCCAAACGGGTTCATAGCCCGCGTTTTTAATGATTTTTGAAATTTCTTCTGCTGAGCGCTCATCGCTGATTTCAAATTGTTCCAAAGATTGCGGATCTACAACATAACCACCCGGATTGGTTTTAGAACCAGCACTCATACTTGTAACCCCAATTGGAATAATGTGGTTTCTGAATTTTTCGTTTTCGCGAGTTGAAATCGAAATTTCTAAATCTTCATTCCACAATCTGTAAGCACAGATAAGTTGTGTCAAATCTTTATCATCCATAATAAAATTAGGTTCGATAATGCCTTCAGCAGGACGGAGACGCGGAAAAGAAACAGAATATTTCGTTTGCCAATATTTTTTTTGCAGATAATCTAAATGCAAAGCATTAAAAAAACTATCTGTTCGCCAGTCTTCCAAACCTAATAAAACGCCCAAACCTATTTTGTGAATTCCGGCAGTTCCAATTCGATCTGGAGTTTCTAATCGATAATCGAAGTTTGATTTCTTCCCTTTTGTATGATACTTTTTGTAAACTTCCTGATGATACGTTTCCTGATAAACCAAAACCGAATATACTCCAGCATTGTGTAAACGTTCGTAATCTTCTGTAGAAAGGGGTTGCACTTCAACAGAAATAATCGAAAAATCTTTTTTGATTAAGTTAATGGCATTCAAGAAATAATTGATGTTTACAGTATAATTCGCCTCGCCTGTAACCAATAAAACATGATCAAAGCCAGTGTTTTTTAGGGCTTCTACTTCCAGTTTTATCTCAGCATCAGAAAGTGTTTTTCTTTTGATTTTATTGTCTAGACTAAATCCGCAATAGGTACAAATGTTTTGGCATTCGTTGCTTAAGTAAAGCGGGGCATACATCTGGATGGTTTTCCCGAAACGTTTCTTGGTAATTTCATGGCATTTTTGTGCCATTTGCTCTAAATAATTTTGAGCAATAGGAGAAATCAGAATCAAAAAATCATCGAGGTTGTATTTGGTTTTAGCCAAAGTGCGTTCGACATCTTTTGATGTAGTTTTATATATCCTAGATTGGATTTCATCCCAATTATATTGCTCAACAATAGATTTGAAAGTTTTCATGTGAGTTTGGTTTTACTGCAAAAGTTTTTTAACGCAAAGCGCGCTAAGAATACGCAAAGATCGCTAAGCTTTGAGTTCTTGTCTTTGACAAAAAGACTACAAAGCTTAGTGAACTTTGCGGAAAAACTCTGGGAACTTTGCGTTATAAAAAAATTATTCATAAAGAAAAGAAGTCAAAGGGCTAGAAGCCGAAGCATAATTTTGTTGATTGGCAACTTTGGCTTCAAAAGCTTTTCTTCCTGCAATTACAGCATCTCTAAAAGCTTCAGCCATTAATTTCGGGTTTCCTGCAACAGCAATTGCAGTGTTCACCAAAACAGCATCAGCACCAATTTCCATTGCTTTTGCGGCATCAGAAGGAGCTCCAATTCCTGCATCGACAATAACAGGAACCGTACTTTGTTCAATTATAATCTCTAAGAAATCAATCGTTTTTAAACCTTTATTGCTTCCAATTGGTGAACCCAAAGGCATAACGGCAGAAGTTCCTGCACTTTCTAAATGTTTGCACAAAACAGGATCAGCATGAATGTACGGAAGTACAATAAAGCCAAGTTTAGCCAATTCTTCTGTTGCTTTTAAAGTCTCAATTGGATCTGGCATTAAATATTTCGGATCGGGATGAATTTCTAGTTTTACCCAGTTTGTTTCTAAAGCTTCACGAGCCAGTTGTGCTGCAAAAACAGCTTCCTTGGCATTTCTTGCTCCCGAAGTGTTGGGTAATAAATTAATATTTGGATGATTTAAATGCGATAAAATAGCATCTGTATCAGTTTCCAGATCGATACGTTTTAAGGCAACCGTAACCAATTCACTTTCTGAAGCTAAAATAGCGCTTTCCATTTCTTCATTAGAACCAAATTTTCCCGTTCCAAGAAACAAGCGGGATTGAAGGGTTTTGTCTCCTATATTAAACAATGATGTTTGCATGTAATTTTTCGTTTAGTTGATGAATTAATTTTTCCTTCTCATCACTTTCGGTAATGATTCCAGAAACGGCAATTCCATGAATTCCAGTCTCCATTAACGGACTCACATCTCTTAATGTGATTCCTCCAATGGCATAAACCGGAATGTCGATTTTATTTTTTTTCAGTTTTTGAAGAATATCGAAATAGCCTGATAGCCCTAAAATTGGACTTAGTTTTTCTTTTGTGGCAGTAAAGCGAAAAGGCCCTAAACCAATATAATCACAGCCATTTTTAACATGATTTTCGATATCTTCAAAAGTATTTGCAGTTCCTCCGATAATTTTTGTAGCGCCTAAAATTGCTCTTGCTTCGTCGATTTTGGTATCGGTTAACCCTAAGTGAACTCCACAAGCGTCTATTTCTTTGGTAAGATGTAAATCGTCATTTACAATAAAATTGGCGGTGTACTTTTCGCACAAACATTTTACCGCTTCCGCTAAAGTGAAAGCATCTTTTTGTGTTTGGTTTTTAAAACGCATTTGTATCCAATTGCAACCAGCGTCAAGTGCTTTATGAATATTATACAATTGATTTTCGATAGTTTCGCCCTGCGAAATATATTGAAGTTTGCTATACATAGTGATATCCTATTAAAGTTGTAGTTGAGCTCAAGTAATTTTCGATATAGATTTTAGCGTTTTTACAGGCTTCTTTTGCAGGCTGATTTAAAGCTAAATTCGAAGCAATGGCAGAAGAAAGTACACAACCTGAGCCATGTTTTTCAAAGCAGTTTTTTTCTGATGGAAGCAATTCTAATACTTCATCTTTTAGAAACAGACGATCTGTTCCTAGTGCCTTTTCGTTATGTCCGCCTTTTAATAAAATGTTCGTTGAAAATCTATTTTTTTTAGAAATATAATCAGGAAATAAAATTTCAGCTTCATGATAGTTCGGTGTAATCAAATCGATTTTTGACAGTATTTTATTTAAATCTAATTGATCTTCAATATTCATAAATTCAAATTTTGTAGTCGATTTCAAAACAGGATCCCAAACAATTTTTGTTGAAGGAGAAAGCTGTTTTATAATTGAAAGAATCTGGTTTAAATCATGTAAAGAAGACACAATTCCTATTTTCACAACGCTGATTTTATAATTTAAAAACAAAGTTTCGATCGAACGAATTACAAAACTCAAATCAGTCCACTGAATTTCATAAAACTGATTTTCAGTTTGAATAGTATTCGCTGTAGAAATAGCAAAACCAGTCACTTTATGCTGTTCAAATGTCTTGATGTCAGCCAAAATTCCAGCGCCTCCAGACGGATCTAGACCTGCTATTGTAAGTGCGAATGGACGATTTTCTGACATAATTTAAATTGTTTTAACGGATTTTCATTTTTCCAAATAGTTCCCAAAAGTGCGACATCATCAAAACCATTTTCAAATGCTTTTTGAATGTTTCCTGAATCAATTCCGCCCAAAGCAACCATTTTTGTTTTATGATTTTTTCTTGATTTTATTTCTTCAAAAAGATCTTTTTGAGGAGAATAATTTTCTTTAGAAATACTTTTAAAAACAGGACTTAAGAACGCATAATTAAATTTCGTTTCTAACGAATTGAAATCTTCGATGGAATGCGTTGATGTTGAAATTGATTCGCATTTAAACCTACAAGGTTTTGGAAACCTTGCAGGAAATTCTTTTCTATCTTTCTCAGAAAAATGAAATCTTTCAATGCCAAGATCTTCGGCTAACTGATGATGACTGTGCAAAACCAGATTAGTCCGAAATTCTAATTTGATCTGATGAATGAACTTTGCCATTTCTAATTCTGAAAAATCAGGTTTACGGATATGAAGCGAATACAATCCTTCTTCCAATAAAGAATGAAGAATTTGAATTTCATCTTCAATAAAAAAAGGATTTGTAATCACAATCATATCTTTTCTCTATTTTCTTTTAGATGTAAATCTCTTTCCCCTGTTCAATAAATTCTTCCGATTTCTCCTGCATTCCTTTTTCAGCTGCAGCAACATCCCTAATTTCCTGAGATATTTTCATAGAACAGAATTTAGGACCGCACATCGAGCAAAAGTGTGCTACTTTTGCGCCATCAGCAGGAAGTGTTTCATCGTGGAATTCTCTTGCTGTATCTGGATCTAAAGCTAAATTAAACTGATCTTCCCAACGGAATTCAAATCTTGCTTTGCTCAACGCGTTATCGCGATACTGCGCACCCGGATGGCCTTTCGCTAAGTCGGCAGCATGAGCAGAAATTTTATAAGTGATTACCCCATCTTTAACATCTTTTTTATTCGGTAGACCTAAATGTTCTTTCGGTGTAACATAGCACAACATTGCACACCCGTACCAGCCAATCATAGCGGCCCCAATTGCCGAAGTGATATGGTCGTAACCTGGCGCAATATCCGTAGTTAAAGGGCCTAAAGTATAAAATGGAGCTTCATGACAATGTTCCAGCTGTTTGTCCATGTTTTCTTTAATCATGTGCATTGGTACGTGCCCTGGACCTTCAATAAAAACCTGAACATCGTGTTTCCAAGCAATTTTTGTCAATTCACCCAAAGTTTCTAATTCGGCAAATTGTGCAGCGTCATTCGCATCCGCAATCGAACCTGGACGTAAACCATCTCCCAAAGAAAAGGCAACGTCGTATTGTTTCATGATTTCGCAGATTTCTTCAAAATGCGTGTAAAGGAAGTTTTCTTTATGATGAAACAAACACCACTTTGCCATGATAGATCCGCCTCGCGAAACGATTCCGGTAACGCGATTGGCAGTTAAATGAATATAACGAAGTAAAACCCCAGCGTGAATAGTAAAATACGAAACGCCTTGTTCTGCTTGTTCAATCAGTGTATCACGGAAAATTTCCCAAGTTAAATCTTCGGCAATTCCTTTTACTTTTTCTAATGCCTGATAAATTGGAACGGTTCCAATTGGTACAGGAGAATTACGAATAATCCATTCTCTGGTTTCGTGAATGTTTTTTCCTGTGGATAAATCCATTATAGTGTCAGCTCCCCAACGGCAAGCCCAAACGGCTTTTTCAACCTCTTCTTCAATGCTTGAAGTCACGGCGCTATTTCCGATATTGGCATTTATTTTCACCAAAAAATTACGTCCCACAATCATAGGTTCGCTTTCTGGATGGTTGATGTTGTTTGGAATAATCGCCCTTCCGCAGGCAACTTCAGAGCGTACAAATTCTGGAGTGATTTTGTTTTTTGGGGTATTTGCACCAAAACTATTTCCGCCGTGCTGGCATTGCATGGCTTTGGTTTGCTCATTTAAAAGTTCAATACGCTGGTTTTCACGAATCGCAATATATTCCATTTCTGGAGTAATGATTCCTTGTTTGGCGTAATACAATTGTGTTACATTCGCGCCTTTCTTAGCACGTTTTGGCTGATGTAAATATTCAAAACGAAGATGATTTAGGCTTTCATCTTTTAATCTGCTTAAGCCATAATCTGAGGTGATTTCGTTTAGGATTTCAACATCATTTCGATCTAAAATCCATTGTTCTCTTAATCTCGGCAATCCTTTTCTAATATCAATTTCAATATTCGGATCTGTGTAAGCGCCCGAAGTGTCATAAACGGTTACGGGTGGATTTTTCTCAATTCCGCCATTTGAAAGTTTGGTATCACTCAAACCAATTTCGCGCATTGCTACTTTTATGGGATGAATTTCTCCATCGATATATACTTTCTTAGAATTCGGAAACGGGGTTCTTGATATTTGTTCTTCGTTTGTCATAGCTTATATATTGTAAAATGTGAGATGTAAAGTGTGAACTGTAGGGCTGCACTGCAGTGCGTTTACAGAAAGATTGAAATTTGGAATTTTCTGTTTTGGAATTTTAAAAATTAACCTCCCTGCGTTGCAGAAATAATTAAAATTTCGTCAGTTTCTTGTACGAAGAATTCGCTCCATTTGTTTTTTGGAACAACAGTATTGTTGACGGCAATAGCGATTCCGTTTTGTTTTTGCGGAATTTCGAGATCGAGTAATGACTGAACGCTTAGCGATTCAGCATTGAATTTTTTGGTTTGTTGATTGATTTTAAGTTCCATTCCTTATTTGAGTTTAGTGTATAGATACACCTTAGGAATGGCTACAATGACGCATAGAAATGCGTGCAGAAGTCATCTTACTTTTCCCTACGCTAGTATGAACTAGATCAGGTTCAGAGGGTAAAATCTCAGCCTACAAGTTTGTAGACACCCCTAAAGTGTGAAGCAAATATATGTAATTTTTGTTTAAAAGTTTCAGATTTCAAGTTTCAGGTTCAAAAAAACTGAAAACTGTGACTGAAAACCGAGACTATTTTCCTTTTCGGGTAAAGCAATCTTCCACATGATCATTGACCATTCCAGTTGCCTGCATGTGTGCATAAATAACCGTCGAACCGACAAATTTAAAACCGCGTTTTTTTAAATCTTTGCTTATTTCATCTGAAAGCGGAGTAGTAGCCGGGGCATCTTTTGAATTTTTTAGATGGTTTACAATCGGTTTACCATCAGTATATTTCCAAATATAATCAGAGAAAGAACCAAATTCCTCTTGGACTTTCATAAAAGCCAGAGCATTAGAAACCGCTGCCTTAATTTTTAGTTTGTTCCTAATAATTCCTGTATTCTGCATTAGCTCTTCAATTTTATCTTCAGAGTAAAGGGCTATTTTTTTATAATCGAAATAATCAAAAGCAGCTCTGAAGTTTTCTCTTTTGTTTAAAATTGTAATCCAACTTAAACCAGCCTGAAAAGTTTCTAAAATTAAAAATTCAAATAAAGTAGGATCATCATAAACAGGAACGCCCCATTCTTCATCATGATATTTTTTATACAAATCGCTGGCAGAGCACCAGCTGCATCTTATTGGTTCCATCTTTTTATTTTAAATGTATAAAAAAACCTCAAACTTAAAGGCTTGAGGTTTTAAAAAAGTTTCAAAAAAAAATTATATGCGTTTAAATTCAACTACATATGTTTCAGATACACTGTATGTATATTTAATTTTTAAAGTCGTTTTGTTTAATACTAAGATTTCTCCATTATCTGCAGAACTATCACCGTCATATTTAACAGTTATTGTATTGTCTTTTCTAGTCCAAGTTCCATTTTCAGAATAATCATTACATTTTGAATTGCTGTATTCAGAATAATGATCGATGAATTTTCCTCCTGCTTGAATTTCAAAAACATCTTTGTTGCAACCTCCTTCGTAAACTACTGGAGTTAATTTTTCTTTTCCGTCAACAATAGTTCCGTCTTGGTATACTTCCCATTTCCCTTCAAGAGACGCGTTATCACTGTCATTACTGCTGCAAGATACTGATAATCCTAGTGCCAATACAGACACAAAAAAAATACTTAGTTTTTTCATTTTGGTAGATTTGTTTGTTAAATTTTTTAACAAAAGTAAAATCTTTTTTAAGAAAAACTAGCTTTTAAAATCAGTTTTTTCGTATTTATTTAACATTTTTTTATAATTTGTTGGTTTTTAGGTAAATATGATTTTTTTTTGCTTTTTAAGAGTTTTTTTCTTTTTCTATCTTCCTATTTGCCAGCTATATCCTTTTACACTCGGGATATAAGCAGAACGTCCCACAATGACTAAATTAGTGTAGATTTTTCGATTGTATTTAATGCCAATTGCATTTCCAGAAGTGTACATTTTATTGTCCTTAAAGACTACTTTCATTTTGCCGTCTTCAAGTTCTGCATCAGATACTCTTTCAACAAACCAAGTAGATTGCCATTTTACGGCCAATTCATTTTCTGCCGTTTTGGTTACGCTTTTTACTAGTTTGACAGCTTCTTCGGGAATTTCAAAGTGTTCCGTTAACTGCTTTTGAGTCATCGTCTGGCCCATTTTACATTTCGCTAATATTTTACGAACATTAACAAAATTCAATAATTCCTCGTTGACTTCTTTTTTTACAGAGATTGGAGGACTTACAACAGTATTTTCCGCTTGAGAGCTTAATGTGTTTACTTCTATCGGATTTTTAAGTGAAAAAGGATTTTTTTGAGCAGTAGTTTTCTTTGATTCAAACTCTTTTGGAGCGGTGATGTTTTTTGAAGAAACTTTTCGGGGTATCTTCATAGTTGCTGGTGTCAACTTATTGACAGACTGAATGACTTTTTTAGGCTGTTTTTTTTCGTCATTGCCGCAGCTGAAAAAGAAATAGGTAACAGAGAATAAAATAAGTAAATAATTATTTTTCATGACCTAAATATGTTTTTTATCCCTTGTGTGCAGGATCTTGGTCTAAATATTTTTTAATCAGATGATGTCCTAAATAAATTGCTGGAGTTAATAAAATAGCAATTGCTAATTTAAAAGTATATCCTATTAACCCTGAAGATATAAAAGTGTCAAAATCAATTTTTCCTGGAAGCCAAAAAGCAATTCCTAGAACAATAAACGAATCAAACAATTGCGAAATAACAGTAGAGCCAGTTGCTCTTAGCCATATTTTCTTTTCGCCAGTTCTGTTTTTGAAAAACCAAAATATCCAGACGTCAATCAGCTGAGAGGCCATAAAGGCAATTAAACTTCCTACGATAATCCACATACTTTGCCCAAAAACAGCTTCAAACTGCTGATCGTTAACAGGGCTGATTCCTTTTGCGGCGGGAATAACAATTGCCATAAAAAGTATCAGAAAAGCATAAGCAATCAGACATGCTGTAATGAAAGAAAGCTTTTTTACTCCTTTTTCGCCAAAATATTCATTAATCAAATCGGTTGTAAGAAATACAATTGGCCAAGGCAAAATTCCTATACTCATCACAAAAGGACCAATTTGAATTAGCTTTCCTCCAATTAACTCAGCCACAACGGCATTGGTTATAAATATTCCTGCTAAAATTACAAAAACAATTTCTTTTCTGGTTTTAAACATGTCATTTTTAAATTGATATTTCAAAAATAAACTATTTCTTTTAAATCTTTGAAACGGATTAATTTTTATAATCCGTTTCGATATGAAGTTTGCTTTTGATTGGTTATTTTTGAGATTCTGTTGCTTTTTTAAATTGAAATTTTGCACAGAATTAATTAATGTATTTGTTATGAAAACACCAATAGAATTAGATAATTCATTATTAAAAAGTTGGTCTGGTCCTTATGGAGGAGTTCCAGATTTTACAACTTATAAAGTTTCTGATTTTCAGCCTGCGATAGAATTTGCAATTCAGGAAAAACTACAAGAAATTGAGGCAATCGCCAATAATCCAGATAAGCCTACATTTAAAAATACAATTGAAGCTTTAGAGCTTTCGGGCGAAAAATTAGATCGAATTCATGCGGTCTACGGTATTTACAGGTCTAATCTGAGTACTCCAGAATTTAATGAAGTTGATACCAAAATGTCTCCAAAATTGGCAGAGATTAATGATAAACTGTATCAAAATGATAAACTGTTTGCTAGAATTGAAACCTTATACAAATCAGATGAAAAGGAGAACTTAACTAAAGAACAGCAACGTTTGCTTTGGCTGTATTATACCGATTTTGTTAGGGAAGGAGCAGAGCTAAACGAAGCGAATAAAGATAAAGTGGCTAAGATCAATCAGGAATTAGCGGGACTTTTTACAGCCTTTAGTCAAAAGTTGTTGGCAGAAGAAAACAATCAATATATTGAGTTAAGTACCGAAGCTGATTTTGACGGTTTGCCCGAAGAATTTAAGAATGCAGCAATTGCTGAAGCGAAAGAAAGAAATCTAAATGTTTTAGGCTGTATTGGTAATACAAGATCTTCGATTGAGCCTTTTCTGACTTTCTCAAACAGAAGAAATTTAAGAGAAAAAGCTTTTGATATTTTCGTAAAAAGAGGTGATAATAAGAATGAAAATGATACAAATGAAATATTGGTATCTATTTTAAGATTAAGAGCTGAAAAAGCGAAGATTTTAGGTTTTAAAAACTTTGCTGAATGGAGTTTGTCTAATAAAATGGCCAAAGACCCACAGAAAACGCTCGATTTAATGAACTCGGTGTGGAAACCTGCCGTAGAAAAGGTGAAAAATGATGTTTTGGCCATGCAGGAAATGGTAAATAATGAGGGTGGAGATTTTAAAATACAGCCTTGGGATTACCGTTTTTATGCGGAAAAAGTGAGAAAAGCACAATATGATTTGGATCAAAATGAAATAAAAAAATATCTGCAGTTAGAGAATTTGCGAGAAGGAATGTTCTGGACGGCCGGTGAATTGTTTGATTTAGGATTTAAACAATTATTTGATGTTCCCGTTTATCATGCCGATGTTCGTGTTTGGGAGGTGAATAATAAAAAAACAGGAGAACCAATTGGGTTGTGGTATTTTGATCCCTACGCACGTGTTGGTAAACGTTCAGGCGCGTGGATGAATTCGCATAGAGATCAGCAGAAGATAAAAGGAAATGTACTTCCAATTGTTTCAAATAATTGCAATTTTATTAAAGGAAATAGCGATGAAGCTGTTTTGATTTCGTGGGATGATGCCACAACTTTGTTTCATGAATTTGGTCACGCGCTTCACGGATTATGTTCCAATGTTACTTATCCAAGTCTTTCTGGGACTTCAGTTGCCAGAGATTATGTAGAGTTTCCTTCGCAATTGCTAGAGCATTGGTTAGCGACTCCAGAAGTGTTGAATAAATTTGCGCTTCATTATAAAACGAACGAACCTTTATCGCAATCATTGGTAGAAAGAATAGGAAAAGCGGCTAATTTTAATGAAGGTTTTGCGACAGTAGAAACGATTTCAAGCTCTTTTGTTGATATGAAACTGCATTTAACAACCGAAACAGTCGATCCGCATGCATTTGAGAAGAAAGTTTTAAGTGAAATTAATATGCCTTCAGAAATCGTGATGCGACATAGAATTCCTCAATTTGCTCATATTTTTTCAAGCGATGGATATGCGGCAGGTTATTACAGTTATTTATGGGCAGATGTAATTAATGCAGATGCGTACGAAGCTTTTTTAGAAGGTTATGGACCTTTTGATAAGAATGTTTCTGAACGTCTTTATAAGACAGTTTTAAGCGTGGGTAATACTATTGATAATGAAGAGATGTATGAAAATTTTAGAGGGCATGCGCCGAAATCTGATGCATTGATGCGAGCAAGAAATTTTCCAATTGAAAGCTAAAAATAAAAAAAAGCCCGAATAACTAAATATTCGGGCTTTTTAATATTGAAAAAATAATATATTAACCTAAAGAAACTCTTTTGAAACCTGTAATTTCAACATTGAATCCTTTTACGTAATCACCAACTTTTTTACTATCATCTTTGATGAAGTTTTGATCTAATAAAGCTTTTTCTTGATCTAAAGTAGTATTGTCAGAAATGAAACGTTGAACTTTTCCTGGAAGAATTTTATCCCAGATTTGCTCTGGTTTTCCTTCAGCTTTTAATTCAGCTTTAGCATCTTCTTCTGCTTGTTTGATAACTTCAGGAGTTAATTGAGAGAAAGAGATGTATTTAGGAACATTTTTTAAAGTTTTTCCTAAACGTGCAGCTTCTTCATTTTCTTTTTCGATTACAGCAATACGAGCAGCAAGTTCAGAAGCAACGAAAGCAGGATCAAAATCTTTGTAAGATAATGTATCAGCTCCCATAGAAGCAACTTGCATAGAAACGTCTTTTGTTAAAGCCTCAGCATTAGCGATTGGAGCAGAAATAGCTGTTAAAGCAGCAATTTTGTTAACGTGAACATAAGATCCAACGAAAGCACCTTCTAAAATTTCGAAACCACCGATTTCGATTTTCTCACCAATAACACCAGTTTGCTCGATTAATTTCTCAGCAACAGTGATTCCGTTGAAATCAGAAGCTAAAAATTCTTCTTTAGAAGAGAAGTTGATCGCTTTTTCAACTAAATCTTTAGCTAAAGTTACGAAAGCTTCATTTTTACCTACGAAGTCAGTTTCACAGTTTAAAGTGATGATAGCTCCTTTAGTGTTGTCTGCATTGATAAAAGAAACAGCAGCTCCTTCAGAAGAATCACGGTCAGAACGGTTAGCAGCAACTTTTTGTCCTTTTTCTCTAAGGATTTGGATCGCTTTATCGAAATCTCCTTCAGCTTCAACTAAAGCTTTTTTACAGTCCATCATTCCGGCACCTGTAGATTGTCTTAATTTATTTACGTCTGCAGCAGTAATTGTTGACATAATATTTTGAATTTTTAATGTTAAAAGTAAAAAATTCCAGCTTTTAAATCCCAAACTCCAATTTTAATAAATTATCAACATAACGTTTTTAATTTTGTATTTGGATTTTGGAATTTAAAATTTGGAATTTAAATTTTGATTTATTCTTCAGTTGCAGGAGCAGCTTCAGCCTCAACAGCAGGAGCTTCTTCAGCAGTTTCAACTTCTTTTTCAGCACCTCTGTCAGAAAGACCTTCGATTACTGCAGTAGTTACTAAAGATAAAATTTTGTCAATTGATTTAGAAGCGTCATCATTTGCAGGAATCACGTAATCAACCTCTCTTGGGTCAGAATTCGTATCAACCATTGCGAAAACTGGAATGTTTAATTTTTGAGCTTCTTTTATTGCGATGTGTTCAGCTTTGATATCTACTACGAACAATGCTGCAGGTAGTCTAGACATATCAGCAATTGAACCTAAGTTTTTCTCTAATTTAGCACGTAGACGATCAACTTGTAAACGCTCTTTTTTAGATAAAGTGTTGAAAGTACCATCTTTCTTCATTTTATCGATAGAAGACATTTTTTTAACTGCCTTTCTGATAGTTACGAAGTTAGTCAACATTCCACCTGGCCATCTTTCAGTGATGTAAGGCATGTTTGCAGCTTTTGCTTTATCAGCAACGATGTCTTTTGCTTGTTTTTTGGTAGCTACGAATAAGATTTTTCTACCTGATGCAGCGATTTTTTTCAAAGCTTCGTTAGCTTCTTCAATTTTAGCTGCAGTTTTATATAGATTGATAATGTGAATACCATTACGCTCCATATAAATGTAAGGAGCCATGTTTGGATCCCATTTTCTAGTCATGTGTCCGAAGTGAACACCTGCTTCTAGTAATTCTTTTACTTCTATTTTGTTTGCCATTTTTGTACTAGTTTACGTTCTGTTGATTAGCAATGTATAAATGGCGATTTCTCTGGCTTTATACATTTAGATGCTAAACTATATCCTACCTCGGTAGGAGAGCAACAATAACTGTGTTTTTTAATTTCAATAAATAATTGATAATGTCTTGTCCCATTTGAACAAGACAGGTAATATTAACGTTTAGAGAACTGGAATCTCTTACGAGCTTTCTTCTGACCGAATTTCTTACGTTCAACCATTCTTGGGTCTCTTGTTAATAAACCTTCTGGTTTAAGGATTCCTCTGTTTTCAGCGTTAACTTCACACATTACGCGTGCTAATGCCATTCTTACAGCTTCTGCCTGACCAGTTGTACCACCTCCGTAAACGTTTACTTTTACATCAAAGTTACCAGCGTTTTCTGTCATAGAAAGCGGTTGTAAAACTTTGTATTGTAAAGTTGCAGTTGGAAAGTAAGTTGCGAATTCTTTTTTGTTTACAGTGATGTTTCCAGTTCCTTCAGAAACGTATACACGTGCAACAGCGGTTTTTCTTCTACCGATTTTGTGAATAACTCCCATTACTTAAGATCATTTAGGTTAACAGTTCTAGGTTTTTGAGCTCCGTGAGTGTGCTCAGATCCTACAACAACATTTAGATTTCTAAAAAGTTCAGCTCCTAATTTGTTTTTAGGTAACATACCTTTTACAGCTTTTTCTACTAATAATGCAGGGTTTTTAGCTTGCAATACTTTAGCAGTTAAAGTTCTTTGTCCTCCTGGGTAACCTGTATGACGCATGTAAATTTTGTCATTCAATTTTGTACCTGTAAGGTTAATTTTTTCTGAGTTGATAACAATTACGTTATCTCCACAGTCAACGTGCGGTGTGTAACTTGGCTTGTACTTACCTCTTAAAATCATTGCAACTTTAGAAGCAAGACGTCCTAAGTTATGACCTTCAGCGTCAACAACAATCCACTCTTTAGTTACAGTGGCTTTGCTTGCTGAAACTGTTTTGTAGCTTAATGCGTCCATAATATTATTTTAATTAAACATTCCATCCCCAATAAAGGGGATGCAAAAGTACAATTAATTATTTTAAAACCAAATACCTGAAAGAATATTTTATCTGCTGAAAATCAGGGCTTCAGTTTTTTAAATAATTTGCGAATAAAAAAACCGTCTCTACAATAAAGTAAAGACGGTTAAATATTTATGAAAAAAAGTGATTATACAATAAATATATTGGCAATATCAACAACTTGCTGTGTCGTAAGTGGCTCATCGTAAGCTTCTGAGCCCGCTGCGGCACCAAAAGCGGCTGCGGTATTAAATCCTGCTTGAACGGTTACGCCTTCGCCATCGTAAACGGCTTGAGTTGCTGCCGGCATGCCAGCGCCTCTTTCGGCATTAGAGATCCATCCTTTTAAACCTCTTAATCTTCTCACTTCAGATGCATGGCGCGCTTCAACAGAATGTATCTGCAATGCGGCGGTCAATAAATCGGGTGTGGTTATCAAGTTTGCAGCTTGTCCTTTATAGGCTCTAACACCTGTATCTTCAAATGCTTGTGCCAAAGCTAAAAAGGTTGGGTAATCTCCAAACGGATTAAATGCTCCTCCAACTGTAAAGTCAAAAGTAGGTTTAGGAACGAAGTTGGCACTTGCGGTGCCGCCTAAGCCTGCAATTAAAAATTTAACATGATCAGATTCGTGTGCAGCAATTTGTTGGAATACTTTTAAGTCTCTTCCTGCGTTTTCTGAAGCTGGAATTACTCCAGAATCTAAAGCCATTGCATAAAATTCGTTTTCAAGATATTCTAACGTTAGCGCGAATTGCAGAGCTCCAATAGGTGTTGCCGGAGTTGCTGTAATGTCTTTTGCGAAAGCCTTATTGGTAAGAGCCGACAATCCGAATGGAATTGATGCTAAAGCTAAATTTTTTCCGATATTTCCAAACTGTGTAAAACTGTCTCTTCGAGAACCAGTACTGTTCATCAAATTATCGTCAGTAAAGGATTCTATAAATTTTAAAATGTTCATAATTTCTAAGTTTTTGACGTTTAAGATTAAGGTAGGTATTTAGCTGTGAATTTTGTGGTAATAAAACCAGCAGCAATTGGCAGTATTTTAGATGGATCTTTTGCATCATCTAATCCTGTTGACATATTTACAATATCATCTCCGGCAAAATCTTTCGAATTCGGATTAATTAAACTTCTTATTGCTGCAGCATGTCTGGCTTCAACAGAAACAATTTTTCCTGCCAATAATAAGTAGTCTGCTGTTTTAATTAATTTCCCTGCTCCGTTATAAGCAGCAACGCCAGTATCTTCTAATGCTTTTGCAGTTGCGAGAACTTCGGTGCGGCTATTGAAATTTAATGAACCATAATTAAAGGCTAAAGAAGGTAGTAATTGCGAACTTGGATCGGGAAGCGCTCCATTCAAAGCGGCTTTGAAGAAATCTCTGTGAACCACTTCATGGTGGTATAAATCGGTTAGAACTTCACGTTCAAGACTGCTAAATACAGTATTAAAACTACTTGCATTAACAACTTTAGTATAAAAGTCGGCTTCTAGTTGTTCGAGAGCGTATGCATAAGTCAAAACTCCAAAATCTCCAGAGCCTAAATCAAAAACACCATTTCTTATTCCAGGCAGTGAGGTGTCTGGCATATCATTATCATTGTCATTGTCGCTGCAGCCAGCTAGAACCAAACCTGTGGTGACTAATGTTAATCCGCTGAGCTTAAGAAAGCTCCTTCTGCTATTCAGTGAAGGGTCAACTTCATGAATTTTAACTTCGTTTTTCATAATCAAGTTTTTTATTAGGTTAATAACATTGGTTTTTAGTTAACGGGTATTTAGTTATTAACGAAATTTTAGTAAGAGCGGTTTTAAAATCTCTGTTTAATTAATTATTATTTCGAAATGACTTATATTTTTAAATACTAATCGCTTGTTTTTGTTTTATTTTAGGTAATTCTACTATATTTGTATTAATTACATAAAATTCAATTGGATGAAAGCTAAAGCAACTCTAAAACAAATTGCGAAGGAACTGGGAGTTTCTGTTTCGACTGT
>Ga0308157_10002724_pt1 | contig 27799 bp, 34 predicted proteins | sample PhyBR1_FD_201035 | JGI IMG/M metagenome (GOLD analysis project Ga0308157, IMG submission 201035) | Phyllosphere microbial communities from UC Gill Tract Community Farm, Albany, California, United States - DLSLB.R1 | ecosystem: Host-associated > Plants > Phyllosphere > Unclassified | place: USA...
CACGCGCGAGGCTTTTTCGGCGTCGTCGAAGAACAGTTCGTAGAAGTCGCCCATGCGGTAGAACACCAGCATGTCGGGGTAGTCGGCCTTGATGCGCAGGTATTGCTGCATCATCGGGGTGTGCTTTTGGGACAGATCCGCGCTCATCGTGCTCGATTCCCTTTGGAGACAATGTTCTTGGTATTCAACAGCTTGCGCAAAATCCGATTCCTTTGAGTGCCTTTGAGCGCCCTTGTTTGCCTTCGTTTGCCCATGAGTTCAAGGGGAGCGAAGGGGAACTAAAGAGAGCTCGACTTGGATATAATGTTTTTCAGTCCCCATTAGCTTGGGCGTTCACCTAACTCGTTGTTTCTGTTACATTTTCGAGTCGGAGCTCAGTCCCGCTATCGTGGAGATGAGACAGGGACAGAATTATACGTGATCTATCGCCCTGTCCCCCGGGCCCCGGACGTTCTTTTCGTTTCAGGAGTGGCATGAAAACCGAACTGACCATGGCGCTGATCAAGCGCCTCAAACTGGACTCCAAGCCAGTCGGCGTGGACGCCAAGGGCGACCTTGTGTTCGAACCAAACCCTTCCGGCAAGGACTACATCGTCTACGACGCGAGCCAAGAAGCGCCTCCTGGCTTTGGCGTGCGCATCGCGAAGAAGAAGACGTTCATCATCCGCCGCAAAGTTCACGGCAAGTCGTTCATGCCGACGGTCGGAAACGTCGCGGACTTCATGGCCGACACCAAGTCCGCGATGTCGAACGCCCGCGCTAAGGCCGCCAAGATGGCGTTGGAGATCGTCGAGACTCGCGCGAACCCAAACGAGACCGCGCGCAAGCGCTTCGCCGCCGAGCTGACGCTGGGCGAGGCGTTCGACAAATACCGCCATCACCTCGCGACGCGCACCCAGCGGCCGGCGACCAAAGAGACGCTGCGTGTGGCGGACCGAGCCGCGCGCAAATTTGAGGACTGGGACTGGGCAGCCAGGCGTGTCAAGGATGTGGCACCCGAAGAAATCCAACAGCGCTTTCAAGCTGGCCAGTCGGCCCATCCGACCGCCAATGAGCAAGCGTTCCGCTGGGCCTCAGCCGCTGTGCGCTGGTGCATGGGAATGGAGGAGCTCGACGCCGCCTCGGCTGGCCGCGAGCCGCTGTTGCGGGCCAATCCCTTCATGATCCTCGCGATCAACAAAATGTTCCGTTCGCGCCAGCAAATTGAGCGCGGCCGGGACGACGAGGGCAAGCGCAATCCGCTGACGCCATCCAAAACGCTCGGCGCATTCCTCGAAGTCGCATGGGCCAAGCGCGGCGTCAACGACAACGAGACGGGCGTGCATTACCTGATGCTGATGCTGCTGTGGGGATGTCGCAAGTCCGAGCACGCGCCGTGCAGGTGGAGCGAATTGCTCACGCGTGACGAGCGTCGCGTGACCAGCCACGTCGTCCTCGACGGCGACGACGAGTATGGCGCGCACGTTTTCTTCGCCCGCACGAAGAACGGACGCAATCACCGCTTGCCGTTGGGCCCCATGACGACCGAGCTGCTGCGTCGACGCCAGGCCTCCGCCGCCGATGAATCGATACGCCGCGGCTTTGGCGCCAAGTCGCGCGGCTTCGTCTTTCCGGCGCGCAGCAAGCAATCCAAGACCGGGCATTATTCGGACGCCACGACGTTGCTCGACGCGCTGCGCGATGAAGCTGGCATCGATAAGCTCACGCGCCACGATTTGCGCCGATCGTTTGGCGCGATGATGACGACGCTGGACGTGCCGGAGGGCGTGCGCAAGCGTTTCTTCAACCATGCCGACGCCAGCGTGACCGACACCTACACGCGGGCGGAATGGGCGATGTTGAGGGAATGGATGGCGCGCATTGAGCAGCAGATTTTGGCAAAAGCTCCCAACGTCTACAACGCGCTCAAACCGCTAGGCTGGCCTTTGCTTGAAGCGCCTGAACCCCATGTCAGCCGTCCCGCTAGTCCGCGCTCAGGTCGGCCAAAAGGCGACACCAAAAAAACTGCTTAGACAGTGGAAGAAGTGCGCAACCAACTGAGTTAAAATAAGATAAATTTTTCGGCGGCAATTTTCTGCTCTATTTAACATGGTCGAGGACGCATGGAACAAATGCCTAATTATTTCCCTTTGATTGGTGTAGTCATTGGCCTGCTAGCGTGCTGCGCATTTATATATCTTGGCATGATCGCTTCCAACGGATGGTTTAAGTGCGTGTTATTTATCATTGGCTTGGGATTTGGAATTTTATCATTTTCCGAACTTGACTCGGCGATCAGCAGCGCTGGGGCCAGTGTGTCAAGAGTTCAAGAATCAAATACGTCGCTCCGAGTCCAGCGACCATGATAGCGGCCCAGAACATGCGTTTTTGTTCGGCGCTCGTAATTTTAAAAACTGAAACTTCTTTTTGATTCTGGATCATCGCATCTCCGTGTCGCTGTAGTAAACCGAGTGGTTCTGCCATTCGTTGCTTATCGTGTCAATGGGGATCGAGATTTTTTTATTTGCTAGCGCGCTGTATGGAGCTTCAACTCGGTTGGATGACCGATGTGTGCAGTTTCTGGCGCTTATGGAAGCCAGTCTGCCACAATCAATCGGAAGGGCTGAATGAATAAGGCAAAACAACGAGCGCCTCATGCCTTGATTAGGTTGAGGACAAAACTCGCGTGGCGGCGCAGGCGACCTCGTTATCTGATTGGCAATCCGATTATCGACCTCCGGTTCAAACTGGTCGCGATGTCAGTCATGAGCGCAGGGCTCGCCGTGACTGCCCGAGTGACATCAGACATCGCGGTGTTTGGTCCAGCATGGACAGCGGGTCTTGTGTTGATAGGTTCAGTCGTTGGAATGGTTGTCTTGGCCACGCTGGCCCATGGTTGGCTCGAAAGGCACTTCGCCGCGTTCAAGTCGGCGAAGATCCTGGGGTTGGGCGGGCTCGCGTTGACTACCTTCATAGCCCATGGGCAGGCGGTTGGCGAGGTCAACTCCATCTTTCAGATTGACGCGTCGGCGCTTCCGCATACGACAACCGCCGCGTCGGCAATGGTGGTAGGCGCATGGTTGTTCTGGGCGGTCTTCTTGCCTGTCCTTGTCGTCAGCTTTATCTGCGCTGTTTGCTTATACGTCAAATCCCGGCACGGCGAGTCAATGATCGCATTTGCGATCTTCTTGTCCAGCGTCGTATGGTGTTCGCTCATTGGTCAACAAGCCGTTCCGGAACTTCGGCGTAAAAGCAACCTGTATCAGGTCGCGCTCGAGATGGATTTCAACAGGCGTTCTCATTGTGTCGGCTTGCCTGAAGGAGCGGTGGGCGTTCTTTTCATCGGTCCTGATCAGAGGCGCGCGATCGTGGCTCCTCGAAAAGTCGTCATCAACATCCAAGGAAAATTCGGGGCCATCGTCCCACAAATCGAAGTCCCCTCGAATTTTCAGATCGTAAATTGTCGATAACCAGCTGTTCCGCCTCTTTTTTAGGTCGTCGGACTGATGTGCGTAAAGCTTCGAAGATCGAAGGCTAACCGCTCACTTTGCTCGACGGTTGCCACAGCTACAATCTTCTCTTATTGCGTCTTGCCCGCCACAATTCAAATCCCCTGGTGCTGTTCGACGCGCGGCGTGTAGGAGGTATCGAGAAGCTGAGGCGCCACGATTCGCACCGACCGTTCGGTTCCATGGTGACGACGCTGGACGTGCCAGAGGGCGTGCGCGAGCCATTCTTCAACCATGCCGATGTCAGCGTGACCGACACTTACACGCGGGCGGAGTCGGCGATGTTGAGGGAATGAATGGCGCGCATTGAGCAGCAGATTCTGGCGAAGGCGCCGAACGTCCACAACGCACTCAAACCGGTGGACTGGCCTTCGCTTGAAGCCCCTGAGCATCATGTCAGCCGGCCAAGCAAGCCGAGGCCAGGACGGCCCAAGAAGGTCCCAGCTATCAATTAACCAAGCCAGCCCCCTGCGTGGGCATGCCTCGATGAACGTCATGGAGTGACGTGATGATTCCGCGAGGAAGCTAATTCAATCGATCGCTTTGACGGATGTGACATGGGTCGAAAAGCACACGGGCTGAAACCCAGATGGGCACATTCCAAGATATCAGGAATTTTCCAGCCGCCCTGATGCCTTGCTCGTGTTGGATTCGCAAAGCGACTGAAACGAGGAGCGCATTTTTGAAATCTCGTCGCTTCTGCCGATACTGAATCGTTGTCTTTTCACTTACGGTAAACATGTCATTTGTCATCAGTCCAAGATGAGCCATAGTAGCCTGACCACGCGAGGTTGAGTCAAGCATGATCCGCACATTTGCGGTTCAAGATGGCGGACACTAAAGATAGCCGGGCTCTGCGCGTCGGCGTCAGATCCTTCGCGCAAGAAATCGACCTCTTCGGTAGGGCTGCCGAGGATTGCTCGTCGTCGCAGACCCCGGCGTCATCGGGCAATACAAGGCGGCAAATGCTCAGCGCTGGCGAGATGTGGGAATGGGAAGTATCATCCTCGCATGTTTAATTCTTAGGTTAAAGGGTCAAAGCATGTCGCCAACGCCGCCAGTTTTCACTGACGCCCCAAACTTATCTCGAAAAAATTCTCGACGAAAATAACATCGAGCCCAAAAAAACCGAGTTGCAATTTATATGGAGCGAGTTTGTAGCCGTCATCGTTCAAGTCATTGTTTCTGGTTTCGCACTCGCCATGGCCAGCAATTTTTTTGAAGATAAAGACAAAGCTGTCCAGACTTTTGCGACAAGGGTCGAGGGCGATTCAATGTCGGAACTTGGGATGCTTGGCTTGTAAATTTTGATGGCGATTGGTTTTTTGTCTGTCGTGTCCAAAGGAGTGCCTGCGGCGCAAACATATATCGATGATTTCGTTTTCGAAATTCCAAGGGACATTTATGCTTTTGGCGCCAGCGCCACGGTCGCTTGCCTATGTTTTGCTCTGTATGTCAGGGGGCGCCCAAATGAAAATTTGAGGTGACCGCGATCGAGGCAATGACGCTTGCCTTGGGAATGCTGCTCGTCAGCTTTATTTATGGCTGCGCGCTGTCATTTGTATTTAAGCGGCATGCATTGAAATGACATGTTTCAAGACGTAGCAGATGGCCAACGATGTTGCCCCTGCTACGACGAACGTGATCAGCGCGAATATTCTCAGCGCCGCCGGCCCCTGGAGAATGGTGAGCATGATTTTCATCATCGGATCCATAACTGCATGAGGTCAACATACAATGGACGGGATGAACGTCAAGCGGGGAGGATGAATGACAACGATACTTGCGAGCCTAGACATCTTGGAGCGGCTGCACCGTCTTCCGGACGCCGTCGCCCTGACCACCAGCGAAGCGGCTATTTTTTTGCGAAGCTCCGTGAGCGCGTTGGAGTCGATGCGGGCCAAGGGGACTGGGCCGGTCTATATCCAAGGGGGAGGCCGCGGGGCCTCGGGATCAAATCAGAAGTGCCTTTATGAGAAGGCCGACTTGCTCGCTTGGCAGCGCGCGAACAAGGTCGCGTCGACGGTGGAGGCGGCCGTTCGCAAAGGGCAGCTCTTTGCGACGCTTGCCGATCTCGCTTGCGCCGAGGCGTTCTGGATCGACCACCATGGTCATGTCATGGGGATGGTCGAGATGGCATCCGTGGCCACAGTCATTGAGCGTTTGGGACTTTACGACATCGAGTGGTTGCTGGTGTCGGAAGCCGCGGCACGGACTTGGAGTGATCTGGCGGACCATCGGAAGCTCGCCAATGCCGTGACGGATATCCTTCGACGCGAAATCGCCCACGTCGTGGCCGCCGTCGAATCCACCGAGTTCAGAGCCGAATCTCAACCGACCTCGGCCCTTGTAGCGGGAAGCGCATTGCTGCTCTGATTGGCCTAGAGCGCCATGCAGCGGACGCCCGAAACGTTCAAGCCAGCGGCGTCTTCTCGGCCTTGTCTAGATCCCTACGACTAGTTAGTCGCGCGTCATTTCCCTTTAAGCGCCGACGACTTAGCGGCGGAGGTGGGCGACCAGTTGATCCACATGGCTTAGGATGAAGTCGCGATCCTCGGCGGACAATCCTTCTAGCATGCTCCACAGCGCGCCAGCTTGATCCTCCGGACGCTGGCTCGCGGCTAACAGCAACTGATCGGATCTGCACCCAAACATCTCGGCAAGCACGACGAGCCGCTCCGCCGTGACGGAGCCGACGCCGCGCTCCAAACGCGAGATTGCTTCCGGACCAATTCCCAACCGTTCCGCCACCGCTTCCTGCGTCAAGTCGGCGTCTTGCCTCGCGCGGGCGATGGACTGACCGATTGTTTTTCGAATGCGCAGCACGTCGGCGTTCGGTTCGTCACGCCGATGTGATTCCAAATCATATTTCATAGTTTCTCCTCGACTTGGATGGTCGAGTGCCGACGTCTGACTTTGAAGGACTTTTAAAGTTGACTGCCAACCAAATTAGTTTAGTATTCGTTTCTACACCGCAGGCTAGCGTTCATGCGAGCGGAGCGCCCCAACGGCGGGCGACAGATATCCAAACCAAACCAATGAAGGAAAAAAAATGGATGCATCCATCGTCTGCGCTCGCGCAGCTTTTATCGCCGCAATCGCGGTAGCCCTGGCGGGCTGCGCGAAAGGCCCCAGCGAATCTCAAGCGCGCGACGCGTTGATCAAGCGTTCCCAGCAGGCCGGCGTCGGAATGATGAACCCGGATTACAAGGAACAGATCGCGAAGACTCAGGTCGGCGGCTGCGAGAAAGCCGAAGCCGGAGGATATCTCTGCGAAATGTCCATGCCCGACGGAAAGCGCGGGTCGTTGCGGTTTGTTGAAGCCGATGGCGCCTGGGCCGTCGCTGACTGATCGCGCCGGGGCACGGCCCCGGTTCAACTTTTGAAAGGGCTGAAATGAGAATGCTGTTTTCGATCATCATCGCCGCGATCGGCGCGCCGCTCGCGCTCGCATTGGGCGACGGGCTGGTTCCAAAACTGATGGGGCTGGCCGTGGCGCTCGCGCCGCTTGCGTTCACGCTTCGCATGCGCGCCGCAGTTCGTCGTGACGAGAGGCTGTTGTTGCAAGCGGCCCGTGAAGCCGTCGGCGCAAAGGAAGACGCTCGATATCAACACGTCGAGATGGGGACCGCGATTGTGCTGAACCCGACATCACGCCGTGTCGCCTTGGCGCAGGGTTCGAAGTCGAAGATCTACGACTTCGCGGATATCCGCGGGTGGGACGCTCGCAAAGAACGCGCGTCGGGGACCGTCGGGATTGGAGTCGAGGGGACCATCGCGGCGGGCTCGCAAAACATCGCCGCGTCCAAGCAAGCCGACCTCGAGACGGGACTGTTCATGACCGTGCGCGACATTGACAATCCGGTGTGGCGGATTTCAATGTTTGAAGCGGACGACCGAGCTCGGTGGTCCGAAATCCTGCGACAACAGCTCGAAGAACGCGCTGCGTGAGCATGCCGGCGCGTCGCTATTGAGTCGAGGCCTGCTTGCGACGCGTTAGAGTGCTCCGTTGGCTCGCGGCTTGGGCGGGTTTGCCTCCAAAGCGACGCCTGTGACCAGAGGACCGCTTTCTTCCCTTATAGCGGTGGCCTCCGTGGCATGAAATTCCGCGGCCGCCGTCAGAGCGAGTTGGGTGGCGAAATCGCGCAACGTCAAACGACGGGCGTCGCCAGTCAATTGGCCATGCGACAACGCGTCCATCAAGTCGATCGGTCTGCCGTCGAGTTGAATGGAAAACGGCCATGTGTCGACAGCGCTCGCCGTTGACATCCAGCATCGAATGCCATCCAGTTGAATGGCGCTTGGGAGCGTCTCTGACGTTTTCGAGGCATTGCGCAAACGCTTTAAATATTTAGCGACATCCTGGGCAAAATATTGCGCAGGTCCATTGTCGCCAGGTCGACAGCAAGGGATTGCAGCATAGGAAGCGGCATCAATAGATTTTCCAGCCTCCAACAGATCGCGTCGCTCGGATCGCGCGCGGTCCAGCGTGCCGATGGAGATTTTTAGCAAGACCGACGCTTCGATTGCCGACAGCATGGTGAGCTTGCGTTGAGCAGACTTCATTCGAGAAAGGCGCTCAACGAGGTCGTCATACTCTTTCTTTTCCAACGTTGTCATTTCTGACTTGCCGGTGTTCGCCATTGGCGATTCTCCTTTGGATTGGCCAACGACAGGGCTCGTGCCATTTTAACTGATCGCATGCGCTAGGCAGTCCCGAAAACTGTCGTTTGGTGGCGACATGTCGGCATACATTTCGGGCTGCTTCGCGCAGTCATGCGCCCACATGCGCTGCGCCGCGCTGCGCCGCGCGCCCATGCCAAAAAACGCTCCGGTTTCTCCCAAGGTTTTGCGCCGATCATTGAATCACGTAAGGCATTCGGCCAAGCGAAAAACCAGGAGATCATCATGGCAAAACGCGCAAATAAAAAAACTTTCACGACGAACAAGTCGCAACACGCTGGCAGGAACGCAAAACCTTCGAGCATGCCTCGCGAGGCCGCGATTCCGCATGGTGTCATGCGATTAGAAACCCAATTGATTAATTGCTGCGAGATCGATGGTGACCTCACGAAAAATTATGTCACTGCGATTGCAGCAGATGACCTGTGCTCGGTCATGCTCTGCGGTGAATTGCTAAGCCATGCGGGCGTAAATCAATTTGCGATGCGTTGGAACTGTAAAATGACCAACCCTAACTCGTCGTTCAGCCCGGGAGTTGCGGACGCATGCAAGCTGGCGCATCTTTGCGGTTCCAAGCTTGTGCTCATGTGGCTAATCGCTCGGGGGTGCGCGCAGCGGGCAGATGAAGCCTTCAATGCGTTGAGCAACTTATGCATGACTTATGGCGACGGCCAGAGCAGTTCGCCGGAGGTCAATTTCGCTCGCGATGTGTTGGAGTCCATGTTTTTGCCGACCACTGCGGAGCAAGCGCGGGTCAGGCTTAGCGACCTCCAAAATGGCGGCATTCTTGGCCCTTATGTGGAGCGTCTGGTGCGAGAGGCTTGTCTGAATTTTTTGGCGCAGGAGGAGGCGTCGTCTCTAAGCGCGTCAGTCAATCGACCTCAGGCACCTTCCAGCGATGGCGCGAAACGGGCGCGGTTGTAGGCAGGCACGTTTTTTGTCTAGTTTTGCTCGGTATCGAGCCGTCTATGGCGGTGTCGTTGCAGATAGGGGTGGAGGCTTGACGATCACGATTGTTCAGGCCTTTTATTTGGATACACCAAACGCACTGGTGTGCAGCGCAATGCGTCGCGCGGCGCCGCGCGACTCCTCAGGCGACGGCAACTGGCAAAGCGAGCGACACAGTGGTGCCTTGGCCAAGGCCGGCGCTTCGCACGTCGATTGATCCACCGTGAGCCTCGCATACCCCTTTGGCGATCGTCAGGCCCAGGCCAGCCCCTACCGGGGCTCGGCCCGGCGCCACGGCGCGGCGTTCGAATGGCTCAAAAACATGGGGCAGATCTTCGGCGGAGATGCCCGCGCCGCAATCGACGACTTCCGCGCGAAGCATGTCGCCTTCGATAAAGACGCGCAGGCATATTTCCGCCCCGTCTGGGGCGAAGGCGCTGGCGTTGCAAAGAACGTTGCCCAAGGCTTGGCCTACTCGCTCCGGGTCGCAGCGCAGCTTGGTGCCGCGGTCATTGACCTCGACGACCAAACGTTGGTTGCGCGAGCGCACTGCGGGCTCGACCGCGTCGAGGGCCAAAACGAGGATGTCGTCTTCGGTGCAGGCGCGAGGCTCGACTTGCAATTCGCAGACGCAATCGACGCGGGACGCGTCGAGAAGGTCGGCGATAAACCGCGCGAGTTGCTTGGTTTGCCGATGAACCACGCCGGCCATCTTCGCGACGGCGGGGTCAGCGTTTGGACGCTGTAAAAGTCCGGCAATGCTCATGAGCGGAGCCAGAGGATTGCGCAACTCGTGCGCGAGCATGCCGAGGAAATCCTCGCGGGCGCTGGCCGCGTCTCGCGCCCGCCTTTGTAGAAGACTCTTCTCACTGATGTCGGTGAGGCAGCACAACGACCCGATGACCCATCCGTCGGCGTGGAACACTGGCTTCGCGTGGATCACGATCCGCCTGACTTCGCCATCTTGGCAAAAGGCCAGCATCTCGGTCGGCCCAGGGGATTCTCCTGCGGCGGCTCGCGCGGCGGGGCTTTCCTCCAAGTCGACCGGTCGGCCATCAACGCCGCGCAGCTCAACAAATCCGTCCCAGAGGATATCCTCAGCGGGCATTGGGTTGTCTCCCCAGATTCTATTGGCCGCCGCGTTGCGATGGACGATGTGTCCATCCAAAGAGCAGCAATAGGCGGGAGAAGGCATCTGTTCGATGGCCCAAGCGTAAGCGTCGGGCCAACTGTTGTCAAAACGAGCACGTTCACGCTCGGTAGTAAGATGGGATTTTGTCATGATATAAGGCGGTCCCATGCCGCGGTAAAGATGCGTATTAGGCATTATGGAGTCACTGACTCTCGCTCAGTGTAGGACTGAGACCGGGTGACATGTGGGACATGGTCGCCGTGTCAAACGCGGGTCATTTCGACGGAAGTCAGTGATTCCTTGCGGAAAGTTGCTTAGGTTAGAAGGGCAGTGCGGTGAATGACTCAGCCGTCACGCGACCAGGCCATCAAGCGAAGTGAGTCTGGCGGAACCCGGTTGGGAGCCATGCCTAGACTTGGCTCAAGGGTGGTATGACCGACACCCTTCACGCCGCAAAGCAGTCCAACTCCGGCCCTAGTTTTCCTTGCTCGTCGAGCGAGTGAATTCTCGCGGTCCATCCTTCCGCCGACCGGGAGCAAACAAAGACGCCCACGGAGTCGCGTTCGAACGCCGCCAACGCGCCTAGGCGCAAGGGTCCAACTTCAACAGGTCGCAACACGGCTGTTTGGCCGGCAAGTTCAAACGGAGCGGCGGCCCAAGCCTCGACCCGCAGCATGGCCTTGCCCATTTCGGCTGGCCGCGCCTCAATCCAGCGAGCTTTTACCACAGCCCAAGAAAACTTTGAGCCCGTCTCTTGATCCAGCCAAGCACCCAAAGTGAGCGACGCGTGGGTCACTTCCACTTCGTCGATGAGCGAGCGCGTTGGAGGGGGTGAATCCGTGGCCGCCTTCGCGCCTCCAAACTCAGTCAATCGGCTTTCGAGGCGCTCCACGATGGCGCGCGTCTGGGCGCCATCGTTCCGCAAGGCTGCGCATGCAGCCAGCACGGCCCGCAACTCCTCCACAGCTTCATGGCCCCAGCCGTTTGGGTCCTCCGCGTTTAGGAGCGTCGACGCCACGCCGATGCCCGCGGCTCGCTCGATCGCGAAATCGATGGCAGCCGTCGGGGTGGCCCTCAGGCCAAGCCCGGGCGCTATTTCGAGCAAGGCGCGGCGACGCTCTTCGGTGAGCCTGAACGTGACCGAAGACCGCGCCCAGCCATGCGCGGCGTCGACTCCCTCCGCGCCGTCGATCGCATGGTCTGGCGCGTCTTTTCCATCGCTTGCTTGGGCGCGCTGAATTTTGGACATGGTTTGAGGTTTTGCATTTCAGTGGACGTCGAGTTGAGCGAGAGTCGTCGACGCTTGCCATTGGCGTGGGTTCAACGCTGCCTGCCCAGATCGTGTTCGGACGCGTCGCGTGTCGGGCCAAAGGACGCGTGAGTGGTTGGCAGGCTGCAAGGCCCATCCCTGGGCGGGTGCGGCGGCGGATTGGAGCGCGCGCTAAGAGGTGACGCAGGCGCCTCAGCATGAGCCAAGAAACCGGCTTTTTCGACCGGCGCGGCCCAGTCCAGGGCCGTGCCCTTTGGGCGGGCTTTGGCCATGCCAAAAGCGAGCCTTTCGACCAAGCAGGCGCGATCTTCGGAGCGCGCTTCCTTGGCGAAGGGCTGATGGGATTCGAGGTCGAGCTGCCCTAGCTCTGTTCGGTTGACGTAGAGCGTGGTCGAGAAGCGCGAGCGGCTGGCCGCGACGTAGGTCCACTCGCGATCGGCCATGGCCGGGTTGACGAGACAGTAGGCGGAGTCGAATGTGCGTCCCTGTGACTTGTGATTGGTCAGGCAGTAGCCGTGATCGAAGCGGCCGAACGACGGGGGGACCATGACGACTTTTTCCCCACGCTCGTTGGCGTCGTCAAGCTCGACTCGAAACAGTGGAGTGAACATCGCGCGCTCGATCGCGACGATGGTGCCCGCGACACCGTTGGCCACGCCGATGTCTTTGTCGTTCTTGGTGAAGACCACGCGGTCGCCCGGCGCGAAGCGCTTGGATTCGCGCGTCTCGTCGCGGTGAACGATCTCGACTTCGACGCCTTTTCCGTCGAGAATCTGGCCGGCGGATATCAGCAGCGCCCGAGCTTTCTCGTTTAGCTCGCGGACCTCTGCGCGCATGCCAGCGATCATCGTCTTCGACGGCAGCGGCGCCGGGTCCTCCGACCACTCGGATATCAGGGCGTCGACGGTGGCGGAGTGGCCCGAGATCAGCTTCAAGCGGCCTTTCTCGTCCAGCATCGACAGCGCCTCCTTGGCCTCGCCGGTGGCGAACTTGCGCACCGCCTCGCGCATCCAACGGTGGTCGTAGTGCTCGCGCCATCGCGCGAATGCCCGCGCGAGCTTCGGCAGCGCGGCGCAAAGCGCCTCCAAGGCGCCAAGCTTCGCGTCCTCGGGGAGCGCCAGCAGCGCGGCGGCCGCGCGCTTCGTCAGATCGCCGCGCGAGCGCAGCCAGTCGAGCAGTGGGGCGAAGTCGGTGCGTTGGCGTTGGATGTTTGAGATCTCCACTTTGCCATGGCGCTCGCACAGCGCTCGAAAGATGCCGCCGGCGGCGATGGGTTGAAGCTGTTTAGCGTCGCCAACTGCGACGAGCTTGCCGCCGGCGGCCAAAACGGCTCGCTGCAGCAGGGAGAATTCTTTCGAGCCCACCATGCCGGCTTCGTCGAGCACGAGGATGGTTTTGGCCCCCAACCGGGCTTTGCCTTTGTCCAGGGCATGCAGGAGGCTGGCGATGGTGCGCGATGGGATGCCGGTTTCGCGAGCGAGGTTCTGGCTGGCGGCCGCGGATTGGCAGCATCCAAGCACGTCGAGGCCGGAGGCCTTGTAGGCGTCGCCTAGGGCTTTGAGCATGGTGGTCTTGCCCGTGCCGGCCCAGCCTTCGACGAAGGCGTGGCGCCCCGTTTCGCAGGCGACGTGGGCGGCCGCGGCGCGCTGCTGGGAAAGCGAAGCCGGCGCGCCGATCTTGGCCGATATCTCGGCTTCGAGCCGGTCGAACTCGCGGTCGATGGCGCCGCGGTCCAAATGGTGCGACTTGTCGGCGGTCCCGCGCTTGACGGCGTCCGAGCATTCGGTTTCCACCGCGAGCGTCGCGGTGGACGTGAACACTTCCGCGAGCTGTTCGGTTTGTCCAAGGCGCACTGTCAACGGCGTTTCGAGAAAGCGTCCAAGCTCAGCGACGCAGCGCGCCGCGTCCCACTCGCCCATGGCCATCTCGCAGATGAGGGCCAAGGCGTCCGACGAGGTGGCGCACGACTGCGACTCCATGAGCCGCTCCATCAAATCGTGGTGGTCGAGCTCAAACGGGGCTGGCTTCACGCATTGAGGCGCGGCCGCGCCAAGCTGCTCCTCTTGGCGCGCAGGGTTTCGCAGGTCGTTGGCTGGGCTTGAAGCAGGCGACGAAGCCGCAGCAGGCGCGGGGGCTGGCGTTCGCATCGCCGCGACGCTTTGCGGCGTCAGGCCGATGTCCGCCGCTTGCTTTGCAAAGCTGGCCAAAAGCTCGGGCAAGGGCGGCTCGGCCTTGGCTTGGCGCGTGTTGAGGGCGGCGACTTCGCGGGCGGCGGCGCCGTCGAGCATGCCGCACTCGCGGACATACTCGGCGATCTGCTTGGAGCGCGACGACAGCGCGTCGCGCTGCGCTTGCTCGACGCCGCGCAAGGTGAAGTATTTTCCGTCGGCCTCGACCCCAAAGCCCAGCCCCTTCATGCGGACGGCCAGCTCCGCTCGGAACAGAATGCCCACGCTCATCTTGCGCTCGAACTGGGCGCGCTGCTCCAACGCGCTCCATTCGTTGGCGCCTTCGCGCTTGCCCAAGTTGAAGAGAAACCCGTGCACATGGAGCTGTGGTTCGCCGGCGCGGCTGGCGAAGTGCGGATAGCAAGCGGCGACCGCGGCCTGAGCAAAGCGCTTGGTCGCGCCGGCGCGCCCGTGTCGCGTGACGCATTGCGTCTCGGCGTGGGCGAGGGCGGCCTTGGCCGCCTGCATGACGGCGTCGGCCACCGCTTCGCGCGTCGCGGCGTCGCCTCCCGCGAAAACGGCGGAGACGTCCTTGGGCGCGGAGAACGTCATGTCCAGCCCCATGACGTGGTTCTGGCCGGCGCCTTTGACCAGCGCTGCGCCGGTGAGGGGATGAAAGCCTTGGGCAAGTCGCTCGACGTGCTCTGGCTCGGCGACGCCGTCCAGGCCAAGCAGCTCTGCTCCGGAACATGCCCAGGTGGGCTGAGATCCGGCCTGCTTGTCGGCGCCACGGGCGTAGTCATCGAAGTCGCCGCGTTGCTTGGTCGACGTGGACGGTCCGCCAAGGTAAGCCAGATAGCCCCCTGCGTCACCGCGTTTGGCTTGGTTGGAGGCGGAATTGATCTTGGTGATCGAGAGCATGGGTCAGCCACCGCCGCCAAACAGCGCTTCGAACTGGTCGCCAATGGAGACGGCTGCGGCGCATGGGGTTGCTGGCTCTGCGGCGTAAGCAGAATTTGGCGGGAGCGCTGCATCAAGAAGTGATTCGATGTAAGCCGAGCGAGTCATGCCCAATTCAGCTCGGGCTTGGTCGATCCGGGCGAGCGATCCTGGACGCAAACGCAAAAGCGCATGCTCACGCTCGGACTTGCTTCGCGCGTAGCCAGCTTTGGCGGCCAACCTTTTTTTCTCGACATGCTCGGCGTTCTCTTGTGTGGTCATAAGGCCTCCTGTGCGAGCAATGCTGGCGAGAACGTCAAGCCGCCAAAAAAAATCCCGCCGAAGCGGGAGCTGATTAGTCGAACATTCCGATGATGTCATTGTCGAGAAGATGCGAATATCGCATGAGCGATTCGTAATCTCTATGGCCCACGATTTTCATAAGGGACGGCAGCTTCTCCGGGCTGCAGTTCAACACTCTTCGGCTGATGCCTTCATGACGCCAGCTATGGAACGTAAAATTCTCAATCTTGGCTGCCCGAACAATTTCCCTGAAAGTTTGTGACACTGAGTGAGGGTTCGGAAACACTTCAAATATCCTTTGATCGCCCTCGCGTTGCAACAGTCGCAGCTCAGCAATGGCAGCTCTTGCCGCTGGCGAGAGCGGGACAGACCTTTCTGTTTTCTTCTTGGTATGCGCGGCAGGAATTCTCCAAACTTGATCTTCGTGAATGAGTTCGCTCCACTGCGCAAAGATCAATTCTTGCTGACGGGCGCAAGTTTCCAAAGCCAAGACAACCAGGCATCGCCAGTGTTCTTGCCGAGTAGGCCAGTTTTCAATCTGACTCAAGATCCGTTCGAATTCGCCAGTTTGCAAACGGCGATCGCGTTTATTTTGCCAATCTTGTGGAATGCCTTCCATTGACACACCGATGAATGGATTGGCGACTTTGTTGCGCTTCGCCCACCATTCGCAGGCGACTTTCATGTAGCTGAGGTGTTCCTTAATGGTCGCGTATGCGTAAGGTTGGTCCCGCGTCGTGAGCTTAGCTCGCATTTTTAAAACGTGGCTCCGTGACCAATCGTCGTCCAATTTCGCGACAGTGACGTTGCCCACGAAGTAGTCCACTTTGACGAGGCTTCGTTTCGCGCGGTTGCTGGACGCGGAGCTTTCGCGAAATTTGACGATGACGTCAGCGAGCTTGGCTCGTTCAAAATTGCGCTGTCCGCCAATCTTCTCCTGCTCGTTGAGGCTCGAAGCGCTGGCGCGCTGGGCTTTTTTGGCCGCGGCCGTGATGGCCGCGATAAATTCTTCCGCTTTTGAGCGAGTGGAAAAAGTTCCAGTTTTTCTACCGACATTGGCGATGCGCACGTCAGCCTCGAATGCGATCGCGCCGTCGGCTCGTTTACGTTCCTTGATTCCCATGGTTCTCTCCTTGGTGTTGTTGTTGGATGCGGCGACCCCTGTGCTGACGGTTGGCCTTGACTGGCCACCGACAAGACCAACGGCGGAGGAACAGGCCGGGCCTTATCGCGGTGATTTTCGCGGTGCGCGGGGGGAGCCGCTGACAACATAAATCCAAGGACTAGGCTCGGCGCAAGCCCTACTTTCCGACGCCAATCGAAACAAAGGTTGGAGATAGTGTCCAATCTTCATGGAATCTCTGCTGAAAAATCCAATGAAATTCGGCGCATTAATTTAAGTGAGTAGACGTTATTTAATCTATGGCAAGTCATTACGTTAACAAGTGATTTTCATGCTCGCGCAGGTCGAGCAAGTCGCGCAAATCGCGGCGCATTTCGCGCGGTAAACTCGGATGACGAGCGGTAAGCGAAACGTTGTTTTAGCCGCGCGTCCCAAGCCGGAAATCAGGCGCGTTCGTCAAACCACCAGCGATAAATATCACTGGCAGCGTCTTCCATGACTGGGCCCCACTCGGGCTCGAAGCGGGCCTCGACCTCAAGCGTCCTCTCCAAGTCAAAACCGTGCTCATGTTCGAAAAAACGACCTTGAAGGGCGTCGCAGTGGACGCAGCCGTTGGAGAGGTAGGAGCCGCCCTCGGTTCTGCTGCGTCGGGGCCGCAGCTCGCCGATGCCGTGACTCCTCAACAGGGCGGCGGGCAGCATGCGGGCGATGATCTTAGCGGCATCGTTTAAATGGTCTCCGAATGAATGCAGGTCGAGCTCCACGTCGGCGCAGCCAGGCAGCACGCGGCTGGCGGCGCATGTGATCCCCAAGACCAAGCGCGTGTCCCGCCGCACTTCCAGCATGAGGTCGTTTCGGTCAACACTTCGAACGGCGCCGTCAGGCCCAAGACCGGCGCGAAGCGGAGCCGGCCGGTGAGCGCGCCTTCGACAAAGCGCGAAAGCTCGATGGTCTGGCGCCAGTTGCGCGAATCGTCCTTCCCCTTGGCGCCCACCCACAGGCCATGCTCCGGCGAGGGCAGTTGCGCGGAGCAGGTTGACGACGCTTCATCGAACGCCAAGCGGAACGAGGGGGCCTCCTTCTCGATCGGGAAGTCGCGCTGCCGAAACAGCCACAGGGCTCGAACGCCGGACGCCGCGTAGCGCCGATGCCTGCGCCTTGTCTCCTCGTCGTCTTGGCGGCTCCATTGGACTTCGATAGCGACTTGGCGGTGGCCACTGGTGGCCAGGACGTCCGTGACCCACGCCGCGCCGTCCCCCGCATGTCCGGCGCGCTCGGGCTCCGCTTGCCACTTCGCGCGCCTAACCCCGTCCACGATCAAGCGCTTGGCGAGCAGGTGTTCGGCCGACTCTGGGGCCGTCAAACACGGCCCGCGACGCGCGTGCGCGAAATGCTTCGTCCCCAGCTTGCTCGTTTTCAGGGTGACGCCGGCCCCGCAACAAGGCGACCGTAAATGCTTGGCGGCCGCGTTTTCTCGGCGCAACGCCTCCCAGGCGTCATCGCATTCAAAATCAAAGGCCATGAGGGGTTGGTCGTCGCGATGGCATTTGAGCGGCATGGTCGGCGAGTGGGGCAAAAAGAGGGGGAAGGAGGGGGCGAGCTTTGCTATGGACCAGATTACCCATGACCATTGCCAATGTCAAAGCCGCGGAGTATCTGTTCGAGGCATCGAGGGTCGCGACGGAGCAGTATGGCCCCGCGGCGTTGCCGCGTCGACGCGGCCCACGGGGCCCGTCGAAGTGGTTGGGGTTTTTTGCCGCCAGGCAGCCAGCGGCGCTCGCGCCGCGCTCGGCCGACAACGCGGACTTGGGCAGCGCCAGAGCGCCGTCCGGGGGGGACGCGCCGGCCCCCTATGGTTTTGTAGTTCTATTTAAAACCTATAGCTCATAGGGAAAGCGGCCCGTTCAACGCCGGTTAGCGGCCCGCTCAACACGGCTTTTTGGACAAACTGGCCCGTTCAACACCGATGTCGGCCCTCTCAACGCGCGTTACGCTGGTCAAAAGGAGGCATGGACATTGACCAATCCAGACTCTCCATGAGGGCTTGGCGACAGTCTGCGCAAACCCTACTCGCCAGTTTAGCCCACGCGCGCGCGTTGGGATATCAAAAGGGACGCGGGAGAGGGTCTGCGTTCTTAGGTTTGAAGCAAGGCTTTGACGTCATCGCGACAGCGCCATGCGGCGCGCCGACATTTCATGGCGTTTCGACGCGGTTTTTCAACTCTCCAAACGCCCGCGCGAAAAAGCAGTTCTCATAGCGAAGTCGGCCCGTTCAACGCGGGTTTTTGATGAATGAATAATCGGATATGCGTGCTCCGGCACTCGGCCGCCCTGACCAAGCCATCACGAATCTGCCTATGATGTGCGATCAATAATATCGCTATGGAATCCCATCAGTTAATTTTCTGTTGAACGAAACAGTCGCAATCAAAGGCTCACGCCACCGCGTCTTTTCGGCGCCAATGCGACCTTTGGAACGCTTGGCTTAGCGAGAGTCTGTGGATGCTTCACGACCGGCATCGCGGGTCCGCGGACCGCCAGCAAGCTCCACTGGTCGCTGGCGTTGTCGCTGCCCGTGCTTTTGTCGATCGACCAAGATGCGATCAGGTCGGGGCGCTTCACCACCAGCTCCTGCATGGCCGTTTCCAACGCGCCGACGAAACGTTTGGGCGCGGGCAGGTAACCGCTGAGGCCCCGCAGGTAGTCCAACGTGAGCGGAATCGCCGGTGGCTTGTGGGTTGAGAAGTAATCCCGAAGCCACTGGGCCAGCAGCGATTCGACACCGTCGCCCGCGGCGCCAGCCATCGAGGCCAGGAGGGTCTTGAAAAACGCAGGCTCGACAAGACCCGGATCGAGTCGGACGGCCGCGTCGCGCCCGTTTGCGACCACGGACGTCACAAGCCATCCTGAGATTCGCGCTCCGTAGACGATCGCATCGATCCGCGACTGCGTCAGCCTCTCAACGGATGCCCAGGCTGAGCGGGTTTGTCCGTGCCGGAACCCGGCAAGTTTGGCCACTTCGGCCATGCGCACGTTGAAAGGATGCGCTATGTCGAAGCCGCTGCGTTTGGCGATGCGCGCGAGCGCTTCCCATACGCGTTTGTCCGCCATTGACAAGCGCGGCCCATTGAACGTCAAAGACACCTCTCCAGCCGCCTGCAATGGTCCAGCGTGGGCTCCGCCGCAACCGGATCGGAAGGTCCCGAAAAGGGCGCTTCTCGACATGAACGCGGGGAAGAGATCCAGCTCCTTTGGATGAGCGAGCGATTGGGTGGGCAAGGCGCTGGCGGATGGAGTGGAGCTGCCATGGGCGCGAGCTTTGGGACGCGCGAGGCGTGCTGCGCTCATGATGCTGTCTAAGGCAAATCCTTTCTCACCCACAGCCTCTTCTTGGGGCGGCGCAGCCTCGCCACCATCCGCCGCCGCGGATGGCGGAACGGGTGCAGGGCTTGGCGCATCGGGTTCGTAGACGCTCGGGTAAGCGTGTGGATCGTTGTCGGGCAAAGAGGACGTAGAGATCATGGCTTCTCCTGGCAAAGCGTTGATGTGTAAACGAATGTTTACGCATCGATTGGGTTAACGTTTCTCAAGCGCGAAAGGGTTTGTCAATAGGTCGCGTTGCGCTTTATCGCGTCGTTGAAAAGCGTTTGCGCGGTGGCGCCGCCCACGCCGTTGGCGGTCCAGGTGGCCATTAGCTGCCCAGTCCCCATGTCCGCCGAAAAATCACAGCTTGGCTGACCAATGACACGGTTTGCCCATTCGTCGAATCAGTCGAGTCGCGCGGGGTATTCCGTGGCGTCGCAAGCCCGCTTTTGAGCAAGCGCCTCCGGGCCGCGTGGGTGGCCATCGTGAGGCGAGTGGACGATGGATCAAAATTTTGACGTGGCGAAGCTGCGCGCTTGGCGCGGCTTGGATGCCACGAGCTTGCCGGCTCAAGAAACAAGCGCAGATGGGCTAGGCGGGGCAGCGCTGGCGGAAGAAGGGACGTCCGCGCAGTCGACGCCATTAGACGACGCGCCAGACGCGGCGGCGCTCGCGCGGGAAAACCATCGCTCGCGACTGGTCGCGCAATACAATCTGGAGTCGGAATACATCGGCGTCGTCAAGCTTGCGCGCATTCTCGGACTGTCGGCCTCGGCGATCTACAGCCTGATCCGCGCCGGGAGATTTTTCTTGCCTTACAGACTTTTCAACGCCGCGCCCAAGATCTTCATCGACGATTTGGTCGAGTGGCACTGCTCGGGCCAGGGCGTCGTGCCCGCGTTCGGCGCGAAGCCTTCGCTGGAAACGGCCGTGGACGATGAGGATGGCGCTGGCGGCAAAGGACGAGCGCTGTCGAGGGCGGAGGTGAACGAAGCGGTCGAGAAAGCCGCGGAGCACGCCATGCGCTCGATGGGCATTGATCCTTCAGCGCGCCGGCGCAAGCATAGACAGCGATAAGTCACTTGCAATGGATATTTTGCTGTGGGGCTTTTAATCGCTTTAACGTCGCGCGGCCGATACAGACTTGCCTTAGCGATCGAATGGGCCGGGCATTCGATATCTTTGGTTGACGAGGCCATGCTACACTGATAGGAAGTTTCATCTAGGGAGCAACAACTGTGTCTAAAAAATTCACCATTGAAAATGCTGGGCAGTTTTCACGGTTAGAAACCGTTAACGGCGCGCAGCTTCGCTCAAGCCTTCCGCTTGTTGGTTCCTTTGGATATCAAGCCTTGATTGATCGCACACGCGTAAGCGTGCTAGATAAGCAGTTGAAGGAAGCACGCGCCGTATTCGAAGATCGCGTGCAAACAGCCGCGTCTGGAGATAGCGCCCTTGAGATTGATATCAGCGCGCCGATTTCGCCTGAAGAGGTTCTCGCGCGAATCGAAGCTATGGTCAGATCGAAAGTGCGTTGATGGCTTTTTCGAAAGTTCGATTGCACGACGATTTTAGGCATGGGGGCAAAAGCTCTTTGTTCGCAACTGATTGGCCAAATATCAGCACGACAGATAAGCTGGCAATTGCCCAGTTTGTTTCCGATCTCTCGCACGGGAAAGATTTTCAGGGCGTCAACAAGGAGTCTTGGATCTGCCGTCACACTCTTGCTGAAATCTCTAACGCTGAAATTTATAAAAAAGCGGGCGCATGGCATTATCACTGCGGTCCCTCCTACCTTGGCTCGGGCAGTGTGAGGACGTCATCCGCACTAGAACGCAACTTTCTTGGAGAGGACTCGTGCGAGGCTTTTCATTATATGAAAATTAATTCAGAAACGATCACGATTTTCGGCTTTTCTAAAGAGCACGTGCCATTTTTGAACCAGAAAGATTTTGTTCATCGTCCAGACCACCCGTTCTATTCTGCGTTGCTTAAAAAATATAGTTCGTCTTTATTTTAGTCCTGCAGAGTAAGCTGCAGAAAAACGCGAAAGATTAATGATAGCAAGATCGGGAGCTGTGAGTGACCAAGCCGCAGCACGATGCGGCAAGGTTTTATCGACTCTGCCGCTCCTTACCAATTCCCAGCCCAAGAGTGACTACTCTCAATAGTCAGCGATGGCTCACTCGAAGATCTAGGCGGAGCGAATCATATCTTCCAGTGACGCATCGCCTACTCACGGCGCGATGCACGAACCAAGACTCGAACTTGATATAGCTCGCCTTCCTCTAACGGTATGGCCGGCCGGTCGGGGTTGTCCGAGCAAAGCAGGCCAGCCCCGCCGACGAAGCGCAGCCTTCTCAGAAGCCTCCCGAACCCTGCGCGCTCCATGATTACCAAGTCGCCTTCGGTCGCCTCCGCCTCCATGTCGACTTCGAATTCGTCACCGTGGCGGATGCCCAAGGCGCGAAGCTGATCCCCTTGCACCACGACGCGCTCCGGCGAGCGCTGGACGAAGTCCGCTCGCGGCTCCTCAAGCGCGGAACGGGTTCGCGCATCGAAGCTCCGAACGTTCATTTGCTCATGGACCGCGCCATGTCGAGGCTCAAATGTCCACGAGGCGCAGTCGTCCCAGGCGGGAGGCACCCCGCCCGGGGCAGCGCCGTGTTGAGCGCAAGACGCCTCGATGTCGTCGAGGCTCGAGCCCTCGACCAAACGCGCGAACTCCTCCGCGGGAAGCGGTCGCGCGTTGGCAGGTTTCGCTGATTTGTTGCGCTGAGATTTTTTTGGCATCTTCGACCTCCGAACGTGGGCGGCGCAACCGAAACGCGCGCTCAGGAGGTCAGAGTCTCCCTGTATTGCGCAGCGCCCGCAAGACCCTCTTTCTCACGGCGTCGAGCTCGGCCGCGCACAGCCCAAGATCGCGGCGCAGTTCGCAGGCAGGGGCTTCGGCCACGAGTCCGTCCAGCGCGCGCGCCGCGATGGGATCGCAGGAGGCCAAGCGTTCGCGCGCCGACTCCACCTTACGCCACGCGATTTGATTGCACTGCGCTTTCTGCGCGCACTCCTCGGCGGACGGGTGGTGGGGAGCGCCCACCTCGGACCATTCCAAAATGTCTTCCACCGGCGTCTTGACCGTTTTGGCGTTCGAGCTCACGGTGCGATCGGCGTAGGCGACGCTGCGGATGGTCATTTGCAGAAAGACCGAAAAATCCAAGCCAACTGGCCAACGGCGCCTCCCTTCAAGCGACAGATAAAGCGCCTCGTGCACGAGGTCCAGCGGCATCGAGAACCGAGTCCCGCCAAGGTTTTTGCAAGCGGCGTTGTGAATGGCGCGCTTCTCATCGTTATCCAGGTCCGCGAACGCGTCGATGATGTCTTGGTATGAGGCGTATTGGGTCATTGTCCGTCCCTTTGTGGTTGTTGTGGTGGGTGCATTGCTCAATCGGCGTTCCAGACGCCGCGTCGATTCATCGGGCCGACAGAGGGTCATGGCCGCCGGCTGTCGGCGGAAGAAAAACCAAGCCGGCGTTGGCATGCGAACGCCGGCAATGCTTCCTTTTGAAAAGGAGGCAAGCGATGGAGCGACGGGACAAAACGCGGCACGATCTGGGGGCGCTGCCGCTCACGGCGCCGACGGCCAAGCGGGTGGGTGTCTCGTCGTGGATGTTTGCCAGTGTGGCGCTGGGGGCATTGGCGGGCGCCGCGGCGTTGTCGTTGACATGGAGGCCGCTGCCGGGGCTGCCGGCGCCGCCGGGCGAGCTTCGGGAGCATGTGGGCATGGCCATGCGTTGGCTTGTTCATCATGCCTTCTCGCCAGCGTTCGCCGACGCGGCCGAAAGCTACGCCTCAGGATTGTCCGGCTTGGAGCCCTTGGCCAAGCGCGCCATCGAGTGGAGGGTCTGCGCCGCGGCGCTGTGCGCCTGCTTGCCGGCGACCTTGTTGGCGCCTAGGATGCTGCGTCCGCGAGACGGGCTCACCGTGCTGCGAGGCCCAACTCGTTTGGAAGGGGAGGCGGCCAAGAAGGCATTGAGGCGGCTGTTGGCCACACGTTGCGAGGCTCGTCCGGACCACGACATCGCGTCTGGCGTGCCGTATCCCGCGGACATGTGGACGCGCCACATGCTGGTCGTGGCGGGGACTGGCGCCGGGAAGTCGACCGCCCTCAAACCATTGATCGCCAAGGTCATCGCCGCGAACGAACGCGCCTTGATCTTCGACCCGAAGGGGGAATTCACGAAAGGGTTCGAGGCCCCCGCCATCTTGGCGCCTTGGGACGCGCGCTCGGTGGCGTGGGACGTCGCCAGGGACATGCGCAACATCGGCGACATGCGCCGGCTCGCCGCGGCGTTCGTGAAGGAGGCGCAAGATCCGATGTGGTCCAACGCGGCGCGCCAGCTTCTCGTGGGCTTCATGGTGTATCTCAAAGCGACGCGCCGCGACGATTGGGGATGGCAAGAGCTTGACGAGATTTCGTCCGTCGCGCAGTCCGATATCCTCCCCATCATGGAGGAGCACCATCCCGAGGCCGTGCGCGCCGTGGAGCGCGCTTCGGTGACCACGCAAGGCATCCTCATCAACCTCGCCTCGTTCATGTCGCCGGTGCGCGACTTGGCGCAGGCTTGGGGTTCGGTCCCCAAGAGCCGCCGGGTGAGTTTCGTCGAGTGGACGCATGGGCGCGACAAGCGCGCGCAGATCATTTTGCAAGGGCACGGGGCGTATCCGGATCTGGCGAAAAGTTGTTTGGAGGGAATCGTTGGCGTCGTGGCCGCGATCGTGAACAGCGTCGAGATGGATGACGATCCCCAGCGAAAAATATGGTTCATCGCGGACGAGGCGGCCCAGATGGGCAAAGTCCCGATGCGCCCACTGTTCGACGTGGGCCGATCGCGTGGCGTGCGCTGCGTGGTCGCTTGCCAAGACCTTGGCCAGCTTGAAGAGATTCATGGGGACAAGATGGTGAAGGCCATCGTCTCGATGGCGGGTTCGATCTTGTTGGGGCAGATGATGCCAGGAGAGACGGCCGAACAGCTTTGCAAAGCGCTGGGCAGCCGCGAAGTGGAGCGCGCCAACGTTTCGGCGTCGGTCGGGGCTGGATCGGGCCGCTCGACGACCCTTTCATTCTCGCGCGACGAGCTCGCTCTCTACAAGCCCTCGGAGCTCGCCTCCCGTCTGGGACTGACGGCGGATGGGCGGGGAGTGCGCATGGCCCTGTGCGTCGCGGGCGATGCCTACGAGTTATTTTGGCCCCGATTTGACATCGAGAACGCGCGCCCCGCCCACGTTCCGGCGCCTTGGACGCGACGCTTCGTCTTCGACGACGCCGAGCTTTCGGCGGTCCCTGAAAGCGCTCAGGTGGAGGAGAAAAGCAAAGCGCGCGTGGGGATGGTGGAACTTGGTCCGGAAAGTGAGCGGGGGGAGAGTCTTCCGGCAGGCATAGGCAAGCCGAAGCTTGACGATGAAGACTTATTGACGACGACGGACGTCGCAGAGCTTGCGGATTTGCTAAATCCTGAAGACGAGCTCGACGAGGCGCCAGTCGCCATCGCGCTCATGCCCAGCACGGCCGAAATTGAAGCGTTGCTTGCGCGCGCCGGCGCGGATGTTCACTAACGCCCGCCTTCATGCCATGGGACCAGCGTCGGTTGCGTAAAGGCATGGCTCAGCGCGCCGCAGTTCAATGCTGCATTAGTCGGCGGAGCGCCAGTGGTCGGCGTTGCCTTTGCTCGTGTGGCGCACGCGGGCAACCAGTGGCTTGTGGCCAAGTCGCCGCGCTTCGTCGATGGCTTCTTTTTGAGTCTTGAATGGGCCCCCTGCTTTGCCTTCGTCTTGAAACTCGATTTGATATTCCGTCGGGGTGTCGGGGTCGGAGCCTTTGGGCATGGGTTCGATGTATACGTTCGTCACGGCACCTCCTTTGATGATGACAACATTGTCAGATTTCATATGGAGACTGTGTCGCGCCGTTCAAGTCGTCGAGCGGACACAGCGCGTCAAGGTTCGCGCCGTTGGTCGTCCCCATGGCGGACGACGGTTCATTTCAGCAATCCGTGAAGCGCCAATCGGGCGTGTCAAACGGAGAAGCTCATGAGAGAAGAAAAGCGCTGCGCGTGCTGCGGTGGGTTGGTGGCGCGGACGCGTGAAGAGATCGAAACCAGCTTCGAGCTGGACGACCTGGACGGCTGGAACGACTGCCGCTGCGGCGCTCCAATGCTCGACGGCGCAAGCGCTTCCGAAAGAAAGCTCGCCGCGATCTTGGCGCGGTTGAAGACCCTGTGGAATTGGCAGGCCCAACGGAGCCGGCAGTCGCGGCTGGATGGCGCGACCATCTTTTCCGAAGCGGAATGGGCGGCGCTTGGCGATTCCATGCTGTTTGCCAGACTGCGGGAAGGCTCGGATGAGGAGGGCGGCGGTGGAGCCCCCAGTCAAGCGCCGCCGCCCTTCACGTGGCCGGGTGACGAGCGAGACGGTCAGCTTGGCGAAAGCGAGAGGGGGCGGCGATGAGCTCGTATGTCGCGAGCGAGATCTTGGAGCCTCGCGCCGACGTGAAGTCGGACATCGCGCGGACTTTGATCGACGCCATGGAGCGCGGCGACACGCCGTGGCAAAAGCCTTGGAACGCCCAGGCTCTGCGGCCCATCAACCCCACGTCCGGCAATGGGTATCGAGGCATAAATCGCATATTGCTGGCCCTCTCGGGCCGCGACGATCCGCGATGGATGACCTATCAGCAGGCCCAAGCCAACAAGTGGCAGGTGCGCCGTGGCGAAAAAGGGCTGGCCATTGTGAAGCTGGTCGAGCTGAGCGCTCGCGAAGCTTCCCTGGCCAATGCCAATCCGAGTAATGGGCAAGCCCGGGGGCAGGAAGCGACGGAGCGGCAACGCGCGTTCGCGCTGCGACGCTACACCGTCTTCAATGCGCAGCAGATCGACGGGGTTCCCGAACTGCAGGCCCCGGCCGCGTTGGAGTTTGAGCCGGTAGAGCGCGCCGAGGCGGTGATGGCTGCCTTGCGGGAGAAAACGGGATTGCGCATCGCGCACAAAGGCGCGCAAGCTTGCTACATGCCCGAACTGGACGAGATCCGGCTCCCGCCCAAGAAGACCTTCCACAGCGTCTACGACTACTACGCGACCGCGCTTCACGAAGGGGCGCATAGCACGCTCCACGCGAAGCGCTTGGATCGCAAAGAGGCGCTGTCGAAAAAGTGGGGAGACGAGGCTTATGCCATGGAGGAACTGCGCGCGGAAATCAGTTCGGCGATCTTGGCGGCGGAGACCGGCGTGCCGATGTCGCAAGCCCACATCGACAACCACGCAGCCTACCTCAAAAGCTGGATCAAGGTCGTGGCCGCCGACCCCATGGCTATTTTCTCGGCGGCCAAGGACGCAGAGCTCATGGCCGGCTACATGCTGGGTCTTGAAAAGCAGCGCGACGCCATGGCAGAGCATCAAGAATGGGTGCAGGAATTCGACAACGCGAGGAGGCCATGATGGACAAGGAAAAATGCGGGCCATGCGGTGAGGCGTTGGAATCCTGCGCTTGCAAGCGACAGGCGTGCTTGGAGATAACCGAAGGCGAGCCACTGGTCTTCGTCGAAGGCCACGACGACGCCATCCTGGGCTTGGCCGAAGTCGAGGGCGAGGCCCGGGTCGTTTATGACCGGAGCGCCATCATTCGGGGCTTGATTTTTCGTGATGGCATGGACGAGGAGGGGGCCGTGGAGTTCTTTGAATACAACATCGAAGGAAGCAAGCTCTCGCCCTTGTCGCCCATCTTTCTACGAGCGTGTTGAAACGGACGACTTTAAAAATGCCACCTGCGGGGTGGCATTTTCAATGCGGCTCTATGCTCTTGCAAAGCGAAAGCGCTGCGGCGTTTCTCCAAGCGCATGAGACAGCAGTCTCCACGTCGCTGTGAACAAGGAGAGAAAGCAGCTTGGCTCCACATGCTCCTAACACTCAGCGCGCGCTAGGCAGAGGGTGGCGCGCCATTGTAGGGACGGCAATCGACAGGGATGTCGATCGTGAACGTGGTGCCTGTCATGGCGGAACTGTCAACGGCCACTGTGCCTCCATGGCTTTCCGCGACACTTTTTACGAATGGCAGACCAATGCCCCATCCAGACGCGGAGGTGACATTTTCCTCGCGTTTCAGATACTCGAAAATTTGTTGCTGCTCGTCTTTCGAAATCGGTTCGCCCCAATTTTTAACGCTCAGCGTCAACCGTCCTCGGTCGGCTGCGGTCTTGACTCGCACCTTCCCAGCGGCGCCATACTTGATCGCGTTGTTGATCAAATTTTCCAGCGCGCGCCGGATTGAGTCCTTGCACCAAAATCCAACGACCGACTCGCCAACGGTTTGCAATTCAACTCGGCGGCCTCG
>Ga0308157_10002725_pt1 | contig 27788 bp, 18 predicted proteins | sample PhyBR1_FD_201035 | JGI IMG/M metagenome (GOLD analysis project Ga0308157, IMG submission 201035) | Phyllosphere microbial communities from UC Gill Tract Community Farm, Albany, California, United States - DLSLB.R1 | ecosystem: Host-associated > Plants > Phyllosphere > Unclassified | place: USA...
TCGGCAATTATATTATATTTTGGTGCGGTGTTTACAAAAAACTATTCAGAAATGTACGGAAAACCCATTCAACCAAACAATTACACGGTTAGAGTTATTTATAAGGAAGAAGAAGTTAAGTTTGCAAAAACCGATGCAGAAATTAATGATAAATTAGCTTCAAATGAAAAATAAATGCTTTTAAATCTGTAATAATTTCTGTATTTTTACAGAAATTCACTACATTTTATGCTACAAGAATCTCAGTATACTGAAGATAACATCCGATCGCTCGATTGGAAAGAACATATTCGTACACGCCCGGGAATGTATATTGGTAAATTAGGCGACGGTTCATCGCCCGATGACGGTATATATATATTGATAAAAGAGGTGATGGACAACTGTATCGATGAATTTGTAATGGGCGCCGGAAAAACCATTGAAGTAACCATTAAAGACCGTACCGTTTCGGTTCGTGATTATGGTCGTGGAATTCCGTTAGGAAAAGTTGTTGAAGTGGTTTCGCGAATGAACACGGGTGGAAAATATGATTCTAAAGCCTTCAAAAAATCGGTAGGATTAAATGGTGTTGGTACAAAAGCAGTAAATGCGTTGTCGTCTTATTTTCGTGTAGAATCGGTTCGCGACAACCAACAAAAAGCTGCCGAATTTAGTGCCGGAAATTTAACTTTAGAAGAAGAGCAGGTAGAAACCACCAAACGTAAAGGAACCAAAGTTACTTTTACGGCAGATGAAACCATCTTTAAAAACTACAAGTTCCGTAACGATTATATCGTTCGCATGCTTAAAAATTACTGTTACCTGAACAAAGGGTTGACTATAATTTATAATGGCGAAAAGTTTGTTTCCGAAAACGGATTGAAAGATTTGTTACAGGAAACAATTGCCGATGAAGATATGATTTATCCTATTATTCATTTGACGGGAAATGATATTGAAATTGCCTTAACACATAGTAAAACGCAGTATTCTGAAGAATACTATTCATTTGTAAACGGACAAAATACTACGCAAGGTGGAACACATTTAACCGCTTTTAAAGAAGCTATTGTTCGAACAATAAAAGAATTCTACAATAAAAATTTCGAAGCGTCTGATGTTCGTAAGTCGATCGTTTCTGCCATTTCATTAAAGGTTGAAGAACCTGTTTTTGAATCGCAGACCAAAACAAAACTGGGTTCAACCGATATGGGACCCGATTTATCAACCGTTCGTACGTTTGTAAATGATTTTATCAAAACAAATCTTGATAATTTCCTGCATAAAAATCCAGAAGTAGCCGATGCCTTGTTGCGTAAAATTCTTCAGGCAGAACGCGAGCGTAAAGAACTTTCGGGAATTCGTAAATTGGCAAAAGATCGTGCCAAAAAAGCATCGCTTCATAACAAAAAACTACGTGATTGCCGTGTGCATTTGACTGATGCCAAGAATCCGCGAAGTTTAGAAAGTACCTTGTTTATTACCGAGGGAAATTCAGCTTCGGGATCTATCACCAAATCGCGCGATGTGAATACACAAGCCGTTTTTAGTTTACGTGGGAAGCCTTTGAATACTTACGGAATGTCTAAAAAAATTGTGTACGAAAACGAAGAATTCAATTTATTGCAGGCGGCGTTAAATATCGAAGAAGATTACGAAGATTTACGCTATAACAATATTGTTTTGGCAACCGATGCCGATGTTGACGGTATGCACATTCGTTTGTTAATGATCACGTTTTTCTTACAGTTTTTTCCCGAATTGATAAAAGAAGGACATTTGTACATTCTGCAAACGCCTTTGTTTCGTGTGCGTAACAAGAAAAAGACAATCTATTGTTATTCTGATCAGGAACGTATCGATGCCATTGAAGAGTTAAAACCAAAACCCGAAATTACCCGATTTAAAGGTTTGGGAGAGATATCACCCGATGAATTCAAGAATTTTATAGGTCAGGATATTCGATTGGAACCTGTAATGTTAGATAAATCATCGTCTATAGAAAAACTATTGGAGTTTTATATGGGTAAAAATACACCTGATAGACAAGAGTTTATTATTGCAAATTTAAAAGTTGAACTAGATAAAGTAGAGTAAATTTTTAACAATTAGTTAGCTATACAAAAATATTTGTGGTTTAGTTTTACTAAAAAAATAAAAATGAATTATAAAAAGCACCTATTTCTTTCCTTTTTTATTCTTGTAATTAATTTGATTACAGCACAAGAAAATGATTTTAAAGTAAACGATTTAATTGTAGATCAACTTCCAAAAAATGTAAGTATTGTTGGGCTGGGCGACCCTACGCACCAAGAAAGTACAATTACAAAATATCGAATTGATTTGATTAAGAAGTTAATTGAAGAAAAACAATTTAAAATTATTGCGATAGAAGGAAATATGTACGGGCTGTACAAAGGTTTTCAAAGGTTTATGGAAGACAAAAAGATTTCTCATATCGAAAAAGCCATGTATCGTCAGTTGAATCTTCCGGAAATGGACGAGTTGTATCAATATGTTTATGACAGAAATCAAAAAGGCGATTCTGTAATGATTGTAGGATTTGATTGCACTTTTCAAAATGAGATATTTGTGGAGTACATAAAAGAAGACTTGAAAAATATTGATGTTTTGACAGAAGAAGAAAAACAGGATTTTTTTATTACTTTAACTAAAGCAAGTGATACAAGTCTGAAAGTCCTTTTTAAAAACAGAGAAAAAATAAAATCTAAAATTGTTCATTATTCAAAAAAAATATTGAGTGATTTTTCGCCAAAAACTGAATCTGACTATTTTTTACAGCAAACTTTAGAAAGTTTTGTTTTTCGCATTACAAACGAAAATAATGGTAAAAACCCAATTAGCCATAGAGATATGGGAATGGCTCGTAATATTGCATTTTTAAAAGAAAGATATAATACTAACATCATTTTATTTGCTTCAAGTACACACTTATTGAAAGAATCTAAAGGAGTTAACGATGAATTTCGTCAGAACAATCGAATTTGTGGGGATATTTTAAATGATAAATATAAAGATGCTTATTATTACATTGCATATTCTGGCATTTCGGGTCAAAAGCTTAATCCTTTAAACCCTTTTAATAATTTCAAAGTTTTGCCAGAACTTTCTCCAAATTCTGTGGAGCATGAATATCAAAATATAGATGAACCGATTTTTTTAAACAAATCAAATTTCAAAAAAGATACTACTTATAGTAGGTTTATGGGGTATCAATTTGTAGAACTGAATATTTGGAAAGTAATGGACGGTTTGGTTTTAATTGACAATGTTTCGCCTTCAAAATGGAAAAAGAAATTGGATGAGCCTAAAAACTTGGCTATAGCAAAAGATTAACTGTTATTCAAAAAGAAAATATAAAACATTTATGATAAACAAAGTTGTATATAAACAATGAAAAACATTGATAAAAAAAGTTTAGAAAATGCGTATTGTTTGTTTGATGGTGGATTTATTAATGAAATAGAAATTGGTACTACCAAAGGTTTACAGCAAATTCACAAATATCTTTTTGATAATCTTTTCGATTTTGCAGGAAAAATCCGTACGTTGAATATTTCAAAAGGCGGATTTCGTTTTGCTACGGCGTTGTATCTGAACGAAATTCTGGCAAAAATAGAAACAATGCCAGAAAACACTTTTGAAGAAATCGTTGCAAAATATGTAGAAATGAATATTGCGCATCCCTTTATGGAAGGCAACGGACGAACCATGCGTATTTGGCTTGATTTAATTTTAAAACATCGGTTAAAAAAAGTAGTTAATTGGCAGTTTGTAGACAAAACGCTTTATTTGCAGGCAATGGAACGAAGTCCGATTAATGATTTAGAATTAAGAACTTTGCTCGTCGAAAATTTAACCAATGATATAGATAATCGAGAAATTATTTTCAAAGGAATAGAGCAATCTTATTATTACGAAGGTTACCAAAAAGAAGATTGATAAAACATAATTATTCAAATGAATAACGAAGAATATAACGAAGATTCTGAATTAAACAGTTACGAACCCGAGTTGGATCATAACGGTTTGGAAAGCGCAGAAGCAGAAACCATAAAGAAAGTTACAGGCATGTACGAAGATTGGTTTTTGGAATATGCTTCGTACGTAATTTTAGAACGTGCTGTACCTGCAATCGAAGATGGTTTTAAGCCAGTTCAGCGCAGAATTATGCACTCAATGAAAGAGTTAGACGATGGTCGTTACAACAAAGTAGCAAACATTGTTGGGCACACTATGCAGTACCATCCGCATGGTGACGCCAGTATTGGCGATGCTATGGTGCAGATTGGTCAAAAAGATTTATTAATTGATACACAAGGAAACTGGGGTAATATATTAACGGGTGACGATGCTGCGGCATCACGTTATATCGAAGCTCGATTAAGCAAATTTGCTTTAGAGGTTTTGTATACGCCAAAAATCACACCTTGGCAACTCTCGTATGATGGTCGTAGAAACGAACCTATAAATCTTCCTGCAAAATTCCCAATATTATTGGCACAAGGTGGCGAAGGAATTGCCGTTGGTTTGTCTACCAAAATTCTTCCGCATAACTTTATAGAGCTAATCGATGCATCAATAAAAATATTAAAGGGTAAACCATTTATAATTTATCCCGATTTCGTAACAGCAGGTATTGCAGATATTTCTAATTATAACGATGGTGCCCGTGGTGGACGTGTTCGTGTTCGTGCACGTATTTCTCAACTAGATAAAACTACGCTGGTAATCAAAGAAATACCTTTTTCTACTACAACTACTACTTTAATTGACAGTATTTTAAAAGCCAACGAAAAAGGTAAAATTAAAGTTAAAAAAGTAGAAGATAATACATCGTCTGATGTTGAGATTCTAATTCATTTACCGCCGGGTGTATCGCCAGACAAAACCATAGATGCTCTTTATGCTTTTACAAGTTGCGAGGTTTCTATTGCTCCGCTTGGCTGTGTAATTCAAAACAACCGACCTTTATTTACAGGAGTTTCTGATATGTTGAAACAGTCAACAGAAAGAACTGTTGATCTATTACGCCAGGAATTGATTATTGAATTAGGTGAACTGGAAGAACAATGGCATTTTTCATCGTTGGAACGAATTTTTATTGAAAACAGAATTTACCGCAGAATTGAAGAAGAAGAAACCTGGGAAGGTGTGATTTCTGCTATCGATGAAGGATTGAAACCTTTTACAAAACACTTGAAACGTGCAGTAAACACTGATGATATTTTGCGCTTAACCGAAATTAGAATTAAAAGAATTTCTCGATTCGATTTAGATAAAGCTCAGGAAAAATTAGATTCACTAGAAGGGGATATTGAAAAAGTAAAATATAACATTGAACATATTATCGATTTTACCATTTCATTCTTCACCACTTTAAAAGAAAAATACGGCAAAGGTCGCGAACGTAAAACCGAATTGCGCAGTTTTGATAATATCGAAGCCACAAAAGTAGTTTTACGCAACCAAAAACTGTATGTGAATAAAGAAGAAGGCTTTATTGGTACGGCTTTGCGTAAAGACGAGTACATTGCCGATTGTTCTGATATTGACGATGTAATTGTGTTTTTGCGCGACGGTAGTATGATCGTATCAAAAATCGAAGAGAAAAAATTCGTTGGTAAAGACATTATTCACGCTGCGGTTTTCAATAAAAACGATAAACGTACCATTTATAACATGATTTATCGCGATGGAAAAGCAGGTGCATCGTTCGTAAAACGATTTAATGTTTCGGGAATTACACGTGATAAAGTGTACGATTTAACGCAGGAAAAACCTGGGTCGCAAGTACTTTATTTTTCAAGCAATCCTAATGGTGAAGCCGAAGTTGTTACCATTTTATTGCGAATGTTAACCAATGTTAAAAAGCTGAAATTCGATTTAGATTTTGCCGATTTAATGATAAAAGGTAGGGTATCAAAAGGAAATACGGTTACAAAATATCCAATAAAAAAAATAGAATTAAAAGAAAAAGGAATTTCAACTCTTCGTCCGCGAAAAGTTTGGTTCGATGATACCGTTCACCGCTTAAATGTTGATGGTAGAGGCGAATTATTAGGCGAATTCAAACCTGAAGATCGATTGCTGATTATTACCCAAAGCGGAAAAATTAAAACGATTATTCCTGAATTAACCACGCATTTTGATGATGATGTAATTGTGTTGGAAAAATGGATTCCCAATAAACCGATTTCTTGTATTTATTTCGATCCGGAAAAAGACAAATATTTCGTTAAACGCTTTTTGGTAGAATCGGTCAATAAAGAAGAAGTTTTTATTTCCGAACATCCGTATTCGCGCCTAGAAATTGTTTCAACAGATTACCGTCCGGTAGCCGAAATTGTTTTTGCAAAGATCAAAGGTGTAGAAAAAGAACCTTTAACCGTTAATTTTGAAGAATTTATTTCTGTAAAGGGAATCAAAGCTCAGGGAAATCAGCTTTCAAGCGATAAAATTAAACTGATCAATTTGCTGGAATCTTTACCTTACGAAGAAGAAATTACAGAAAATGAAATGCCCCAGGATTTTATTGATACTGTCGATGAAAAAACACTGACTGTAGAAGAAGACGGACAGATCGGATTTAATCTGGAATAAACAAACGTTTAATTTAACACCAAAACACTATGAATTTTGTACTTATAGACGATCATCCCTTTATTTTAGAAGGCTATGGCAATGTTATAACACAAAATTATCCGCAAAGTAAAATTGCAAAATTAGCAAGCTGTAAAGAGGTTTTTGAATATTTTGAAAATATTCCTCAAGCAAAACTGACTGATATTGCTTTGATTGATTTCAATATTCCAGCTTACGATGATAAAAACATTAAAAACGGAATAGATGCTGCCAATCTGGTGCGGAAAGTTATTCCGTATTGTAAAATTATTATGTTGACAGCGCATACCGAGAAGATTTTTATTTTGGATATAATTAAGAATGTAAAACCCGATGGTTTTTTTACCAAAGGCGAATTAACACCTGAAAACTTGAAAAATGTGATAGAAAATGTATTGAATCATGATAAATTTTACAGTGATTTTGTGCAGGAAACCTTTAATGAATCGTTAGATGATAAGTCGTTGATTGACGATTATAACAGACAGATTTTATATTTATTATCAAAAGGATACAAGATCATTGAATTAGACAAAATAATACCTATATCTTACAGTGCCATACAAAAACGCATTGCAAAAATGAAACAGGTAATGAAAGTAGAAGATGATAAAGGACTTGTAAAGGCAGCTATAAAAAACGGATATTTATCATAACTATATAAAGTGAGTATTTTGCTCACATTTTGTTAAGTTTTCGCGTCTAATTACTTTTATTAATAGTTTGCCTATACATTTGTACAACATTTGAATCACAAAATATTTAATAAATTATTGGGCAAAAATAATTAGGGAATATTAAGTTGTCACGTTTTAATAAGGTTAGATTAGGTTTAGAACGTATATGTTGTTTTGTTGATTACTTAAAGATTCAAATGATAAATCCTGCTTGGTTGGCAGGATTTTTTTTATTATTTTTGTAAAACTTTTTTGGGGCCGATCGGTTTTGACAGCAGGTGGAATTGGAAAGTAAGCACGTCGAGCGCTCATACACAGCTCGTAAATATCATGAATGAACTTTTTTTTACACGGCGAAGATAACTACGCTTTAGCTGCTTAATCCGAATTATAGTAAGATTTGAGCCTTGTCCTATTAGATAGGAGAGCTAAATTCCTTAAAGAAGCCTTGATTTATGGCGTTTTAACAAAAGGAATCGTAAAAGTAAATCTAGAGTAAATAGCACCTCGGAAGTTACTCGAAACCTTAAGAGGTTAAGCATAAAGTGGCTGTTTTTGGCAAAGCTTTATGACGAAAATCTAAACAAAAACTAAACGTGTAGAAAGCTCTTTGATTGCTTGTTTGGACCAGGGTTCGATTCCCTGCGGCTCCACTTTTTAAAATTAAATTTTTAATAATTTAATAGTTTTTTTCACGAATTACACTTTACACTAGCTAGCTTTAAACTCTATTAAAGTATCATTTTCTAAAGATTTAATTATTAATAAAATGCACTTCAACTAATTTTATTTAAAATTAAACGAATTTTGAAGTTACCCAAAAGAATACATGGGAAGTGTTAGGGATAACAAAGAGGCTAAAAACCTTAGATTTATTATCTGTTAAAAAACACTATAACTGATAATTTGCTTACAATAACGAAATAATAAAATTAAATAAACTGAGCCCGATACAATACCGAACTCAGTTTTATAAAAATTAATTTTTAATCTGTCCAAACTTTTGAGTGTATTCCAAAATGATAGCTTTTTTGTTATTATAAAATTCGTTCTGAAACGTAATCTAATTTTACAGTAGGATATTTACTTTGCGTCATTTGAATAGAAAAATCAGAATCTGCCAAGAAAACCAATTGTCCCGATTTATCTTTTGCTAAAAATCTTTGTTTTACACGTTTAAATTCTGCAAATTCTTCGTTTTTAGGATCTTCAGGTCGCACCCAACATGCTTTAAAAGCAGCAAAAGGTTCATAGTTACATTTTGCACCATATTCGTGTTCTAAACGGTACTGAATAACTTCGTACTGTAAGGCACCAACGGTTCCAATAACTTTACGTCCGTTTAATTCCAAAGTAAACAACTGCGCCACACCTTCGTCCATTAACTGATCAATTCCTTTTTCCAATTGTTTTGATTTCATTGGATCGGCATTGTTAATATAACGGAAATGTTCCGGAGAAAACGATGGTATCCCACGGAAATTCATCAATTCGCCTTCTGTTAAGGTATCACCAATTTTAAAGTTTCCGGTATCGTGCAAACCAACAATATCGCCAGCATACGAAATATCAACAATTTCTTTCTTTTCTGCAAAAAACGCATTCGGACTAGAAAATTTTAAATTCTTACCTAAACGTACGTGTGTATAAGGTTTGTTACGTTCAAAAGTTCCCGAAACTATCTTAATAAACGCCAAACGATCGCGATGTTTAGGATCCATATTTGCGTGGATTTTAAACACAAAACCTGCAAACTTATTTTCATCGGGCTGAACTGTTCTTGTATCAGAATCTTTTGCACGTGGCGACGGAGCAATCTCTATAAAGCAATCCAACAATTCGCGAACTCCAAAATTATTTAAAGCAGATCCAAAGAAAACCGGCTGTAAATCGCCATTGATATAATCTTCACGATTGAATTCAGGATACACTTCTGCAACCAATTCTAGTTCTTCACGCAACTTATTGGCAGGTTTATCGCCAACCAATTTATCTAACGCTTCGTCTTCTAAATTATCAATCGTAATTACATCGTCGATATTTTTACGGCTGTCTTCAGAAAACAGGTTTATATTCTTTTCCCAAATATTGTAAATTCCTTGAAAATCGTATCCCATACCAATTGGGAAAGATAAAGGTGTAACTTTCAATCCTAATTTCTGCTCTACTTCATCTAACAAATCAAAAGCATCTTTACCTTCACGATCTAACTTGTTAATGAACACAATCATAGGTATGTTGCGCATTCTACAAACTTCAACAAGCTTTTCGGTCTGCTCCTCTACCCCTTTTGCAACGTCGATTACCACAATAACAGAATCAACCGCAGTAAGAGTTCTAAAGGTATCTTCGGCAAAATCTTTATGCCCTGGTGTATCTAAAATATTAACTTTTTTCTCTTTATAATTAAAAGCAAGAACCGAAGTTGCCACCGAAATTCCTCTTTGGCGTTCAATTTCCATAAAATCGGATGTTGCTCCTTTCTTAATTTTATTGCTTTTTACGGCACCGGCTTCCTGAATTGCACCACCAAACAAAAGCAGTTTTTCTGTTAAGGTTGTTTTACCGGCATCGGGATGCGCAATAACCGCAAAGGTTCTTCTTTTTAATATTTCGTCTTTAAAACTCATTACTCTGTAATTAGGTTTGCAAAAATAGTATATTAAAGTGTATTTTAAAACAATTAGGGAGGTGGTTTTTCTAATCGGTTTATGATCTCTCGCAAAAAAGTTTAACTTTGTGAAATCAACCAAAATTGTAATGAAACTTATAAAAGTAACTTTAAATTTTTTACTGCTTAATTTATCAATCACAGCTTTTGCACAAAAACCAACCGATGTTTTGGTTACCATAAACGACAGTATTAATAATGTTGCCGATTTTGAACGATTGTACAATAAAAATATCGATATCATTGCCGATGAATCGCAGAAAGATATTGATACTTATTTTAAACTTTACAAGACTTACAAGCTTAAATTACAGAATGCGTATGCTTTAGGTATTGATAAATCGCCAAAAATTGAACAGGAATTTAAGGTTTATAGAAGTGAATTAGCTGAAAAATATTTTATAAACGAAAAAGAATTAGATCGTTTGGTAAACGAGGCGTTGCATCGTGCAGATTATGAAGTTAAAGCATCGCATATTTTAATTAATGTTGATGAATTTGCGCAACCTGCCGATACTTTAAAAGCTTACAACAAAGCAATTGATGTTAGAAATGAAATTTTAAAAGGATTCGCTTTTGAAAATGCTGCCGTTAAATATTCAGACGATTTAAGTGCCAAAATCAACAACGGAAATTTAGGTTATTTCAGTGTGTTTAAAATGGTTTATCCGTTTGAAAGTGGTGCGTATAACACAAATATCGGCGAAATATCTATGCCGGTTCGATCTAATTTCGGCTATCATTTGATAAAGGTGTATCATAAAAGACCAACATCGAAAATTAAAAATATTGCCCATATTTTAGTTGAAACCAAAGACAAAAACGATGTGGAAGCCAAAAAGAAAATTAACGATATTTACAAACGTTTAGAGGTTGGCGATACTTTTTACGATGTTGCTTTTCATTTTTCCGAAGACATTCATACGCGTGATAAAGGCGGCGATTTGGGTATTTACAACGAAGGTTCATTAAATATCGATGGAATTTCTGATGTTTTGTATGATCTTAATTTTAAAGACGCTTACTCAAAACCATTTTTAAGTCAGTACGGATGGCACATTTTGGCGGTGACAAATATTAAAGACAAGCCTACAAAAGAGGAGTTGAAAGATAATTTTCTTCGTAGAATAAAATCAGACAGCCGTTCAAAAATTTTAGAGAAAGATCTGATAGTTCATTTAAAAGAAATGTATCATTTTAAAACCAACGAGAAAAATATTACAGAAACCGTTGCGATGCTAAACCGTGAGGAATTAATGAATCAACCGGCTGTTGAAAGCAATCCTAAAACCGAAATGGTTCTGGCAGAATATTCCGACAAAAAAATAACGGCAAAGAATGTTTTAGATCATGTTTATTCGTTTCCAAAACAATATGCTGCGGTAAAAACCGACGAACTTTTAATAAAAAAGGCTTTTGATTTTTATTCGTTAAGAAAATTAAAGGAAGCTTACAACAATGAATTGGAGACCAATTTTCCTGAATTTGCCCATAATTTACATGAATACAAGGAAGGCTTGATTTTGTTTGATTTATTGGAACAAAACATTTGGAACGAAAGCGCAAAAGATACCATTGCACAAAAAAACTATTACGAAAACAATAAGGCTAAATACCTGCAACATGCTAATTTTATTGGTGAAGTGTATGTTTTCAATAATAAATCTGATGCTAAAACGTATCATAAACTACTAAAAAACAATAACAAAGTAAAAGAAGCCGATTTTCCGATGGTTTACAAATACCAAGGTCGATTTTATATGAACGATAAGCGTTTACCGGATAATTTAGATTTTAATTCGCTTGGTAAAAACGTGGTTAAGTATAACAATAATTATTACGTTTTTTACATTCGCGATAAAAAAGACGAGCATCAGCAAACTTACGATGAAGTTAAAAGTCAGGTTTTATCAGATTATCAAAATCAATTCGAAAATCAATACAATGAAGAACTGATCTACAAAGCCGAAATAAAGGTAAATCAACAGGTATTAGATCTGCTAAAAACCAAATACAACAAAAAAAGTCTTAATTAAAATTAAAAAAATATAAAAGTTTGCCGTAGCTATGTATCTTTGTTGCGATTTGTAAAATTTAATAAACAAATATGAAATTATTTCTTAAAAATACCTTGCTAACAGTTTTAGCTGTTATTGGTTTTGTGAACGTACACGCACAAGAATCAACAAAAAAACGTATCGACGGTATTGTTGGCGTTGTTGGTAATTATGTGGTGTTAGATTCTGATATCGATAATGCCTTTATTCAGGCTAAAGCAACCGGTTATGACACTTCTAAATATACTCGTTGCGAAATTTTAGGTACTTTATTGGAAAACAGATTATTTTCGCACCAGGCGATACAAGACAGTATCGTTATTTTAGACGAAGAAATAAATTCGAGAATGGATTCGCAAATCGACCGTATGGTTGAACAAGCAGGATCTGTTGATAATGTGGTGAAATACTACAACAAAAAAAGCTACGAAGAGTTCAGAGAATATTTTTTCGATATTATGAAAGAAAATGAGCTGGCTTCGCGTATGCAGGAAAAATTGATTAAAGAAGTAACTATTACACCAGAAGAAATCCGTCAGTTTTATAACAAAATTCCTAAAGATTCACTTCCTATAGTTGGCGATGAATTGGAATTGGCAGAAATTGTAATGAAACCTCTTATTACAAAAGAAGAACGCCAGGCAGTTATTGACAAGTTGAATGAAATTAGACAAGATGTTTTAGACGGATCTTCGTTTGCAGGTAAAGTATATATGTATTCAGAAGACAAAGCATCTTTACAAACCGGTGGTTTTTATAACGTTGATAAAAAAACACAATTTGTAAAAGAGTTTAAAGATGTTGCCTTTTCATTAAAAGAAGGTGAAATTTCGAAACCTTTCGAAACCGAATATGGTTACCACATTATACAGCTAGAAAAAATTGTAGGTAAAAATTTGGAACTCCGACATATTGTAATGTCTCCAAAACCATCGCAGGAAGCATTAGATAAAGCCAAAAAAGATTTAGACGATTTGCGAATCCGTATTTTAAACAAAGAAATTACTTTTAGCGATGCGGCTCGTCAATACTCTCAACAAAAAGATACCAAACAAAGTGGTGGTATTTTAACAGACCGTAGTGGAGAAACACGCTTTGAGTTAAACAAAATGGAAGACAGAGTTTTGTATTCAATGATATCAAACTTAAAAGTGGGCGAAATTTCTGCTACAACATTGGTTAACGATGCATCAAACAAACAGCAATACCAAATTGTACAGGTAACAAATAAAATTCCACAGCACGCTGCCGATTTTTCTAACGATTACATGAAGATTCGTGGTGTAGCTTTAAAATCTAAACAAAACGAAGTAATAGGAAAGTGGATTTCCGAAACAGTAGATGATACTTATATATACATCAACGAAGATTATCAGAAATGTACTTTTAAAAGCAACTGGTTAAAAAATTAAAACATAAATAGCTCTTCAATTGAAGGGCTTTTTGCTTATTTATCAGTTTTATGGATATAAACATATCTAAATAATAAAAAAAAGATTATTTTTTCAACTATTCACAATACACTTTCTTAATTTATTGAATTTAAAAAGCCAAAATAGAATAATTATAAATAATAATTCCTTTAATTCATCATTTTATTAAAAATTTTAAAATATGAATTCCTTTTTGTAATTTTGCACCAAACTTTAAAGAAAGTTAAAATAACTAAACACAATTAAGCAAAACGGCAGTATTGATTTTTCAGTATTTGCCTGAAATATTCAAAATAATATTATGAACCTATATCAGGATTACCTAAACGAAATCGAAGAAAGAAAAAGTCAGGGGCTTCATCCAAAACCTATTGACGGTGCTGATTTATTAAGCGAAATCATTACACAAATTAAAGATGTAAATAACGTTGAAAGAGAAAATTCTTTAAAAATGTTTATTTACAACACTTTACCGGGAACAACTAGTGCTGCGGGCGTTAAGTCTGAATTTTTAAAGGAAATTATTCTTGGCGAATCAGTAGTTGCAGAAATAACTCCTACGTATGCGTTTGAATTGTTATCGCACATGAAAGGCGGACCATCAATTAAAGTACTTCTTGATTTAGCTTTGGGTAACGATATTACAATAGCTAAAAATGCTGCCGAAGTTCTTAAAACGCAGGTTTATTTGTACGATGCAGATACAAAACGTTTAAAAGATGCTTTTGATAGCGGAAACACAATTGCAAAAGATATTTTAGAAAGCTATGCGAAAGCAGAATTTTTTACAAAATTACCAGAAGCACCAGAAGAAATTAAAATTGTAACATTTATCGCCGGCGAAGGTGATATTTCTACGGATTTACTTTCTCCGGGTAATCAGGCACACTCACGTTCAGACCGTGAATTGCATGGTAAATGTATGATTACTCCTGAAGCACAGGCAGAAATTCAGGCATTACAGGCACAGCATCCAGATAAAAGTGTGATGCTTATTGCAGAAAAAGGTACAATGGGTGTTGGTTCTTCTCGTATGTCAGGTGTTAACAACGTGGCATTATGGACAGGAAAACAAGCCAGCCCTTATATTCCTTTTGTAAACATCGCACCAATTGTTGGTGGTACTAACGGCATCTCTCCTATTTTCTTAACTACGGTTGATGTTACTGGTGGTATCGGTATCGATTTACAAAACTGGAAGAAAAAAGTTGATACTGACGGAAATGTTGTTCGTAACGAAAAAGACGAACCAATTTTAGAGGAAGTTTATTCTGTTGCAACAGGTACGGTTCTTACAATCAATACAAAAGAGAAAAAACTATATAACGGAGATCAACAGTTAATTGATATTTCTAAAGCTTTAACTCCTCAAAAAATGGAGTTTATTAAAGCAGGTGGATCTTACGCAATTGTTTTTGGTAAAAAAATCCAAACATTTGCTGCTCAAACTTTAGGAATTCAAGCTCCAACAGTATTTGCTCCGGCTAAAGAAATCACTAAAGAAGGACAGGGTTTAACTGCTGTTGAAAAAATCTTCAACAAAAATGCGGTTGGCGTTACTCCGGGCAAAGTTTTACACGCAGGATCAGACGTTCGTGTTAAAGTAAACATTGTTGGTTCGCAAGATACTACTGGTTTAATGACTGCTCAAGAGTTAGAAGCAATGGCTGCAACGGTTATTTCTCCAACGGTTGATGGAGCTTACCAATCGGGTTGTCACACAGCTTCTGTTTGGGATAAAAAAGCGCAGGCAAATATCCCGAAATTAATGAAATTCATGAACGATTTCGGATTGATTACTGCTCGTGATCCTAAAGGCGAATATCATTCAATGACCGATGTGATTCACAAAGTTTTAAATGATATCACCATTGACGAATGGGCTATTATTATTGGTGGTGACTCGCACACGCGTATGTCTAAAGGTGTTGCTTTCGGTGCCGATTCTGGTACAGTAGCATTGGCTTTGGCAACGGGTGAAGCATCTATGCCAATTCCTGAATCTGTAAAAGTTACGTTTAAAGGAAGTATGAAGGAACACATGGATTTCCGTGATGTGGTTCATGCTACACAATCGCAAATGTTACAGCAGTTTGGTGGCGAAAACGTTTTCCAAGGTAGAATTATCGAGGTTCATATCGGAACTTTATTAGCTGACCAAGCGTTTACATTTACCGATTGGACTGCAGAAATGAAAGCGAAAGCATCTATCTGTATTTCTCAAGACGAAACGTTGATTCAATCGTTAGAAATCGCTAAAAACCGTATCCAAATCATGATTGATAAAGGTATGGAGAACAAAAATCAGGTGTTGCAAGGTTTAATTGATAAAGCAAACAACCGTATCCAAGAAATCAGATCGGGCGAAAAACCAGCTTTAACTCCTGATGCTACTGCTAAATATTATGCTGAAGTAGTTATTGATTTGGATATTATCGACGAACCAATGATTGCCGATCCAGACGTAAATAACGACGACGTTTCTAAACGATACACTCACGATACCATTAGAGAACTTTCGTTCTACGGTGGCGATAAAAAAGTGGATCTTGGTTTCGTAGGATCTTGTATGGTTCATAAAGACGATTTAAAAATTGTTTCTCAAATGTTGAAAAACATCGAAAAACAAAACGGAGAAGTAAAATTCAACGCGCCATTGGTTGTTGCTGCGCCAACTTACAATATTATCGACGAGTTAAAAACTGAAGGTGATTGGGAATATTTACAAAAATACTCTGGCTTCGAATTTAGCGATGCTTTACCTAAAGCAACCGCACGTACAGAATACGAAAACATTATGTATTTAGAGCGTCCGGGTTGTAACTTGTGTATGGGTAACCAGGAAAAAGCAGAAAAAGGAGATACCGTTATGGCAACTTCAACGCGTTTGTTCCAAGGTCGTGTGGTAGAAGACCGCGATGGTAAAAAAGGAGAATCTTTATTAGCTTCTACTCCAGTTGTGGTACTTTCTGCAATTTTAGGTCGCATTCCAAACATCGAAGAATACAAAATGGCGGTACAAGGCATTAACTTAACAAAGTTTGCTCCTGTATCAACTAAATTATAAGAATTATCATTTTATAGTAAATTAAAACGAGGTAACCTTTTATTTTAAGATTACCTCGTTTTTTTGTTATATAATTTGGGCGGCTGCTAAAGCACCGTGCTGTTCGCTCATAGTCCTCGTTCGCCTTAACTTATTTTGCTTAAAGGCTCACTGCGGGCTAACCGCTGCCATCACTGCCGTAATCCAGCTTATAAATTAATTCCGCGTTTTATTTAAAATGATTTTTCAATCAAAAAATTTCCTTTGTTAGAATCATTTTAAATTAGGCGTTCTTAACATTTCCTAAAAACAATTCAGTAAAAAAATCAGTAAATTGTATAATGTTTTTTGTTGAATTAAAAATGAAATAAATAAAACAGTATGGCTTTTGATATTGATATGATTAGAAAAGTGTACGATACCATGCCGGCTCGCGTTGATAAAGCACGTGAATTGGTTGGACGTCCATTAACACTTTCAGAAAAAATTTTATATGCACATTTATGGGAAGGAACTCCTACCACTAAATTTCAACGTGCAAAAGATTACGTAGATTTTGCTCCAGACCGCGTGGCTTGCCAAGATGCAACTGCACAAATGGCATTGTTACAGTTTATGCATGCCGGTAAAGAAAGCGTAGCAGTACCAACAACGGTACATTGCGATCACTTGATTCTTGCAAAAGTAGGTGCCGAAAAAGATTTGGCAGTTGCAAACACACAATCTAAAGAAGTTTTTGATTTTCTTTCGTCTGTTTCTAACAGATATGGTATCGGATTTTGGAAACCGGGTTCAGGAATCATCCACCAAATTGTATTGGAAAATTATGCTTTTCCAGGCGGATTGATGATCGGAACGGATTCGCACACCGTTAATGCAGGTGGTTTGGGTATGCTGGCGATTGGTGTTGGTGGTGCTGATGCGGTTGATGTAATGTCGGGAATGTCTTGGGAATTAAAGTTTCCAAAATTAATCGGAGTTAAATTAACTGGTAAATTAAACGGATGGACTGCTCCAAAAGATGTTATTTTAAGAGTTGCCGATATTTTAACTGTTAAAGGTGGAACCGGCGCTATTGTTGAATACTTTGGGGAAGGTGCAACTTCAATGTCGTGTACAGGTAAAGGAACTATTTGTAACATGGGTGCTGAAATTGGTGCAACAACATCAACTTTTGGGTACGATGATTCCATGAGAAGATATTTAACCGCTACCGGTCGTGCAGATGTTGTTGAAGCAGCCGATAAAGTTGCCGATTATTTAACTGCCGATGCCGAAGTTTATGCAAATCCGGAACAATATTTTGATGAATTAATCGAAATTAATCTAACGGAATTAGAACCATACATTAACGGTCCTTTTACGCCAGACAGAGGAACTCCGGTTTCTAAAATGAAAGAAGAAGCTGCTAAAAACGATTGGCCAATTAAAGTAGAATGGGGATTAATCGGATCTTGTACCAACTCGTCTTATGAAGATATGTCAAGAGCGGTTTCTATCGTTAATCAGGCGGTGGAATTAGGTATTACACCAAAAGCAGAATTCGGAATCAATCCGGGTTCAGAACAAATTCGATACACTATTGAACGTGACGGTATTATTGCTGCTTTTGAGAAAATGGGAACCAAAGTATTCACAAACGCTTGCGGACCTTGTATCGGTCAATGGGATCGTGAAGGTGCCGATAAAGGTGAGAAAAACACTATTGTTCATTCGTTCAACCGAAATTTCTCTAAACGTGCCGATGGAAATCCAAATACACATGCTTTTGTAACTTCACCGGAAATGGTGGCTGCATTGGCAATTTCAGGTCGATTAGATTTCAACCCGATTACTGATAAACTATTGAACGATAATGGTGAAGAAGTGATGTTTAAACCTCCATTTGGAGATGAATTACCAACAAAAGGTTTCGAAGTTGAAGATCCTGGTTTTCAGGCTCCGGCTGCAAACGGATCAAGCGTGCAAGTAATCGTATCGCCAGATTCTTCTCGTTTACAGTTGTTAGAACCTTTCCAACCTTGGGATGGTCAAAATATTACGGGTGCAAAATTGTTAATTAAAGCATTCGGAAAATGTACAACAGACCATATTTCTATGGCGGGACCATGGTTGCGTTTCCGCGGACATTTAGATAATATTTCGAACAATATGTTAATTGGTGCCGAAAATGCTTTTAACAATAAAACAAACAGCGTTAAAAACCAACTGACAGGTGAATATGCCGAAGTTCCGGCGGTTCAGCGTGCTTATAAAGCTGCCGGTATACCTTCTATTGTAGTGGGTGATCAAAATTACGGTGAAGGATCTTCCCGTGAGCACGCTGCAATGGAACCGCGTCATTTAGGTGTAAAAGCGGTATTGGTAAAATCGTTTGCCCGTATTCACGAAACAAACCTTAAAAAACAAGGTATGTTAGGATTGACTTTTGCAAATGAAGCAGATTACGATAAAATTCAGGAAGATGATACCATCAACTTTTTAGATTTGACCGAATTTGCTCCGGGTAAGCAGCTAACATTGGAGTTTGTTCATAAAGATGGATCTAAAGATATCATCATGGCAAACCATACCTATAATGATAGTCAGATAGAATGGTTTAAAGCAGGTTCTGCATTAAATTTAATCGCTGCAGGAAAATAAATAAGACATATTTTAAAATAAAATCCGACCAAATTGGTCGGATTTTTGTTTTAGTTCTTTAAAAATACCGATATTTACATTAGAATTTTTAATATGACATTTTTACAGGGAATATTAGTCGTTGTTGCAATCTCCATGCTGTGTTTTTTGGTTACAATCATTGTGTTGTCTAACCGAAAAAAGTTTTTTCGTGTTATAACCTTAAACACTTTGGTTTTTGTAGGATATTGCTTTATTGCTTATCATTACGAAGCCATTTTTAACAACGATATTTTTGGTAAAGGACGAATTATTTTTCTACTGACGTGTATTTTTCTACATGCCGTTCTGTCTATGATTATTGTTATAAAAAGCGAACGAATTTATGTTCCTTTTTTAAATGAAGATATCGATAAAGACGGACCTAAACCGGAAGATGACGATGAGGAATAATTTCTACAATCTATTTTTTCTATCTAAAACTCTTTGTTCAACACATATTTTATAATTAAATTTAGCCTTCAAAAATAAAAACTAAATGAACTTTCAAAATACAAGAGAATTTGCACAGTCACTAGATGCGCAAGATCAATTAAAAAAATACCAGTCAGAATTTGAATTTCCTAAAGTAAACGGTAAAAAAACAATCTATTTTACAGGGAATTCGCTGGGATTAATGCCAAAACGCGCCAAAAAATATGTAGATGATGTTATGAACGATTGGGCAAATATGGCAGTTGAAGGTCATTTTTATGCAGAAAAACCTTGGTGGGATTATCACGAACGTTTTTCAAATCCTTTGTCAAAAATTGTCGGTGCAAAACCAAGTGAAGTTTCGGTAATGAACACGTTAACCGTTAATCTGCACATGATGATGGTTTCGTTTTACAACCCTACTTCTACTCGATTTAAAATTATCTGCGAAGAAAAAGCATTCCCAAGTGATCAATATATGTTTCAAACGCAGGTTAAATTTCACGGTTTAGATCCTAAAGATGTAATTGTTGAAGTGAAACGCAGAGAAGGCGAACACAATTTACGTAACGAAGACATTATAGCGAAGATTAAGGAAGTTGGCGATGAATTGGCTTTAGTTTTAATCGGAGGAATTAACTATTACACCGGTCAGGTTTTAGATATGGAAAATATCACAAAAGCCGGACACGCCGTTGGTGCAAAAGTTGGTTGGGATTTGGCGCATGCCGCAGGAAATATCGAATTAAAATTACACGAATGGAATGTAGATTTTGCATGTTGGTGCAGTTATAAATACATGAATGCAGGTCCGGGAAGTGTTGCAGGATATTTCGTTCATGAAAAACATCATACCAATAAAGATTTAAATCGATTTGGCGGATGGTACGGTCACAATAAAGAACGTCGTTTTTTAATGGAACCAGAATACACCCCAAACGAAGGTGCTTTAGGCTGGCAAAGTTCATGTACAGGCGTATTGGCAATGGCTCCGTATTTGGCTTCGGTTGAAATGTTCGATGAAATTGGTATGGAAGCTTTAATGAAAAAACGTGATTTAATTACAGCGTATTTAGAATTTATTGTTGAAGAAACTGCTAAAGAAACTGGTACAAATCTAGAAATTATTACTCCTAAAAATCAAGCAGAACGTGGATCGCAATTGTCGGTTGTTTTACACGGCGAGGGCAAAGAATTGTTTCACTACTTAATGAAACAAGGTGTTGTTACAGATTGGCGCGAACCAGCGGTTATTCGTTTGGCTCCGGTGCCTTTGTACACCACTTTTGAAGAAATGTACGATTTTGGTCAGATTTTAAAAACAGGTATCCAAACAACTTAAGATATTTAGCCAGCTTTACGCTGGCTTTTTTTATATTTGCATTTTAAAAATCAGTGGAATTAAGTATGTTATCAAAACAACAAAAAATAGAGAATTTCGATCCATCTCAACCAGGTTTGGCAGATGCCACCATTTATGGATTGCCTTTTAATGCAGAAGAAAGTGAAATTATTATTTTACCTGCTCCTTGGGAAGTTACTGTAAGCTACGGAAGTGGTGCCAGCGAAGGTCCTGAAGCTATTTTTAATGCATCTTTTCAGGTAGATTTATTACATCAGGAATTTCCTGATTTGTGGAAATTGGGAATTTACATGGATGAAGCTCCTGAACAATGGATTGCAAATAGCGAAAAATATAAAAATTTAGCGCAACCTATTATTGAAGCGTTAGAAAATGGCGAGGCTATTGAAACATTTCCTCAATTGCAGTCAGATTTAGATAAAATAAATAAAGCATCGGCACAATTCAACCAAGAAGTGAAAGATCGTACGCTTTATTGGATGAATCAAGGAAAAAAAGTAATCCTTTTGGGTGGCGATCATTCAACACCAATGGGATATTACGAAGCTTTGGCAACTAAAAATGATAATTTTGGTATTTTACATTTTGATGCCCACATGGATCTACGCGAAGCCTACGAAGGTTTTACTTATTCGCACGCATCAATCATGTATAATGCGATTAAATTGCCTCAAATAGAAAAAATTGTTCAGGTTGGTATTCGCGATTTTAGTGAAGGCGAAGTAAACGTGATCAAATCATCAAATAAAGTAAAAGTTTACACTGATACCGATCTAAAAGCGAACCAATTCTGCGGAAAAACGTGGAAAGATCAATGTGATGATATTCTAAATCAATTACCGGAAAATGTAGCTGTAAGTTTTGATATTGATGCATTGTATCGTTGGTATTGTCCAAACACGGGAACTCCGGTTCCGGGCGGTTTATCATACGAACAAGCGACTTATTTATTAAGCAGATTGGCATCATCAGATAAAAAAATCATTGGAATTGATTTAGTCGAAGTTGCTCCGGGATCTGGTGATTGGGATGGAAATGTTGGTGCACGCTTATTATTCCACTTGTGTGGTGTTTTCGCAAAAAATTCTGGTATGAACGTAGGCGAGAAAATTCAGTTTTAATAAAACTAATCTAATTCCTTTTTATGGAAGATATTAATAAAGAAGTTCACGAAGCTTTTGAAGTTATTAAAAATGGTGGCATTATTCTGTATCCTACCGATACCGTTTGGGGATTGGGTTGCGATGCTACAAATGAAGAAGCCGTTAAAAAAATATACGATCTAAAAAAACGTGCCGAAAGTAAAAGCATGATTGTTTTGGTGAATGGCGACCGTTTGCTTTACAATGTGTTTAAAAATATACCTTCTGTAGCTTTTGACATTTTAGATTGTGCCGAAAAGCCAACAACATTAGTATTGGATCAACCTACAAATGTGGCAAAAAACCTGATTGCCGAAGACAATTCATTAGGAATTCGTATTGTAAATGCTCCGTTTGTATATAAGTTGGTAGAACGAATGAAACGTCCGTTGGTATCAACATCGGCAAACATAAGCGGCGAGCCTACTCCTACCCAATTTTCTGAAATCTCACAGGAAATCATAAACGGCGTGGATTATGTTGTGAAATTAGATCAAACAAAAATCTGTAAAAAATCATCAACCGTAATTAAACTTACAAACGATGCACAAGTAAAAATTTTAAGAAAATAATGATTCAATCATCCAATTATAACGAAGCGCTACAAGATCCCATTTTTAAAATTATAACGCAGGCTGCAAAAGAATTAAAGGTTGAAGCTTATGTGATTGGTGGTTTTGTTCGCGATTTTATTTTAGAACGCGGTTCAAAAAAGGATATTGATATTGTTGCTGTTGGCAGCGGTATTGATCTGGCTTTGAAGGTTTCTGAACTAATTCCGCACCACCCAAAAGTACAGGTTTTTAAAAATTACGGCACAGCAATGTTGCGTTTTAACGATATTGATATTGAGTTTGTTGGTGCACGAAAAGAGTCGTATCGAAATGAAAGCAGAAATCCTTTGGTTGAAAATGGAACGTTGCAAGACGATCAAAACCGACGTGATTTCACCATAAATGCAATGGCTTTTTCGCTTAACGAAGAAAATTTTGGTGATTTGGTTGATCCTTTTAACGGAATGACCGCTTTAACCGATAAAATTATAAAAACGCCTTTGGATCCTGATGTTACGTATTCTGATGATCCTTTGCGTATGATGCGTGCTATTCGTTTCGCAACCCAGTTGAATTTTACTATTGAAGAAGAATCGTTAAATGCAATTACAAAAAATGCCGATCGCATAAAAATCATTTCGGGCGAACGTATTGTAGAAGAATTGAATAAGATTTTGCTGACCGAAAAACCGTCTGTCGGCTTTTTGCTTTTATACAAAACTGGTCTGTTAGATTTGATTCTACCTGAATTAACCTCTTTGAATAATGTAGAAGAAGTTGAAGGACACACACATAAAAACAATTTTTACCACACGTTGGAAGTTGTTGATAATATTTGTCCGAATACCGATGATCTTTGGTTGCGTTGGTCTGCGTTATTACACGATATTGGAAAAGCACCAACAAAAAAATTCAATAAAAAGAACGGTTGGACCTTTCACGGGCATGAGTTTTTAGGAAGTAAAATGGTGAAGCGAATTTTTGAACGTTTACACATGCCATTAAACCAAAAAATGCGGTTTGTACAAAAAATGGTTGCAATGAGTTCGCGACCAATTGTAATTTCAGAAGATTTAGTGACTGATTCTGCTGTTCGTAGATTGGTTTTTGATGCGGGTGAAGATGTTGAAAATTTATTGACATTATGTGAAGCCGATATCACTACAAAAAATCAAAAGAAGTTTAAAAAGTATCATAACAATTTTAAAATTGTCCGTCAAAAAATTGTCGAAGTTGAAGAACGCGATCATGTACGTAATTTTCAACCACCAATTACAGGTGAAGAAATTATGGAGATTTTCGATCTAAAACCTTCACGAGAAATCGGACAAATTAAAGATGCCATTAAAGAAGCTATTTTAGAAGGCGAAATTGCAAATGATTACGCAGAAGCCTATCAGTTTATGTTGAATAAAGCAGATCGTTTAGGTTTAAAACCGGTAAATCCAAAATTATAATCATGGAAAACAAAACATTTATCCGTTGGGCAAAAATTTCACTTGTTTTAATTTATTTGGTAATTATTGCCGGTGCCACGGTGCGAATGACCGGTTCTGGCATGGGCTGTCCCGACTGGCCTAAATGTTTTGGTTACTATATTCCGCCTACCCAGGTTGAAGAATTGCTTTGGAAACCCAACCACGAATACAACAAAGGGCAGGTTATCATTAAAAATAATTCGCTTTGGGTGGCAAACAGCAGTTTTACTACAAAAGATGTTTACAATCCGAGTAATTGGAAAGAATATACCAAGCACGATTATGCCGAATTTAACCCTTACCACACTTGGGTAGAATATATTAACCGATTGTGCGGTGCTTTAGCCGGATTGTCATGTTTAATTTTGTTTGTACTTTCGTTTAAATATTGGAAAACAAAAAAATCGGTCGTCTTATGGGCAGGAATAGTGCTGTTTTTATTAGGATTTAATGCGTGGTTAGGTGCAACAGTGGTTTTTTCGGTATTAAATCCGGTTAAAATTACCACACACATGATGGCCGCATTGTTAAATGTTGCTGCACTAATTTATCTGATTCATTTGGCAAGAATCAACAAAAAATATATTGGTAAGTACGATGCTGTTTTTCATATTTTCACTTGGGTAGCAATGCTTTTTTCGTTAATACAGATTGGATTGGGAACACAGGTTCGTCAGTTTATCGACGTTCAAACAAGAAGCGGAATTACTGACGTTTCTGTTTGGTTAGCAAATCCCGATGTTACTTTTTACATTCACAGAACCTTTTCTTTTGTGATATTTTTTGTAAACCTTTACCTGTTTTTAAGAAATAAACGCCTTAATTTAGGAAACACCAAAATGAACTGGATCATGCTTTTACTGATTTTAGAAATCATTACAGGAATATTGATGTACTACATACATTTTCCGTTTGGTACACAAGCAGCACATTTGGTTTTGGCAGCAGTAATGTATGGTTTACAGTTTGCAATTATCTTGGAAACCAGCAAAAACAATTTAAAAACACATTCTCAATAAATCAATAATAATTGTAATTCGTCCACTTATGAAAAAAGCAGTTGTATTTTTAGCGGTTATTCTCTTTAATTTTTATGGCTTTTCTAATAATCCCAAAAAAGGAGACCCAAAATTAGGTGGTTGGTATATGTATTTCGGAAATGCGAAAATTGAAGATACCAAATGGAATATCAATTACGATGTTCAATACCGGAATTACGAAGTTCTTTCAGATTTAAACCAGTTGTTGATTCGTGGTTCTATTCAATACATGCTATACGATAATTTAACGTTGGGAACCGGTTACGCTTTTGTGGATACAGAACAATACTTAAAACCAGATGTGCCTTTTATTGAAAACAGAATTTTTCAGGATGTACTTACAAACCAAAAAATTGCAACGGCTACTGTAAAACATCGTTTTAGATTTGAACAACGATTTATAGAAAATCAGGATTTTAAATCAAGATTCAGATATCAGTTAGGTTTGGATGTTCCTATTTATCAGAATACCGAAAAAAATCAGAGTTTGTATGCAAGTTTTTATAACGAACTTTTTATGAATACCGATGAAACATCAAGAAAAACAAACGTGTTTGATAGAGATAGATTGTATTTAGGAGCCGGATTTAAGTTCAATCAAAAATTAGGAATTCAAGTTGGTTGGATGAATCAGATGCTCCAAAAAACATCGCATCAGCAATTGATGTTTTCGTTACATCATAATTTAAAGATATAAAACAAAAAACGCTTTCATTACGAAAGCGTTTTGTTTTTATTACTTAACTTTTCTTTAATTACCGAATAAATAATCGGAAGAACTGACACCAAAATAATCAGCAACACTACTTTAGAAAAGTTGTCTTTTATCAATGGAATATTTCCTAAAAAATATCCTGCCAAAGTAATACCGAAAACCCAGATAAATCCACCAACAAAATTATAGGTTAAAAAGGTAGCGTAATTCATTCTACCAATACCAGCAACAAACGGAGCCAATGTTCTTACAATTGGTACAAAACGAGCAATAACAATGGTTTTACTGCCATATTTTTCGTAAAAAGAATGTGTTTTATTAATATGTTCTATTGTAACTGGCTGTTTACCCAATATTTTAAAGTTGATGATTCGCATACCAATTTGTTTACCAATAGAGTAATTAACGGTATCGCCTAAAACAGCTGCTATGAAAAGTAAAATCATTACCAGCCAAACATTTAAACTTTCAGGAAATTGTGCTGCCAACATTCCGGTTGCAAACAATAACGAATCGCCCGGTAAAAAAGGCATTACCACCAAACCTGTTTCAACAAAAATAATTAAAAACAATATGGCATAAACCCAAACACCATAATCTTGCAAGAAAACTTCCAAGTATTGATCAATATGTAATATAAAATCGATTAATTCCATTTTTTAGTGTAAATTAATATGCTTTAAGTTTAATACTTTTTTTAAATTCTTCGTCTAAATTATATCCTAAATTTTTGATTTTTACTTCATTTGAAACATAAACAATCCAATAACCTTCATCATTTTTAAAAAGATAATAATCTGACGAAGGAGTTGTGTCACTGCCACAACCAGGTCTACGCCCTTCAAAAGCTACCAATAACTCTAAATCTTTATTTTTTATAGTTCTATAAGTGTTTATATAAACATAGTTTTTATCAGCAAAAAAAGCGCTAGATCTACCGATCGTTTTGATATCTATTTCCAAATTTTTATCATCAAGTTCTTTAATTATATGAAATCCTGAATCTCTTATGTACCTGTATAAATTATTTTTATCTCTATAAAAACCTAAAAAACGTTCAAATGTTTCCGCATCGGCAATAGTTTCTTTTCCGTTCCAATAAATTTTACCGTTGGATTCATATAATAAATATTCCAATCGATTTGCCAAATGAATTTTATTATTGATTAAAAGAATGTCTTTTCTCTGTTCTCTAATAATGGTAATTTGTTCTTGTGTAAGTTCTTTATAAATTTTTTCTGTGGAAACATCAAATGCTTGATTTTCATAAATGAGATACTGAAAATTATTAGAAATAAAAGTATTTTCTTCGGAAGGAGTTTTGTTGTAATTAAGAGGTAATTTTATTAAAATTGACTTTTTAAACTTATCATCCCATTTTGTTGTAAAAATTCCATTTTTATCATAAACATATCTTGAACGTGGAACAACTCCAAAACTTTTAGCATCTAAATTGAAAAAAAGTTCACTGTTGATTGTTTTTCCATCGGAAATATAACCACTGTTTGATGTGTCCCAAACTTTTACATTATTGAAATTCTCAGGCGGTATTTCCATTTTTGTAGTTCCTAAATAAATAAAATTTTTGTCCATTGAAAAATGTTTAGACAAAGGTTTTATTGTTTTTACATCTATTTCAGGATAAACTTGATGACCGTATAGTGTTAAAACAACTTTAGTAGTTTTCATCAAAAAATGATTTACCGGTCTAAGTGTATCTCCTTCAAAATTTGCGACATCACCATTGATATAAACATAATTTTTATCATAAATTGTATTAGGAACATTAAGAGACTCAGAGCAAGATTCAGCATTAGAACCTTTTATTTTTTTGTGTCCGTAATAAATATAGTCTTTGTCTTTGAAATAGAAACCGTAATTACAAGCAC
>Ga0308157_10002726_pt1 | contig 27768 bp, 32 predicted proteins | sample PhyBR1_FD_201035 | JGI IMG/M metagenome (GOLD analysis project Ga0308157, IMG submission 201035) | Phyllosphere microbial communities from UC Gill Tract Community Farm, Albany, California, United States - DLSLB.R1 | ecosystem: Host-associated > Plants > Phyllosphere > Unclassified | place: USA...
TGATGGGTACAGGGGGTGCCGCGATGATAGCATTTGGGGCATTGAGCGGCGGCATCGGTGCGGAGCTAACCGGCGGAAACTTCTGGCATGGTGCAATTGCTGGGGGAATTGTAGCCGGATTGAATCATGAGATGCATAAAATGACCGGTCCGGGAGATCCACCAAATGGAAAATCTTCTCAACAGAAACAACCTTGGGATTTAAATGGAGATGGAATATTACAAAAATATGAAGCAGATTATTGGTGGCTCACAGGTAGGGGAGCAAGTATCTGGGTAGATAATTCTCTAATAGATTGGTCAGGTTTAGAAATGCCTTTGAATACTCCAATAGGTAAAACTTTCAGTATTGATACACATACTGCATTTATTGATTTACCATCTGAAACAGCAGCAACTTATGGTGGAACATCATTTGTAAGAACAGGAGACAGAACAGCTTCTGTTATAGACCAAAAATATCATTACGATTATCGTCTTAACAATTCTACTAAAAATGTAATCCGAAATTTTATGAATTGGTATGGAAAGCCGTCGCTCCCTTGGCCTAATAATATTCCACGTTTACAAGGAGTAGACTATATGATACATTATCAAAATCCTCAAATAAAATTCAAATGAAAAAGGGATTGATAATTTTAGGTGTTATTTTTTTGATAAGTTGGTTAGGTTATAAACATTGGGACTCTGATATGGATTTAGGAGATGGGTATTATTATATGCCAGAATATGAAGCTAAAGACATCGGTTTTCCAGATGGTGCTATTGTTTATAAATCATTTGACAAAAGTGTTATTGAAGATATAAAAATTCCCGCAACAGTTATTGAAGCAAAAAATAGAGGTAACTATATTATAGCAATACAAATTCAGCAGAATGATACTGTAAAGAAATATTTTGTTATAGATAAAAAAAGTGGTAAAGTGTTTAAAGACTTGAGTAGAAAAGAGTTCTTAAATATTTGCGCAAAAAATAGGATAAGACCGATATAACCCAAACTCCTCGTTTTTGCGAGTAGTTTGTTATTCTACAGTACCGCAATGTTTTCTATAAGAAAACCAGACGGGGCAGAGAAAACCATTTATTTTACATGGCACGCAGTATGAAAGCAATATTGTATTTTTGAATAACTATACAGAGAGCACTAACCAATGAAGCAGGCAAAAAGCTCGAGCAGCGGCACTTTGAAGCATGGTATTAGTGTAATGGCGAAAGTCTGGTGGAGTTTTAGCGCAGGTGGCTTAAGCGTTGGCCGGCCAACGCAAGATCGGCAACAACCCAATGATCACTGATAAGGATCAGATACGGAATTATCTGTCTGACGGTAAGTTAATCGTCGACCGGGCTATACTTCGCATGAGCATTTTGCCGAGGTTGGGCTGATCCACATGAACGGGCGTTTGTACGACCCTCTCCTGCTGCGATTTCTCAATGCAGACGAAAACATACAGGACCCGCACAATACACAGAACTACAACAAATACGGGTACGTAATGAACAACCCGATGATGTACAATGACCCGAGCGGCGAGTTTTTCAATTTGTGCTGTTGGCTGTATTTTGGAAAGCTGTTGCAATTGGAGCGTTTGTTGGTTTAGCTTCCGCAGTAATTATGGCAGGCCTGACAGGCCAGCAGATCAGTATCGGAGGAATATTAAAGTCTGCATTTATAGGAGCAGCAGGCGGTGCCGTTACTTTTGGGATAGGGAGTATATTTACGGGAAGCGGAGGCTGTATTACGCAAGTGGCACAAACCCTAAAAGAGTCTATCGGGCAGTTTGGCTTTACCTTGGTTCAGGCAGGAACCCACGCTATTTCCCAGGGGCTTTTAGGTGTCTTTCAGGGACAGAATTTTGTAAGCTCTGCAGTTTCAGGGTTTGCGGGAAGCTTAGGAGCAAGTGGATGGAGCAGCGTGATGGGTACAGGGGGTGCAGCGATGATAGCTTTTGGGGCATTAAGCGGCGGCATCGGCGCCGAGCTTACGGGCGGCAATTTCTGGCAGGGTGCGGTGATCGGGGGGTGTTGTCGCAGGATTGAATCACGCGATGCATTCAGGAGATATGGAGCCGGACAATGGCTATGATGAAAATGGTAAAAAGATAAATGATTTAGGAGGAGATAAAACAGACTATATTCTTAGAAAAAATCCGTTTGGAGGAGACGGATATCAAATTTTAGACCAGGTTAATGTAGAACATAGCTATGGTCCATACGGAAATCACGAAGGTTATGGCTACAGAATGCATAATCAATTACCAAGCCCTGGGTTGTATGACCCGAGTTTTGATTTTGCGGCAAGTTCTGTTGGTGGTGCTGTAGCGGGAAAAGCAGTAGGATTTGGAGTTGGTTATTTTAATAAGGCAACGGGAGGTTTAAAACAATGGGTACGAACAGGTTCTTCTTATAGTATTGAAGGTGGTTTTAAAACTTATAGTACAAGATGGGGTGCAGGTGGAAATCACTGGAAAAAAATTGGCAATTCTACCTCACAAAAATGGAATAAATCGTTTAGGCAGACTAAACTACCTGGAAATAACTGGAGAGTTCAAGATCCCGGGCATTTTCATTGGTGGAAAAAATAAAAAATATGAAATATTTAAAATTTAGTTTGCCTATCGAGGTAAAGAAGAAGGAAGAGAATTTTTCTCAAAAAATAATTAGTAAAATTCTTAAAACAATTTTACCTATTAGTAATCCTGATTTCGAAAATAGAATAGATGATGTTAAACATTGGTTAGTAGAATTTGATGAAGAAAATATTCCTACAAGAGAAATAGGACTAGATGGAGATAGTGAAGTGATCCTAAAAATGCCACATAAAAAGAACTACGGTTTTTGGACAGATAATGAATTATTTTATGATGATTTTATTAGTAGATTTTCAGCAGTAGAAGTTGATAGGATAGCGTTTGATGCAAAGTGGAATGTTTTAAACTAAAACAATGCTCCCCCGCTGTTCAAAGTTTCCTTCGTTTGAGCATTCTATATTACCCCCCCGCTGCCGCACGATTGCATCGTGTAGTTTATATACTTTTAAACAAAGCGAAGAAATACATTATTTTATCTGACTCAGCGGGCACTCCCCGCTCCCGCGCGATTGCATCGCGTGGCCAGCAAACAAAAAAGCGAAGAAGTTCATTATTTTACGAAAACCAATACGAGCAGATTGATAAAGAAACACCATCCTGTAGGTGGACTACAGCTTCAACGCCATTAAGAACGAGCTGAACAGCCGGACCACTACCGGCGACTTCAACATCATCGAGCAGTTCGAGTACGACAGCAACAACCGGCTAATCAACTGGACAGATCCGGTTACGAATATCAAACCTTCGGCGGACAGGAATATATATGACAACAAAGGCCGCATCACGCAGAACGACCAGGTAGGCACGATAAAGTTCGACAGTGCCGCTAAAAAGTACCAGGCCACCGGCATGGTGCTGAACGCAGAAGGCACGCAGAACTACACCAACGACCTGCTTCAGAAAATATCCTATAACGAGAACAACGACCCTGTATTTATCGATGGTATGAAAGGTGATGTTGCTTTCGAGTACGGCCTCACCTCAATGAGGCAGGTTGTACATTACGGCGGGAATTTCCAACAACCATCAACCGACAACCAGCCGCCAAGCAGTAAGTTCACCAAGTATTACAGCGAGGACGGCAGCTATGAGGTGATAAGGGACAACCAGACGGGGCAGGAAAAACATTTAATCTACATCGGCGGCTCGCCGTACGAAAGCGATATTGTTTTCGTTAAGAATTATACAGAGAGCAGCGGTTCTTTTAAATTCCTGCACAAGGATTATTTAGGTTCTGTATTAGCCATCACCGATGAAGCGGGAAACAAATTAGAGCAAAGGCATTTTGATGCCTGGGGCAACTTAACGCATTTGAAAATTGGCAATAATGCAACGGTAACCGATAAGGAACAGATACGGACTTATCTGTCTGATGGTAATTTGGTAGTTGATCGTGGCTACACCAGCCATGAACATTTTGCCGAGGTCGGCCTGATCCACATGAACGGCAGGCTGTACGACCCTCTCTTACGCCGCTTCTTAAATGCTGACGAGAACATACAGGACCCGCATAATACGCAGAACTACAACAAGTACGGATATGTGCTGAACAATCCTTTGATGTACAATGACCCGAGCGGGGAGTTTTTACAGTTTGTGCTTTTGGCTGTATTCTGGAAAGCTGTTGCAATTGGAGCGTTTGTTGGTTTAGCCTCCGCAGTAATTATGGCAGGCTTGACAGGCCAGCAGATCAGTATCGGAGGAATATTAAAGTCTGCATTTATAGGGGCGGTAGGCGGTGCCGTTACCTTTGGAATAGGGAGTATATTTACAGGAAGCGGAGGCTGTATTACGCAAGTGGCACAAACCCTGAAAGAGTCTATTGGACAATTTGGGTTTACCCTGGTTCAGGCAGGCACCCACGCTATTTCCCAGGGGCTTTTAGGTGTCTTTCAGGGACAGAATTTTGTAAGCTCTGCCGTTTCAGGGTTTGCGGGAAGCTTAGGAGCAAGTGGATGGAGCAGCATGATGGGTACAGGGGGTGCCGCGATGATAGCATTTGGGGCATTGAGCGGCGGCATCGGTGCGGAGCTAACCGGCGGAAACTTCTGGCATGGTGCAATTGCTGGGGGAATTGTAGCCGGATTGAATCACTCGTTGCACACAGTTGGTGGGCCGGGGGACGATGCTAAGGCGAAAAAACTTGCTAAGGAATATAAATCTAACGAAGACCGTATGGTAGTTGAAAGTTTAGTCGCAGAAACTCTTTTGGAATCAACTGAAGTCGGAGAATTTACCCTGAAAGCGGCCAGAGAAAAAATCATAGCTACATATGGTGATCAAGATTTGCAAAGATTGAATGAAATATACTCTACAGTAGGAGATGTATTTGGTGAAGCCAGCAAACAGCTTGTAGGAAAAAGTTTTAAAACAAGTGGAGCCTTTGATATTGTGAAAGCAAAAATAGCTGTTGGATTGGGGGCTGATGTAATGAGTTTACAAGCAAGTAACTTATTTTTACAATATAGAATTCAATATTTAAGTAAGAGCGTGTATTTAGAATACATTCGCCCAGACCTAAAGCCAAAAGGAGGTAGTTTCGGTGGTGGTGGTGCGAAAGGAAAATGGTAAAATAAAGAAAAATGAAAAAGTTTTTATTAATATTATTAGTAGGTGTTGTTTTATTTTTGACTTTTTGCTTTGTTGCTTTTTATGGTTACAAATCATCTGTTTTAGGAAAGTTGAAGCAACAGGATATTCATATTGAAAAAATATGGAATTCATTATATAAGAAAAGTTCATCTCGTATTTTATCAATAGAAAACCTCGCAAATAACTCAAATTGTAATAAAGGTATCCTAGATAGTATTATTAACAAAAATAAAATTAATAGAAATCCAAGCCAAGTAGACGAATTGTGGAATTTGGAGTATGAAGTCAATAAGGCTTATATAAATTTAGAAAATTGTATTGAAGAACAATCCAATAATAAAATTAAGATAGAATCTTTAAAGCTAAATGGAGAAGAACTAAATAAAATTGTTGATGAATACAATTCTAATGTCTTAGATTTTAATAAATATTATTCAACCTTTCCAAATTTTTTATTTGGTAGCAAAGAAGGTTTTCGAAGGAAAAAGTTTTTTTATCTGAAATATGGAGAGGATAATGAACAATATTATAATCAGAAAAAGAAAGCAGACAACTGGATTGAGACTGGTGAATGGGAATAACTCAATTGGCTCTGAACAGGAGTTGAAAAAAAATTAAATGTCTACAAAGCACCATTGCCTTTGGCGCACTGAGCGGCGGCATCGGCGCGGAGCTTAACGGTGGCAACTTTTGGCAGGGTGCAATTGCTGGGGGAATAGTAGCCGGATTGAATCATGAGATGCATAAAATGACCAGACCAGGAGATGGAGACGACCCAAGAAACCCAAATAACCAAAAGAAAATTTGTAATCTTCCCCAAAAACCGAAACGAGTATAAATATAGTTTTTAAATTTGGGAAAGATGAAACAAAGCAAATTTACAGAGGTTCAGATCGTGAAGATTTTATCTGAACAGAATCAGGGGAAAACGGTGAATGAGATCTGCCGTGAACATGGAATAAGCCAACCCACCTTTTACAATTGGAAGAGCAAATATGGTGGTATGGAAGCCCACCAGCTGGCCCAGTTGAAAGAGATTGAGAAGCAACTTTCGCAGTACAAAAAAATTGTTGCCGAGCTTACTTTGGAAAACACCGTTTTAAAAGACGTGATCGAAAAAAAGCTCTAACGCCTTGCGAGAAAAGAGAGTTGGTAGCTTATTCCAGCCAAACCCATGGAATAAGCGTTCGTAAGACGTGTGAGGTTTTCAGGGTGAGCAGTTCGGTGCTTTATTATAAAAAGCGGATCAATAATGTAGATGACCAAATCCGGGAAGAACTACTGCTGCTGGCAAATCAGCACCAAACGTGGGGTTTCTGGCTGATGCGCCACCGCTTGAAGAATCTTGGTTTTGGGTGGAATCACAAACGGATTTACCGAATTTACACTTCAATGAAACTGAACCTAAGGAGCAAGCGTAAGAAGCGGTTGCCGGCACGGGTGAAGGAACCACTGCTGCGGCCGGTTTACCCGAATGTAACCTGGAGCATGGATTTCATGCACGACACGTTGGAATGCGGCAAGAAAGTACGTAGTCTGAACATACTGGATGACTTCCACCGTGAGATTCTACAGGTTAGTATCGAGGCAAGCCTGCCCTCTGCAAAAGTGATTTCTGGCTTGGAACAGCTCATTGAATGGCGTGGAAAACCAGAAAAAATCAGGGTGGATAACGGCCCGGAGTTCATTGCACAGAAGATGAAAGACTGGTGTAGCTTTCAGGGTATTGAACTGCAGTTCATACAGCCTGGGAAACCAACACAGAACTCGCTGATCGAAAGATTCAACCGCACCTTCAGGAGCGAGTTTTTGGATGTGTACCTGTTTGAGAACATAAAACAGATGAGGAATTATGCAGAAATATGGATGTGGAAATACAATAACGAGCGTCCACACAGCTCATTGCAATACATGACTCCCAGGGACTTTTTGTTGAAATATGGAAAAATCACGTTAGACAATGCTCAGAATTTACCCACATTCCAACAAAATTTCGACAACAGCAACAACAAAATATCAACAAAACACTCTATTTTTGAGTGTGCCTAAGAACGGGAAGATTACAAGATGATTAATTACTGGAAATTAGACATAAAAAATTCCTTAGGAATAAACTCTTCTTTAGGGGCAGCAGGAGCATTCATAATACTATCAATTCTTTTATATTATAATATTTTTCATAGAAATGTTTCGTTTTTACAGGAAATGTTTCTAGCTTTTAAAGAGATTTTTACATAAGTCAATACTAAATGTTAGATAGAAACACGCGGAGCATTCTGAAAACCATAGAAAAAAACTAAAAGCAGAGAAAGCCCCCTCTCCCGCACGATTGCATCGGGTGGAGCACACAACTAAAACTATCTTCAGGTGTGGTGAGCGAAGCTAAGAAGAAATGTTGATGGAGCAGAGCAACGACGTATAACAATCCCGATGTCGCGGATTTGTAATCCGTGTCCAAATTCGGCATGCGCCAAGAAGATGATGGCAGGGTTAAGAGGCAACAATGCATACAGGGAAGTTCTGCGCCTTCTGGCACAGTTTTAAGCTCGACAACTGCATGATCGACCAGCCCGCGGAAGAACAGCCATACCAGACCTACTGGGTGCACCCCGACCATCTGGGCAGCGGCTCTGTAATTACCAATCAGGCGGGCGCCACCACGAACTGGTACGAGTACATGCCGTTCGGCGAGCTTTTGATGGAGCAGAGTACGAATGAGTACAATAACCCTTACAAGTATAATGGCAAAGAATTAGATGAAGCGACTGGGCTGTACTATTACGGAGCGCGGTATTATGATCCGAAGACGAGTGTTTGGCTAAGTGTAGACCCGCTGGCGGAGAAGATGCCTAGCTGGTCGCCGTACGCTTATGCGTTTGAAAATCCAATGCGTTTTATTGATCCTGATGGGAGGATGCCTTCCCCGCCAAGAACTCTTTTTATAAATGGATATTTGATGATGGGGTCATTAAAAGGTGGCAGAAAATATTGGAATGAATCTTTTGTAAATGGTGCAATAGGATTTGCTTCTAAAAACTATAAAGATGCATTAAGTATGCAAACTACCTATGTGAATTATGACCCTAGTCTATTATCCTTTGCAAGCAGCAGAAGCAATGCAGGATATGAATACGCACAGGCAAACTATAACTCTCTCACAAAAGGTATGAATATTAAGGAAGATTATTTTAATATTGTAGATCATAGCATGGGCGTTGCGTTTGGTGAAGGTGTTTCCAAATATATGCAAGAAATGGGATGGGAAGTTAATAAAGTAGTTCAAATAAATGCTTTCCAAGCAGCGGATATAGAAGCGAACAAACCGCGAAATCATTCTTTCATGTCTGCAGACAAACCGCAAGTGATTGATTACCAAAATCCAGATGATCCTGTTATCAGTAATCCGATAAGGTCATCGCCAGGTGACATTAGAAATTCTACGTATAAAATCAGAGAAGAATCTGGAATGGCCCGAGATTACAAACACGCATCTCCAATAAGCAAAGGCAAAAATTTTTGGATAGAGTTATCAAATAAATTAAAAAAATAGCAGTAAATGAAAAGTAAAAATTTAATTATTTTTCTAAACGTGATAACTATGATTATATGCGTGATCATTGGTTATTTTGCGGCGGTATTTTCAATCTTTTACTTTTTGGGAAGGCACGCCGATAAAGAAATAAAGAATGATTTTGTTATAACCATTGCAATCTGTGGGATTTTGCTATTTCTCATTATATTGTTGACTGGCTGTGTACGGAATATAGCGAAAATTTTCCAAAATCTAAAACGAAAAAATTGAGTAGTTATCAGGGTTTTATCGCGTAAGACCTTTTTTTGTATTAAGGAGCTCATCACGCCGTGTACAGTCTTACCAGTTCAGACGGTTTACGTCAGGTAAAAAATATGATAGGAAAGTTTATACTTGAGAAACCAAAAGAACTGGGTCGTATTTTAGAAGACGCTTATGAGAATAGAGGTATCATTCAGGGTTTAATTGAAAACAAAGCGAAAAGAGAAGGAGTCTCTGTAGATGCTATAAGAAAAGCATTGGATCCCTATCTAATGTTAATTAACAGAAAAAAATAAAATGAGAAAAATATTCTTTTTATTATTTGCCACCATTTTTATGTTAGAATGTAAAGAAAAAACGATAAATAGGTCTAATTTGGAAATATTTGAATCAGCTGGAATGAAAGGGAAGCCTGTACACATGTATTTTTTAAATTCACAAGAAGGTTATTTGTTTAATTATACTACAGAATCGCAAGATCAGACAGCGGAACAATTAAACGATCCCAGTTTTATCCCAAATACCACCGATATATCTACTATATATAAAACAATAGATGGCGGGAAGAATTGGGCAAAAGTTTATACCCTCAAAGACTATGCTTTTTACGACACCGCTTTTTGTGATGGTAGTAGTATTTATATAAAAATTATAAATAATAAAGAAAGTTTAAAAAATAAAATTTTAAAGTTTGATTTTAGAACATTTCAAAGTACCATTCTTGCTTATAATTTTGAAAGAATGGGTGAATTTTGGGCATTTAATCAAAAAGTATATATCAACAGTAAAAATAATGGTAGTAACAATATTTATTCTATTGATAAAGATTTTAGGAAGTTAGATTCCGTTAGAGTTAATAGGGTTTTTAAGGATAGAGTTACTTTGTTGAACCAGAAACCGTATGTTCTCACTTGGGACAACGAAATATATGATATACAAAATGATGAAGGTGTAAAAATACCAAGCACTGATGAGCTAGCGTGTATCACTAAAAATGGGGTGGAAAGTCTGATTGTAGTTGGCAAGTCAAGCTCTTCAGTTACTTTATACAGATATAATGTAATGACGAGACATGCTCAATTTTTGAAAGAATTTGATGGATATAGTATTATTCAAGGATTACAAAGTAATGAAAAAGTAATATATGGTTTCATTGGAAATATTAAAGGACCTTTTACCGAGTATGATTTGTTTTATAGTTTAGACCACGGAAAAACGTGGCAAATTCAGGAACTTAAAGAAAAAAGCTACATTCGACCTGTCTGTCTAGTAGGTAACATTCTTTATATTTATAGTGGTGGTGATAAATTTCAAAAAATTGTATTCACGTAAAAGTAATACAATGTTTTCGTCTAGGGAGCAAAAGCTCTTTTGGCTTATTTTGCGTTTTAGTTCTGATCACTCCAAAGCTGGACAACTGGATGATTTACCAGCCCGCGGAAGTACAGTCTTACCAGACCACTGGGTGCATCCCGACCATCTGGGCAGCGGGTCTGTAATTACCAATCAGGCGGGCGCCACTACGAACTGGTACGAGTACATGCCGTTCGGCGAGCTGCTGATGGAGCAGAGTAACCATGAGTATAATTACCCGTATAGGTATAACGGCAAAGAATTAGATGAAGCTACGGGGCTGTATTATTACGGGGCAAGGTATTATGATCCGAAGACGAGTGTTTGGCTATCTGTTGACCCGCTGGCAGTCTACAATCCTGTCATGGAAACTGAGTTTTATGGTGACGGGCAACACAACGGTGGTGTTTTTTATTCAGGAAATCTGAGTCCTTATATTTATACTTATCAGAATCCTATTAGATATATTGATCCTAATGGTAAGCAGGTGGAAGCAATTAAAGGGTATTTGGGTAATCTTTGGAATGATTGGAATCCTTTTAATAGAGCCGGTCAAAGAATGGCTGGAGAAAGCGAAAGAGATGGTAATGCAAGAATTGCAAGCAATACAATCGGAAATATAAATGGTTTGGCAAAAGCTGCTACAACAAAAGAAACCAGGCGGGATCTTTTTAATATTGCGACTAGAAATCCAGATCAAAAACTGCTAAAACTTTCTGTATTATTACAAGATACTGGTGATGCTATGTCAGTTGCAGGTTATGCTTTAACTATTTCTGTAGCTGGTGCAGAAGCGGGAGTTCCACTAGCTGCTTTAGGAAATGCTGTTTCTACTACAGGTGATATTATAGAAATAACAGTGAAATTATCTCAATCAGATCTAAAACGAGCCGCTTCGAAAACGGGTTGGTTAATTGCGGGAGAATTAATTGATTTAGGAGTTAGCAAGATACCTGGAATAACAAATAAAGAAACTAAATCTTTACGAGAAAATTTAAGCGAAAAGATATTAAAACAAAATACTGCTCTCAAATTAAAAGTAATAGAAAAAGTGGTTGATCAAAAAAATAAAAAATAGTTTATGGGTAATATAATTTTGGGAGGTGTTATCGTTGTTACATCTTTTATTTACTTATTTTTTTTATTAAAAAGAAGACTAAATAAAATTAGTGATATGTGGTCAGTAACAATGTTATATAAAGGTTTGGCCGGTGGAATTGTTTTTATAGTAATTGGAATTATATTAATGGTAAAAGGTTATAATAGCTTACACTAACCCGATGTCGCGGATGTGTAATCCGTGTCCGAAATGTGCCAAGAAGCTGATGGCAGGTTATGAGGCAGCGATGCTTACAGGGAATTTCTGTGAATTCTGGAGCAGCTTCCAATTAGACAACTGTATTATCGACCAGCCTGTGGAAGAACACCCTTACCAGACCTACTGGGTGCACCCCGACCACCTGGGGAGCGGTTCGGTGATCACCAATCAGGCAGGAGCCACCACGAACTGGTACGAATACATGCCGTTCGGCGAGTTGTTGATGGAGCAGAGTACTACTGAGTACAATAACCCTTACAAGTACAATGGCAAAGAATTAGATGAAGCGACTGGGCTGTATTATTACGGAGCGCGGTATTATGATCCAAAGACCAGTGTGTGGTTGAGTGTTGATCCTCTAGCAGAGAAGTATCCGAACGTCTCACCTTATGCTTACGCCGCAAACAATCCTGTTTTTATACTGACCCTGATGGAAGGGATATAGTTCCTTACTTTGTTAATAATATTAGCTATAAGGGAAATAAGCCAGGAAATTTTAATCGTGCGGGTTACAATTTTAAATTATATACCACAAAAGGATATTTTTCAAAACCAATGGATGCTGCAATGAAAAAATTTGCCCGTAGTGAAACTGGGAAAGAGTTTTTATTACAGTATATGAAAAAAGGACAATCTTTTTATGGGGTAAAAGCATCAGAGGATGGAAAGTTAAGGGATAAAAAGTTGAATATATATGATATCAGAAATGATAATAAAGTAGATAGAAACTATGAATGGGTAATGGGTTATGATGGTTACATAGCTACGGGAAAAACCGCATTTGATGAAAAAACAGGAGACTTAAATGTTTATATTGGAACAGCCGAAGTTGGTTCAGATGGAGTGGATGCATTGGTGCAAACGACAGCACACGAATTTGGAAAACACGGAACCAAGCACGAAAGATATTTAAATCTTTTAAATTCCGGTAAAAATGAACAATTAAGCCAACAACAGGATGCAGATTTTGATAATGACCATTATGAGTCTAAAAATCCTAAAGGTGCAAAAGTATATAATGGTATTATGAATGATTTAAATATGAAACCAGAATGGCCAAAAGAAAAAAAATAGTTTGGGGATTTTTTTTATTCATATTTTTCACCTCTTGTACTCCCGACTATAAATATGAATATAAGAATAAAGAAGATGTAGATAATACATTTCTAGTTGCAACATCAGATAATAGAAATAAAATAATAATATCAACTGTCTACCAAAATCACATAAAAGACAATTTGTATTATTTGCGGGTCAATAACGAATTCTATCAATGTGATGATACTTTTGCTAAAAGTAGTATAGTTAAGCCTGTCCAGTTTTCTACAATTAAGGAGTATAGAATTCCAAGTAAATTTAAAACTGATAGATTGATTATAGAAAAAGAAAACAACTACTACGTTACTGTAAATAATATGACAGATTATAGTGGTACAGTTTCCTTAAAATTTTATTATGACGCAAACTATAGAATATTTAAAATAGAAGATAATGGTATAAGATATATAATAAATAGATAATATTTCACTAGGTGGTAAATTTCAAAAACAACCTTAGCCACAAATATTTAAAAAAAACAGTTTCATATTATCTATAAGGAAATTCTTCTGTAATTGCGGCGGCGCTGCAGACGGAAGCCGAAGACCTAGCGGCCCTTGCAGGTCTGAACCCGATAAGGTGGGAGAATTTTGTAATTGACGATGGCGGTATCAGCCTGGAGACCGAGCAGATGTGCAGCGATGAAGTGCTGGAGCAGGTTGACGCCTTTTCTTAGCCGCGCAATACGGGCTGTTTCAAAAAGATTTTGCAGGGCTATTACACAGCTTTGGGGAACAATACAGTGTGCTCCTTCTGGCACAGTTTCAAGCTCGACAACTGTATGATCGACCAACCTGTGGAAGAGCAACCCTACCAGACCTACTGGTTGCACCCCGACCACCTGGGTAGCGGCTCTGTAATTACCAATCAGGCTGGCGCCACCACCAACTGGTACGAATACATGCCGTTCGGCGAGTTGTTGATGGAGCAGAGTAATTATGAGTACAATAATCTGTACAAGTATAACGGGAAAGAGCTGGACGAAGCGACTGGCCTGTATTATTACGGGGCAAGGTATTATGATCCGAAAACGAGTGTTTGGCTATCTGTTAACCCGCTGGCAGTCTACAATCCTGTTATAGAGACCGAGTTCTACGGAGACGGGCAACATAATGGTGGTGTTTTTTATTCAGGAAATCTGAATCCTTATATTTATACTTATCAGAATCCTATTAGATACATAGACCCTAATGGGAAGCAGGTCGAAGCAATTAAAGGGTATTTAGGTAATCTTTGGAATGATTGGAATCCTTTTAATCGAGCTGCTCAAAGAATGGCTGGAGAAAGCGAAAGAGACCAAAATGCAAGAATTGGAAGCAATACATTCGGAAATATAAATGGTCTGGCAAAAACTGCAACAACAAAAGAAACAAGGCGAGATCTTTTTAATATTGCGACTAGAAATCCAGATCAAAAACTACTAAAATTTTCTGAATTATTACAAGATACTGGTGATGCTATGTCAGTTGCAGGTTATGCTTTAACTATCTCTATAGCTGGTGCAGAAGTGGGAGTTCCACTAGCTGCTTTATGAAATGCTGCTTCTACAACAGGTGATGTTATATCAATAACAGTGAAATTATCTCAAAAGGATTTAAAGGGAGCCGCTTCAAAAACAGGTTGGCTAATTGCGGGAGAATTAGTTGATTTAGGAGTCAGCAAGATACCTGGAATAACAAATAAAGAAGCTAAAAGTTTACGAGAAAATTTAAGCCAAGAGATTTTAAAACAAAATGCTGCTCTCAAATTAAAAGTAATAGAAAAAATGATCGATCAAAAAAGCAAAAAATAATGTATGGATAATATAATTTTGGGAGGTGTTATCGTTATTATATCTTTTATTTACCTATTTCTTTTATTAAAAAGGAGACTAAATAAAATTAGTAATATGTGGTCAGTATCAATGTTATATAAAGGTTTGGCAGGAGCAATTCTTTTAATAGTAATTGGAATTATATTGATGGTGAATGGTTATAATAGCTTGGACTAACTTGAGTCCCATCTAACGACGGTCATGTTATAAATTTAGTGATTTAAGATTTCTATAATGTAATTCTCTAATGTCCTTATGAAAAATTTGATGGTGTTCCAAATGTTTTGGCTTATTTTACCAATAAGGTTTTTAACCTAAAATTGTCTAATTTTTTCAGGAAGCAGTTCAGTCATTGATAACTCGTAGTACAACAACTAACTAGTAGAAGTACATGCCGTTCGGCGAACTGCTGATGGAGCATAGTACGAATGAATATAATAACCCGTACAAATATAACGGCAAAGAATTAGATGAAGCGACTGGGCTGTACTATTACGGGGCAAGGTATTATGATTCAAAGACGAGTATTTGGTTGAGTGTGGATCCACTGGCCGTTTACAATCCAGTAATGGAAACGGAGTTTTATGGTGACGGGCAGCATAATTAACCGACATGGATATTACATTCCGTAAATTAAGATTATGATAAAATTTATAGATTATTTAATTTTTCATTTGGATTGTCTATACAAGAGAATGGATTCATTTAAACATAAGAGTAGAGGTGTTGAAAAACTTTGGTTATGTGTAATAATGTCAATGTTCATTGGATTATGTATCTCCAGTTTAGATAATATATTATTAAATAATTATTTGAAATCTATATGTAGATATTTTTTTTATATACTCTATCCATTACAATTAGTTATATATTATTATTTATTTGTAAAAGAAGAGAGATTTTTAGAGTATGGATTTAATAATCCCGTGAAATTTATAGATCCCGACGGAATGATGCCTGCGCCTCCAAGGACTATTTTTATAAATGGCTTTTTGATGATGGGATTACTGAAAGGAGGTAGAAAATACTGGAATGATTCTTTTGTAAATGGTGCAATAGGATTTGCCTCTAAAACCTATAAAGATGCATTTAATATGCAAACCACATATGTCAATTATAACCCAGCAGGGTTATCATCTGCAAATAGGAGATCAGATGAAGGGTACGCATATGCACAAGCAAACTATACTTCTCTCACAAAAGGTATGAATATTAAGGAAGATTATTTTAATATCGTAGATCATAGTATGGGTGTCGCGTTTGGAGAAGGTGTTTCCAAATATATGCAGGAGAGAGGATGGGAAATTAATAAAATAGTTCATATAAATGCTTTTCAGGCAGCGGATATCGAAGTAAACAAACAGGGGCATCATGTAATGTCTGCGGACAAACCGCAAGTAATTGATTACCAAAACATAGATGATCCTGTTATCAGTAACCCAATAAGATCATCACCTGGTGATATTAAAAATTCGACATATAAGGTCAGAGAAGAATCTGGAATGTCTCGGGATTTCAAACACGCATCTCCAATAAGCAAAGGGAAGAATTTTTGGATAGAACTAGCTAATAAATTAAAAAAATAGGAATAATGAAGAATAAATATTTAGCTATTTTTCTAAATGTAATAGCTATTATTATATGCCTTATTATAGGTTATTTTGCTGCGGTATTTTCAATCTTTTTCTTTTTGGGAAGGCATGCCGATAAAGAAATGAAGAATGAATTTGTTATAACAATTGCAATCTATGGGATTTTGCTATTTCTCATTATATTGTTGATTGGCTGTGTGCGAAATATTTGGAAAATTTTAAAAAAATAATATATGAAAACATTTGGACATTGCCAAGGTTTTCTTCTGTAACACAGCTATACTTGTATATTACGAAGCGCGGTATTATGATCCGAAAACGAGTGTCTGGTTATCTGTTGATCCTCTAGCCGTTTACAATCCTCTCATGGAAACGGAGTTTTGTGGTGATGGACAATACAACGGTGGCGTGTATAATTCTGGAAACCTTAATCCATATATTTATACTTATCAGAATCCTATTATTTATGTTGATCCCAATGGGAAGCAGGTTCATTTTATGCATGACAGGGAATCACAATGCAAATACATATTTTAAGGGTGATTTTAAAAAATAATCTTAGAAGAGATTTTGGCTCATTAACTGCTCAACAATGGTCTGGAAGTTTATGGAGAGGTGGAAGGTCAGGACGGATCGCAGAAGGGCACCCTTTATCATCATCTGTCATTAAATCTAATGATGCGAACATTAAGAATGGCAAATACACTGGAAATGTGATTGTTATAGGAAGGCAAAGCCATGGCGGTAATGTTGCAAGAGTGGTTACAAAAGATGTATATGCACATTTGAAATCTCGGATGAATGATGGTAGTCTGACCGAAATGCCTACTATTAATCTTATATTAGTTAACACACCTATTCTTGACGAGAAAGATTATCAGTTTGATAAATTTGCCGGCATACATATTAATGTTTTACAGGTAGATGCTAAAAATGATTTGGTTGCGGGTGCAGGACAAATTTTATCGGGAACCGGTGCTTTAACTGAAAAATATGATGATGCAGATAAACTATTTGAATATAAAGATCAGATTTCTCCAAAGGATTGCTTGCGTTGTTGGATTTCGAATCACGTTGGTCAAGCACCTGAAAATGTAAAAATTTGGTATGATAAAGTAAAGGCAAATATAAAAAATAAGTAATATGGCTAAAAGGAGCTCAATATGGGTAGCTATATTATTTTCTATATATAGCTGTTCTTCAAAAAATAATAAAGATTTAACATATCAACAATTACCTTCTGATGTTAAGGCTAAGTTTCAATATGTATATAATCACTATGAGCCTCCCAAAGTTAATTTTGAGGGAGATACAATTGATTTGTATCTACCGCCGTTTTCTGAATGTTATAATTTAAATAAAAATTGTAATTGTGAAATAGAATCAAGGGGTGGTATTGTACGTAATCCATTTTTTGTAATTAAATCGTGTAATAAAAAAGTAAAAATTTCTTGGGAAGTTTTAGAAAGAGTTTTTATTATTAAAAATGATAGTATCTATTATCCTTTTCATACTGAGAAAGTAAAATATGAAGATGTTAATAACGGAGAAGAATTTGACCAAGTTGTAGGAGGTATAACTACGGCTGGAAAACCAAGATCTTTTAATATAAAAATTGATACGATCGGATTTTATGTTCAAGAGATGGAATAATTAACTCTACTGGTGCACCCCGAACACCTGGGCAGCGGCTTGGTGACCACCAACCAGGCCGGCGCCACTACGAACTGGTACGAGTACATGCCGTTAGACAAGTTTTTGATGGTGCAGAGTAACCATGAGTATAATAACCCGTATAAGTATAACGGCAAAGAATTAGATGAGGCGACCGGGCTGTACTATCACGGGGCAAGGTATTAGATCCAAAGACGAGTATTTGGTTGAGTGTGGATCCACTGGCCGTTTACAATCCAGTAATGGAAACGGAGTTTTATGGTGACGGGCAACATAACGAGGGAGTTTTTTATTCCGGGAACTTAAATCCTTATATCTATACGTATCAGAATCCTATAAATTACATTGATCCGAATGGAAAGTAAACGTTTGTTAGTGGTCCACATAAACATGGCAATTCTAAATTTGAAGTTTGGCAAGTAAATGTAACCAAGAGAGTTATAACCTATAATAATCGAACCGGCAGATATGAAGACAGAAATGTGGGAACCCAAACGGCTTATAGGATGAGATCAAGCAATTCCAATTTGAATAAATTTTATGGAAATGAAGTTTCTTATTCTGTCAAAGATAAAAACGGTAAATGGAAGCAAATGTCCACGCAGAGCGAAGGTCGTTCTGATGCTTCAGGCATCATAAGACAGCGTTATAATCCCGTAGATATTGACCGGCTTGAAGCAGGAAAGAAAGCAGGAGAAATGATGAATGCGTATGGGGATAAGGCGACAAAATTTAGTATACTAACAGGAAATCCAATCTTAGGGGTAGGTGGGGCAATCGTAAGCGGAGGTGGTAATGCGCTCCAGATTTATTCTGATTTTCAAATGGGCAAATATGAATCTGCTGGAAGGGGAACAGGAGTTGTTTTGGGCGAGGATATTTTAAATAGAGCAGGCGATGCGATTATTGATGCAAAAGTTAAAAATCCATTAATAAACAGGGGATCGAAACTTATACTTCAAGAAACCTTGAGACAAGGAAGTAATAAAATAACCGATCAAGGTAATAAAAAAAAATAGAATGAGTACTACTTTGATAGTTGAATATATTATAATACAAATAGTTTTATTGTTACTAATTTACTTTTATTCAAAGGATTTCCTTTATTTATGGAAAAAAAATCCGCATAACTCCTACGGTATCACTTCTTCATTAGGAGTAGTATTATCTTCATTTTTAGGTTCAATATTATTATATTTTATTATCTTTCATAAGCACGTTTCTATAATTAGCTTGATATTTGGAGATTAAATAGGATTATTCCTCTATAATTTCAGTGATGTTATAGAAAAAAAAGGGCTAAGTAAAAACGTGATTATTTCGGTGACAGTTCATATTTTTTTAGTGGAAAAGGTAATGATTTTTGGACACGAAGTAGGAAGTTTGAAATACCCTCACTTCACTAGACCACTTATAAGGAAATTCTTTTATAAATGCAGCTTAGCTTGCGACGGAAGGAGAGAACTTGGCGGCTCTCGCAGGCCTGAGCCCTCTCAGTGGGAGAATTTTGTGATTGAGGATGGTGGTATGAGCCTGGAGACCGAGCAGATGTGCAGCGATGAAGTGCTGGCGCAGGCCGATGCCTTTTCCTAGGCGCGTAACACAGGTTGTTTCAAAAGGATCATGCAGGGCTATTATACGGCCTTGCAGAACAACACCGTCTGCGCCTTCTGGCACAGCTTCAAGCTGGACAACTGCATGATCGACCAGCCTGTGGAAGAACAGCCTTACCAGACCTACTAGGTGCACTCCGACCATCTGGGCAGCGGGTCTGTACTTACCAATCAGGCGGGCGCCTCCACGAACTGGTACGAGTACATGCCGTTCGGCGAGCTTTTGATGGAGCAGAGTAAGAATGAATATAATAACCCGTATAAGTATAACGGCAAAGAATTAGATGAGGCGACTGGATTGTACTATTACGGGGCAACGGTACGAGGTCCAACACCGATATAGCTTCGACAGTGACTCACATGTTACTTTAGGTTATGACGGAAGTTACCGAAGTCTAAGTACCACTTTGGATAAGTATATTGATATACAGGAAGTTGTATTGACGCCGAAATTTCATTTGAGGACAGCAGATTTTTACACAGTTTAATTGCTATATAAATAGATGGAATGCGCAATAGGTATATGGTTCCTTCTTTAACGACGTTCATGCCAATCCAGGGAAAGTTACTACAACAACAGGTTTAATACAGTCCGGCTCTACCATTGCCAAGAAAGGGCTAGCAAATTGGAATGCTCCATCAAAACTGTCCAAAAGCCGTATTTTTGCAGAAACTATAAGTACAAAACTGCCTGCTTCTGCCAAGTTTTTAGAAGGTGCATCGACAGTTTTGAATTGGGGAGCAAGAGTCGGTGGAGGAGTCGGTATTGCAAATACATTTGTGCAGTGGAGACAAGGAAATATCTCTGATGTCAGAGCGATTGCTGATGGTGTGGCTGGAGTTGCTGGCTTCTTTCCATTAACTGCTTGGTATTCTATAGGGTATTTTGGAACAATGACAATTTATGAAACATATTATAACGATGGCAAACCCGCATTTTAAGATGATTAGATTTATAAGATTACTTTTTTATCACATCTATATTTATTATTATAAAGTGGATAAAGGCAACAAGGTGTTAGCAAAATTTACTACGTTTTTAATTTTTCTTCTTGTTTTTTCTATTTTTATAGGTAGTTTTTATGATTTGATCATTCAGAAATATGATAAATATTATACGTCAATTTCAGAAAAGTCATATATATATGTTTGCGTTATCAGTGGTCTTATTATCGCCTACTATTTATATAAAGAGAGTTTTAAGGATTTTTATGAATATTATGATTATAATAGAAAATACTACTATTACTTTTTTTTAATTGTGTTAATTACTCTTAGTTTGGTTATCTATACTGGTAACATTAGCAGGGAGAAAATTTTCAAGCAAAGAGAAATGGAGAGCGCGGATTGGAAATACGAAATAACATGAAATTTTATTCGCTTCTCTCCATCCACAACTGGTGGAAATGTGATCCGGTTTGTTTTGTGATGGGTGTGTCACAATTAAAAAATGAATTGTCTGTTTATCAGGGTTTGGGAGATTTTTCAATGCCGTTATCCTACATAGCTGATTTGGTCAGCTGGTGAAGATGCCGACAGCCATTCCAATAAACAGTAAGGTAAGACCGATGATTCTGGTCACCTTTGCAAACCTCTGGTAATTGGTTTCGTTATTCCGTTTATCGTAATGGTCGACCACCACGGAAGCAAAATTGGCAGCACCAAAGATGAAAGCACCATAGATCAGCGTGCAGGCGGTGCCATGGAAATGGATGCCCCGTCCCCGTTTACCTGGAATATAGATGTCATCATTAAACCATCCAATCGTGCCGTAAATTAGCAGGGCAGCCGCAAAGAGAATGCATTTTGTTCTTTCATCATAGGAAATATGATTGGGCGTATGGGTGTTTTCTTTTGAGTCTTTCATTTTTAAGGAAAATAATAAAAAAATGTTGTACTTACGCAGGCTTATTTAAACTCCTCACCAAATTCCGAATCCCATTTGAAACCATTCACCAGCCAGCCTTTGCTGTTTTTATAATAGGTGAATATTAATCGTACGGCAGTATATTCAAATTTCACCAGGTAAGTTTCACGAAACCCGGTATCCTTAATGGTCTGCTCCGAAACTTTTACAATAGATTCGGCTTTTCCGTAACGCTCGGAAATAAGATTAACCGACTGTATAGTCTGGGTCTTCAGGTTATTGATTTCATTCGCCGGCAGTGCCCAATACAAACTCAGGGTATTGAAGGCTTCTTCAATTTTATTATCCCTGAAATCCTGGGTAACACTTTTTGAAATCAGTTTCGCGGTCTCAGTGTCCTTAAGCATGGTATTCTGGCAATAGAAGTTGGTTAAACCAAAGACCAGTTTGAAAGCGAATAGGATTTTTTTTAATAGAGGGTGTATGTTGGTCCGGAATGTTTTTTTTAGAGGACTCAAAGTCAGGAGACTTTGCGCAGCCGAGACGTACTAATTAAAACGTTTCCGTAATTTTCTAACGCAAGAGACAAAAATAACATTATTTTCACGACTATAACTATGAACCTTAAATATCCCTTTGTCCTCAATATTAAAACGGAAATTATTGCGATTTAAAGTTTTAGTATATAATGCCCTAATGTCGTTTTCTAATACAACTTCATAGTTTTTATAATTTACTTTTTTAATGTGTCCAATTACCTCAATTTCGTCTTTCTGAAAAGTTTTAATTAAATTCCAAAATTCATCACTAGCAAATTTTTGACTTAAGGAGATTCTTTTTTGTTGGATATTAATGTTTAACACTTGCACTTCAATAGTGTCCTGGATATTTAAATTATTAAATTTAGCCGGCGCAAATTTTCTATAGTTAAGGTCTGATATGTGTACCAAACCTGTGACGTCCTCCTCGAGTTCTACAAAATAACCTATTTTATTGATGTTTTTAATTGTACCAGTGTAAATGCCTCCTCTGACAAACTTACTGGACAATAATTGCCAAGAATCAGAATTTACCCCTATCGCACTTAATGACATTTTGTTTTCATCTGTATTTAAACCAATAATTCTCACTTTTACAGTTTTCCCAACGTAGAATTGCGAACGATTTGCTTTCTTTGGCAGCTCCGAAACATGTATCATTCCTTCTATTCCTTCCTCTAGTTCTACTAAAACACCATATTCTAATACCACTATAACTTTACCTGTAATAATAGAACCTATAGAATATTTCTCTTTTTTTAATTTTTTCCAAGGATTGGGTTGTAATTGTTTAAGTCCTAAGGATATGTGAGAGGTGGCTTCGTCCAGAGCTAAAACAGTTACAGTTACCTTTTCGTTTATTTCTAGGAAATCATTTATAACATTCACTCGACTCCATGAAATATCAGCAATACTAATCAGTCCGTCCACAGTTCCCAAATCTACAAATGCCCCATAAGATGTTATATTTTTTACTATACCTTCATGAATTGTGCCTACAGTTAAGGTTTTAAGAAATTCTATTTTTTCATTCTCTAAGATTGCCTCAATCACTAATTTCCTTGAAACTATTATGCTTTTATCATTATAATCAAATTTAAGAATGGATAAGTCTAAAACCTCTCCTATGTAGCTTTCAAAGTTATCCACAAATTTAACGTCTACATGTGAGCCAGGAAGAAACGCGTTTATCCCCCAAACTTCGACTATTAGTCCCCCATTAGTACGCGACAAAACGGTTCCCTGTAATACTTCCTTGCCTTCATAGCAAGACTTAATCTTTTCGAATAGCCTTGCATTATTTTTATGTTCTTCAAAAATATTACAAAGACTTGGTCGTAATTCTTTTAATAAATAATAAAAATCATTGGTTTCCAAAGAAAAATCTAATCCAATTTCTTTTCTTGTTATACTACGCAAACTTTTAAAAGGATGGCTTAAATAGTGATATTGAACTGTCAATAAGGAATGTAGTTTTTCCACTAGCATTACTTCAAGTAGTGTAAATAATGATTTTAAGCCATACCTCTTAACATCATTCGAGAATTTTTCATTAACTGGCACAAAATTTATCACTTGACCTTTGTTGGAAGCTGAAAAGTTTAAACTAGATATGTTAAAGTATAATTGAGTATTTAAGACTTTAGTATTATTTGAAACAGTCTGCATTGAACTATTGTTCTTCATAGCTCTAGAATACATAAAAGCAACTGAATTTTTTGTAATAAACTCCTCATCATATTGCTCAATTTTATATTCCTTGATCTTATTCAAGAACAACTGTTCGTCAATCTTAATTAAATAACCACTATTAACCGATTGGGTCACGATGCCGCTCACCTGTGTAAAAGATAAAAATTCTTTAAACCAAAACAAAGATGAAAGACTGAGTCGTAATGTATCCACAAGCATTATAAACTTTTGCAGATATTGAAATGTGTCAGTCTTCTCTTTTATATTGTTTAAATAGAAGAAAAATAGTTCAACAAAATTATCTGAATTTTTTATATAATAGTGAGCAATTGCTTTTTGTAAAATAGGGTTTGCTCCATTATATTTAACAATATTTTCTGACATATTATCAAAAAATGATTGTATTTCGCTTTCGAAGTCAAATGCTGCAAAATTGAAATCAAATTTTTTCAAAAATTTAAAAAGTTTCAGATTGTCTGGATTCCCCTTATCTAAGTTTTCTAATTGGCTATTTATTAATTGTTGATATAAATCGGAATTAAGATTTAGTCCTTTATTTTGGATGAATATACTAAGTAAATAAGTAATTAAATCATTTTGACTTCCTCCTTCCTTATGAGCATTTTGATAAAGAGACTTTGACAATATAGTCAAACTAGTTATAAACTTTTCGGATATACTGAATATTTTATGAGAGGTAGAAAATTCTGTTAAAAAGCCATAAATAAAATCTTTAAAATTTTCGTACTGATTCTTAATATAATTTTTGGAAAAATAAATAAAAAAAACTTCAATGTCTAGTTCTGAAAAGGAATTTATCAAAACTTCAAATGAACTGTCAAAAAATTTTTTAAGATAGTTTTTGTTGCAATTTTCGAAAAAAAACTGAATAATGTCCAATAACTTTTTGGGAAATCCGAGATTGCGAATCGAGATGGTAATTTCAATGAAGTCAAGAATGTATTTTTTCGGGAGATTTGGGTGCTTGGACTCTACGTTTAAAGTTGTAGAATGTAAAAGTCTATCGTCTACCCATTTCTGTAGAATATTGGCAAATTTGACTTCTATATTTGCTTTAATTTCAAATATTCTTGAATTATTACAAATTTCTGTCGCAAGAATCCATGCCCTCCTCCGCAAAATTGATTCTATATATTCTTGTTTTACCGAAGGGGAGAGATCCTCAGCAAAAAATTTTAAAACTTCATGAGAAGTTTTTTCTTTGGGACTGTATTTGTCAAATACTAATCTAAATCTATTCTCCGCCTCAATTAAACTCATACTTTAAGTAATGTTTACAAAAAAACTCTATATAACTTTGATGATAAAATTGAATGGAATCTTCATTCTTTGAAAGTATTTCCAACTCATATCCTATACGAGTTATATATCCAGCATTAGATCTTTCTATCCCAAATTTTTCAGCAGCATTAACTAGCATTTTATTAAATAAAAATTCGTGTACAGAAGCATTTGCCTTATGCATTGAAAATATTTCGTTCGCAGCATATGATAATAGTAATTTAAAGCTACTGATATTTAAGAGAGGATCTTTTTTTTCGTCCTTTTCTCTCCTTAGTAAACTATCAATAAATTTTTCAATAATTTGTCCCTCCATCTCGGGCAAATCATTATCACTTTTAATTATCTCAATAGCGCGTGTTAGGACTAATGGTCGCAATAAAAGTTCTTGGATATCGGTTTTAGATTTTAATACTCTTAGTACGTGTTCGGTTAGTTCTTTGGAATAATTGCAGTATTTTTCTACAAACTCATTTATTTGGTTGTAATCTAATTTTTGTATTAAGTATGTTGGTAAATTAAACATATTACTTTGATAACTATCGAATTCAAATCTATCAGTAATAATGATTTTTAGTTTTGGATAGTTTTCCAGAAGCAATGAAATCTCTTGTAACTTATTTTTTTTGGACTCTATATTCTCAATTATCTCGTTTAGGCCATCAAAATATAATATTAAACTATCTGTTTCTAGGAGCTCTACTATATACGGCTTCTCAACATTAATTTTATTTGCAATGAAATCAAGAATGCTTACATGTGATTTTAAATTTGCCAAAGGTATTATAATAGGTATTTTAGAATGACGAGGATCCTGCTTCCATTTTAGCGCGTCATGAAAGACCAGATATTCAATAGTAGTAGTCTTACCGGAGCCGCCTTGTCCTAATATTCTCATTCTAGAATTCTCACTTCCAAATATGTCTTCGATAAAACTGGATTTATCGCTAGCTTTATTGTTTTTTAATTCCTTTAAACTTAACGAGACAAACTTTTTTTCCTGCTTACGATATTTTTCAAGTTCTTTTTCAATATAGTTTTCGAAATCCTTATTTCGTAGGCTCTCTTTTTTAATACTAGATGATAGTTCCTTTTTAAAAAAATTTATTATCCACAATTCTGCAATAAGACACGTATGCAAATTAGATAAGTTGGAAATTCTATCTCTTTCTGGTGCTTGATGACTTTGCTCATTCTTTAAGATCACAGCCTTAAATAAATATTGTAGAAAAGTATTTGCATACTTTTCATTTAATTCTTTATCCTCTAAATCTATATACTTATCAAAGCTAGTGCTAGAAGGATATAACCTTTTGTAAACCTTAAGTTGGGTGTCCTTATTAATCTTGTGCTGGGGAAAGTCTTCAACTAAGTAAGCAAATTCGAGGTCATCAACTTCTTTTCCATTTTTATCCAGATAAATCGGTCTAATTTTATTTAGCACACTTAAAAAAGGCGTCAAAGCCTGCAATTTTGTATGGTCAAGGGCATGCATGCTATCAACAAAATCACCTTCTTCTAATACATAGTATACTTTTTTTACAAATTGCTCAAAATTTTTGCAAAAAGTTCCTATGGATGTTTCGTTAATATGTCCTTCTACAAAATTTTCAAAAAGTATTTCTTTAATAGAATTTTCAAGTCCATTGAGATTGTTTTTTGTAGGTATAGATATTTGAAATTTAAGTATTTGAAAATATATATTTAATGCGTTCTCGATATCGAACGCTGGATCAACATTATTAACTTCTGTTTTAAGTTCTTTAATAATGCTGCCCTTTATAGCTTCTATTTTATTTAGCATATAGTTTTATTATAAAAATCATTTTAGCCTGTATAAGTGCAAATTAATTTGTTTAATTTATTTAGCAACAGTATGTTCTTTTCGTGATAAACCGGTATTAAAGGATATACCATTTTGAAATTGTAATGGCCCATTTCCACACGAATCTTTTCCTGTGTACTTCAATTAACCCGCTGAGCAGGCGCTCCATCTATGGGCTGCTTCACTTCAAATTCAACAACGTCCCACTCCCGCTTCCCAGCACCGTGGTCGGCATTACCCCGTCCCATTTCAGTACGCGCTGGTACTCCACATAAGTTGGGGTAATTTCCTGCTGCTTCAGGCTGATGGCTTTCGCATCCGCCTGCGCGCGGATCACAATCGAAGCAGAATCTCCTTTCGCCAACTGGATTTTCCTTTGGGCATCGGCCTGCGCCACACGCGCCTGCGCTTCCGCTTTGATGGCGTCGGCATCAGCGGTCGCTTTGTCTTCAATCGACTGGCGGATGGCTTTTGGCGGCTGGATATTGGTTTTCAGCTGCGAAACCAGAAACCATTTCCCGATTCTTTTGTTCACTTCCGAAAGTATCTCGGCTTCGTACGTTTCACGGTTGTTGAAGAGGTAATCAATCGAATGGCGGTTCGCCACATCGTTGATCGCCCCGATAATGGCGTTGTTCAGCCAGCCTTCCTGTATGGCTTCCAGTCCGCCCTTTTTATAGGTGGACCTCAGGTTGGTAAACATATCCGCTGCGGTAGATTCTTTCACCGAATAGTTGAACGAAGGCTTGATGGGGCAGGGGAAACCGCCTTTGGCCACGATAATGGATTCCGGATATTCAATATGGCGCTGGTCGAGTGGGATTTCCTGGATTTCCTGGGTGTATTTGTTGTAGAACACGACGCCAGAAACTTCCTCGGTATCAGACGCGCCGCGTTTGTCGCCCAGTAAGTTGATGAGCAGACCTTTGTGGCCGACGCTGATGACGTCGTAATTCATGGGCTGCAGCAGCGCCGCGATGCATGCGAAAAAGATGAAGGTGAGTGGTTTCCAGCGCACACCGTTCGGTACCTGTTTGCCGTTTCGGTCAGTGGAATAGGTGAGGATGTCGAGTTTTTTGGTTACGATGCCGATGATGACTACAAGGGCAA